>Ga0302150_10000705_pt1 | contig 14168 bp, 10 predicted proteins | sample I_Bog_N1_2_FD_198635 | JGI IMG/M metagenome (GOLD analysis project Ga0302150, IMG submission 198635) | Peat permafrost microbial communities from Stordalen Mire near Abisko, Sweden - I_Bog_N1_2 | ecosystem: Environmental > Terrestrial > Soil > Wetlands > Peat | place: Sweden: Abisko, Stordalen... | reverse complement strand
ATTGGGCGGGGTTGGCGATGACCTGGTCCATGAAGAGACCCCAGTTGGAGTTCGCGATGCGGATGTCTGGGTGCTTGGCGAGCTCTTCTGCGGGGATCTTGGCGAGCTCGGGGTTGAAGGCGGTGCCGGCGGTGGCGAACTGCGGGATTTTGGTGGGGAGCAGCGCGACGGTGAAGCGCCGCGCGCCGAGGTCGTAGAGTTCGTCGATTTCGGCTTCGATGTTGGTGCGAGTGTAGCCCTCGGGCTTGCCACGGTCGTTCAGGCCGCCGGCGAAGAAAAACATGGTGGTGGCGGGGTCGAATTTGGGAATGTCGCCGGTCTTGGTGAAGGCGACGAATTGGTCGACCTGGTTCTTCATGCCGATGCCGAGCATCTCTCCGGTGGGGTAGCGGCGGCCTGGGCCGCTGCCGGAGCCGGCACCGCTGATGGCGAAGTTGAGGCCCTGGGTTTTGGTGTAGCGGGGGTCGCCGTACCAGGTGAAGGGGATGCCAAGACGCTGGGCGAGGAAGGCGACGGCAGTGGGGCCGTTGGTGTCGACGTAGCCGGAGCCGGAGTCCGAGTAGCTGTCGCCGAAGACGTAGAGTTGGGTGTACGGATGGGGGTTCGGGGGCTGAGCGGGGGCGTTGGTGGCGAGGACTGCGATGCAGATTGCGGCGGCGAGGGTAAGGCGATTCATGTTCGGCTCCGTGAACGACAATTCTAGCGGAGACGTATGCAATATTTCGCGGCGTGGTTCGTTAACACCTGTAGAGACCTGAGGCGGTAGAAGAACGGGATGACCAGCCAGGACATGACGCTCGACGAGCAGGACAGGTTGATTGCGGAGGCAGTCGAGCGCGAGGAACCGCGGCTGAGGAGCTTTATCCGCAAGCGGGTCCTGGACCTGGGCGACGCGGAGGACGTGCTGCAGGATGTGTTCTACGAGCTGACGGCGACGTACCGGTTGATGAAGCCGGTGGAGCAGGTGACGGCGTGGATGTTCCGCGTGGCGCGGAATCGGATTACGGATTTGTTCCGACGGACGAAGGCGGTGTCGCTGAATGAGCCGGCGGAGGGGGACGATGCCCGGACGCTGGAGGATATGTTGCCCTCCGCGGATGCTGGACCGGACGCGCTGTTTGCGCGCAACCTGATGCTGGAGGCGCTGGAAGCCGCGCTGGACGAGTTGCCGGAGAACCAGCGCGAGGTGTTTGTGGCGCACGAACTGCTGGGGAAGAGCTTCAAGGAGTTGGCTGAAGAGACGGGCGTGAGTGTGAACACGCTGCTGTCGCGAAAGCGCTATGCGGTGCTGCATCTGCGCGAGCGGTTGGAAGATATGCAGGAAGAATTTGGAAAGTGAGGCGAGGGATGAGAAGGAACTGGGCGTGGCATGGGTTGAAGATTGCGGTGATGATAACGGTGGCTGTGAATGTGTTTGGCTATGCCATCGAGCATCTGTGGAACTGGCTGATGCCGGCGGTGTTCGGGCTGCGGACGATTACGTTTTTGCAGGCGCTGGGCTTGTTGGTGCTGAGCAAGATCCTGTTTGGGGGATTCCATCGGCATGGGTCCGGACGCCACGGATGGAGGCGGAATATGGAGGAGCGATGGTCGCAGATGACGCCGGAGGAGCGGGAACGGTTGCGCGCGGGGATGCGCGGACGCTGGAGCTGCGGAGGGTTTGAGCCGCCGGCTGATGCAACGACTGCGCCGAGGCAGAGCTGATGATGGAGGCGATGCGGAGTGTGGAGGAGTCCGCCGCGGAGGGAGCCCGGGCGGCGCAGGTCCAGAAGGAGCCAAGGAAGATGGAGGGTTTTGAGGGGTTGGAGCGGATGTCGCTACAGGAGTTGTTGTATTACGTGCTGGCGGGAGATGGGCGGCGAAGGCCCGGGGTTAAAACCCCAGTCGATTTGATGCCGGCTACCGCAGGCTGAAGAGGCTGCTGCTAACCTCACAGGCTCACGAGGCGGTTGCCGGTCTTGATCGGGCGATGGCTACTTTTTCTTTGCGCTCTTCTTTGCGGGAGCGGCCTTTTTTGCGGGCTTGGCTGCGGGGGGCGGGGCCGCTGCTTTTGCGGGCTTGGCCTTGGGTTCCGGAGCGGAGGCCTTCGCGGGCCTGGCCTTGGGATCGGCGGGGGCATCGGCGGCGGATGCCTCGATCTGCTGGCGGAGGGAGTGGAGGACGACGCGGAACATCTCCTCCTCCGGTGCGGGCTTGCCGGTGAAGATCTCAAACTGGCGGGCGCCCTGCTGGATGAACATCTCGATGCCGGTGATGAAGGGGATGCCCATCTTGCGGGCCATGTGAATGAGCGGCGTTTCGAGCGGGTTGTAGACCAGGTCGAAGACGAGCTTGCAGTTGAGGTCCTTGGCTTCGAGCAGGGACGCTGTCTTGTTGCCGGCCATGCCGACGGGCGTTGCGTTGAGGATGACGTCGAAGGCGGTCTTAGACACGGCGTCTTTCTTGATGGTCTTGGAGCCGGACTGGCGGGCGAGTTTCTGCGCGGTCTCCGGCGTGCGGTTGAGGATAAAGACCTCTGCTCCCTTGTCGCGCAGTCCGAAGACAGCGGCGCGCGCGGCACCGCCGGCGCCGAGGACGAGGACTTTGGCACCGCGCAGGGACAGGCGCTTCTCCAGCGGCAGGATGATGCCGGCGACGTCGGTGTTGAAGCCGTAGAGCTTGCCATCCAGCAGGCGGATGGTATTGACGGCCCCGATCTTGGCGGAGAGCGCGTCGGTCTGCTGGAGGTGCGGCAGAATCTCTTCCTTGAGCGGCATCGTGATCGAGACACCCTGGATGGGGATCTCCGTGACGAGCTTCAGCAGATCGCTAAGCTTGGTGGTCTGCAGGGCCAGGTAGACAGCGTTGACGGTCTCGCGGCGGAAGGCCGTGTTCATCATGATGGGCGAAAGCGAACTGCGGATGGGGTTGCCAGCGACGCCGTAGACTTTGGTGGCGGCATCGACGTGATCGATGCGGTAGGTCTCGAGCAGGGTGCGGGCGGCGATCTGTCCGGGGCCGGTCTCTTCGCCCGGTGTGGCGGCGGCGAAGGTAAACGCACTGCCTGCGCGGACGCCGAGGACTCGCGAGATAATGCCGGCGTCGCCCATACAGATGCCGATGAGGTTGGTGTGGTCGTTCATGCGCTCCAGGAAGCGGATGAGGGTGACGTTGTCCACCAGCGCCTTGGCGGTGGGGACGATCTTGAAGAAGTCGGGGTTGTAGGGGGCGATGCGGGCGTAGATGCCGTCGAGATCCTTGGTGGCGGCGAAGTCGTGGTGGCTGATGATGAGAGCAATTCCGGTCTCGCGGAACTGGAGGAAGTCGGCCTTCTTGAGGGACTCGACGGTCTCCAGCTCAATGTCGGCAAGCTGGAAGCCGGAGGCGGCGGCCTTGGCGAGCACCTCGACCTCGGCGGCGATGGAGCCCTGAAACTTGCCGCCGAGCGCTGCGCGTCGACAGGTGGCGATGGCGGTGGCGGCGGTGTTCTCCTCAAAGAATTGCTTGAACCGCGGCATGGCGGCGAGCGGCTTTTCCAGGTAATCCAGGCGGAACTCGAGGAAGGGCGATTCCTTAACGACGGCGGAGGCTTTCTCGATCATCTCGGCTGCCGTGGTGCCAATGATGGCAACGCAGACCTTGGTCAGGCGGGAGCGAAGAAGCTGGGGAGCAATGCTGGGTACGTTCGTTCTCATAGGCGCAATCGGGTATCTTACAGAGGAGTGGACCAGGATGCAAATTTTCGCGGAAATCGCGGCTTTTGCGAGATTTGGCGTGCAAATTGTGGCGCTTCGGCGCGACGGCCAGGAGCACAGATAGACTATATACTCTGCCAGTCAGTCTACAGCCTTTTCAGATCGCATTATTTCAGGTTTGGCGGGCGGACGATGGCTTTAGAAATGAGCGAGTTATGGACTGGATAGAGAGCCCCGAGGCGATTGGGCAGGTAGATGAGCTGCTCGCGCAGGTTGGGCTGGGGCATGGCAGCCGGAAGACGCTGGCGGGAACATGGAAAGGTGGAGAGCGCCAGACCCGGAAGCCTGCGCCGGGGCCGGTGGCGGGGCGCAAGCTGGCGGCGGTGCGTGCGGCTGGCTGGGAGCGCTACGGCTGGCTGCGGCATGGGTTCAGTTCGCGAGCGGGCGGGGTGTCCGGGATCTATGGGGCGAACTCGCTGAATCTGGGCTGGACCAAGGAGGATGAGGCCAGCAAGGTGGCCCAGAACCGCCGCCGGTTTTTGCGGGAGGTTGCAGGAGGCCAGGGGAAGTTGCTGACGGTGCGGCAGTTCCACTCCGGCATGGTGCGGGTGGTGGAGGCTGAAGATGGAGCACTGGAGGGCCGGCTGGAGACCGCGGACGGGCGAGCCGTGCTGCGCGGCGATGGGATGATGACCAACGTGCCGGGAGTGATGCTGGGGGTGCAGGTGGCCGATTGCGTCCCAGTGCTGGTGGCGGACGTGAAGCGGCGCGCGGTGGCCGCGTTCCACGCGGGATGGCGAGGGACGCTGGGACGGATTGTGGAGCGGGGCATTGGACGGATGCGACTGCGGTACGGGTCGCGCCCCGAGGATTTGATTGCCGTGGTGGGGCCGGCGATTGGGCCGTGCTGCTACTCCGTGGGCGAGGAGGTGCGGTTCGAGTTTGAATCCCAGTTCGCGTATGCGCCGAAGCTCTTCAGTGAGGTGTATGACTCTGACCCGGTGCGGGATAAGTATCCGCTGCTGTTTCTAACGGCGCGGGCTCCGGGGCACTCGAACATTGGGCCGCAGATCCATCTGGACCTGTGGGAGGCGAACCGGCGGCAGTTAATGGACGCCGGGCTGAAGGCGAAGCGGATTACGGTGGTGGGCGAGTGTACGGCGTGTGCGCGGGCGGGCGGCAGGCTGAAGTACTTCTCGCACCGCGGGGAGAGCGGATTTGCGGGACGGATGATGGGAGTGGTGGGGGTGGCGGACTGATCCAAGCAGGTGTGGTTTACTGCTGAGATGTCGACTTCAGTGAACTGGCTGGTGATTGGGATTGGAGATATCACCCGGAAGCGCGTGATTCCGGCGATTCTGGCGGAGCCGCGCAGCCGCCTGCATGCGGTGCTGACCCGCGACCCGCGCAAGGCTGAGGCGTATCCCGGGGTGTAGGCGTTTACGGAGCTGTCCCAGGCGCTGAGCGACCCGGCGATTGAGGCGGTCTATGTGGCCTCGCCGGTGGCGCTGCACGCGGAGCAAACGATTGCCTGCCTGCGCGCGGGCAAGCATGTGCTGTGCGAGAAGCCGGTGGCGCTGAACTACGCGCAGGCGAAGGCCATGGCCGCGGCGCGCGAGCAAGGATGCGTTGCGGGCATTGCGTACTACCGCCGTCTGTATCCGAAGCTGATGCGGGCGAAGGAGCTGATCGCGGCGGGCGCGATTGGCAAGCCGGTGCTGGTGGAGGCGAACTACCACGGCTGGCTGGAGAGTCCGGATCGCGGCTGGCTGAAGGACCCGGCGCTGTCCGGCGGAGGGCCGCTCTACGACGTGGGATCGCACCGGATCGATGCGTGCAATTATCTGTTTGGCAAGCCGGTGCGCGCGATGGGGATGATGTCGAATGCGCTGCATGAACTGGCGGTGGAGGACTCTGCGACGACGCTGATCGAGTACGCGGGCGGCGTGCATGCGGTGGTGGACGTGCGCTGGAACTCGCGAATCCAGCGCGACCAGTTCCGGATTGTGGGAGTCGAGGGCGAGATCAGCCTGGACATGCTGAACGGGCCAACGCTGAGGTTGCTGATCAGCGATGGCAAGCTCACCGAGGAAGACCTGCCCGCGCACGCAAATGTCCATTTCCCGGCCGTGGAGAACTTCGTGAGTGCGGTGCTGGATGGAGCATCGGTGGCATGTCCAATCGAGGAGGCCATCTGGACGGATTGGGTTACGGAGCAGGTCGTGGGGAGCGGTTGGATGCAAGGCCGATAAAGCTCTGATATACCAGGAATTTTAGACGGCTTCCGCGGGTACTCATTCGAGGAACGCGAGCGGGTATAGCCGTTTTTTCGATATCCACTTGACAGAGTTCTCGCCTCAAGTCTACCTTGCTTGCCATTATGAATTCTCTATCGAAATGGTTCCTAAATGGACGGACAGGTCTGGGCACGTGCGTCCTAGTGGCCCTATTGGCCGTGACCAACTGCGGGCGAGTGATGGCACAAGGCTACGGGTCCATCGTCGGCACCGTTGTCGATTCGACTGGAGCGACCATTGCCGGGGCGACGGTCACAGCGACGCAGACCAGTACCGGTCGGCAAACGGTGGCGAAAACCGGGCAGGCGGGCAGCTTCGTGTTTCCGACGCTGCTTCCGTCGGGATATTCCGTGTCCATTACCGCAGCAGGTTTCGAGACCTACAATCAGACCGGTCTCGCGCTGCAGGCAGATCAGACTGTGGCCGTGAATGCGAAGCTGTCGGTTGGTGCGACCACGGAGACGGTGGAGGTGACCAGTTCGGTGCCTCAAGTGGACACCACGACAGGTACGCTGTCGGAGGTGATCGACCAGGCGGATGTAACGGAGATGCCTCTCAACGGCAGAAACGCGGCTACGCTCCTTACGCTGGTAGCGGGAGTCGTGGACGCCACCAATGAGGGCAACGGCCTCAACCAGGGCAACGGCAAGACATTTCCGTCGGTGGTTGTGGCGAGTTCCAATGGAACGCTGCCCAATCAGAGCAACTTCCTGCTGGATGGCGGCAATAACGTCGATGAGATGACCAACGTCAACGCGCCCTACCCGATGCCGGATGCGGTACAGGAGTTCAGCGTCCAAACCAGTAATTACAACGCGGAGTTCGGTCAAAGCGCGGGCGCCATGGTCAACATTGTTACCAGATCTGGTGGTTCGCAGTTCCACGGCGCTCTGTTCGAGTATCTCCGTAACGGCTTCTTCAATGCCGAGTCGCACTTCTCGCCGCTAGGCACGCAAGATACGCTGCACCGTCACCAGTTCGGGGGTACCGTTGGTGGCCCGGTGATCATTCCCCATGTTTCGAGCGGAAAGTCCACGTTCTTCTTCTTCGGCTATCAGCACACCCTCGTTCACCAGGGTTCCGCCTCGAACACGGTCACGGTCCCAACTCTTGCGGAGGAAGGGCTTACCTCAACCGGCGGTCAACTCGGGTATGCGGATTACAGCAATCTTTGCACCAGCGGCTTCAACGGATCAGGCTTCTGTAACACGGCGAGCCAGCAAATCTATAATCCCTTTACGGGCGTAGAATACGCCAACAACCACATCCCGAGCACCGATTTCGATAAGGCTTCGGTTGCGTTTGAGAAGGCTTTTCCCACCGCGAGCGCGGACGCAGCCGCCGGAAAGATCGGTAACTCGGTCAATTATTTTGCGGCTACCCAGAATTATTTCGACGAGTACACGGCGCGTGTAGACCACAATTTCGGGGACAAGGATCACTTCTTCGGTCGTTACTTCTACGATTGGTTCCAGCAGCCTGCCATCTACAACCCGGCGGACCTGCAGAGTTATACCTCGTACTTCAATACTCGCTACCAGAATGGGCTTCTGGCCGAGACACATACCTTTACTCCGAGTCTGCTGAACAATCTGGTTCTCAACTATCAGCGCGAAGTGGCACTACGCGGTGGGCCTCCGAATAGCGGCAACATTACGCAATTCGGAGTGCAGAACATCTGGCAGCCCCTTACTGGCCCGTACATGGCCGCGAGCGTCTCAGGTTATTTCAAAGTTGGTTCGTCGGCGTTTGCCGGGTGGGGCCGCAACAACTACACGTTGAACGACGATCTGCATTGGGTGAAGGGGACACACAACTTTGCTTTCGGCGGACACGTGGAATTGAGCAAGTTCGATGTGACCAACGTCTTTACATCATATGGCGGCTTCACCTTCGGGTTGGCCGGCACATCGCTTCCGACAGGCAATGTCAATGCTATGGCGAACTTCCAGGTCGGGTTCATGAGCGCCTTTGGCCAAGGGAACTATGAGTTGGTCAACGATCGCAACCACTTTCCAGGCCTTTATGCCCAGGACAGTTGGAAAGTCAATTCACGCCTGACGCTCAACTACGGTATCCGCTGGGAGGCCTTTGCCCCGTGGGTCAACAATGTTGGCGTACAGACTGCGTTCAGTCCCACCAAATATGCCGCCAATACAGGCACGTCGCAGTACAACCTTGCGTCGACGACCGGATCTTCCGGATTGCCTGCCGGCATGGTGCTCTCCGGCGATGCGGGTTTTCCAAAGAACGCTGTAAACAGCAAATATGCCCAGCTTATGCCTCGTGTGGGCTTCGCCACCGACGTTTTCGGCGACGGCAAAACGGCGATACGTGGCGGCTTTGGCATGTTCTATCAAGACCGCTTGCCCGGATTCTTCAATCTCAGCCAGGCGAGTTTCTCGCCCAATACCATTGCGGTCAACCTGACGAATCCTCTGGAAACAGCCGGCAGCCCCGGCGGCCCCTTCAGCAATCCGTATTGCACCGGTTGTGCAACCGGATCGTACGGGAATCCCTTCCCCTTCAATCTGCCGTTCCATGCGAATCAGGTCTTTCCGAATGCAATCACTGTGGCTGAGTACGATCCCTCTGGTAACTTCCAGGTGCCGGTAACGTATGACTACAATCTCGCGGTCGAGCAGCAATTGACTTCCAGCTGGGCCGTTCGTGTCGCCTATGTCGGATCCGGATCGCGCCACCAATTCGTGAACCTGGAGCTGAATCCTGCCGTAAACACAGGCTCTATCGTGGGCGGCAAGCTTACCTTCCCAGGCGGCACCTCGAATGCAAATACCAGGAGGGTGTATAACACAGCTCCGACGATCGGACCATGCACGACGACTGCCGGATGCAATACGAACTACTCCGACATCCTCGAAGCCTCGATGAGTGGCAACGCGCACTTTAACTCGCTTCAGGCTACGCTGCAGAAGAAGATGTCGCATGGGCTCGAACTGATGGTCAACTACGTCTGGTCGAAGTCCTACGACGACCTGCCGCAAGCCACGCGCGTATCCAACACGGAAGACCTCAACGCGGGCGAGTCGTATGTCTATCCGCTCTATCCCTCCAATGCGACCGGTGTTCCGGCGGCAGCTATCGTGCCGGACATCAAGGCGCTGGATCGCGGTGTTTCGGACATCGACCATCCGCAGGTACTGTCCATCTCCTACGTCTGGGCGTTTCCCAAACTCAGCGAAGGCTTCGTTCCACTTCGCGCGGTCGTGAATGGCTGGAAGACCTCCGGCATCATTCAGCACCACTCTGGAGATGCGCTCACCGCTTACACGGCGAGCGACAACTCAGCGACCGGCTTGAGTCAGGACCGCGCGCAGGAGGACTTCACGCAGTCCGGTTACCTCAAGAATAAGGGCGGGGGAGGGGATTGTCCGTCGAGCAAGATTTGCGAAAGCTGGTTGAGCCCCTCAGCCTTTTCCGTTCCGGCTAACACGGGCGCTGGAACCGGCTTTGGCAATGTCGTCAAGGATTCGCTACGGGGGCCTGGCTTTACAGTCTGGAATGCTGCACTCACTCGCAGCTTCACTGTTTATAACGAAACTCATTTGGACTTCCGTGCCGAATATTTCGACATCCTGAACCACACCATCCTCAACAACCCAAGCACTTCGAGTCCGCTATCCACCAGTACGACCTTTGGAACCATCACGGGCGAGAACTCGGCTGGACCGCGTATCGCACAGTTCGCACTCAGGTACATTTTCTAACTGTAAGCGAACCTCACGTCGATTCTTTTTATGGCCCGGCTGTCAACTTCCAGTTGACGGTCGGGCTTAGCTTTTGTCCGGTCAGGCGCCGAAGGCGAGGTCGATGAGGGCTCGCTCTTCGAGGTCATGGGCCTTGGCGGAGCCTGTGGCCGGGCTGGGGCTGGGGCTGCGCTTGACGGAGAGGACGGCGCGGTCGCCGGCCTGACGTCGCAGATGGGGCAGCACGTGGAAGAGTGCCCCCATATTGGCCGGTTCCTCCTGCACCCAGACGATGTCCGTGGCCTGCGGATGCTGGTCCAGCGCGGCCTGCATCTCTTCCTCCGGCCAAGGGTACATCTGTTCCAGGAAGATGATTCCGACAGACGCATCCTTGCGCTTCTCACGCTCCACGCGGAGGTTGTGGCCGATCTTGCCGGAGCACACCAGCAGGCGACGAGGCGCAGTGACGGACGAGTCCGGGATGACATTGAGGAAGCGCGGCGCGGCGAAGTCGGCGAGCTGCGAGGAGGCGTCTGCCGCGCGCAACATGCTCTTGGGGGTGAAGACAATGAGGGGCTTGCGCCACGGGCGCAGGGCCTGTCGGCGAAGCAGGTGGAAGTACTGCGCCGCGGTGGAGGGCTGGCAGATCTGCATATTGTCGTGCGCGGCCAGATGCAGGTAGCGCTCAATGCGTGCGCTGGAGTGCTCCGGGCCCTGGCCCTCGTACCCGTGGGGCAGCAGCAGGACCAGGCCGGAGAGCAGGTTCCACTTGGCCTCGCCCGCCGCAACGAACTGGTCGACGATGATCTGCGCGCCATTGGCGAAGTCGCCGAACTGGGCCTCCCACAGGACCAGGGTCTCCGGGTAGTCGCGGGAGTAGCCGTACTCGAAGCCCATGACGGCAGCCTCCGACAGCATGGAGTTGTAGACCTCGAAGCGGCCCTGGTCCGGCGCAATATGGGCGAGGGGGAAGTACTTAGCCTCGTTCTCGATGTCGAGGATGACGGCGTGGCGCTGGTTGAAGGTGCCGCGCTGGGAGTCCTGACCGCTGAGGCGAATGGGCGTGCCGGCGGCGACCAGCGAGGCGAAGGCGGCGAGTTCCGCCATGCCATAGTCGAAGGCACGCGTGCCGGCGGCCATCTCGCAGCGCTGCTCGAAGAGCTTCTTGACCTTGGGGTGCAGGTGGAAGCCGGGCGGCACGACGGTGGTGAGGCGCGTGAGTTCGGCGACGCGTTCCGCAGGCAGGCCGGTGGGGACATCGTCCTGAGCGAGTAGCGGACCGCCGTGGTAATGGCTCCAATAGCTGGGCAATGTGGCGAGCCTGGCTTTCTGGCGCGCACGGCTGGCGAGCCGTTGGCCTTCGAGGAATTCGCCCTGGACACGCGTGACTTCGGCGGCGGGGTCGATACCGATCTTGTCCGCGTAGAGCTTGTAGAGCTGCGGGTGGTTCTTGATGGCGGCGTAACGCCGTGGCTGGGTGACGGTGGGGTCGTCGACCTCGCTGTGGCCGTGACGACGGTAGCCGATGAGGTCGACGACGATGTCCGAATGGAAGCGGTGGCGGAACTCCGCGGCGATGCCGGCGACGCGCACGACGGCGTCCGGGTCCTCCGCGTTGACGTGGAAGATGGGGATGGGCAGCCGCTTGGCGATGTCGGAGGCGAAGCGTGTGGAGTTGGATTCCTCGGGCGTTGCGGTGAAGCCTAGCAGGTTATTGACGATGACGTGGACGGTGCCTCCGACGGTGTAGCCGGGGAGTGCGCCGAGGACAAGGCACTCGGCGAGGATGCCCTGGCCGGCGAAGGCCGCGTCGCCATGTATGGCGATGGGCAGAACGCGATCGCGGCCGGTCTGGTCCGGGCAGTCGGAGTCGCGCGATGCCTCGCAGATGCGGGTTTGCTTCGCGCGGGAGCGGCCGAGGGCGACGGGATCGACCGCCTCCAGGTGGCTGGGGTTGGAGACCAGGTGCAGGTCGATGGTTGTGCCGTTGGGAGCATGGAACTCGCCGGTGGCCCCCATGTGGTATTTGACGTCGCCACCGCCGAGCACAGAACGTGGGTTCACATCTTCGAAGCGCGCGAAGATGTCGACCGGGGAGCGTCCAATGATATTGGTCATTACGTTGAGGCGGCCGCGATGGCTCATGGCTATTACAGAGGTGGTGACACCAAGAGGAGCGCTGGAGGCGAGGACATGGGTGAGGAAAGGGATAAGGACAGTGAGCCCTTCCAGCGAGAAGCGCTTGGTGCCGAGGTAGCGCGACTGGATGGTCTGCTCGAAGAGGTCCGCGCGGATGAGGTCCGAGAGGATGCCGGCCTGGTTGGAGGACGGGGGCGCCAGCTCCATCTGCTGCTGGAGCCACTGGCGCGGGGCCGTGTCCGCGATGTGCATGAACTCCAGGCCGATGCTGCCGCTGTAAACGGCGCGGGCGGTGGCGGCGATTGTAGAGTCGGGGGTGGGAGTGGGGAATGGCTCGGGCGCGAGGTACTGGCCGAGCGGGTCGAGCGTGGCCTGGAGGTATCCCCAGCGGCGGAATATGTCGAAGACGGCTTCGCGCTGGGCGGCGTCCGTCGGGATTGACGGTAATGTGGGGTCAGTCGTGGTGGGCATCCAATCCTCGCTTACTTCTTATGGTAGCTGTTGGATGGTGAAAATCTCCTGAAGTTACTTTTCGACTCCAAGCACCTTGACGATGATGCGCTTGGCGCGCTGGCCGTCGAACTCTGCGTAGAAGATGCGCTGCCAGGTACCGAGGTCGAGGCGGCCGCGGGTGACGGGCAGCGTGGACTCGTGGTGAAGAAGCAGGGCTTTGAGGTGGGCGTCGGCGTTGTCCTCGCCGGTGAGGTGGTGCTTGTAGCCGGGCCATGCGGGCGCGAGCTTTTCCAGCCACGTGGAGATGTCCTCGATCAGGCCGTCCTCGTGGTCGTTGACGTAGATGGCGGCGGTGATGTGCATGGGCGAGACGAAGCAGAGGCCATCGTCGATGCCGCTGCGTTGGACGATGGCCTCGACCTGCGGAGTGAGGTGGACCATCTCGTAGCGCTTCTGCGTGGTGAGGGTGAGGTATTCGGTGTGGGCTTTCATGCCGGGCATGCGCAGGTCTCCTCCAAGTCGCGCTGGGATGCGCGCTCTGTACTTACATCTAGGGTATGACAGCTTCCTCGGGCCGTCTCGCGGATCGGGCCGTCTCGCGCATCGATACGGCCTTCGCATGGGGCGCGCAATCCAAACTCGCCCTGGAGGCAAGAGCAAGGGCTCCCCAATAGAGGAGCCCTTGGCGTGTGGGTGAATTCCTGGGTTTCGCCTTCAGGGAGGCCCGTAGAGAACTGCGCTCCGGGTCCCTGAAGGTGTGGTCCCGGCCATTCCCGCCAGACCGGGAATGGCCAAGAGCGATACGGGTTAGCTGGTCTTGGAATCGATCCTCATGCCATAGAACGATCTGTGCACGAAGAACGCCGACACCAGGAAGAACGCAACTGCCAACACGTGGGTAAGCATCGGGTTGCTCGAATGGAGCGTAACTGCAAGCTCGACAGCAAGCAATCCGAACAACGTCGTGAACTTGATGACCGGGTTCATGGCCACCGACGAGGTGTCTTTGAACGGATCGCCGACGGTGTCTCCGATCACGGTTGCATCGTGCAGCGGGGTGCCCTTCTGTTTCATGTCGACTTCGACGATCTTCTTCGCGTTGTCCCATGCGCCGCCGGCATTGGCCATGAAGATGGCCTCGTACAGACCGAAGATCGCAATGGAGAAGAGATAGCCAATAAATAGGAACGGCTCGGCGAATGCGAAGGCAAGGGTAGAGAAGAAAACAGCGAGGAAGATGTTGAGCATGCCCTTCTGCGCATACTTGGTGCAGATTTCAACGACCTTCTTGCTGTCGCTGACCGATGCTCTCGCCGAGCTTTCCAGGTTGATGTTGTCCTTGATGAATTCGACTGCGCGGTAGGCCCCGGTGGAGACCGCCTGGGTGGAGGCGCCGGCGAACCAGAAGATTACTGCTCCGCCGCAGATTAGGCCGAGCATAAACGGCGCGTGCAGCAACGAGAGTTTATCGACGTTGTCGGTGAGTCCGTGGGTAAGAGCCATGATGATGGAGAAGGTCATGGTGGTTGCGCCGACGACGGCCGTGCCGATGAGCACCGGCTTGGCGGTAGCCTTGAAGGTATTGCCGGCACCGTCGTTGGCTTCCAGCAGGTGTTTGCAGAGTTCGAATTTGGCGTCGATGTTGAAGTCCTTCTTCAACTCAGCTTCGATGCCGGGAACTTCTTCGATCATCGACAACTCGTAGACGGATTGCGCATTGTCGGTTACGGGGCCGTAGGAATCGACTGCGATGGTGACCGGACCCATGCCGAGGAAGCCGAAGGCGACCAGGCCAAAGGCGAAGACGGCAGGGGCAAGCATCTGGTCCGCCATCGACGCACCCTGGCTGAAATAGTAGCCGAGCCCCATGAGGGCGACCATGCTCAGTCCCAGCCAGT
>Ga0302150_10000698_pt1 | contig 14207 bp, 7 predicted proteins | sample I_Bog_N1_2_FD_198635 | JGI IMG/M metagenome (GOLD analysis project Ga0302150, IMG submission 198635) | Peat permafrost microbial communities from Stordalen Mire near Abisko, Sweden - I_Bog_N1_2 | ecosystem: Environmental > Terrestrial > Soil > Wetlands > Peat | place: Sweden: Abisko, Stordalen... | reverse complement strand
CACCAACGTAACCAACCTCAACCGCTCTACGCTGGCGCTGTTTCTGGACGGTTCCATCGGCCAGGCAGAGGATGCGTCTACCCCCGGCACCACAATAACTGGTGGAGCTCGCAATGTGACGGTCTTTGTCCGCGAGCCGCTTTCGGGTACCTACAACACCATGGAGTACAACATCCCCAACAATGTCGAACTGCAGACTTCGCAGGACGTCGGTGTTAACCAGGTCGACATCTCCGCTCCGCTTTCGGATGGGAGATACAACCGCAACTGCAATGCTACTCATACCGGTCCGGAGTGGAACGCCTCTGGAGTGGCCATGGGAACTCTGATCGGGAACCCGAAGGAACGAGCGATCGGCACCGGCCAGGAACTCTCAGACACCTTTGGGGCAAGCACCGACGCCTTGGGTTATGCGTTTTGGAGCGCTTCCAACTTCAAAAATGCTAACGCAGGCGGCGTCACAACCAACAAGTACCTGACCGTTGACGGCGTCGATCCCCTTGGCACCGGAACTGCTGGCGTCGGTGGTGGTATCCCCACCTCGGCTACGGCTCTGGCTAATGTAACCCTAGCCCATGTCGCGGATGGCACCTATCCGATCTGGTCGCTGCTGCGGCTGGTGTCTGCGGGTTCCACCACGGCGCCAAGCGCGGTCACGAACCTGGCAGAAGCGGCGCAGGCGTATGTAACGGCGTCGAACCCAGACTTCGTACCCTACGATTTAGTCCCTGCCGGGTCTATCCCGAACCTTGCTGTGGAGCGTGCGCACTTCACGCCTCCCGGCATCTACGCCTCGGGTTCTCAGCCTACACTGCAGAATGGCATTGGTGGTTTGTTCACCGAGGCCGGTGGTGATGTAGGTGGTCTGCCGATCCCGTATCAGGCTGACACCGACTACTGCGCTGCCTATAGCTCGGGAACCTGCACTGCCGGTCATAGCTTCACCAGCACACAGGCGCCCAGCTCGTCGCGCCGTCAGTAGACGCATCTGTCCAACCGCTTTGCTTTAGAGGCAGGTCCGCTAACCCGCGGACCTGCCTTTCTTCTTGATCTCCCTAGAACGTTAGGTCCAACAGAAATGTTCGCGGAATTTTCACACTTCCCGCTCCCGATCGCCGTAATAATAACCGCATACACCCAAGCCTCACGGTCCTCTTGCAATGAGAGGAATCCTACGGCCTAGAAGAATCCCTCAAGGGTTGCGAGACTCCGTGTCGAGTCCGCTCCGTGAGTGAGCCTTGATGGATTTCTTCTCAAGCGGCCTCTAAAAAAACACAGAAATATTTGCTCGGCCTGGTTGGGAAAAGGCTTCTTCGTCCGTTATGTCTTCGGACATTCTGCGTGCCATCGTCCGCGCCTTTCGTAGCTCAATCTAACCCGTTCTCTCTTGTGAGGAATATCTTTATGCTTCGTGTCTCGTCTGTCTTTGTCCCATCCGATCGAAAGAAACTGCGCGGCAGGATTCTTCTCGCCGGTCTTACGATCCTCGCCTCGTCCAGCCTTATTCTTTCAGGCTGCGGCGGCTCCTCGAAGCAGACGACACCGACTCCCACCATCTCACCCGCCGCGGGCAGCTACACCACCGCGCAGACCGTGACGGTCACCGACTCGAATGCGAATGCAGCGCTCTTCTGCACCACCGACGGAAGCGTACCGACTACGTCTTCCCCGCAGTGCACCGCGCCGATCACGGTGTCCAAGTCCGAGACGATCAACGCGATCGCCCAGGTACCCGGGTTTAATCCAAGCTCGGTGGCCACCGCCGCTTACACCATCAACGAGCCCATCGCCGCGACACCGACGATCTCTCCCAATGGGGGAACCTTCGCCACTACGCAGACCGTGACTATCTCCGATACAACTTCCGGTGCGACGATCTACTACACCACCAACGGCACCATGCCGACCACCTCTTCCACGCAGTACACCTCCGGCACGCCGATCCTCGTCTCCACGACCGAGACCATCAACGCGATTGCTGTTGCGACGGGATATGCCAATAGCGCAGAGGCGACGGCGACCTTCACCGTTACCCTGACCGCTGCCACTCCGGTGATCTCCCCCAACGGAGGAACCTTCACCTCTGCGCAGACCGTTACACTTACCGATGCGACCGCAGGTGCAGCGATCTACTACACCACCAACGGCACAACGCCGACCACCTCTTCCACGCAGTACATCACGGGCACGCCGATCACGGTCTCCACGACGGAGACCATCAACGCCATTGCTGTGGCTACCGGCTACAACAACAGCGCTCTTGCAACCGCGGCCTTCACCATCAACCTTCCATCCACCGCGACGCCGACCTTCTCTCCTGTAGCCGGCGCCGTCGTATCCGGAACCACCGTTGCGATCAGCGATGCCACCCCCGGTGCGACGATCTACTACACGACGGATGGTACGACGCCGACCGCATCATCGACGCAATACAACTCCAGCACACCGATTTCGGTGACACAGGCCGAGACCATCGAAGCTATCGCGATCGCCAGTGGCGACAGCGTCAGCGGCGTGGCCAGCGCAGCGTATACGATCCAGGCCCTCCCCAGCATCACCGGTACCGTCGCCAGCGGAACGCTGCCCGTCAACGGAGCCAGCGTGCAGTTGTACGCTGCTGGAACCTCAGGATATGGTGCGGGCGCTACCGCTGTCGGATCTCCGGTGACTACCGCTGCCAACGGCAGCTTCAAGGTCACCTATACCTGCCCCGCAGCACCCGGAGACCAGATGTATCTGGTGGCTACTGGTGGCACGACCTCGACCACACCCAGTGCTCCGTCCAATACTGGTATCGCGTTGCTGACGACGCTTGGTACCTGCGCGAACATCCCCACCAGCGTGCCCTCAACCGTCACCATCAACGAGGTCACCACCATCGCCTCGGCGTATGCTCTATCGCCCTTCGCTACGGTGAACTCCTCCGGCCCCGGCATCGTGATCGGAGCACCCGCTCCAAGCGCGGCCTGCAGCACCTCCGGTCCGGCAACCTGCAACTACAAGGGGTTGGTCAACTCGTTCCTCATGGTGAATAACCTGGTGAACATCGGCTCCGGCACGGCGCTATCGATCACGCCGTACTACAGCGGACATCCTCTCGGCACTGGAACGCAGCCGGCCCCGACCACTCCGGTTCCGTACCTGAACTCGAGCACGGTGCCGCAGACTCGCATCAACACGCTGGCGGACATCCTGGCCACCTGCGTGGAGGATACCGGCGGCGGCTGCGGTCCACTCTTCACCGACGCAACGCCTCCTGCCACGGGCAGCGCGGCTCCTGCCGATACCTTGCAGACGGCTCTGGATATCGCGCAGAATCCGCTGAACAACGTGGCTACGCTCTTTGGTCTTCCAGCAGCCACACCGCCTTACAACCCGTGGATTGGCACAGCGAACGGCGCTCCGAACGACTTCACCCTGGCGCTCACCTTCACCGGCGGAGGTTTGGGAAGCTCCACCAGCGGCAGCGTAGCGGTTCAGAATAGCGGGCTTGCGATCGACGCAAATGGCAATATCTTTGTGTTGGCAGTAACGCAGTTGAATAATGGAATAGGCATGCTTGCCGAGTTCAACAACTTCGGCGAGGCAATCACGGCACCCACGACCGTGAGTACCGCAACTCCTCCCGTCGTCACCTACGGCGGGTTCCAGTCGATTAATGCACAGAGCGGCTCCACAAACTTGCCGAATGGAACGGGCGAGGTGATTCAGATGGCCTTCGACCAGTCCGGAAACCTCTGGATTCCAGCAAACAACATGAACGAAGTCTCGACCACCCCCACCTTGTCCTTGACGAGTATCTCCTTGCAGTCATCAGCGCCCGGTACCGGTGTCGCCGTAGACCAAGCTGGAAATGTATGGGGTGCGTTTACGGACCTCTACGAGATCACCAACGGCGCAGTAGCGGCAACCTATCCCAGCGGCACCCTGGGTAGTCAACTTACCTATCCCGTCTTCGACTCCAATGGCAACCTATGGGCTGCGGACACGCAGACAAATCTTTATGCCTACAGCACTGCTGGGACGACGCCCGGAACCCCGTTGGCCAAGTTCACCGCACCATTCAGCGGGTATGGCTTCGGACCGTATTATGCAGCCGACCAGGCAGGCAATATCTATGGCTGCAACGTCAGTACGTCTGCAGGGCTTGAAGTGTTCAACCTCTCGACCAGCACCACGGCGCCTGCGGCCAACTACACGAGCCCCCAGGGGTGCGGTTATGGGCCCATTGTGCTGGACGGTTTGGGGAATGTCTATACGACAGACGTGAGCGAGCAGTTCTTGACCGTGGAGACTAGTGCTGGCGCGAACCTCTCGGGGACTACCGGCTACACCGGGACGAGCAGCTCAGAACCTCCTGTCTTCCCTCCATTTGCCGGTCCTCAGGTCATGGCTGTGGATGGTTCCGGCAACCTGTGGGCGCTCAATGGCGCCACCGCAAATATCAGTGGCAACACCAACAACGCGCTGGTGGAGTTTGTCGGGCTTGCCGCGCCGATAGTGACGCCCACCTCGGTCGCATTGACAGATGGCGAGCTGGCCACAAGGCCATAACGCTCAACTTCGTGGACCCTCCTCAGGCCACGAATGCAGCACCCTCCTCAGCCGGCAGATCTTCTGCCGGCTGTCTTTTTTCCCCGGGGAAGAGAACTGCCCGACCCTCCGTCCACCTGATGATTGTTCGATGAATTGACCCGCAGGGGTGGTTAGGATTTCACCGCCCCACACGTTCTGTTATCGGAAGCGCCAAGTCTTTCGAGGATCCTGTATGAATCGCAATCTCATCGTCTTCATCGCACTCTTCTCCGTTATCGCCGCAGCGCCGGGCCAAAGCGCTCCGAACTCAGCGGCTTCGAGTATCGCTGAGACGCAAACGGTGGAGCAAGCCGTGCATCCGGAGAAGGAGAACTGGGCCGTTCTTCCGCTTGCCAAGAGTGGTCTCAATCCTTTGGCCTTCAATGCTGTGTTGTTGCAAAAGGTAGACCAGCCCACCTACACTCGCGAGCTCATACGCCTGGAATGGCGCATGGGCGACCCTATCGAGATGTATGTGGTTCGACCGCGTGGAGTGGAGAAACCGCCCGTCATTCTTTACCTCTACAACTACATCTCCGATACCGACCGCTTCCTCAACCCAAGCTGGTGCAAGCAAGCAACGCAGGGCGGCTTCGCGGCGGTTGGCTTCGTCTCGGCTTTGTCCGGCCAGCGCTTCCACGCTCCTCGGCCGATGAAGGAGTGGTTCGTCAGCGAGATGCAGGAGGCGCTAGGCACCTCGACCCATGATGTGCAGATGATCTTGAACTATCTTGCACTTCGCCCTGATCTTGATGCTACGAAGGTCGGGATGTTCGGTCAGGGTTCAGGAGGAGCGATCGCAGTGTTGGCCGCCGCGGTCGATCCCCGCATCGTAGCCTTGGATTTGGTCGACCCCTGGGGAGATTGGCCGGATTGGCTGAAGGGTTCCCGCCAGATCCCAGAGAATGAGCGCGCAGCCTATATCCAACCTGAGTTTCTGCAAAAGGTATCTACGCTCGATCCGGTGACGTATCTGCCCCAATTGAAGTTGAATGCGCTACGCATCCAGCAGATCATGGACGATCCAGTCACGCCATCAGCTGCGAAAGACAAAATTGCTGCGGCGGCTCCGAAACCGACGGAGGTGGTTCGTTATCCAGATGTGGCCGCGCATGTAAAGGAATGGCAGACGGACGGCTTGTCCGGTTGGCTGCGGGAGCGGATGCGGCCTCAGGTCATTCTTGCGAGTAAGTCGCACTAGCGTCAATCGGAGTTCATATTACCCGTGGAGGTCTCATGGTTGCTCATCGAAATCAACACTACTGCATATGGATCGTTTGTCTCATTATTCTTGTTTCTGCGACGAGGGAACTCCGAGCGGACGACCGCGGACCAAAGCCCGAAAAGATCACGGTGACCATTTTGGCCATTAGCACCATGACGTGGAACGGCTTTGCGGGCGATGAAGAGATTTTTCTGGCATCCTTAATTGATCGCCAGGGAAATCGGCAATTGATTCGACTTACCGATTGGACCCCCTCTGGTATCAGGGATATCTCTGGGATGGCCATCGGCCATCAGTATCGTATGATGGCCACCCGGACGCCTTGGTGCGACAGTACCTCGAGTCGCTTTTTTCTTCCCGCTTCTGCCGGAGATCGTTCGAAATTCTTTCTTCCAGATGGTTCGGGAGAGGAGGCCGTTCCAGTGCCTTGCTATTTTGACAGACATGACAGCATACGTAGTGTGCGCAAAGTCTTGATTGCTGACGCAATAACTCCTAATGCTCGGTCCATCCCATAGACATGAGTGCTGCGAGGCGAGTTGCGTTTTTGCCCGCACCTGTGTGCGCTCTCTCGATGGCGCGGTGGTGTCAGGCGCAGGAGACCAACACAGGCGGCCAGGCCGTGTGTCTCGCCACAGCCCAAAGTTTCAGGCCATTCTTCGTGGCTGATTGGCTACCGTCTCCCATTTTCAACGGTGAATTGACTCGTTAGCTCCATCTGAGCTCTCTTTTTGGTATTGCCCCGTGAAGATCCCGTTGTCGGCTGTAGCGCCGTGGTGGAGAGCCCATCACCCGTTTGAACGCCTTGCCGAACGAGCTTTCTGATTCGTAGCCCAGAGAAAGAGCAATCGAGAGAATCGGTTCTGTGGAACTCGTCAGACGATCTCCGGCGAGCAGCATTCGCCAGCGGGTCAGATACTCCATCGGAGTTTCGCCCACCTTCTCTTTGAACTTCAATGCGAAGATCGAGCGCGACATTCCCACCTGTTGGGCCAGGTCTTTCACGCTCCACGCACCCGCCGGATTTGCGTGAATCGACATAATCGCCGTCTTGAGCTGTGGATCATTGATAGCATACAGCCAACCCGTCGCATGGCTTGAGGCTTGGGTCAGGTGAACTCGTAGCGCTTGCACCAACATCGTGTACGCGAGCTGTTGCACGATGAGAAAACTGCCCAGTCTCTCATTGCGCAACTCATCTCTCATACGCTCCAGTGACCAGCGCACCGCCAACTTTTCTTCCTCGCTATGTAGATGCACCACAGTCGGTAAGAAACCCAGCAGAAGATCGGCAGGGTTTCCGTCCAGCACGAAGTGTCCGCCTGCCAGGCTGCAGGCTGGTTCTCCGGTCTTCAGGCCAGGCCCTCCTTTGTAGAGGGCAGCGAGCAAGGTCTGAAATTCTACGGGGCGAGCGGACTTGTCCGTGGCCAGGGCAAACGGTTTGCCGCTGGGAAGCAGGAAGCAGTCGCCTTCCCGAAGCAGCAATGGGTCTGCATCCGTTTGGGTGAGCCAGCATGTTCCGGAAATCACGGCATAGCACTTAATCCCGTCGTAGCTGGGGAAAAGAATCGACTGTCGGCGGCCAATGTTGAAGCGGCCTGAAACATGGCTATGCGGCTTCAGTAGCGACAGCACGCTCGAAAGAGGATCCATGCGTCTCCCGGACGATCAGACTAAAACTTCGGAGTCTTAGTGTAATTCGAATTCCGTCTTTCTTGTCTATTGTTCTGTAGGCGCTCAACGAACGCCTCAGATTGGAAGGAGACAACATGAGAGTGTTTGTTACGGGAGCCACGGGGCTCCTCGGATTTGCAATCGTCAACGAATTGGTGGCTGCAGGACACCAAGTGACCGGTCTGGCGCGTTCGGACGCCTCCGCGAAGAAGCTGGCCGATGTCGGGGCAGCGAACCTGCGCGGCGACATCGAAAATCTGGACGTTCTGCGCGCAGGGGCGGCGAATGCGGATGGCGTGATCCATACGGCCTTCTATCACCAAATCTCGCACATCCCATTGGGGACTCGTCTGAGGGTGTTTCTTGGCGGGCTTCCCACGGCTATCGTCGGACGTTTTCTTCAGGCTGCATTGGACGCGGATCGCCGTGCGTTAGAGACGATGGGCGGCGCACTACAAGGCAGTGGAAGGCCACTCGTAGGCACCTTCGGCACGATGCAAATGCAGGCGGGCAAAGTGGCAACGGAAGACGAAGCGTACGATCCAAATTCGGCTGGTGCCATGCGGGGAGCAACAGAATCGGTCCTGGAGAAGCTTGCCTCCAGAGGTGTACGCACTTCCATGGTTCGTTTACCACCCATCGTGCATGGCGAAAACGATCGCAACGGCTTCATGCCGCTACTCATCAAAACGGCGCGGAAGAAGCGGGAATCGGCATACATTGGCGACGGTATGAATCTATGGGGAGCCGTTCACAAACTGGATGCAGCGCATCTGTACCGCCTGGTACTTGAAGACGGGCCGGCTGGCGTTGCCTATCACGCCGCAGCAGAACAAGGTATTCCGTTCCGGGAGATCGCGCAGCACATCGGGGATGAACTCAAGCTTCCCGTCGTCAGCAAGTCACCGGCAGATGCGTCAAAACAGTTCAGCTTTCTGTCAGGATTCGTGCGGGCGGACAATCCTGTGTCGAGCGCACTGACAATAGAGCGGACGGGCTGGCAGCCTACCCACCCGAACCTGTTCGCGGATCTGGAGCAGAGTGGCTATTTTCATCCGTAACCGGGGAGGCGTCTAGCTCTATTTCCGGTCCAAACTTCGGACTCTGCAGGTCCCTGTGCTCTCGCTGACGGGGACGCACTACGATTGGGTTCTGGGTTCAGCCCAAACAATATCTCTGGAGTGGCAGGGACGATCACTTGGTTGTTTCCCGCTGTCCTCAAAAGCGCCACAACTGTCTTTGGTTGTAGCGCCTGTCTCCTTAATTAGTGGACAGGCAGGGCCGGTTGGCTCGCAGTATTCAGTGTTACGCCAAGGATGTGCGCGAGCGTAGGTGCGATTTGGCGCATGTCGACGATACCAAGGTCTTTGCCCATCGCGATACCTTTGCCGATGACGAAGAAGGACGAGCGCATCGCAGGTGTAGTGGCGATGTTGTAGCCGTGAGCGCCTTTCTCAAGAGACGGGCTCACGAGCGCGCCAGTGAGAGCTCCACCGTTGCAGTAGCCGGTCTTGAAGGTGACGAGAAATGCTGCGTCGGGAAAGCCTCCGAGCTGGGTGGTGGCCGAGTGATCCAGAACGGCTTCGATGCCATTGGCAGGGTCGGCGGAGAGATGCTGCAGCAGTTGCTCCACCTTGGTGCGTGTCGCAGCGTCTGCGGGATCGTGAAGCATGATGGGAGCGACGCAGCCAGATGGCCAGGGCTCGGCCTGCCAGGATGTGACGACGGTTGTGCCGAAGAGACTTTTTCCGGTCTGGATAAGGCCGGCTTGAAGGAATGGGATGGCCAGGTTGACGTCGTGCTCCACGGGGGCGAAGCCATGGTCAGAGACGATGGCGATGACGGCGTTGGGGTAGATAGAAAGTTCCTTCGCCACTAGGCGTTGAACCATTCCGTCGAGGCCTTCGAGGTCGGCGTCGGCCTCGGTGCTGAAGGGGCCGTGGAAGTGTTCTTCTTCGTCGAGTGAGCTGAGGTGAATGGTCATGAATTGGGGACGGTGTTGCTGGAGGATATCGAGGGCGTAGATGGTCTTGACTTCGTCGCCGGCGAGAGATGTGTCGTTGCCCATCATGTAGGGAGTGCCGGTGCGCTCGGAGATACGGGCGATCTCGCCGTCGGGACGAGAGATAGCGTTCATGAGGAAGCGGTCGTCGGGATTGGCCGGAACGCCTAAGGATGGGGTGCGCCAGTACTCGGGCAGGTCGTAATCGATGGAGGTGGCATCGACAGTGACGGGCCAGCCGACGCTCGCGGTGCCGAGGCCAGCATCATGAGCAGCTGACCAGAGCGTGGGGACCTTGATTTGGTCGGCGTACCAGTACCAGGCCCCAGATAGCTTGCGTTCCGGATCGAAGCGTTGGTTATTGAGAATACCGTGTTCCTTTGGCCAGACACCCGTAATGAGCGTTGTGTGGCTGGGATAGGTCACGGTCGGAAGAACGCCGATGACCCCATCCGCAAAAGTGCCAGTGGTCAGGATATGGCGAAGCGTGGGAATCCGCAGATGATGCTCATCGGCCCCGGTGACGTAGTCAGGGCGCATGCCATCGATCGAGATGAGCAGGACGGGCTGATGTTGTTGAGGGGGCTGGGCGTGGAGCGACGCGGTGGGAAGGACAAGACATACGGCGGCAGCTAGTTGTAACAACATGCAGTTGATTCTTGCAGGAGTGGGATGAATGCAGGATGAACAAGAGCGAGAGCGAAAGTGCTGAGATATGCACAGCGAATGTCAATGTGATCACTTTATGCAAACAGCATTCATCATGCGTTTAAGACCCATTCACATAAGCGCTCTAGGTTCGGAACATGCGAAAAATTACGAGTTTGGCTATAACTGTGTGCGTGTTCCTGTTGGTCTATTTGACGGGGAGTGCAATGGCCTTTGGGCAGTATGAGAACGGCAGCCTGGTGGGGACGATTCGCGACAGCAGTGGAGCTCCGATTGCGAATGCGTCGGTGGTGGTGACGAACAATGCCACGGCGATCACGTCGAGCACGAAGACGAATGGGGTTGGCGACTATGATGTGCCATCGATGAAGGTGGGGACGTACACGATCACGGCGAGTGCTCCGGGGTTCGCGAGCGCGCAGGCGAATGATATTGCAGTGTCGGTCGGCGGTCGGCAGAGGATCGATCTGACATTAAAAGTAGGATCGGAGGCGACGTCGGTTGAAGTGACGGGCGTGGCGTTGCAAGTGGAGACAGAGACGAGCCAGCGCGACCAGACGGTGACCAACTATCAGAGTGAGGCGTTTCCCCTGGTGAGCCGCAACTACTCGGATCTGCTGGCGCTGATCCCCGGATCGCGGCAGGCTCCAACGGCGGCGCTGACGAGCTCGGCGAACTCGCTGGTGCGGGCGGGGTCGTTCAACGTGAACGGCGAGCGGAGTATGTTCAATAATTTTCTGTTGGATGGCATGGACAACAATGCGTATGGAGAGAGCAACCAGGGATTTGATAACCAGATTATTGCGGTGCCGCCTGATTCGGTTGCACAGTTTTCTGTGGTGACGAATAACGAGAGCGCGGAGTATGGGCGGAGCTCGGGAGCAACGGTCAATGTTGCGTCGGCGAGCGGAACAAACAAGTTTCATGCAACAGTTTATGAGTTTCTGCGCAATACGGATTTGAATGCGGAGGGCTACTTCAAGCCGCTGACGGTTAGCAACACGGGGACGTCGGTGCCGTTCCAGAAGCCTACGTTCAACCGCAATCAGTATGGGTTTAATTTCAACGGGCCGATCATCAAGGACAAGCTATTTTTCTTTGTGGACTACGAAGGGTTTCGGCAGGTGCTGAAGCCGTTGAGCGTGTTGACGTTGCCGACGCAGGATGAGCTGGCGGGCAATCTCGTAGTGGCGGTGCGTAACCCGATTACGGGTGCAGTGTATCAACCAGGTGCGGGGCCTAATGCAGTGGTAGGCGGGGGAATTCCGGCGAGCGCGATCAATCCGCTGTCGGCGGATATCGTGAGTTATTTTGCGAAGCTGAATTCGGTGCTGCCGACGATTGGACTGCCGACTACGGGGCTCGCGACCAATGATTATCCGGTGACGGTGCCGTTTACGGACAATGCGGACAAGGGCGATCTGCGGTTAGATTATCAGCAGAATGCGAGCAGCAGCTGGTTCTTGCGAGTGAGCGATCGCAAGGAGGACGGAAAGAATTTCCCGGCCATTCCTCTGCCGCTGGACGGGCAGACGAACGGCAACATTTATGTGCTGGATCAGCAGGTGGCGTTGGGGAATACGCATCTGTTTGGGGTGAACAAGGTGCTGGATGCGCGGCTTGGGTTATCGCGGACGAAAGCGGGAAAATATACGCAGTCGATTGGGGACAACGCATTCACCATTCCGGGGCTGCCGAATCTTCCGGGCATCTCGGGTGGCCTGCCGTCGGTTGCGATTACGGGGTTCACGGGGTTTGGGCGGCAGAGCACGAACCCGCAATGGCAAAACCCCTCGCTGCTGGATCCGAAGGCGAACTTTACGTGGGTCAAGGGCAATCATCAGCTGAAATTCGGCTATGAGTATGAGCATATCTGGATGGCGGTGAATGATAACAATCCGCTGTATGGATCGTTCAGTTACGCGGCTGGTTCGAGCACGCTGCCAGGGAATACGACAGTGAGCGATAACTATTGGGCGGACTTCCTTTTTGGAAACACGAACAATTACTCGTTGGCGAATTACTTTGTGGCGCACCTGCGGCAGACGATGGACAACGTGTATGCCCAGGATGACTGGAAGGTGAACTCGAAGCTGACGCTGAATCTTGGATTGCGGTGGGAGTATGGGTCGCCGTATTCGGAGGAGCATAACTATATTTCGAACTTCGATCCGGCGACGCAAACAGTGCTGACGATTACTCCGGGAGCGACGGCTGGCAACGGAATTACGCCGTACTCGGGCGGTGGAGTGTATGGCAAGACGCTGGTGAATCCTGACCTGGCAGATTTTGGACCACGGCTGGGATTTGCGTATGCGGCCGATGAGAAGACCGTGGTGCGCGGTGGGTTCGGGATGAGCTACTCGCATTACACGCGGGCCGGCTCGGGCGACATCCTGGCGATCAATGCACCGCAGGCGCAGTTTGCTTCGGTGACGCAGCCGACGCCTACGACGACGAACCATTGCAATCCGCTGCCGGCGCAGATTATCGCGGCCGGAGCGACGACGCCGAGTTGCTTTGCCACATCGGACCAGGGATACCCTTCGGGCTTGGTAACGACGTTCAATCCAGCGACGGACAACATTACCTACGTGCCAAAGAATACGAAGGACAGTTATGTGGAGAGCTACTTCCTGAGTGTGCAGCGGCAGCTAGCAAAGAACTCGCTGCTGGATATTGCGTACGTGGGCAATCATGGATTGAAGCTACAGGGCTTTTTGAATGCGAACCAGAAGAATCCATCGCTGGGATTTGCGAGGCCGTATGCGAACTGGCCGAGCGATATTACGGAGGCGTTGAACGAGTTTTATTCCAACTTCAATTCGCTGCAGGTGAAATATGAGCAGCGGATGGAGGGGGGCTTGACGCTGCTGAACTCGTTTACGTGGGAACACTCGCTGGATAATGCGAGCGCATCGCTGGAGGGGAATACGCCTTCGCCGCAGGACGGAAATAATATTCGCGCGGACTATTCGCAGTCGGATTACAACCTGCCCGTGGCGAACATCACAAGCCTGGTCTATGAGCTACCCTTTGGGCATGGCAAGCGGTTTATGACTGACAGCAAGGGTGTAATGGAGGGCCTGCTGGGGGGATGGCAGGTGAGCGTGATCAATACGGCGCAGGCGGGCACTCCGTTCAATATCACGTACTCGCCGAGCTCGACGAATGCCGTGAGCCCGCAGATTCCAGCGACATACCGCGGTGCGAATGAGTATCGGCCGGATAAGGTACCCGGGCAGTCGGTAACGCAAGGACGGGGATCGCGCGCGGCGAATACGGGGTATGTGAACTACGTGAATCTAAAGGCGTTTATCCTGCCTCCAACCAAGGATGGGGCCGGGAATTTGTTGAGTCCGTTTGGGAATGCTTCGCGGAACCCAGGCCGATCGCCGGCGTTCTATGAGACGGACCTGGCGCTGAACAAGACCTTCATTACCCCCATACAGGGGTTGAAGGTGGAGTTCCGCACGGAGTTCTATAACCTGTTCAACCATACGAATCTGTATCTGCCTGGCACTATCAGTGGAACACTCGGAACCACCGCGCAGACTCTTGGGGTGGGCGCGGTACCACCGGAGAGTGCCATCACAGGAGGCGTTCCAAGTGGTGGCGGCCAGGTAACCAGCACGTTTGAGCCCCGGATCGTTCAGTTCGGTTTGAAGATTCTGTACTGAGGCCCAAACGAATCTCGCTCCTAAGCAGACTGACTTCGCCTGAAACACCGTTCTGTTCAAAGGGTGATTTCAGCGGAGCAAGAACTGAGGGGCGAGAGCTCAAACGCTGCGGTGCAAAGCCTGTTCCCTCCGAGGTGAATCATCGGGCAGGCTCGGCGGCTATCTACTTGAAGAGATGCGAGCCGAGTTCCTCACAACTCTCAGGTTCTCGGTCTGTTGATACGACAGGCCGACGTCTCTTTGGCGTTATCAGTGTCGCTCTCTAGGTCGTCAGCTCCGGAATTTAACTGGCACTCTTCGGCATCGAGGTATGCAGCTTTAGCGATTGTTCAGCCTTACTCCGATCGAGGTGAGACTCAGGTATTCATTAGGCCGCTAGAAA
>Ga0302150_10000664_pt1 | contig 14532 bp, 10 predicted proteins | sample I_Bog_N1_2_FD_198635 | JGI IMG/M metagenome (GOLD analysis project Ga0302150, IMG submission 198635) | Peat permafrost microbial communities from Stordalen Mire near Abisko, Sweden - I_Bog_N1_2 | ecosystem: Environmental > Terrestrial > Soil > Wetlands > Peat | place: Sweden: Abisko, Stordalen... | reverse complement strand
TCTGCGCATGGCGGCGGACGGCGCGGTGACGATGACTAACGCCGGGCACCTGTCTCCCTATCGCAACGGGCTGGAACTTAGCTGTGCAAGCGGGTTGCCACTGGGGATCTCAGAGGGTGTAAAGTACGCCGAGACGAAGTTTCAGCTTGCCAGCGGTGACCGGCTCACGCTGCTCACGGACGGCGTGGTGGAAGCGCGCGACGCCAGGGGAGAGCTGCTGGGGTTCGAGCGCATGGCGGCGCTGACAGCGAAGCAGGCAGCGGAGATTGCGGATGCTGCCCAGTGCTGGGGCCAGGACGACGATATTACTGTGGTGACGGTGGAGAAAAGCAGGGAAAAGGGAAAAGAGAACAGGGAATAGGCAATAGGGACCGGGTGCAGGATCACTTGCTCCCCCGTCCCGTTACCATGGATGCGGCAATGAAATGAGAAAACTTCCCCTTCTAATCTTCGTGCTGGCTTCGCTGGTGTGTGGCGCGGGCGCGGCTGCGCCAAGCGAAGTCATGCACTGGCGGTCGGGGCTCACCGAGATCAACGAAGGCTGGGCCGCGCATCAAGGCGACAACATGGCCTGGGCGAGTTCGGGGTTCGACGATGGCGGTTGGGAAACGGTGGATCTCGAGGACATGGGGCCCGCACGGCCAGGCTGGCACTGGTACCGAAAGCATATTACCGTTGGGCCGGACCTTCCCACGGTTCAATTGCTGCTCGAAGGCGGCGAGGGAACCTATGAGCTGTATGTGAACGGTCAGCGAGTGGAGGGGCCTGCGATACTGCCTTCCCTTGCGGTGAATCGCCCGGTGGAGCGGGTTTTCACACTGAGCAACGACGACGGCGACTTCGAAATTGCGTTGCGGACCCACGCGACCACAGGCTATGTCGCGTATGGCTTCCCGTTGTTTCTCAGCGTGACCATGGGGAGACGGAACGTGATTGACTACGAACGCGAGGCATTGCAGAGCGAGCGAATGTATTTCGTTCCGCTGTCAGCCGCGATCAATCTGCTGCTGGTGCTGGGGGCGGTGGGGGCTCTGGCTCTCTGGGCCAGTCAGCGGACGCAGCGCGAGTATCTGTTTCTTGCGCTGTTCCTCTTCCTTTCCGGCGTTTCCAATGGCTTATGGCATCTGCAGCAGGCGGGAGTTGGACCGATTTCGGTAAATTTTCTCATCGCCGATCCCATGATTTACCTGGTCTCGATTGCGCAAATCGAGTTCACGCTCAGCTTTGCGCGGCGCCGAGTAGGTATCGGCTGGCGGCTGTACGAGCTCCTCCTTCTGCTGCCGGCGCTGTTGGTGCCGGCCGTTTGGCTCGGCCACTTTTCGCAGGACAACTACAATCTTGTGGAAGCAGGAGCCACTGCTCCGCTTGCGTTTTTGCTCCCCGCTTTTCTCACCTATTGGTATCGCAAGGGGAATCGCGAGGCCGGATTCCTGATTCTTCCCAGTCTTGTGCCGACCGCGATGGGCGTGCTTTATAACCTCGGGCTTGTTTCGACGGACCTTGGTTGGAAGAGATTCGACGGCTTGACCGACCCCATCGAGATAGGTGTATTTCCCTTGCCGATCTCCGATGCCGGCAGCGTGGTGTTTCTTGCGGCCATCGGGGTTGTCATGTTTTTCCGCTTTACGCGGGTGAGCCGGGACCAGGCGTGGGCGGCGGCGGAACTGGGCGCGGCGCGCGAGATTCAGCAGCGGCTGGTGCCTGCCTCGCTGCCGGAACTGCCGGGCTTGCGGCTGGAAGCGGCCTATCTGCCGGCGCAGGAGGTGGGTGGAGACTTCTATCAAGTGCTGGCGCAGAACGATGGATCGGCTCTGGTAGTCGTAGGCGACGTGAGCGGCAAGGGGCTGAAGGCAGCGATGACCGGCGCGCTGGCGATTGGGGCGCTGCGAACTCTGGCGGCGGAAAACCTGGCTCCGGCGGAGATGATGGAGCGGCTGAACCGGCAGATTTGCGATACGCAGGACAGTGGGTTTATCACCTGCCTTTGCACGCGGATTGGGCGGGACGGCGCGGTGACGGTGGCGAATGCCGGGCATCTTGCGCCGTATTGCGGAGGGCGGGAGATTGATGTGGAATCTGGGCTGCCGCTGGGGATTGTGGCGCACGCGGAGTACCAGGAGACGGGGTTCCGGCTGGAGCCGGGAGAGACGATGACCTTGGTGTCGGATGGGGTGGTGGAGGCCATGAGCCCTGTCCGCGAGATGTTCGGGTTTGAACGGACGCGTGTGATCAGCAGCCAGTCTGCGCAGCAAATTGCGGAGGCGGCGCGGGCATTTGGGCAGGAAGACGATATTACGGTGCTGACGGTGGAGAGACGGTTAGGGAACCTCTGATCAAGTCGAAGTTTTGAAAGGGCAGGCTATTGAAGCCGTGCCCTTTCAAAACTTCGGCCATTTGGTAGTTTTTCCGCAGCCTGTTTAGCCCCTGCGGGCTTTCGACTCTCCAATCCACACAAAACAAGGGCTTTTCCGCAGCCTCTTTAGCCCCCGAAGGATGCCTTCGTTGAGAAGTGACACTTGTGCAGACGCTCCTCAGCTGCGCCAGTGGAGTTCTACTGGGCCGTCCATCGGGTGCTTTGGCGTCGTAGCGGTATTGGCGGAGTCAAGCCGCCCCTGCTTCAGAGCGAAGTACCACTTGGCTGGCTTGTCGGCGTCGTCGATCAACATCAGGCTCGGATTATGGCGGAGGCCTTCGGCCTGCTGGATCATGGTGACCTGGTCTTGCCTGACAAACTTAGCGCCGAAGAACTTGGCGATGGGCGTGACAAAGGGGACGTGATAAAACACGTTCCAGGCGGCGATCACATCAATGCGGCAGGTGGAGGCGGTGACCGGGGTGACGGTGGTCAATGACGAAAACCACTTGTCCCCTGCGCGAATAACTTCAGTGCGGCGGTTGGGCAGGGTGAAGTCGATGGTGGTCTCGATGGGCGCGCCATAGACGCCGAGGAGCTTGTAGGGCGCGGAGTTGCCGCTGGGCGCGTGCGCAGACATGCGAAAGCCCTCCGGGATCGGCTCGAAGCGCTTGGTCTTTTCGCGGATGCTCGCGCGCGATCGCCACCACCACGCCTGGTGGACAAACGGTCCGTGGGCCGGGTCCATAAGACCGATGATGCCGTGATCCACGTTGCATGGCAGGTCGGCGGTGAGAAAGGCGCTGCGGTAGCGGGTTCCGAATTTGGCCAGTTCCGGCACGCCGCGGTCTGTGCCCTTCCCCTTTCCGCTTCCGGGGCTGGGGATGAAGACCCAGGCGTGGCCGTCGCGCTCTTCGCAGGGGTAAGTGGTGGCGTAGATGCGGGTGGCGTCGAGGTGATCGAAGGTGGAGAGGGAGGGTATGAGCGCGCATTGGCCGCCGCAGGGCTCGAACTCCCAGCCGTGATATTTGCAGGTGACGTGGTTGCCGTCGAACCAGCCGTGGCTGAGGGGGATGCCGCGGTGGGGGCAACTGTCGCGCATGGCGAACACACGGCCGTCGGCGCGGCGGCCCAGCACGAGGGGGATGTCGAGGAGCATGGCAGTGGCCAGCTTGCCGGGGCGGAGCTTCTCGGAACGCAGAGCGGGGTACCAGTCGTCGTAGAGCAGCGTGGCGGTGGGGCCCTGGATGGGGACGCCGGTGTCGGAGATGGTGACTAAGGGCATTTGGGGTTCACCATAGCACTTTCACCGCTGGCGGGACCAGTCGCTCCTTTCGATTGACTAGAGTATTTTTGCATTTGGTGTTGACCGGTTTTGAAAGGGCACGACATCAACAGGCTGCCCTGAGCGAAGTCGAAGGGCGCCGCAAAACGCCAATAAAACCAACGGGCTTTCGAGGCTGCGGAAAAAGTAGGGTTTTGAGTCAAGATTCACAAAGAACATCCCTCGGGGGCTAAAGCCCAGCGTTTATTTTCAGCCACTTGCGGCACGGCTGAAGCCGTGCCCTTTCAAAACTTCGGCCATTTGTTAGTTTTTCCGCAGCCTGTTTCGCCACCGAGGAAAAGCCAGGAGTCGACAGCATTTCCGAATCTGCTCTAGTTTGCCGCCTTTTCCAACTTGCCTTGTTTGAGGCGGAAACGCTGGCCGCGCCAGACGATGGTGTTGCCGGCGAAGCCGAAGGCCCACAGGAACAGAGCGACCATGTCGCGCAGCGGGACGAGCCAGAGGGTGGGAAGGACCTGGTGATCCGCGAGAACCTGTGCTCCGACGGTCATGGCTACGGCGAGGCGGAGGAAGAAGCTCAGCCCCAATAGCCACACGCTCACGGGGCTCATGCCGCTCGCGACAACGTTGAGCACGGCCCAGGCGAACCCGTGGGTGAAGATGAGGCCGGCGTAGCCCCAGGGGCGGGCATCGCGGACGGTGCGGGACCAGCGGAGCTGGTGGTCGACGAAGCCGCGCCATTTGTATGCGGGGATGGCGGTCTCGACGACTTCTGCGCTGAGGGCTACGCGGAAGCCGGCCTTATCGACGCGGGCGCCGAGCTCGTAGTCGTCGGCGAGGTGATTGACGAGGGTTTCGAGGCCGCCGATCTTTTCGAGCGCCTCGCGGCTCACGGCGAGCGTGGAGCCGAGGCCGTAGTGGAGACCGCCTTCGATCATTTTTGAGAGCAGTACGCCGGCCTGGAAGTCGGTGGCGATGCCCAGGGATTCGAGGTGCGAGGGGAGAGTCGAATGAGCGCGGCCGCGGTAGAGGGCTGTTACCAGGCCGGTTGGTTTTTTGGTCTCACTCCCGTCAGGCTGGGGCGCTAAGTGCGCCATCACGCGCTCAAGGTAGCGCGGGGAGACAAAAATGTCGGAGTCGTTGATGAGCAGGTAGTTGTAACGGGCGTGGGCGGCGAGTTGGACGAGGGTGCTGACTTTGCCGTTTGCTCCGAGGCTCAGGGGGCACTCGACGAGCTGGATTCTGCGGGTGGGGAACTCCATCTGAAGCTGGCGGACGGCGGCGGCCGCGGGGTCGTCGAGCGAGGAAACGCCGAAGAGCAGCTCATACTCGCCCGCGTAAGTCTGGCGGCAGTGGGAGCGGAAGGCCTGGATCATGCTGGGATCGAGCCCCTTGAGGGACTTGAGGATGGTGACGCCGGGGGAGAAGGTGGGAAGTGGCGCTCGCCGGGCGCGCAGAAAGGCCTGAGCCGCGATGAGGGCGGCCAGAAAGTAGCCCATGCCGGCCAGGGTGAGCACCGTGGTGAGGATCTCCACGGATTGGGCGAGAATGTGCGGCATGCGTAGAGTCAGTTTACTAGAGTGTGAAAAAGTGAAGGAGTGAAGGATTGAAGAAGGCCTTCTGTTCACTGTCTCACTCGTTCACTTCTTCACCGCCCTACTCGTAGCGCAAGGCCTCGATGGGGTCGAGGTTGGCGGCTTTCCAGGCGGGGTAGATGCCGAAGATCAGGCCGATGCCGCAGGAGACGCCGAAGCCGATGCTTACCCAGAGTGCGGACAGCGTGGCGGGCAGGCCGATGGGCAGGTAGTAAACGATCCAGGTCAGGACGGCGCCGACGCCGACGCCGAACAGGCCGCCCACGGCGCATAGGGTGATGGCTTCCATGGTGAACTGGGTGAGAATCGTGTGCTTTGTTGCACCGATGGCTTTGCGGACCCCAATTTCACGCGTCCGCTCGGTGACCGAGACCAACATGATGTTCATTACGCCGACGCCGCCGACGAGCAGGCCCACGGAGGAGACGGCGATCATGAAGGCGACCAGGCCGCCGGTAATATTGCCCCAGAGCTTGGTCAGGGAGTCGGGGCCGAAGATCTCAAAGTCGTCGGGGGCTTCGACTTTGACTTTGCGGCGGATGCGGAGCATTTCGCGAATCTCATCTTCGACGATCGACTTGTTTTTGGGGTCGTCGTACTTCACGCTGACCCACAGGTCCAGCACTTCGGGGTGCAGGCTATGGAAGGTTCCCATGGGAAAGATGATGGCGTTGTCGTTGGGATTCTTGCCGCTTCCGAAGGGCTGCTTTTGCTTGTCGAGGACGCCGATCACGGTGTACAGGCTGGTCTCTACGCTGATCTCTTTGCCGATGGGGTCCTCGCCGTTGACGAAGAGCATCTCCGCCGTATCGTGGCCCAGCACGCACACCTTGGCATGGCTCTGGTCTTCGCCATCGGTAAAGATGCGGCCCTCTTGCAAAGTGAGATTCGATACATCGGCGAACTGGGCCGTGTGAGCCCACAGAATGGCACCGGCTACCTTGTGGCCCTCGTACTTGGCGCTTACGTCGCCGACGCCGAAAGCTTTGCTGTACTGATGGCCGCCATCGACGGCCACTACATGGGGCAGGGTGCGGAGGGCAAGGACATCGTCCATGGTGAGTTTCTTACGCGCTAGCTGCTCCATGGTCGGCCGCACGCCGATGACGGGCATGTGGAAGACCCAGAAGACGTTGGAGCCCAGCGAGTCGGCAAAGGCGGCGACGCGGTTGTTGAGCCCGTTGATGACCGACGAGATGACGATGACGGTGGTGACGCCGATGACGATGCCGAGGATGGTGAGCCCGGAGCGCAGCTTGTTGGTGCGCAGCGTATCGAGCGCCATCTTGACGGATTCTCTTGTTTGTCCTTGAGCCATGGGAACTCCGTTCCAGGTTACAGATGACAGATTACAGATGACAGTCTTAAGAGCCCGAAGCGCAGGTCACAGATGACAGTCTTAGGAGCCCGAAGAACTAAGCATTGAGGGACTCGAGAAATGCGTATAGCATCTTTCCAACTTCGTTCGATAAACCTTCCGCTTCGGAAATCTTCTCCGATGTTCCATATCCGAGAGCGACGGCCAACTCCAGCTGCGTTTGTAACTCGCAATTCGACCCGCGGGCGATTCCCAGGAACTGCTTGAATTCTCCTAAGCTGAGCCTGCCCTGACGTTCTGCAATGTTGCTTGGCACAGAAACCGCACAGCGTCTGATTTGGCTGGTCAGGCCGTAAAGCTCTTCTCTTGGAAAGTCCCTTGTCAACCGGTAGACTGCGACGGTCAATTGCATCGACTTTTGCCAAACTTGTAAATCCCGGAACGATTGAATCATGAAGCTACTTTCCTGCGAATGCAGATTACAGGTTACAGATGGCAGTTTCCAACAAGTGACCAAATTGGGGAAGCTCGGTGGGTGCTCTTGGGGGCTGTTTGTTAGCACTCGTGGGGTTGCTACGTTCAATTGAGGACCGCCTAACACTTCGCTTCCGGGTACTGAAAACTGTCATCTGTAACCTGTCATCCGCTTCTCCTACAGTTCCGCTCTCAACGCCACCACTGGGTCAAGCTTTGCGGCTTTGCTGGCGGGGTACACACCGAAGAAGACCCCTGTGGCGGTGGCCATGAAGAGGCCGAGAACGACGCTCCACATCTGCACGCTGGTGGGGAAACCGATGATGAGGGTGATGAGCTTGGCGACGATGACTCCGCAGGCGACGCCAATGCAACCGCCGAGCAGGGCCATGGTTCCGCTCTCGATGAGAAACTGCAGCAGCACATCGCGCTGGCGTGCGCCGAGGGCTTTACGAACGCCGATTTCGCGTGTGCGCTCGGTGACCGAGACGAGCATGATGTTCATGATGACGATGCCTCCAACCACCAGTGAGATAGAGGCGATGCCGATGACGACGTCAAAGAAGATGGCGGAGAACTGCTTCCAGATGTCGAGGAAGGTGTCGTTGGTTTCGATTTCGAAGTCGTCGGGCTGGCCGACTGGGTCGTGGCGGCGAGCGCGCATGATGACGCGGACTTCGTCCTTGGCCTGCTCCATAGACTCGGCGGTGAGGCCGCCCCGGGCATAGATGTCAACCGAGTTGTTGTAGCCGTAGGTCTGCTGGAAAGTGGAGATGGGAACGGCCACCCAGTTGTCCTGCGATTGGCCCAGCATTTTGCCCTGGCGTGCGCCGACGCCGACAACGGTATAGGGAATTCCGCCGACGCGGATCTCTTTGCCAATGGGATCGCCCACACCCAGCAGGTTGTCCACAATGTCGTAGCCCACAATCGCATTGTGTGTAGCCTTGGAATCGTCGGCGGGCGTGAAGCCGCGGCCCTGATCGATGTCGAGGTTATCGAGCGAGACCATCGTCCAGGTGATGCCGCGCATGTCGGTGTCGGTGCTGGATTTTGATCCGGCCACAACGGTGACGTTCTGGTCCAGCCGCACACCCACATCGCCGCACTGGGCGCAATTGTCCTGGACGGCCTGATAGTCCTCAATGCGCAGGATCTTGCGCTTGTTGAACTTGAAGTACTCTTGAGCGGAAAAAATGACGCCTGGCATCTGCCGGACGCTGAACACATCGGCGCCGTGGCTGACCAGCTTGGTGCTGACGTAGGTGTTGGCGCCGTCGACCAGGGTGATGACCATGATGACCGAAGCCACGCCCATGACCACGCCGATCAGCGTGAGGATGGAGCGGAGCTTGTTGCCCCAGAGGGACTGCAGCGCGAGTTTGAAGGCCTCAGTGAATTGCATGGTTCCGCTTTCGTAAGAACAGCTTTTAGCTCTTGGCTATCAGCCTTTCGCTTGAAGCTGACGGCAACTTGCCCTTTGCGATGTTCCGCGCTCTGAATTGCGCGGTGTGTCAAGCATCTGCCTTGGATTGCACGCCCATTGTCTGAGCGAATCCCACTTTCAGATTTCCCCTAGTTTACCCAACATTCAGTGACGGCGCTTTTCGATCCGCTATTCCTATGGACGCAGCAGACGGCTCTCAGGCCGCGTTTGAAGCTGACAGAATGAGGTAGTGCACGCCATTTTGGCCGGGCGAGCGCTAGTTTAACCCTGAATAATCGATACGCAGCCGGGCGGGGGGCGGTTCCAGGCTGGTTTTCGGAGCGAGGGTCGCTGTTGGCGGTCGCTGCTAGCTTCCCGAGCTTCCGAAGCCCTTTTCCGCGCGGGCCGAGTCCTCCAGCGAGTCAACGGTCTGGACGGCGCCGGTGAGTACGGGGACGGGAATCATCTGGGCGATCTTGTCGCCGGCGTGGATTTCGACAAGGGCCTCGCCGAGGTTGGTCATGAGAATGAGAATCTCGCCGCGGTAGCCGGCATCGATCACTCCGGCAGTGGTGGCGATGCCTTTGGCGGCGATGGAGGAGCGGTCCCGGACCAAAAGGCCGAGCGGCATGCCGGTTGCGGGATGGCGGGCCTCGACGGCGACGCCGGTGCGGACGCGAACGGTTTGGCGGGGGGCGAGAAGGACGCCTTCAAGGGCGAAGAGGTCGTAGCCGAGGTCTTCGCCGGGGTGGGCAACGACGGGGGCGCGGGCGGCGGGGTCCAGAAGCTTCACGCGGAGCATGAGTACATCCTATGGCATGGCGCAGGGAACGGGGCGCGCCAGCAGGGCGCCAGCTGGATTTCTCGCCGGGCTTAACAACTTTCGGAGATGATAGGACAGGAAGTACGGGCCTGGAGCCGGCTCGTCACGGGGAGGCGAAATGGAAGGTTTGCTGCGAGAGTTGCGGTTTGCATTGCGCCAGTTGCGCAAAGCTCCGGGGTTTACCCTTACTGCCGTAATGACGCTTGCGCTGGGCATTGGCGCGACCACGGCGATTTTCTCCATTGTGGAAGGTGTGCTGCTGCGACCGCTGCCGTTTGCGGAGCCGGACAGGCTGGTGGTGCTGGGCGACCGGCTGGAAGGCGTGGACTATGACGAGGGTTTGATGCCGTATGTGACGGCGCCGGGCATGGGGATTTATATGCGCGACACACATGGGTTCAGCAGCCTTGGCGGGTACCAGCCGGCCACTTACGAATTGTCAGGGCAGGGCGAACCGGTGCAGGTGATCGGTACGCGGCTCACGGCGGGGATTTTTCCCACTTTGGCTGTTTCGCCGCTGATGGGCCGGGTGTTTACCCAGCAGGAGGACACGGGCTCGGCGCAGGTGGCGTTAATCAGCTACGAGATGTGGCATAGCCGCTTCCACGGCGGCGGGCAGGTGCTTGGAAAAACCCTGCTGCTGGACCGGAAACCCTACCAGATCATCGGGATAATGCCGCGGGAGTTTGAGTTTCCGCTGGAGCCGGGGCAGCTGGACCGGAGCGAGTTGTGGGTGCCGATGAGCCTGACGCAGAACGAACTCATTAAGGGCGCGGGCGGCTGGAGCTACAACCTGGTGGGCCGGCTCAAGCCGGGCGTGAGCGCGGCGCAGGCACAGGCGGATTCCGAGGGAGCGGCGCAGGACATTATGCGGAACTTTCCGCCGGCACTGGCTAGCCGCAAGGTTCATCCCCATGTAGCGGGGCTGGGCGAGGTGACGGTTGGCCAGGCGCGGCCGCTGATTCGGATGCTGTTTCTGGCGGTGGCGGTGGTGCTGTTTATTGGCTGCGCCAACCTGGCGGGGTTGCTGCTGGTGAGGGTGATCCGGCGGCGGCGGGAGATTTCTGTGCGGTTGGCGCTGGGCGCGGGCGCGGCTGCGGTGCTGCGGCAGAGCCTGTTGGAAGCGCTGTTGCTGAGCACGGCGGGTGGCCTGCTGGGGCTGGCGCTCGCGGCCGGCGCGCTGCGGGTGGGCGTGAGCCTGCTGCCGGAGACATTGCCGCGGGTCAGCTCGATTGGGCTGGACTGGAAAGTCGCAGCGTTCGCGCTGGCGCTGGCGGTGCTCACCGGTCTTTTGTGCGGCTTGATTCCGGCAATTGCTGCGGCGCGGACGCGCGTGAACGAGGCGCTGAAGGAAGGTGGAAGAACAGGGTCGTCAGGTGGTGGACATGGGCGACTGCGGTCGGCGCTGGTGGTCGCGGAGCTGGCGGTGGCGCTGGTGCTGCTGATGGCGGCTGGGTTGCTGCTGCGCAGTTTTGAAAAGCTGCGTTCGGTGCCGCTTGGGTTCCGGGCGGACCATCTGCTGACCGCCAGCTATAGCCTGCCGCGGCAGCAATATACCAGCCAGGCGGCGGTGGATGCGTTTGACCAGGGGCTTCGCACGCGGCTGGAGCAGTTGCCGGGAGTGGAGGCGGTGGGTTTTACGACGATACTGCCAATGTCGAACGGCGGTCCATTGGGAACATTCACGCCGGAGGGGTATGTTCCGCAGAAAGGCGCGGGCCTGAACATTGGATGGCCGCCGCAGGTGATGGGCAACTTCTTTCGCGCGGTGGGGATTCCGATCATCAAAGGGCGTGCATTTACCGATGCTGACCGGGCGGGAGCGCCGCTGGTGGTGATTGTGAACAGCAAACTGGCGGAGCGCTACTGGCCAGGTCAGGACCCGATTGGAAAGCGCCTGCATCGCGGACCCGCCGAGGCAAACCTGCCATGGCTTACGGTGGTGGGCGAGGTGGGCGAAGTGAAGCAGTTTGGGGCGGATGCGCCGACGCACAACCAGTTCTACATGCCGGCGGCACAGGCAAAAGAGGTTGCCGGGTCGTTTGCCTCGCCGAGTATGGTCACCGGGGATTCGGGCTCGATTGTGGTGCGCGGGGCCATGGCGCCAGAGCAGATGGCCAGCGGTTTGAGGGCCTCGGTGAGAGAGCTCGATCCGCAACTGCCGCTGACGGATGTTGAATCGATGGACAAGCTGGTTGCCGAGGGGCAGGCGCCGCAGCGATTCAACACGGACGTGATTACATGCTTTGCGGCTGCGGCGGTGCTGCTGTCGATGCTGGGCATCTACAGTGTGATCGCCTTTTCTGCGGCGCTGCGCACGCAGGAGATGGCGATAAGGCTTGCGCTGGGGTCGCAGCGATCGGCGGTAATGCGGCTGATTGTAGGGTCGGCTGCGAAGCTGGGGTTGGCTGGGTGCGGGCTGGGCCTGGTGGCGGCGTACTTTACCACCAGGCTGATGCGGTCGCTGCTGTTTGAGGTTAATCCACTTGACCCGGTAGTGATGATGCTGGCGGCGCTGGCGATCTTTGCGGTGGCGGTGGCGGCTTCGGTGATTCCGGCGCGAAGGGTGGCGAAGGTGGACCCGATGGTGGCGCTGCGGTCGGAGTAGTGTCCGACTACCGGGGCCCACGGGAGAGCTTGAATCCGTCGACAATCTGCTGGAGTCCCGAGGAGAGTCGGGAGAGTTCGGCGCAGGCGGCCACGGTTTGGTCAACCTGCTCGACGGTCTGGCCGACTTCCGTTGAGATCTCATGGATGTTCTGGGTGAGGCCGGCGGTGGCTGCCGACTGCTGAGTAGTTGCCGTGGCGATCATCGAGATGCCCTGTTGCGCTGCTTCGATGCGTTCGGTGACGGCTTGGAGAGCAGCGCTGACATTGCCAAACTGCGCAACGCCCTCAGTGACGACGGACTCGCCCTGTTGCATGGATTGGACGGCACGGGCCGCACCCTGCTGGACGGAGTCAATCTTGTTGGCGATCTCTTTGGTGAACTTTGCGGTCCGTTCGGCGAGCTGGCGAACTTCCTGCGCGACGACTGCGAAGCCTTTGCCCTGTTCGCCGGCGCGAGCAGCCTCGATGGCCGCGTTGAGCGCCAGCAGGTTGGTTTGCCCGGCGATGTCCTGAATGATGCGGACGACTTCGCCGATGCTTTGTGTCTCAGCGCCGAGGCGGGTGATATCGCTTGAGGCAGTGCGGACCGAGTCGCTGATGCGGTCCATTGCGCCCCGGGTGTGATCAAGGACTTCGCGGCCGTTCGCGGTGGCGGACACGGCTTCATTGGCGGCGTGGGCGGCCTGCTCGGCGTGCAGGGCTACCTCCTGCACGGCGGCGTTCATCTCTGCGATGGAAGAGGCAAAGTGCTCGACATGCTTCTTTTCTTCATGGCTGGTGGCGGCGATTTCGCTTGAGGTCGATTCGATCTCCGCGCCCGCGGCGGCCACCTGTTCCGAAGAGCGCGCGACCTCGATGAGGGCATCGGACATGGCGTGCTTCATGCTGTTGATGGCGTGGATGGCGGTGGCCAGCTCATCGGTGGTGGTGGGGTGACCGTCTTCCCCGGAGAGGTCTTTCAAGGCCATGGCGCCAACCATGTCGACGGAGATCTGGATGTTGCGGGAGATGGAGTGGATTTGCGATACGGCCATGATCGTGAGCAGCAGCATGGCGATGGAAAGGAGGATGGTTTCGGCTCTCGTGGTCCAGAGCTGGACAGCATCATTGGTGGCTTTTTCGCTATTCCACTGAGTGGTTGTGGCAGATTGCATTGCGTCAAACTCAACCAGAATCGCGGCCAGAAGACGATCGTCTTCGCCGGTGGCGAACAGCGCCCTGGTGGCCTCGAAACCCTGGTCTTTGCGAGCGGCGTTGAGCTTGTTGACGAAGGCGCGGCGGGCGAGGATGGCTTCCTGATAACGGGAGAGATGGGCCGTTTGCCCGGGGTCGCCGGCCACTTCAGATTGCAGCCGGGCGTATACCACGTCGGCATCTTTGCGCATGGCGGGAATGCCAGCGATGGCGGACGGGTCGCCGGAGATCATGTAGGCACGCTGAGCGGAGGTGACAGAGTGGATATAGGTGACAAGGTATTCGAGATCGTAGAGAACGCTGTCAGATTTGGCCAGGGCCTGAGCTGTGTCTTCAGCACGCGTGCGAGCCCAGTGTTCGAACACAGTTCCGGTGATCATCATGGCGGCGATAAAGCCGAAGCCGACATAGAGTTTTTTCTTGATGGTCCATTGCATTTGGTGCAGCACCCCAACTGACCCTATCGGCGGGGTTGTGGTGTACATCACCGGAAAACAGGCAGGAGATTGACGCAAGCGACGATTTTTGCGTGCGGCGATGCGATTGGGGGACGGGAATGGTCAGCCCCGGCCGGTATGGCTCCCGGCCGGGGCTGTCAGTGGTGGTTTGAGAGGATTCGGCAAGAGGATCCTGTAAGCCGAATTCTGTCGTGTGCGGTCATTCCTCTAGGCGCCGCGTTGCCGCGGACGCTCATCAGCGACCTACCCGGAGGTTTCACCGTTGCATGGAGCAGCCTGTGCAAGCACTGCGCTCTGCAAAGAGCCGGTTGAACGCATCGGGCCGATGCGCAGCGTCGCCTGGCTCTCAGCGAACGCTTCCCTCCCTATTTGGTCTTGCTCCGTGTGGGGTTTACCCTGCCCCCGGCGTTACCGCCGGAGCGGTGCGCTCTTACCGCACCTTTTCACCCTTACCCCGGCGCTGGAGTTGACGCAACGGCGAGCGTACCCGGCAAGCCGGCCAACTCGGGTATTGCGGTTCCAGGGAGGCCCTCGCCCGGTTCCGAAGAATCGCGAGAGGGGTAGCCGAGGCGGTATCTTTTCTGTGGCACTGGCCGTCTGCGGGCCTTGAAGCCCACATCCCGGACGTTATCCGGCACACTGCCCTGCGGAGTTCGGACTTTCCTCCCCCGGCGGACATTCGCTTGCGCGAAGCCACCGGCAGCGACCGCCCGGTCCTCCTGCCAGTTGATAGTTTAGCGCAGTTGAGGGTTCCAAGTTCGGGGAGAGGAGAACATCGACAGGGCAAACGCATTTGGAACGACAAGCTCTTGACGTTGTGAGGGAGATGCTTTTTCGGGGCGAATCGAGGTGGAAAAACAGAGCAAGTTGGGATGGTTGTGGGTACGCGAATTTCGACGTGCAAAAGTGCCATTTTTTTCTCTAAAGTGCCAGTTTCGATGGTGTTTTTGGTGTTTTTTTGCCTGAAAATGGGGGTTTGTGTTTACCGATAGGTAA
>Ga0302150_10000663_pt1 | contig 14552 bp, 8 predicted proteins | sample I_Bog_N1_2_FD_198635 | JGI IMG/M metagenome (GOLD analysis project Ga0302150, IMG submission 198635) | Peat permafrost microbial communities from Stordalen Mire near Abisko, Sweden - I_Bog_N1_2 | ecosystem: Environmental > Terrestrial > Soil > Wetlands > Peat | place: Sweden: Abisko, Stordalen... | reverse complement strand
GTAAATGGCTAGCAAATACGCTCTAAGTCAGCCCATAATCCATGTCATCTCGACCGGAGCATCACTCCCTTGTCTTTCGTGATGCGCAGTGGAGAGACCCCTGTATTGGCAGTGGCCGTTGCTCTTGCAGTTCACAGTTCCGTCTCCGCACATAACATCCATGCAACGGCGGCAGCTTCCAACTCGCCCTACCTTGCTCTACACTCTGCTCCATGGGACTCTCCACACACATCCTGGATACCGCTCTAGGCCTGCCCGCAGCCAACGTCGAGATCACCCTCTGCCAACTCGACGGCGAAGCCTGGCAACCCATCGGCCTCGCCCCCACCGGCGCCGACGGCCGCTGCAAAACCCTCCTCAACAACCGTCCCCTCGCCGCCGCAACCTACAAGCTCCGCTTCCACACAGGGCCCTACTTCCACGCCCAAAACCTCCCCACCCTCTACCCCTACATCGAAATCACCTTCACCGTCACCGACCCCACCCAGCACCACCACATCCCCCTTCTCCTAACCGCCAACGGCTACACAACCTACAGAGGCAGTTGACAGTTTCCATAACTGAGAACGGACAACTAAGAACTGACAACCAGGAGCCCCATGCCCACAAAACTCCACACCAATCGTTACGGCAAATCGCGCGTCCGCCTCATGCGCCTCACCAAACATTTCGATCATCACGACCTCGACGAGTGGACCGTCCAAATCCTCCTCACCGGTGACTTCACCACCGCCCACACCCTCGGAGACAACAGCAACATCCTCCCCACCGACACGATGAAGAACACCGTTTACTTCGTCGCGCATCTCTCCAAAGCCGACAGCATGGAAGCCTACGCCCAGGAGCTCATCGACTACATCCTCACCCGCAACCCACAGGTCCACTCCGCCGAAGTTGTCATCGAATCCACCCTCTGGAAGCGCCTCCAGGTCGACGGCAAACCCTTCCCCACCGCCTTCATGCGCGGCTCCGACGAGCGCCAGACCACCACCGTCTCCCGCACTCAAAATCAACCCTTCACCATCACCTCCGGCCTCGACCGCCTCACCATCCTCAAGACCGCAAACTCCGCCTTCACCGGCTTCATCAAGGACGAGCTAACCACCCTCCCAGAAACCACCGACCGCCTCTTCGGCACCGCCCTCAAAGCCGAGTGGCCCTACACCCCCGAAGGAATCTCAGCGGGAATCGACTTCAACAAAGTCCGCACGCACATCCGCGAAGTGATGCTCAACACCTTCGCCCACCACGACTCCCTCTCAGTCCAGCAAACCCTCTTCGCCATGGGCGAAGCCGCGCTAGACCACACCACCCTCATCGACGAGATCCATCTCCTCATGCCCAACAAGCACAACCTCCTGATAGACCTCGCACGCTTCGGCCACGATAACCCGAACCACATCTTCGTCCCCACCGACGAACCCCACGGCACTATAGAAGCCACGATCCACCGCGCCTAGTCCCAGCAGTCGAATACGCCTATCTCTTGCCTCCGCAACACTCTTCATGAGCGAAGCTGCACACTTCTACACGCAAGAAATATCGTCATCTCGACCGAAGCCGCGCGCCTTTTGCGCGGCGCAGTGGAGAGACCCCTGTATTGGCCGTTGCTGTTGCTGTTGCTCTTGCCGTTGCTGTTGCTCTTGCTTTTCTGGCTGTCATTCCGCAGCGCAGCGGAGGAATCTGCTTCTTCAACCAACCACCGCGTCCTCCTGATCGAATCCATCGCATAACCCAACAATCCCACATCTCGCATCTCCTCTCGCGACAGTAGAATGATCCCGATGCCCCACCCCATCGAATCTCTCGCAATCCGAGCCGCCACCATCATCACCCGCTGCCGCGAGCTAGCCCGCATCACCGACATCCCCAACGAAACCACCCGCCTCTTCCTCTCGCCCGCCACCCGCGACGCCCACACCCTTCTCGAATGGTGGATCCGCCAGGCTAACCTCACCGCCCGCACCGACGACGCCGGCAACCTCCGCGCCACCCGCAAATCCGCGCACGACGACGCCCCCACCTTCGTCCTCTTCTCCCACATCGACACGGTCACCAACGCCGGAGCCTTCGACGGCCCTCTCGGCGTCCTCCTCGCTCTCGCCGCCATCGAAGAACTCGGTGCGACCCCGCTCCCCTTCCACATCGAACTCATCGCCTTCTCCGAAGAAGAAGGAGTCCGCTTCGGCTTCCCCTTCCTCTCCTCGCTAGCCACCATCGGCCAGCTAACTCCCGATCACCTAACCCGCACCGACGCCGCAGGCATCACCGTAGCCCAAGCCATCCGCAACTTCGGCTTAGACCCCGACCGCATCTACATCACCTGCCCGCTCTCCCCCAACACCTTCGGCGCCCTCGAAGTCCACATCGAGCAAGGCCCCGTCCTCGACAAGAGCGACACCCCGCTAGCGGTAGTCGAAGCCATCGTCGGCCAATCGCGCCTCGAGCTCACCTTCGAAGGCCACGCCAACCACGCCGGCACCACCCCCATGTCTCTACGCCACGACGCCCTCGCCGCCGCCGCCCAATGGATCGTCGAAGTCGAGCGCTACGCCGCCAACTACACCCAGCTCGTAGCCACCGTAGGCCGCATCTCCACCGAACCCGGCGCCATCAATGTAATCCCCGGAACCGTCCGCACCTCCCTCGACATCCGCCACCCCAAAGACGAATCCCGCCACGCAGCCATCGCCCACCTCCTCACCAAGGCGGAAGCCGCAGGAGCCCTACGCGGCGTCCGCGTTCACGCCACCGTCCAGTCCGAGCAGCGAGCCGTCCCCATGGACCGCGCCCTGACCCTCAAGCTCCACCAAGCCGCCGAACGAGCCGGCTACGATGCCCAACCTCTCTTCTCCGGAGCCGGCCACGACGCCATGATCCTCGCCCCCGTCGTCCCCACAACGATGCTCTTCCTCCGCACCCCCAACGGCCTCTCCCACCATCCTGACGAAGACGTCCGCCAAGAAGACGTAGAAGCCGCCCTAGCCACGGTCCTAAACCTCCTACTCCACCTCCACCCCCACAAGTAGTTCGCTGTTGCTTTTGTCTTTGTCTTCGCCTTACAGCGACGCATAAATCCGTCATCTCGACCGAAGCGCAGCGAAGTGAGAGACCCTTGTATTAGCCGTTGCTGTTGCCGTTGCTGTTGTTGTTGTTTTTCTGGCTGTCATCCCGTAGGGATCTGCTTCTGCACTTGCTTCTGCACTCGCCCTTGCCGTTCTGTCTGTCATTCCGAGCGAAGCGAGGAACCTGTAGCCTCCCGTCTTCCCGCACCCAAGAACTCGCCACTCATTTGCTTCAGCTAAAAGCCAGAAGCCAGAAGCTTTTCCCCTATCTTCTACCCCGCATCCTCTACACTCTGTGTCATGCACACCCTAGGCCAAACGCGCAGCGCCAACCACCGCGACCACCTATTCCTAACCCCAGACACCTTCGTCCGCACACCACTCCCCGGCCTCACCAACGGGCTCGCGATCATCCACGTAGCTCCACCCACCGGAGCAGCCTTCACCATGATGACTCTCGAAATCGCCCCCGGCGGCAAGCTAATCCAAGGCCCGACCCAGCGCCTGATCTACGTCCTCGAAGGCAATCTCAAACTAGACGAACCCGGCAAGCAAATCCCCCACGACCTCGCCCCCGGCAGTTACGCCTACTTCCCCACCGGCTACGAGCACACGCTAACGGCGCTCACCGCCTCCCGCATCGCGGTAATCGACAAGCCCTACCTCCCCCTCGACCCCCTCTACCTCAACGACCGCACCGCCAGCCCCGACCCCTGGTTCCTCCTCGGCCGCGAGCCCGAAGTCTCCCCCATCGCCCTCAACGGAGACCCCGACCTCCAGGTCCGCAACCTCCTCCCCGACTCCCACGTCTTCGACTTCGCGGTAAACACAATGACCTACAACCCCGGCGTGGCCCTATCGCAAGTAGAGATCCACTACATGGAGCACGGCCTCCTCATGCTAGAAGGCGGAGGCATCTACCGCCTAAGCGACAGCTGGTACCCAACCAAAGCCGGCGACGCCATCTGGATGTCGGCCCACTGCCCCCAATGGTTCGGCGCCATAGGCAAAGCCCCAGCAAAATACCTAATCTACAAAGACTTCAACCGCCACCCCCTCGGCTAGCTACCATCGCATTTGCCCTTGCCCTTGCCCTTGCCTTTCTAGTTGTCATCCCGCAGGGATCTGCTTCTTCTTCTTTTGCTCTTGTTCTTGTTCTTGCATTTCTGTCTGTCATTCCGAGCGCAGTGAGGAACATGCTTCTCGCGCGCGAAGCGCGCCCGTTCTTCAGAAATCGAGCTACCATGACCCCCACCATCAACACCACCCGCCTCCTCCCCGAGCTCCGCCACCTGGCCACGCTAACCGACTGCCCCCCGTCCCCCGACCCCAACACCACCGCAGTAACCCGCATCCTCTTCACCCCCCGAGACCTCGAAGCCCGAGCCTACATCGCGTCCCTAGCCGAAGCCGCAGGCTTCCAAACACGCACAGACGCCATCGGCAACACCTTCATCCGCTTCCCCGGCCTCGACCCCACGCTCCCCGCCATCGGCACCGGCTCCCATACCGACGCGATCCCCCACGCCGGCATGTACGACGGCACCGTCGGCGTCCTCGGAGGCCTAGAAGCCATGCGCTCCCTCAAGGAATCCGGCTTCCAACCGCGCCGCTCCATCGAACTCCTCGTCTTCACCTCCGAGGAGCCCACCCGTTTCGGCATCGGCTGCATCGGCTCCCGCCTCCTAGGCGGAGTCCTCTCGCCCCAAATCGCTGACAACCTCCCCAACCTCCTCGAACCTGAAACTCCGGGTGCCCCATTCATGACGGCTTCATCGTCATGGGTGGGATCGCAAGATACCTCCACCACCGAAGTCCGAACCCTCCGCGACGTCCGCACCGCAGCCGGCTTCACCGCCCCCCTCACCACCGTCCCCCTACCGCCCAACTACTACGCCGCCTGGGTAGAGCTCCACATCGAGCAAGGCCCTTTACTCGAGCGCGCCATGCAGCCCAGTACCGAACCCTCGCTCGGCGCGGCTTTGAAGGGGACGGGCTTCACCCCGTCCATTACGCCCCCAAAAGCAGACGGGGCTTTAGCCCCTGAGGGAACCATCCTCGGCATCGTCACCAACATCGCCGCCCCGGCCAGCTATCGCTACGAGATCACCGGCCTCGGCGGCCACGCCGGAGCGCTTCTCATGCCCGACCGCCGCGACGCCCTCACCGCCGCAGCCGAACTCATCCTCTCGGTAGAACGCCACACGTTAGCCGCAAACGCCGCCTCAGGCACCAGCGACTCGGTAGCCACCATCGGCACCGCGACCATCCATCCCGGAGCCGTCAACTCCGTCCCCTCCCGCGTCACCCTCATGCTAGACATCCGCGACACCGACACCACCCGCCGCAACCAAACCATGCAAGCCCTCCGCGCCGACATCCAAGAGATCCAAACCCGCCGCGGCATCACCATCACCGAGCGCCAAATCAACGCCGACGCCCCCGCCACCAGCGACCCCCACATCGTCCACACCCTCGAAACCATCTGCACCACCAACAACATCCCCTACCAAAAAATGGTCTCCCGCGCCTATCACGACACCAGCTTCATCGCCCCCATCGCGCCCGTAGCCATGATCTTCATCCCCTGCCGCAACGGAGTCTCCCACCGTCCCGACGAGTACGCCACCCCCGAAGCCATCACACTCGGCACCCGCGTTCTAGCCCTCACCCTCGCCCAGCTAGCCAACAAGTAGCCCGAACGCTCCCCTACGGCTACACTACTCACAACTGTTTACGGTCTACCCTCTGTCTTTATGATCCAATCTCAGAATCCGGCTAATGGAAAGCTACTCCGCAGCTTCGATCCACTCACCCCTGAAGCCCTCAACGCCAAGTTAGCCATCGCATCGAGCGCCGCCAAGACCTACCCCAGAGAGTCCATCGACCTGCGCATCTTCTGGATGCGCCGTCTCGCCGCGCTCCTCGAGGCCGACCGCGAAGAGCTGGCCGTCACCATGACCTCCGAGATGGGCAAGACCCTCGTCTCCGCCCGCGACGAAGTCACCAAGTGCGCCGCCGCCTGCCGCTACTACGCCGACAACGCCGTCCGCTTCCTCACCCCCGAGCGCATCGCCACCGAGCACGCCGAGTCCTACGTCCGCTACGACCCCATCGGCCTCATCCTCGCCGTCATGCCCTGGAACTTCCCCCTCTGGCAGGTCTTCCGTTTCCTCGCTCCCGCGCTCATGGCTGGCAACGTCGGTCTTCTCAAGCACGCCTCCAACGTCCCGCAGTGCGCGCTCGCTATCGAAGCCCTTGTCCGTCGCGCCGGCTTCCCTCGCGGCGTCTTCCAAACCCTCCTCATCGAATCCCGCCAGGTCGAAATCGTCCTCTCCGACCCCCGCGTCGTCGCCGTCACCGTCACCGGCTCTGAGGCCGCTGGCCGCGCCATCGCCGCCCAGGCCGGATGGCTCATCAAAAAGTCCGTCCTCGAGCTCGGTGGCTCCGACCCCTTCATCGTCCTTCCCTCTGCCGACCTCGACGCCGCCATCACCAACGCCATCAAGGCCCGCTGCATCAACAACGGCCAGTCCTGCATCGCCGCCAAGCGCTTCCTCGTCCACGACAGCATCTACCCCGAGTTCGAAAAGCGCTTCGTCGCCGGAATGGCCGCCCTCCGCGTCGGAGACCCCATGCTCGACTCCACCGACATCGGCCCCCTCGCCACGCCCCAAATCCTCGAAGACCTCCTCGAACAGGTCACCCGCGCCCGAGAGTCCGGAGGCCGCGTCCTCACCGGAGGCTCACGCGCCGTAGTGGAAGGCAGTCGCTTCGGCAATTACTTCCAGCCCACCGTCATCGCCGGTGTCATGCGCAACGCTGCCATCACCCAGGAAGAACTCTTTGGCCCCGTCGCCCTGCTCTTCCGCATCTCCTCCCTCGACGAAGCCATCGCCCTCGCCAACGACACGCCCTTCGGCCTCGCCGCCAGCGCCTGGACCACCGATGATGCTGAACGCCAGCGCCTCTCCGTCGAACTCCAGGCCGGAGCCGTCTTCTTCAACACTCCCGTCGCCAGCGATCCGCGCCTCCCTTTCGGTGGCACCAAGCGTTCCGGCTACGGCCGGGAACTCTCCGCCGCCGGCATGCGAGAGTTCCTCAACGCCAAGACCATCGTCGTCGCAGAACACCTCGCCGAAACCAATCCCACACCCATCCAGAAACCGCACGCTGAGCCACGCCCCGAAAAGCCCAACGAGTTCCAACACATCGCCGACCAGCTCCGCAAATTCGAGCCACGCAGGCCCTTCGGAGAACCAAACCCGCCCAAAGCTGCGGAACCAGTCAACCCTGCGCCCGCCAAGCCCGCAAGCGACAAACCCGAAGACCCCCCACCCCCACGCGGCACCTCCATACTCGGCCTGCGATAGCCCGCCGGTCCCACGTTTCTCCATCTCGCAACCAAACTCCACGATGCGAGTGTCTCGCCTCCTCCGAAGCAACGCCCCCTTGACGACGCGAGTTTTTCGCCTCTCTCGAAACACCGTCATCTCGACCGGAGCCGCGCGCTTCTTGCGCGGCGCAGTGGAGAGACCCCTGTATTTTAGGGAGCCTCTGCCAAGTGGTATTTCGAAGGAGCACAATTCAAAGCAAAAGAGGGCGCAGCCATAAGCTGCGCCCCTTGGCTTCGCGGCCCTACGCTAAAAGTTGAACGACGTCTGCAGCGAGATCCGCCGCAACGCACTCGTCGTCGTATACGCCCCGCCGAAGATTTGCGTCGACCTGCCAAAATTTGAGGACGACAACACACCCTGCGGCACCGACAGATCCTCATTGTTGAACAGGTTCTGCACCTGCACGCCAAACGCCAGGTTGTAGCGCTTGCCCGTACCCGTACCACCGCCAAAGCCGCCAGGACCACCACCGCCAGGGCCACCGCCATGGCCGCCATGCTCATGTCCACCACCACCAGGGCCTCCGCCACCCGGTCCACCCGGTCCGCCACCACTCGCAACCGGCCGAGTCGACGCTCCAAACCCAAACGTCTTCGTCACCCTCAGATTGAACGTGAACTCCGAAGGCCCCGTGCAATAGTTGATCGGCACCACCGACGCTCCACTCACCAGCCCCGGCTGCGCAAACGTTCCGCATCCAGGAATCGTCTTGATTGTGCTCCCATTCGCTGCGGCCAATCCTGTCACCAGGTCCGGCCGCGAGTTGAAGAACGTGTCGTAGTTGTTGTCCAGGCCAGTGGTAAGGTTATACGGCGTTCCACTCTGCTGAATCATGAAAGGGCTGAACTGAATGAACTTCGGCAGAGTAATCGATCCGGCCAGGAACAATCGGCTCTTCACATCGAAGGTCGTGCGTCCGTAATCCGCAGCAATGTTTCCCGGCGTCGTGATATCCGAGCTCGGTCCTGACGTATCTCCGTGCGCCGAGTTCAGCGAGTAATATCCGAATAGCGAAATCGCCTTCGTCGTCTGCACCCGTCCATTAATGATCAGCTGGTTCTGGTTGAAGACACCCTCGCTGAAGTATTGATATCGAGCGGCGCTGGCAGCCGGATCGGCAAAGTCATAGCCGATATTCTGCGTCGCCAGCTGGTGCACTCCCTGGGAGTGGATGTAGTTCACAGAAATCGTTCCCCTGCGCCCCACCTGCTGATCAGCGCCAACGGCAAACTCCGTGATGTAGGGCGATCGAACGTTGCCGGCCGCCGTGTACGTCGTCTGCGCGGCAGACGTCGCACCGCACGCTGTAATGAAATTGATAGCGCCCGGATTGCAAGCCGCCGACGGATTCTCCACCGTGTATACCGTCGTATTCACACCATTCTCTGCCTGCGTCGTTAACACCTCCGCCTGTCCGAACCGCGTATAGAACATTCCGAAGCCGCCACGTAGGACTGTCTTCGGCGCGCCCTTCCCGCTGAACAGTCCATAGTTGAACGCCACGCGCGGCGCAATATCATGGTGGTCTGCCAGGTGATTCTGCGTCTCGTAGCGGAAGCCATAACTGATCGTCAGATTGTTCCGTGCCTTCCAGTCATCCTCCGCATACATTCCCAGGTCCGCGAACGTGTCCCCAATCTTGTGGTTATTAACGACGGTATACGTGAACTGGCTGGGTGTTCCCGCCAGGTAATCCGCAGTTGTCGCGTAGTTGAAGCCACCGTTCGTACCCGACCCCGTGTCCTCAGCCTCGCGCGTCGCGCGCAAGCGCCCACCGAACCGAACAAAGTTCTTCTTCAACTGGATCGAGTTGTAACTCTGCACCTCGAAATGATCCTGATGATCGCTCAGCCCTTGAGATGTAGAACCGCCTCCGCTGAATAGTCCCGACACGCCCACCGACGGCGCCGTGCTCAGCGGTGTCGTCGACGTATGCTCGCGCTCATACTCAAACCGAGTCTCCGTGATCACATTCGAGTTCCACGTCTCCGTATCGCTCATCTGCAGAATGTTGCTCAGCGAGCTCGTGTTATAGCCCGTCGATGGAAGGTTATCGTTGTTCACGCCATCGTTCGTTGCCGAGTTATGCACATACTGATACCGCGTCGTCAGCACATTCTTTGCTCCCAACGACAAATCCAGCCGAGGGTTGATGTCCGCGCGCGTCTGAGGGAAATACGTTGACACTTGGTACGGAGTCTCCACGCACGTTGCATCCCCAGGAGAGCAAAGCGTCGTGGAACCTGGCGTCGGCGCAAGGATCGATGTGTTCGTAAACTCATCGCTCTGAATTTGCCGAAACGACCCGCCAATGTTGTACGACGATACCTTACTCAACGGCCCCGTCAAATTCCCGAACATGAACACCGTGTGATACGGAGGCTGATAGCCCGTTGCCAGCGGGTTCGCCGAGTTGAACTCCGACGGATTTCCGTTCACTTGGAAGTTGCCGTGCAGTTTGTCCGTTCCCGGCTTCGTGAACACCTCCACGCGCCCATATCCCAGCTGGTCATACTCTGCCGAAAATGGATTCTGATTGATCCGAATCTCCCGAATAGACGACTTCGGCGGCAACTGCCCGCCCGTAAATCCATCTACATAAATCTGTCCGCCATTTGGTCCGGCGGCCGGCCCAGCAAGCGCCGTCAACTCATCCGACAACTCGTCCGGATCATCCGACAGTGCATCCAGGTCCTTGCCCGTCAACACCACCGAGCTCGCATTCGAGTCCGGATCCGTGCTCAGCTGCACCGAGTCCGAATTCACCGTGATCACCTGCGACTGCACACCGACCTGCAGCTTCGCATTCAGCGTCATCCCGTTCGCCGCGCCAATCGCTATGCCCGTCGAGGTGAACGTAGCAAACCCCGGCATCGTCACCGTCACCGTATAGGTCCCCGGAGTCACCACCGCCGTATACGATCCATCTGAGCCCGACGTCGCCGTCACCGCCGGCCCATTCCCCGTCAGCGTCACCGTCGCCCCGGGAATCAAAGCGCCATCCGGATCCGTCACCACGCCATGCACGCGCGTCTTCCCCGACTGAACCCCCGCAGCCCCGGCCTGCGCCGTCGCCGTCACCGGAGCTGCCGACGGGCCTTGGGCCACCGTCGCGCCAACCATCAGCAAGCCGGAAAATCCTGCTCCCAACCAACCCAACGTCCGCTTCCTGCGCAACCCATCAACCAGCATGCTCACTCCTGAACTCTCTATCTCACCGGGCAGGTCAGCCGCAGTGTCCTTAGAACGTATTCCCTGACTACCCAAGCCGCCGTCATCTCAACCGGAGCGTCACGCGATCCGGCCCCGCTCCAACACCTTCGTCATCTCGACCGGAGCATCACGGCCTTGTCTTTGTGATGCACAGTGGAAAGACTCCTGTATTTCCGCATCTGCCGTTGCATGTTCTCCTATCGAGGTTCAGCGTGCAGTGTGGGAGATATTCTTAGCGTTGACCACCTTCCGGTCCGCCGCCTTCACCACCCGCGCCGCCGCCGCCCAGACTCCATGGCGAAAGCGTCATCGTCTGCCCGCTCGGCGACGCCCGCAGAATCGCATCCACGCCTGCCAGCAGCGTCACGGCCATCGGTGTCTCGGTATCTGACGTTGGAGACGTCGCCACAATCATCACCGCATCGCCAACCTTCAACCCCGCCACCGTCTCCGTAGGCAATCGCGACAACATCTGCGACAGATCCGACCCCGCACTTCTCTCCCGCGCCGCCCCATCCTCACCCGGGCCGCCCTGAGGTCCAGCAGGTGGTCCGTTCGGTGGTCCAGGAGGTGGTCCGGCGTGCGCACCTGGTCCGCCCATCGGAGCTCCACCCGGTGCGCCGCCCTTCATCCGAGCCGCCACGCGCTCCGCCAACATCGGAGGAATCCGCCGCACATCGCTGTTCGGCCCCACCGCGACGGTCACCGTCTTGCCAGTCTTCAAATCCTTCAGCGTCACTGTCCCCGCCGTCGCATCCGTCGCCGAGAGCAGCCCCGAATAATTTTTGAACATCCCCGTAACCAGCTCATCCGCCGTAATTACGGTCCCGTCGGCCGTCTTCGTCCCCCGCACCCGCAGTTGATCGCCCTTGTGAATCTCCGCGATCGTGCTCACCTTCGCGTCCGCAAATCGAACCGAGTCGCCCGAATATCTCCGCACGATCGTCTGCGGCGTCACCCTCACCGTCACCGACTTCGCACCGCTTGCAATCTCAATCGAACCCAACGCGGGATCCACTGACTTCACGATTCCGCCGCCCCCCTTGCTCCACGCCTCTTCCTCCGCCTGATGAGTCGCCGCAATCGCTCCAGCTTTCATCAAAATCACTCGCGTCGCCGTAACCCCTGCGCCATCCGTCGACGGATCCCCCACCACCAGCACCTTATCCCCCGCCGCCACATCGCTCAACGTGCCCGGTGTAGCCGACTTCAAATCCTTGCTCCCCGGTGCCACCACCAGCACCTTCACCGCATCAGGAATCGTCACGACAACATCCTGCCCCGCCGCCGTCGTTAACGTCAGCCCAGTCGCGCTGGTAGACTTCACCGTCCCCGCCGACCTCTGCCCCGCCGCAGACTGCGCCACCATCGGAACCGCCAACACCGCCAACATCACGGATACACTTGCACACACTTTTGCCACGCTTATGGTTCGCATCTCTCTCCATCTCATCGCGTTAGAACTCCTGCTGCTTGTGCAGCGAGGGACCCGTCCAACCAGCCAGCATGGCCCTCGAACTCTCTAGCTGTCGAAGCAATTAAACTAAGCGGCTCCGCCCAGGAAGCGCGGGTACTGTTCTGGAGACGATTGGTGGACGCAAAAGTTTCCCTGAAAATACGTTTTCTCGATCGAGCCGCGTCAGACAAACCTCGCCCATCTACTCCGTTATCAGTCCTTTGACTCCTCTCTGCATCCTGCCCCGGCCCCACCCGACCTCTCGACCACGCCGTGCACCTCCTGCGCTCCCCCAATAACTTCGATCCCTCGACCGGGCCGCGCGCTTCCCGCGTTCCTCCCACAAGTTCGTCATCTCGACCGGAGCCGCGCGGCTTCATGCGCGGCGTAGCGGAGAGACCCCTGTATTCCCAGCCCCTGCCCCGACCTTGCCGGGCCCGCCCACGCCCACACTCCAGTCACTAACGGCTCGCACCTACGGCAGTTTCGTCCCGTCCGCCACCGGCAGATCCAAATGCGACGGATACTTCGCCGACCCAAACACCGACACGGTCTCCGCTTTATAAGCCTCCGCCGGAGCCGTCATGATGTTCTCCACATACGTCTGCGGATTCCGGTCATACAGCGGAAACCAGCTCGACTGCACCTCCACCATCATCCGGTGCCCCTTCAAAAACGTGTGGTCCACCCCATGCAGGCTCCACTTGTACTCCGCCACCTCGCCCGACTTCACCGGTTCCGGCTGCGTAAAGCTCTTCCGATACCGCCCCCGCAAAATCTCCTCCGCCACCATCAGCTCATACCCGCCAGCAGCCCCCTCGCCCGTAGCCTCCCCCTTCTCAGGAGTCACAATCCCTTCAGCGCCCTCCGGGTAAACATCGATCAGCTTCACCACCCAATCCGAGTCCGTTCCTGTCGTCGCTCCAAAGATATCCGCGACCACATCGCCCGTCACCGTCACATCGCTCGTCAGCACCGGAGTCTCAAAGTTCGCAAGGTCCTTCCGGCCGCTAACAAACCGCTGATCTTCCACCAGCCACGTCCTCCACGTAGACCCTTCCCCATACGTCGACTGCACCGGCCGATGCCGGAACGGCACTGGATCCGCCGGGTCAGCCACATACGCCGCCGCCTTCACGTCATAGTCCCCCGTCGGCCCCACGAAGCTCAGCTTGTGGTCCGCCTCCAGATACAGCCGCTCCGGGTGATATCCCACTTTAGGCGGCCAGATCGCATACGTATGCCACTGATTCTCCCCCGTACGGAAGCTCGCCGTATCCTCCAGATCAAACCCCGGCTTCCCCTTCAGATAGAACTCGAAGAACGGAGCTTCATAGTTCGCCCGAAAGTAGGGTCCCGTCTTCTGCCCGCCAAACGTGATCGTCCCAAACTTCCCACCCAGCTCATCCCCCGGCCCACGCGACCAACCGCCATGATTCCACGGCCCCAGCACCATCCACACCTTGTGCAGCGGATCATTGGGCTTCTCATTCGGACGAAGCGCCGCATACTCCGCCTGCGTCCCCCACATATCTTCCTGGTCCCAGTACCCGCCCACCTCCAGCGTAGGAACCTCCGGCCGCTTCAAGTGCGGCTCCACAGCCATATCCTGCCAGAACTTCACATAACTCGGCTCCGTCAGAAACACCTTCGCGGTCGGAAGGTCCGTCATCCCTGCCGCCGCGGCGGCTCCCGCAAAGTTCACGTGCTTCAGGAAGAAATCGTACTGGTCCTCCTTCGAGCTCACCCGCACATCGGTCTTCTGCGCCTCCAGTTGCTGCACATAGTCGAAGCCGTACGTCTCCCGGAATGCCCCATTGTGGAAGAAGTCATCGCCCTTCCAGATGTTCGTCATCGGAGCCTGCGGGCTGATCGCCTTCACCGCTTTATCCGCATCAATCCCCGCCATCATCGCCAGGAACCCCGGATAGCTCACGCCCATCACGCCCACCTTGCCATTATTGTTCGGAACCGTCTTCAGCAGCCAGTCGATGGTGTCGTGAGTGTCCGTCGTCTCATCCACATCGTTCTTCGACCTATGCGCCACAATCGGCCGGTTCATCACAAACTTTCCGCCCGACTTGTACCTTCCGCGAATATCCTGCGCCACAAAGATGTACCCGCTCGCCGCCAGGTCCGGGAACACGGTCTTCAGCGCATCGCCCACATACGCATCCACTCCATACGGCGTCCGCGTCATCAGAAACGGCAGCGCAGCCCCCTCCTTCTCGCTCCCCGCTGGACGCAGAATCACGGTATGCAGCGTAGCCCCATCGCGCATCGGAATCATCACCTCCGACCGCACATACTCCGGCCCGCGATACGTCAACGCCTCAAGCTTCCGAGCCGCCCCCTCATTCGCAGCTTTAGCTGGCACCTGCGTCGTAATGGTTGGCACCGTCGTAGGAGCCGGAGCAGTCT
>Ga0302150_10000637_pt1 | contig 14833 bp, 6 predicted proteins | sample I_Bog_N1_2_FD_198635 | JGI IMG/M metagenome (GOLD analysis project Ga0302150, IMG submission 198635) | Peat permafrost microbial communities from Stordalen Mire near Abisko, Sweden - I_Bog_N1_2 | ecosystem: Environmental > Terrestrial > Soil > Wetlands > Peat | place: Sweden: Abisko, Stordalen... | reverse complement strand
ACAATCTTGCGCAGCCCGGTGCGGCTTTCCCGTTCATCCACCGTGCGCCCGCCAACGCGCACGCTCGTCTTGAACTGGTAAAGGGGCTGCTTCCCATAACCGTTTGGGAACCACAGATCCGGCTTTTTGATCTCCACCGGAATGCTGATCACATTCATACCCGGGTGGAGCAGTGTTTTTTCAGTTAGGCTCCCAGAAGCGCCCCCGCCCTGCCATGTGACGATCACATCCGCTTCTGCGTCATGATCAGCATCGACGATCGTTTTCGCTACCACGTGGGCGATTTGCGGGCTCACATCAGGCTGCTCCAGTAATAGGTTCTCAACGCGAGCGTCATCCCAGAGCTCCAGCGAAACGGGTTGCCATATTCCAGATGTCACAAACCGTGGTCCCCAGTCCCAGCCATACTCATACGCCGCCTTGCGCACAAAAGCTTTCTCGGGGATATGTGTTTCCTCCCGAGTCGCATCCAATTTTGCCAACCTCTCCCCTTCGCGCACGTCCGAAGAGAACTTCACCCGCAGGGTATTGCTTCCGGAATGCAGAAAGGGCTTTACATCGATCCGCCACGGACGGAACATATCGTTCGCCTGGAGCACAAGCTTGTCATTGAGAAGCACCGTCGCCGTCGTGTCCAATCCCTGGAACACCATCTCGACATGCCGATGGGCGAGAGTCTCATCCGAAACAGAGAAGGTTTTGCGGTACTCCCAATCCGTGTCTTCAATCCACTGCAATTTCGCTTCATTCTGCCGATAAAAAGGTTCAGGGATTACCTTGTTGCGCAGTAAATCCAGGTGCACGTCGCCCGGCACAAGCGCAGGCAGCCATTCTGCTCCCTTTGCAGTCGCTCCCGATTGTCGGAATTCCCAACCGTCATTGAGCGACACCGCCTGCACGGCAACCGGGTTGCCCTGCGCGTGCGCCACAATGCCCGTTATTAGGATCAGCTGTACGAATGAAATTGTTCGCTTGCTTCTCAACGACACCCCCAGCGACGCGAACCTCTAAAGCGGCTAAAGAACTCAAGGTCATCAAAGCCCAAAACGTGGCCTCGTTGTGAGCCCACCCGAAGTCAGACACTTCAAATCAACTACGTCGCCACGGAGAAAAGTCCTACAAACCCTTCATCTTTTCGGCGACAGTATGGAACCGTTACCACTACTACCACATGGGAGCGCCACAGGCAAGATTCTTCAAAATCCCTCGAGGAAAAGCAAAGAAAGAGAGGTTTCAGGCCTCCTACATCCTTTCAGCAAGGCAGCGAAATCCGCCAGTTTTCTGGAAAGGTTGCCATGTCCTCACGCTTTCTTATACATTCGCCGCATGGCAGACGGCGCTCCTACGGCCGCCGCAACCTGAAATGCCCTGACGCACAGCGTCAAGATCAGGAGCGTACGTGCCCTCGCATCGAATCACAACCCGGCGTAGTTTCCTTCAGCGATCTGCGCTGGGGTCAATGACCGCGACCCTCTTCCCGCTCCGCGCTCTCGCGCAGACACACGAAACCCTCGGCGGTTCACGCGATACCGCAAAGCAGCCACGCCTCGTCGACCTCGCGAACCCAATGCAGGGCACGAACTCGTCGATCGAGTTTTCGCGCGGTAACACCTTGCCCATCGTGGCCCGCCCTTTCGGTATGGCGCACTGGACGCTGCAATCCCACGATCGCCCCGGCTGGTTCTTTCAACCGGATACCAACCGCTTGCAGGGCGTTCGTCTCACGCATCAGCTCAGTCCATGGCTCGGCGACTATGGCTATTGCACCATCCTCCCCTTCACCGGCGATCCAAACCCCGATCCAGAGAGCCGCTCCTCGTCCTACCGCCCCGCCGACATGGAGATCTCCCCCGCCCGCCTGAAGATCGATCTGTTGCGCTACCGCTGCCAGGTGGAACTGGCACCCACAGAGCGCTGCGCCATCCTGCGCGTTCGCTTCGAGGACGCAGGAACTGCAGGTGTCTTACTCGATCTTCCAGGCGCCATCGCCGAAGTCACCAGCGACGCTGCCACAGGCGTTCTCACCGCCCTCACGCACGAGAATCGCGGCGGCGTTCAGCCAAACTTCGCCACCTATTTCTGCATACAGTTTGACCGCCCGATTACGAGCTTCGTCGTAAAGGAACTCAAAGACAGGCGCGTTGCTCTGGTGCGCTTCACCGCCGCCGATCGTCAGCCCGTTGAAGTGCGAATCGCTACCTCCTTCATCTCGCACGATCAGGCACGGCTCAATCTGCAGCGCGAACTTGCCTCCAAAGCGTTCGACGCAATCGTTACAGAAGCGATGGATGCCTGGGACCACGCCTTGGCCCGCGTACAAATTCAGGGTCGCTCTGACCGCGATCAACGTACCTTCTACTCCTGTCTGTACCGCACGCTGCTCTTTCCGCGCATTTGGCATGAGCAGGACGCCACCGGCTCGATCGTCCATCGCAGCCCCTACAACGGACGCGTCGAGCCTGGTGTCCTCTATGCCGATCACGGATTCTGGGACGACTACCACGCCTGGTATCCGATGATGCTCCTGCTTTATCCCGAGCGGCTCAGCGACATACTGCAGGGCTGGGTCAACGCCTTCAAGGAGGGTGGCTGGATTCCGCAGTTTCCGTGCCCCGGCTATCGAGGCGCGATGACCGGCAGCCCCAGCGACATCATCTTCGGCGACGCTGCGGCCAAGCGTCTCAAGGGCTTCGATCTCGCTGCCGCCTATGATGGCCTTCGCAAACAAGCTACAGAAGTGGTTCGTGGCTTCGGTTTTGGAAGAACTGCTCTAGAACCGTATCTGCGCCTGGGATATGTTCCCTGCGACGACAGCCGCGCCGGCGTCGCCGAAACGCTCGACTATGCCTACGGTGATTTCTGCATCGCACAAGTTGCCCATGCGCTTGGCAAGCATCAGGACGCAGCCATGTTCCTGGAGCGCTCGCATAACTGGCGCAAGATTTTCGATACCGAGAGCAAATTTTTCCGCGGGCGTCTCGCCGACGGACACTGGGTGGAGCCCTTCGATCCCTTCGCATGGGGTGGACCGTACGTGGAGGGTGGCCCCTGGCAGTACCGCTTCAATGTTCCCCACGACCCCCAGGGCCTCATGGACGCCTTCGGAGGCAAGGTAAGCTTCGTGCAACAACTGGAAGCGATGTTCACTGCGGCCCCGCGCTTCAACGTGGGAGCCTACGGAGCTGAGATCCACGAGATGTCGGAGATGGCCGCGGTCAACTTCGGACAGTATGACCAGGGCAATCAGCCAGTGCATAACGTGCTTTACCTGTTCACGCTGGCTGGTCGTCGCGATCGCACACAACACTACGCTCATCGCGTGCTGCGCGAGCTTTATAGCCCCGACGCATTTCCCGGCGATGAGGATACCGGATCGATGAGCGCCTGGTATGTGCTCAGTTCGCTCGGTCTCTTCGCAGCATGTCCCGGCGATTCCAGGTGGACTCTCGGGGCTCCCTTCTTCGATGAGATCACCGTGCGCTACGACGACGGAACGCAGCTGCGCATCAGCGCACAACGTGCCGACGACCAGGCGTACCTCCGCACCGTCACGCTTAATGGCAGGCCCACCAATAACATGACCGTGGAGCACGCCGAACTTCTTAATGCCCACTTAATCTTTCGCTCCACCTGAGCGAAAGACCCTACTTTGGCGGCGCGGGAAGGACCGCATCCAGGAACTTCCACACTTCCCTGAAGGCACGCAACGTCTCCGCGTCCGAATAGTTCCCGTGGTCTCCTCCCGGCACAGTCACCAGTTCGTTGCGAACACCCGCACGGTCCAATGCGGCCTTCAGCGCCTTCGCCTGCGCATACGGCACTACAGAATCGTGATCACCCTGAATCGTAATGACAGGCGGCTGCCCAGCGTGAACGTACGTTAGAGGTGAGCTTTGCCTGGCAACGGCGTGCTTGTCCGTTGCACTGCTTAGCCATGCCACCGCGTATGTCTTGCGATCTGGGCCCGAGAGCAGCGCATCCACATCGGTGATCCCGAACCAATTCACGATGGCTGCAACTTTCATCGGCGGCGTGCCGGCTTCTACAGGGCACGCGTCATCCAGCCCCGCCGCCTCCGTCAGCATGCCTGTCATCAAGGCAAGGTGGCCGCCGGCAGAGTGCCCGCTCACCACGATGCGGTTCAGGTCAAAGTGATAGTGGGCAGCATTGTTATACACCCAGCGCAGTGCACAGCGCGCGTCCTCCACCGCACCTGGCGCCGACGCGCTGCTCGCCATCCTGTACTCAACATTCACCACGTCCCATCCACGCTCGATGTAAGGAAGAAACGAGTTTGGCGAACCACCCTTATCGCCAAAGACCCAGCCCCCGCCGTGAATATAGATAAGCGTCGGCACAGGTCCTTTGGCAGCATGGTTCTCCCAGACATCCAGATGATCCGTGGTATTGCCAAACGTGCCGTACGGAATGTCTGCACCAATGCCGTAATGAAACGAGGCTAACTCAGCCCAGTCTCCACCCGCCGCGGCGGCCGGCTCAGGAGACGTCTGCGCAACACAGACCGCAGAGCTGCAACACAGCAGAGCGAGCCATGCAAGGGGTTTCATGGGAAATGTCATCGTAAGGTCGTCCTCGATCTGCGGCTTGTCCGAACTCTCACCACAAGCAGCAAAGGCGTTAGCAATCGTTAGGAGGCGGCGCGACCTAACGCGCCGCCCCCGGATCTCAAAATACAATTTTGCCCGATAGCTGTATCTGCCTCGACGTTCCAATGCCAACCAGGTTTCCGATGGTGGACACACTTTGACCGAAGGCAAACCCGTTCAGACTGGCTCCAGGATTAGAGAAGTTCGGATGATTGACGAAATCAAACATCTCGGCACGTAGTTCCAGGGACGTCCGCCCGACGATCTTTGTGGTTTTCAGGATGCTGAGATCGGGCTGAACGAAGCCGGGACCGCGACCGTAGTTACGAGGGCAATCACCAAACGTATCGGGCGCCGGCACGGACAGCGCAGCTGTATTGAATTGGTTGTTCGGCAGACTATAGTTCGCCGCCCGTACCTTCACGTTGAAGTTGCAGTTCGGCCTCAACGCTCCGGCGTAAGGACTGTTCTCATTCACACCGAAGTTGACAGGCGTCCCTGAGCGCCCTTGAACAATCGCGCCAACCTGCCATCCGGCACCCAACCGCTCTGGAAGTTTGGTGGCCCGGGGTGCGCTGTACACAAGCCCAACCGCGTAGTTGCTCCGAATGTCGATATCGCCCGGCGAGTAATCTGCCTTCAGATCGCGAGGATTTTGATACGCCTCAAACAGACCCATGTAGTCATCGAACTCATGTTGCCAGTTGTAGTTGGCCGTTAAGCTGAACCCATGCGTGTTCGTGCGGATCGATGCGTTGAAGTCGTTATAGTTTGACGTGGCATACGTCCCGTTCAGGCTTGCCGATCCGAGCGCGTCCGTGATGTACCGGTTTCCGTTCGGGTCTCCCGGGTTCACCGAGTTCAGGTCAGTCGATGCAGCTAGGTGGACACCGTGATTGCCGCGGTACGATAGCGTCAACACCACGTTCTTGGCCAGCTCTTGATCGAGCGAGAGACTCCATTGCTCAGAATACGTGTCACGGTAATGCTGATCGAACAGGGTGAGATTGAGCGGCGCCTGCGGCTTGCAGACAGGGGTCTGCGAAGGCAGCGGGTAGCTGATGCTGGTGAGCGGTGGGTTGCAGGTATACCCGGCGAGGGCGATTTGAAGTAGAAAAATCGTAAAGTTATCCGCCGTATTCGAGGCAAGGTTTAAAGGACTGCCTGGCGCTACGGGCAACCAGAAGAAGCCCGCGCCCCCACGCAGCGAAGTCTTGCCCGTGCCAAACACATCTAGCGCGAAACCTAAGCGCGGGCCGAAATCGTCATACTGCGGCTGGTAAATCGGTGTTGAAGCAGGCAAGGGTTGCAGCCCACCCGGCGTAGCTGCTTTCAGCAAGTTTGCCGCCGACGCGTCGTAATTTGTCAGATTGGCGCCATGCAGAACCGTGTTGTGTTCATACCGCAGACCCAGGTTCAGCGTCAGTCGCTTACCTGCCTTCCAGTCGTCGTTGAGGAAGAACGCCATCTGCGTGTTCTTCACATACGTCAACGGGTAGCCCTGGCGCTGCCAACCCTGGCCACTGTTGGCAAGGAAGCCTTCGGGGCCCCCGGAAGCGTCAAGACAGCCATTCGTTCCACTCGGTTGCCCGTTGCATGGGTTCACGGAAGCCGATTCCACCGTCGGCCCCCCATTCCATGTGAGAGTGTCCTGATTGAACAATGCGCGTCCCACATCGTTCCAGCGAATGTCGACACCAAACTTCAGCTGCTGTCTTCCGATAACTTTGGTCGCCGTGTCCAGCGCCTGCAGAGAGTGCGATGGCTCCGTTGACTGGAATAGTTCCGGCGTCGGCAGCAGTCCCAAGCCGACTTGGCAGAAGAAGCAGCCCATCAGCGGTATGCCATTCTCGCCGGCGGTCTGGTGAGACCGCGGATTGTTGAACGCAAATCCTGCCTCGTTGAAGAAGCTGGACGATCCAATAAAATTCCACGTAGCCTTGGCAAGCTGCGCAACCTGCGGTGCATCCGCGGTTTGGCCGATCGCCAGACCGTACACATCCCGAGTGTCGCTGTCGTTGTAGTTGTAACGGACATAGAAATTGTTCTTCGGAGATAAAATATAATCTAACTTCAGCGCCCCTGTATTTTCCTCCAGGTCGTGATAAGTAACACCGTTGAGAATGTCGAACCAATAGCCATAGTCGATACCGTTTTCAGTTGGCGCCGGACCTCCGTTGCCCACGGGTAATAGGGCCACGAGCGGCTGAATGGCGGGAACGGCCATGGCACGCATGGCCGCGTTCAACACCAGCGTATTTCCTGTTACCGGATTGGTGATGTGCTGCCGCACGCCTTCATAATTGCCAAAGAAGAAAAGCTTGTCCTTATGGATGGGACCACCAAGATTGCCGCCAAACTGATTCAGCTTCAGAGGTGTTGGCGTTCCGTTGAAGAAATAATTCTTCGCATCCAGCGCGCTGTTCCGAAAGAACTCGAAGGCCTCGCCGTGCAGCGCATTGCTGCCCGACTTGGTGATCACATTTACGATTTCACCTACCGCGCGCCCGTATTCTGCTGAATACTCGGACGACAAAACGCGAACCTCCTGGATGTTATCCACGCTGGAGCGGGTGATGCGGGCATTGCCACGCCCAAAGGTGGAGAAGGTGACGTTGCCGTCGACGCGGGTCGCATCCGTGCCGTCCACCAGCATGTTCGCCCCAAACTGCCCGCTCGGAAATCCACCCAGCGAATCCTGATTGATCGATCCGGTATTCTGAATCGCCCCCGGCACCAGCGTCAAAAGATCCGTGAAGTCGCGGCCGTTGAGCGGCAGCTTCGCCACCTGATCGGAAGTGATGGTCGTCGCGATGGCGCCAGAATCGGTGTTCGCCTGCACCGCGTCGGCCTGCACGTCCACCACTTCCGACGCACCTCCGACGCTCAGCGTAATCGTCTCGCGCATGGTTTCGTTCGCGTGCAGTATGATCCCGTCGATATTCGTGGTTCCGAATCCCGGCGCGCTGCACGAAACTCTGTAGACGCTCACCGTCAGCGATGGCGCGTAGTACTCCCCTTTGCTATCAGTCTTCGTCACAAAGGAGCGGGCCGTCTTCGTGTCTGTCACCACGACCCGCGCGCCAGGAATGACGGCACCCGAAGCGTCCGAGACCACTCCGCTGATCGTGCTGGTGTCCTGCTGACCGAAGGCCGACGGAAGAATGAAGCTGAAGGTAAATGCGATGGCCAGGACCATAACGCAGCGGGCCGACCGTCCCCACAGCGAGTTGCCGCGCCGGGAAGGTTGAACGGGAATTGATAAGGACAGGTTCGTCATGGTGCCTCCAGCTTTCACCAGCAGAGTATGGAATCGATTCCATGGTTAAGCTCGCAGACGTTATATAAGGCAGCACTTTAGATTGTCAATCTCTTCTTTTCTCCTATGTTCATTGCCGTTATGCTTGCGAGGGATCCGGGGAGGGCGTATGGTATCGCTACCAGACATAACGTCGCCGGAGCCGCTCCGAATCTTCTTCGCGGCGCGTCGGTGCCGGCCTATCTCAGAGAAAAGCGGATTTCCCTATGCTGAACGCCGTCCCTGTTTTTGCCATCGCCCTCCTCGCCTCAACCAGCGCCTTCGCGCAAGATAAGAGCTTTTATCTGCACGATAACGATAAGGTGCTCTTCTATGGCGACAGCATCACCGACCAGCGGAACTACACCATGATGATCGAAACCTACGTTGTCACTCGCTATCCAGGCTTGAAGGTCAGCTTCACCAACTCCGGGTGGGGCGGCGACCGCGTCTCGGGCGGAGGCGGCGGAGACATCGATACCCGCCTCACCCGCGACGTCTATCCCTACAAACCCACCGTCATCACCATCATGCTCGGTATGAATGACGGCGGCTACAAAGCCGCCACCGAGGCCTCCGATAAGGCGTACTTCGACGGCTATCGCCACATCTACGAGGCGTTCCAGCAAAACCTTCCGCAAGCCCGCATCACCGCCATCGAGCCTTCGCCCTACGACGACGTCACCCGAACACCCGCCTTCCCCGTGCAAGGAGGGATCGCCTACAACGACGTCATGGTCGCCTACGGCAAGTGGGTGGCTGACTTCGCTCAGCAGCATCAACTCACCGTCGCCGACGCGAATACCGACTTCGTCAAGATGCTCCAGCGCGCCAACCTCTCCGATCCCGGAGTCGCCAAGGACATTCTCGGGGATCACATCCACCCTTCCTTTGGCGGTGCGCTCATGATCGGCGAGGCTGTGCTGAAAGCCTGGAACGCTCGCCCGCTCGTTGCGTCGGTGACCATCCATGTGGATGGCTCCAAGGCAAAAATTACACATACGGAACATACCGCAGTCCAGGCGCTCACCTCCGCCGACGGCACGATCCAGTGGCAGGAAACCGACGATGCTCTGCCGCTACCCTTTCGCCAGTGGCAGGATATGTGGGGCGGCGGCCCGACCATCGGTCTCGTCATCAATAGCTCCGACTTGACGGAAGCCCTCAACCAGGAGCCCCTGCAGATTACCGGCCTGCAGAGCGGCGTCTACTCTGTGCGCGTCGACGGCACCAGCATTGGCACCTTCACCAGCGATCAACTCAGCAAGGGCGTGAATCTCGGCTTGTACAAGACCCCCATGAGCGACCAGGCAATGTCCGTCTACACGCTCACGCAGCAGCACGGCGACCTCCATTACGCGCGCTGGCGCAACGTCCAGGTACCGTTCGCAACCCTGCCCGCGGAGAGCTCAGCGCAGTCCTCGCTTGATACCCTGGAAGCCGCCGTAGTGGAACAGCAGCATGCCGCCGCTATTCCCAAGCAGCATGCTTTTGAAGTCGTTCTCGAGAAGTAGCCCGTAGCCGCTTCGAGCGCAAGCCTTCGTTCTAGCTGGTTGCTTGTGCAGCGTGCTGGAGAAAGAAAGGTCTTGATCACGATGGCGATGACACCAAAGCGCCCATTCACGCTCTCGCTCGTTGTTGCCTGTTTAGGATTTATCGCGACCCCCGCAGCAGTCGCTCAGCTTCCATCAGCTGCGCGTTGGATCGCTCCAGCCGCAATGGACAGCCCCGGCGTGTATGACTTCCGCAAGGTCGTCGAGATCCCCTCGAAGCCTGCTCATCAAATCGTCTACGTCAGCGCCGACAATCGCTTTCGGCTCTACGTCAACGGTCAGTGGGTTGGCGAAGGCCCGGCGCGCGGAGACCTTCAGCACTGGCGGTACGAATCCTTTGACGTAGCTCCCTTGCTGCACGCGGGCCGCAACGTCCTTGCGGCCCGCGTGTGGAACTTCGGTGCGCAATCACCCAGTGCGCAAATCTCCCTCCGTACCGGCTTCCTGTTGTGGACTTCGCCGACCGCATCTCCCTCTATCGATACCGACGCAAGCTGGCAGGTCCGCGCCGAACCAGCTTGGCGCTACGAGGCCACCGGTCCACCGCTCAATTCCATTGTCGGCCCCGGCGAGGTGCTTGATGGCCACACGTATGATTGGAACTGGGAGCAAGCGGATGACCCTTCCGCCTCGTGGTCTCCCGCCGCCGTCCTCGCGCCGCCGACCCTCGCAACGTCCCTCGGCCCAGCTCATGCCACCCCTTCCTGGACCCTGACACCGGACACGCTCCCCGCGATGCAATCTACCCTCGAGTCTGCCGGAAGCATCGTGCGCAGCGATCGTCCGACACCGGCAAGTCCTTCCTTCCCACTCACCCTTGCGCCCCACAGCCACGCGTCCTTTCTCCTCGATCATGGAGTGCTTACCACCGCCTACCCGCAGCTAACCGTAACGGGCGGTGCAGACGCTCAGCTCCGCATGACCTATGCCGAAGCGTTGTATGACGACCACGGCGAGAAGGGCAATCGCAACGACATCGCCAATAAGCACATGGATATGCATCTTCTGCATGATCTGTTTTTGCCCTCCGGCGAATCTGTCCCGCAAACATTCGAGCCCTTGTGGTGGCGCACGTGGCGCTTCCTGCAGGTCGATATCACCACCGGCTCACAGTCTGTGACCGTCCATGCTCTGCGCGCCCGCTACACCGCCTACCCGTTTCAGCAGCGCGCCGCGTTCCAGAGCAGTGATCCCGAGCTCTCGAAAATCTGGGAGGTTGGTTGGCGCACCGCCCGACTCGACGCGCACGAAACCTACATGGACTGCCCCTACTACGAGCAGACCCAGTATGTCGGCGACACCCGCATCCAGGCGCTCATCTCCTATGCCATGTCCGGCGATGATCGACTCGCTCGTCAGGCACTCCTCGCCTTCGCCGATTCCGCGCTCCCCTCCGGCCTTACCCAAAGCAGCTTTCCCGTGCACGGCGTTCAGGTCATCCCCCCATTCTCTCTGCTCTGGATCGGCATGCTCCACGACTTCTGGATGTATCGCCCCAACACCGAGAGCACGATCACCGAAATGCTGCCACAGGTTCGCCTCGTCCTCAACCACTTCCGCGGACTCGAGCGTCAAGACGGTCTGCTCGGCAAGTTGCCGCAGAATGGCTTTGGCTATTGGAACTTTATCGATTGGACTGCGCCGTACCTCATCGGCGCACCTCCGGAGGATAAGGATGGTGGCTCCATCCCCTTGTCGTTGCAGTTCGCAGAAGCCCTGCAACAGGCGGCCGATCTCGAGGCAGCCTTCGGAGATCGCACCAACGCTGCGCAAGACCGGCAGACCGCGAGCAAGATCGACGACAGCGTAAACGCAGAAGCCTGGGATGACCGAGTCGGGCTGCTCGCAGATACTCCTTCGAAAACGTCCTTCAGCCAGCATGCCAACATCCTCGGCGTCCTTACCGGAGCAATTCCCGCCGAGCGCTCACGCGCCGTGCTTCAGAAGATTCTCAGCAGGGAATTGACGGGCGCGCAGCAGGCTGACCTGCCGAAGCTTGCCCCCGCCAGCTACTACTTCCGGTTCTACCTCGCACGTGCACTGGATGCCGCCGGTCTCGATGACCTCTACCTGCAAACCCTTGGCCCCTGGCGCAACATGCTCGCCCTCGGCCTCACCACCTGGGCCGAACAGCCGGAACCCACACGTTCCGATGCGCACGCCTGGTCCGCCCATCCTAACTTTGACCTGCTTACCCTGGTGGCGGGCATTCGTCCCGACGCTCCTGCCTTCGCCAGTGTTCTCATTGCGCCGCACCTCGGCTCGCTCACCTCGCTCGATGCAACCATGCCCCACCCCCTCGGCAACATCCATGTACGCTATCGGCGCCAGGGACACGATCTCGCGGTCACCATCAACATGCCAGCCAGTCTTCACGGACGCTTTGTCTACGCCGGAAACCAACGCGACCTGCACGGCGGATCGCAGAGCTTCACCCTGGCCGACTCATCCGTTGCATTGCTCTCCTCACCGCAGAGTGACGTCAAGCGGTAGTCCCGCCGGCACACGCAGCAGCGTGACGTCGCCAAACTTGTCCGTGCTGCTGCTCCACGAAAGCCCGCTCCCAGAGCCTGCGCCACCGCTTGCCAATCGTTTGCCGGAGACTCGCACCGACCCTGTCTTTGCGTGAACCCGCATCACGTACCAGCGAAGCGGTGGACGAAACGATCCCTTGACAGGGGTTACCCGTAGATTCGTCTTCTGTCCTACGCGCTGCGCGGAGATCGTCTGTTCGAACGACTCGCCCTTTTCATAGCGATAGGTGAGGCCATCATCGTCGTAGTACGCAAACTGCGCCTTCTGCTCGTCAGGAAATATGTCCACCGTCACCTCGGCGATTGGGTGCTCGTCAACATACTGCTCCGGTTGGTGCGACGCCACGATCGATCCGTCGCGAACGAACACAGGCACATCGCTCCAGTTCATCGCATTGATAGGCACGTCGTATGCACGGCCTCCGACGAAAGGCTGTCCCGTGTTGAAGTCATGCCAGTTTCCAGCAGGCAGATACACCTGTTGCTGCGTCGCTCCCTGCTCCACGACCGGTGATACCAGCAAGGCATCCCCGAACATCCACTCGTTGTCGAGCTCCACAGCGTGTGGATCGTTCGGGAACATCCAGAACATCGGACGCACCAGGCCGATCCCCGTCTCGTGATCGACATGCTCGTAGGAGTACATGTAGGGCAGCAGCGTGTAGCGCGTACGAATCGCTCGGGTGGCCGCAGCTTCCGCAGTCGCGCCATACATCCATGGCTGACGCTTCTCTCCCAAGTCACCATGAACGCGGCAGATCGGCACCCACGCCGCGAACTCCACCCATCGGGCGTAGTTCTCCGCTGTCGGATGTCCGTGGAAGCCGCCCGTATCCATTGTCCAATGGCTCGCTCCAAGATCGAGCGCGGCCACCATCCGGCTCCTCTGGTGCGCCATGGACGGAAAGCCCGTGCTGATGTCGCCCGACCACATCGCATAGGCATACCGGTTGGCGCCCAGATAATAGTTGCGATTCAGCGACCAGACCCGCTGCTCCGACGCCGACCGCTGCCCGTCGTACAGCATCCGCGCCATGTTCACAAACTGAAAGTCGCGCGACAAGGCTGTGTCCGAGGAGTCTGCCTCATCATTCCACCAGCCCACCATACCGGCCCCGAAGGCCGGCTTCAGATGCTCCCAAAACCAAGACCGCGTCTCCGCCAGGTTGAAATCCAGGTCCTGCGCCATGCGGTGCGTAACGTAGTCCTCTTGGGGCTTGCCGTCTGGAAACCAGAGGTGATGCTGCTCGGCATACGCAGCCGCCTCCATCGCCTTTCCGGGACTTCCCTCAGTCGTCAGCAGAATACGCGGCTTAAGAATGCCGCTCAGTTTCACTCCTTCTCGCAATAGCCTCGTTGCCAGGACGCCCGAAGCGCCATCCGGAAACAAATCCGGATTCTTGGCGCCCGGCCCATTCGTGCTGTTCCAGCGCCACTCCCCGTAGTGGTCTTCTCCCCACGCCTTCCAGTCGAAATCGAGAATGAATCCGTCCAGCGGAATCTGTTTTTCGCGGTACGTGGACACCACCTGCTCTAGCTCAGCCTGGTCTGTTCCCCATTGACTATTCAGGAATCCAAGCGTCCACTTCGGCGGCATCTGTGGCAGGCCCGTGAGTCTCGTAAAGGCCGACATGGTGGTCAGCGGCGGACCAAACACCACATAGAAATCCAGATCCCTCCGCGATTCGCCACTGAACCCTACCCTCCGCCCTGTCGCCTGGAAGGTCCCACCATCGGAATCAACCAGCACGCCATACCTTCGCGTGAAGAAAAACGGCGCGCCCCCGTCGCCCTGTACCCCAGCCGCAATCGTTGCTCCGCTCCGTCGCGCCCAGTGGGAGCCGTCGTCATTCAATGCGAGCCCACGCATTCCATACAAGGCATCCTCGTCATCGCGAGTCAACTGCAGCGCATGCGACTTCGCATCCCCCATGATGTCCGGCTCTTCAAGACAGCTGCCCTTCGCCGCACAGAAGCGAATACCGACAGTCTGACCTAACGTGACGTGTACCGTCGCCCCCTGCGCAGAAAGCTCGTACTCTCGTTCGTTGATAGCTCGAAAGGACGCAGACTCTCCATCGGACGTGCGTGCAGGATCCATCACCAGGGTTCGCGGGTTGTCCTGCCCATCGGGCCGAAGATGCACATGCGCAACATCGCCGTGTGTCATCTCAACGTCTACGAAATCGTTTCCGGACTGCACTTCCAGGCCGCTCTTTGTCGCGCGTATGCGCGGTGTTTGGCCCAGGGCGGCTGGCAAGAGCCCGAGAAGCACTAGCCATGCGATTACAGAGCCAAGCTGTGTAAACCCCGCACCACGCCATCCCAACACGGCACCCCAGACATTCTCTAACAACGCGGTCGCTTGATCCGAGTTAGCTCCGCCCATCGCGGGCCGCACCTGGGCTCTTTTGTTCGTGTAGTGTATGCGCACAGCACTCATCTCCAGCAGGGACGTCAAAGGTCTCTTGACTTCCTGGTACCGTTACCATACATGAGTGACCTTGCGTCGCGCAGAACCCGCCGGCCATCGCCCCCATCACGAATGCATCAGCCTGGAAAAAGGTGGTGGCCAGAGACGCCACTGAATAGTCGTGCCAATCGGCGTAAATCCTAGGAACTGCGAGAGCGCAACCTAAAGTTGCTCCTAGAGTTGCCCCCAGCTCTATGGGCATACCGCAGAGTCTTTCCGGTATTCGACGGACCACCTGCCGCCGAAATAGAAACTCGAGGGCGAAATAATTTCGAACTTGGCCAGCGCATGAAGGCGAATCGAGAGGCATCTACCGGCTCTCAACGACCGTCTGCCGCTGTGTCCCAAGCCCGTCAATGCCCAGCGTG
>Ga0302150_10000626_pt1 | contig 14979 bp, 15 predicted proteins | sample I_Bog_N1_2_FD_198635 | JGI IMG/M metagenome (GOLD analysis project Ga0302150, IMG submission 198635) | Peat permafrost microbial communities from Stordalen Mire near Abisko, Sweden - I_Bog_N1_2 | ecosystem: Environmental > Terrestrial > Soil > Wetlands > Peat | place: Sweden: Abisko, Stordalen... | reverse complement strand
GTGATGGCGACCAAGGGGGTTAAGGGATTTGTAGAAGCCGATGAAGTCGGCGGGGATGAGGCGGGTGCCCTGGTGGATGAGCTGGTAGAAGGAGTGCTGGCCGTTGGTGCCGGGCTCTCCCCAGTAGATGGGGCCGGTCTGCGTTTCTACGGGCGTGCCGTCAAGTGTGACGTGCTTGCCATTGGACTCCATCGTGAGCTGCTGGAGGTAGGCAGGGAAGCGCTTGAGGTATTGCTCGTAGGGGAGGATGGCGACGGTCTGGGCGTCGAAGAAGTCGGTGTACCAGACGGTGAGGAGGCCGAGGAGCGCGGGGAGATTTTTCTCGAGGGGAGTTGTGCGGAAGTGGACGTCCATCTGGTGGAAGCCGTCGAGCATGGCGCGGAAGTTGTCGGGGCCGATGGCGATCATCGTGCTCAGGCCGATGGCGGAGTCCATGGAGTAGCGGCATCCGACCCAGTCCCAGAAGCCGAACATGTTTTCGGTGTCGATGCCGAATTTGGAGACGAGTTCGGTGTTCGTGGAGAGGGCTACGAAGTGTTTCGCGATGGCCTCGGTTTGTTTGAGCTTGGCGAGCGTCCACTCACGGGCGGAGTGGGCGTTGGTCATGGTCTCTTGCGTGGTGAAGGTTTTGGAGGCGACGAGGAAAAGGGTTTCTTCGGGATCGAGATCGCGGGTGGCTTCGACAAAGTCGGTGCCGTCGACGTTGGAGACGAAGCGGAAGGTGAGGTCGCGGTGGGTGTAGTGGCGGAGTGCCTCGTAGGCCATGACGGGGCCGAGGTCGGAGCCGCCGATGCCGATGTTGACGATGTTCTTGATGGGCTTGTCGGTGAAGCCGAGCCAGGCGCCGGAGCGGATCTTGTCGGCGAAGGCGGACATCTTGTCGAGGACCTTGTGGACTTCCGGGACTACGTCTTTGCCGTCGACCTTGATGGACTCACTGGCGGGCGCGCGGAGGGCTACGTGGAGGACGGCGCGGTTCTCAGTGGTATTGATCTTCTCGCCGGTGAACATGGCTTCGGTGTGTTGCTTGAGGCCGGACTGCTTGGCGAGGTCGATGAGGAGACCGAGGGTCTCGTCGGTGATGCGGTTCTTGGAGTAGTCGAGGAAGAGGCCGCAGGCTTCAGCGGTGAAGCGGGTTCCGCGGGCGGGATCGCTCTTGAAGAGGTCACGGAGCTGCTGGGGGCGGATGGTTTCGGCGTGCTGCTGAAGGGCTTTCCAGGCTGGGCGAGAGGCCAGCGGGGCGATACGGTCGGTCATTGACGATGCTCTCCTGTGAGCGAGGCGCGGCTGTGTGTGCGCGGGCTCGCTGAAGATATTAGAGCACTGTGGGGGTGAGGAGGATGTTAAGAACGGGGACGTCGCGGGATTAGGTTTGGGTTTCCCTCCATTGGAACGAGATCGAACAGGATCTGCACTATTCGGTGCGGCTTTCGACGGGTTCGCTTACCGTGAGGAGGTGTGAGTATTTCATCAGCCACATGATCTGGCGTTTAGCGCTGGATTCGCTGGAGGACGAGAAGCGAAGGATGTGTTTGGTTAGATCGCCGACGCAGATGGGCGTCGTCGCGGCAGCTAAGGTCGCTTCGACGTTCCACTGATCGAACTCGGTGAAGTTGAGGAATTTTCCGGCATAGGGAACGAAGACGCGGTCCGTTGACGATGTTGCGGATGGGGAGCGAACTACTACGGTTGATTCGTCCAGGACGGTGGTTGCGAAATGTTGCGCAAAGTGGAAATAATCCGGCTCACGATAGGAGCGTTGTTTGGGCTTGGAATAGGGCAGGCGGTCGGCGATTGGGCGCAGTTCGGCCGCCAGCTGATGGTAGTCGGAGATGATTTTCTTCCAGGAGAAACAGGACACGGCTCGTTGGCGGGACGCTTCGCTCATACGGGCGCGGAGATCCGGGTTACGCACCAGCTGCTCGAGACGACTCACGAGTTCATGGCCGTCGATGGCGACTGATTGGGCGAGGCGGAAATGATCGGGCTGCCAGTTGTCAGAAAAGACCTGCGAGAGAGGACCGAGATCGCTGTCGCACTGCATCCAGTAGGTGGGGATGAGGAATCCGGTTTCTCCGTGCGCGACCGTTTCGCGATAGCCATCCCAGTCGGAGACGACCTGTGGGAGGCCACAGGCCATGGCCTCCAGTGGCGTTTGGCCGAAGCATTCCTGGATGTTGTCGGCGGGGGAGACAAAGATGTCGGCGGCGCTATAGAGGAGTGGGAGCTCCTCGTCGCTGATGCCCGGCACGAAAATTACACCGGCTGAGAGATCGGCTTCTTTGAGTTTCTGTTTGAGCAGCTGATCGTATCCCTTATAGCCGCGGCCACTGATGGCGAGGGTCAGATGCGCGTCAGGGTTGCGGCGGCGTAGTTCGGCATAGGCCTGGGCGAGCGGAAAGAGATCAGCCTTGTCGATGACGGATATTCTTCCGAAGTAAAGGATCAGGATTTCCTTCTTCGAGAATCCGAAATGACTGCGGCAGGCGTCCTTTGATCGGGGACGGAAGATCTCGGTATCGACTCCTAGTGGAATGACGTCGAGGCGGCCGTGGAAGGCAGGGTGGAGGCCGTGACTTTCCATGAGCGCGTCGCCGATGTGCTGGAGTTGGTTGGTGATGAGCTTGCGCGCGGCATGGCTGGTGCACACAAACGAATCGCATGGCAGCGTTTCCGAAAGCAGGAGCGGCAAATAGCGATTGTTCAGATGGTTGGGATACGTGACGGTGTGATGGGAAAACAGGATGGGATAGGCTGAGGTGGCGAAGTTTGCGCGGAGATCGAAGGGATTGGCGTAATTGCCCGAGTCGTCAAACCATGCGTACCAGCCTTTGGCAAACTCTGAGGCCAGATCGAAGTAGCTGCAGGCATCGGCTGTTGAGCTTTGCGGCAGATGACTGCTCTTGAGTTGCTGCTGAAGCCTTGGCACTAAGGAGGGATAGGTGATTAGCAACGTCTCTGCGTGGGAAGAATGGTTCAACAAGGCGGCGTTGAACGATCGGTAGGCGGTGTGTGCGCCGTAGACGATCTGGCGCTTGGAAAGAATTTTGCGCAGAGGATTCAGTGCGGAGGCGAGCCATCCCTTTTCGCTCCTGGTCTCATTGGATGTAGAGCCAAGGAGGTCCGTGCACAAGACGCCGATGCGCCGAGATCTGGACGCAGGCTCTGATGATACGGCGGCGACGGCCACGTTCTCGTTCGGCGAACGCTGGACCGCATCCATCACGACTTGCAGCAGCCAGGAAGCGAGACATTGAGCGAGCTTTCGATCTTACCTTTGATGTCGTCTCCATAGACGCCGACCCATGAGTTGAGTATTTTCCCCTGGGGCGAAACGACGATGGTGGTGGGTGTCCCTCCCAGCTGATAGGTCGACATCGTGGAGTCGCTCAGGTGGGTGTAGACGGGGAAGTCAAGGTGCTGCGTGGCGATGTACTGCTTGAGATCGCGATCTGTGAGAGAGATGCCGATCAGTCTGTATTTATTGCCGGCCTGGCCGGCGAGCGCATGCAGATCGGGCAGGTTGCGCTTGCACCAACCGCACTGAGGGGTGAACACGTACAGCACAGTGGGGACCGCAGCAGAGGCGTAATCAATCTTGCCCGGCACGCCGTCAACTGTCTGCGCCTCGATGGAGGGAACGATCGCTCCGGTGGTGAGCAGCTGATGTGAACTGGGTTTCTGCGCGACCTGATGCAGCCGTGCGATGAGGAAGAAGTTGAGCGCGATGGATGCGGCGAACAGGACCAGGAGAGAGGTCCTGTCGATGAGGGACACAGCTTTCGAAGGGGAAACTGGCGGGACAGGAGATGGCTGCCCAGTATTGGTCAACTCCATGCGAATCCTCCACAACGGGAATGCGATGCGGAATGTTGGGAGCATGCCGCATCGCATTTGTTCATTCGGCTGGATGGTTAGTCTTCGACGCAGGTCCAACCCTGCGCATTCGCAGTCGGGCCTTCCTGGCATGAATCATTCGTGTGTTCACAAATGGCGTTAATTCCACAAGAGTTGTTCGGCTCTTCGTAGTTGCAACAGGCCGGTTCCGCGTGGGCGGCCCGGGGAAGAATTACCTGGTGAACCGCAGCTGCGAAGGCAGTCAGCGAGGTGCCATAGAGTAACGTACGTACCATTAGCTTCCATTTCATAGGGAGAGGGCTCCTTTTTCCCTCGACAGCTGCTTTTGTTCTTTCTCCTGTTTGAAAAGCGGCCGATCTTCTGGCGATCACCCCTTTTTACTGCGAAACGGCAGAAATTGGGCTATTCGGTGCAGTATTGAGTTTTAAGTGGCTGTCCATGGTAACGATTCCATGAACGGGGAAACGATGCCACAGCCAGAACGACGTTGTCAAGCGGAATCCGCTGCGAGTATTTTCTGGCGTCATGGCGGAATTGTTATGACGGAAGATACAGGGGGCAGCGAAGGCGCATGCAAAAGGAATAAGGCAGGCTCGGATCAGAGGCGGTTCATTCATGCCGACCCATGAGGCATACCGTGTGGCAACCTGCGAAATGAGACTGCGCTACGCCGGAATTCCGGACAGGATTGGGATTGCTTGGGAAACAGTTCGGTTGGGGATATGCCGATGGATGCCGGTGTCGTAGGATGACTTGTCTGCTAATGAGGAATTGATTGAGCAAACATATGAATGAGTCATTGAAAAAACTTGTGCTGCTGCCAGGGATGGATGGAAGCGGAGAGCTGTTCCGCGGGCTCTTGGCGATGCTGCCGGAGGAGTTGGAGACGGAGACGTTATGGTATCCGGCGGACCGTTATATGAAGTATGGGGAGTTGGCGGGGGCGCTGCGTGGAGCGATTCCGGTGGATGAGCCGTTTGTGCTGGTAGCGGAGTCGTATGGAGCGCCGCTGGCGATCCTGATTGCAGCGATGGAGCCGCCTAATTTGAAAGGGATTGTGTTGAGCGCCGGATATGCGACAAGTCCTCTCCGGGGTTGGCGGAGGACGTTGACGTACGACCTGGCACCCCTGCTTGCGCACGCATCCATGCCGGCAATTATGGCGAAGTATCTGCTCTTGGGGAACGAGGCCCCGCGGGCGCTGGTGGAGTCGGTGACGGGCGCGGCGTCGTGGCTGACGCCGAGGGTGCTGAGTTCGAGGGTGCGCGAGACGATGAATGTGGATGTACGGACAGAATTGGCGCAGGTGAAGGTGCCGGTGCTGTATCTTCATCCGACCAGGGACCGGCTGGTGGACTCGGCATGCCTGGGGGAGATGCAGGCGGTGAAGCCGGGGCGGACGGTGAATGTCGAGTCTCCACATCTGCTGTTGCAGTGCGAGGCGAAGATTGCGGGCGAGGTCATCGCGGGGTTTGTGACCGAACTCGCAGGCTGAGGGTGGCGGCCCGGTGGGATGGTCGTGATTCTTTCTGTGGGCTGAATGGTCTATATTTGGGCGGCCAGGAGGGAACGATGAAACGGACGGTTGCGAGCCAGGGGCAGTCGGTAGCGGAGTCATCTCGAACAGGATTGAGGAGTTGGGAGACTGGCGGGGGAAGACGCTTGCGCGCATGCGGAAGCTGATCAAGGAAGCAGATGGGGATGTGGTGGAGGAGTGGAAGTGGGGGATTCCGGTGTGGTCACACGACGGGATTCTTTGCACGGGCGAGACCTATAAGAAGGTAGTGAAGCTTACGTTCGCGAAGGGCGCTTCACTGAAGGATCCGGCGGGGTTGTTTAATTCGAGTTTGGAGGGGAAGGTACGGCGGGCGCTGGATATCCATGAGGGGGAAGATGTGGATGAGGCGGCATTCAAGGAGTTGGTTCGCGAGGCCGTGGAGATGAATGGTGCTGGCAAGTTGAAGGCTGGGAAGAAGGCGTGAGCGAGGCCGCTTCCGGCAACTTCTCCGGCGGCTAACGCCGCGTTGAAATTTGTAGACTTATGGAGACCGAAGTCCTCCCCTTCGAAGCTGAAAGTGAAGTCCGCCTGGATAGGCGGCCTCTTTGTTTGTGAGTAGGGAGCTACTGGAGGAGTTCGGTGCAGTTGGTGCCGCCCTTTGGGTCGTAGCGGATCTGGGCGTTTTCATCGGTGCAGAAGCCTCGGTTTCCGGAGTGCCCGACCGAGTTGGGGACGGAGGTGATCTGGTAGCTGTTGTACTGGTCGACGTTGTTGATGGTGGATTTGCTACAGCCGCTGATGGTGAACGTGTAGCCGGCCTTGGTGCCGCTGGCCAGGTCGTCGGGGATCAACTGGGCGGCCTCGGGGGAGGGAGGCGCGGAGCCTTGCTTGCCGCCGAGCGCTGTGAGGGAGCAGGCGAAGCCGTGCTGCGGATAGGTGGAGGCGTACTGGCCTTCCTGGGTGTTGAGATCGCGCAGGGACGCGATGGCGGAGGTCTCGTTGCCACGGCGTATGACGGACTGCATGGCGGGGATGGCGAGGGTCATGAGAATCAGGATGACGGACATGACGATGAGCAGTTCGACGAGAGTGAAGCCGGCTTCGCGCGTACGGATGTGGGTGTTCATGGACTCCTCGGAAGAGCGGAAAGTGCGCTCGGATTTCCAGATTCAGAGTATAGACGTTTGCGGGGACGGGAGGGAGAGCGGGTTGCTCAGGAAAGAATATGAGCAGGGGATGCGTCGAGGAAGCCTGCATGTTGCGGGTGCACGTGGACGTAGGGGTAATCCGCTAAGAGAGCTGCTGAGGATGGATTGTTGGCTATGTAACGAAGCTGGTTGGCGTAGTCGTCGATGTCGCGGATTCGATGTTCGTGATGGCCGGTGTGCCAGATTTCTGTGGATGTAAGCGCTCGCGCTGCAAAGGAATAGCCGCCCTTGATGAGCTGAATGGATTTTGCGGTCGATTCGGACGGGGTGATCAGAAGATGGATATGATCTGGCATGATGGCGAAGCCGTGGAGTTGGAACTTGCCTTGAAGGCGATAGCGGAAGAGTGTTCGCAGGAACAGGTCGGCGTGGGATTTTGTTGCAAAGTGAGGCTGTTGATGAAAGGTCGAGATCGTGATGGCGTAGGTCTCTAGCGTTTGGCGGGTGGGCGGCATGGAGGAGAGCATACCCCAGGGGCTGAAGCCCTTCTGTGACGGGGCCCTGCCCAAGGCTAAAGCCTTGGGGTACCTGATTGTCGCCGGGAGCGGGGAGAACTACTTTGTGCCGGGGAGGGGAGAGCTACTTTGTGCAGGGTAGCGGGGAGTCCGGGGTGGGGACTGGTGGGCGCGGCTGGGACCGGGCAGGGTTAGCAGGCTAGGTCGGCGCGGGTTAGTTTCAGCGGGCCGAGGTTGCCCAGGAGAGTCAGTGCGAGGAATTCAGGGTGGAAGAGGTCGTTGGCGAGGTGCTGAATGTCGTCAACAGTGACGCGGTTGATCTCGGCGGTGATTTCGTCGAGCGAGAAGAAGCGGCCCCAGTACATTTGCTGGCGGGCGAGCGAGGACATGCGGGAACCGGAGGTTTCGAGGCCGAGGACCATGTTGCCCTTGATCTGGGATTTGGCGCGGTGGAGTTCTTCGTCGGTGACGGGTTCGCGCTTGAGGCGGGTTAGTTCGGCCAGCGTGAGGTCAAGGACCTGGCGGGTGTTGTCGGCAGAGCAGCCGGCGTAGATGGCGAGCGAGCCGGTGTCGCGGAAGGGGTTTAGCTCGGCGTAGATGCTGTAGGCGAGGCCGCGCTCTTCGCGGATGGACTGGAAGAGGCGGGAGGACATGCCGCCGCCTAGGATCGAGTTGAGCAGGTAGGCGGTGTAGCGCTGGGGCGAGGCGACCGGGGGCGCGGGGACTGCTAGGCAGAACTGAACTTGCTCCAAGGATTTCTTGCGCTTGAGGGTGATGTGCGGCTTGGTTTGGGGCGGGTTGGAGCGGGCGAGCTTTTCGCTGGAAGAGGCGGAGAGTGAAGTGAAGGCGGCGGCTATTTGTTCTACGAAGGCGTCGTGGTCAAGATTGCCGGCGGCGGTGAAGACCATGTTGGCGGGGGTGAAGCGGCGGGCGTATTCGGCGAGGACGATCTCTTGATTGAAGGACGAGACGGACTTTGCGGTGCCGAGGATGGGGCGGCCGAGGGCGTCGTTGGGCCAGAATTTCTGGGTGAAGAGCTCATGGACGAGGTAGTCCGGATTGTCTTCGTCCATCTTGATCTCTTCGAGGATGACGCCTTGCTCCTTGGCGATGTCTTCGGGGGAGAAGGTGGGGTGGAGGACGAGGTCGGTGAGGAGGTCGAGGGCGGCGGGGATGTTTTCGTCGAGGACCTTGAGGTTGAAGCCGATGGTCTCTTTGCCGGTGAAGGCGTCGAGATTGCCTCCGATGGCGTCGACTTCGCGGGCGAACTGCTGGGCGGAGCGGGTGGTCGTGCCCTTGAAGACCATGTGCTCGATGAAGTGGGAGATGCCGTTGACTTCGGGGGTCTCGTCGCGGGAACCGCAATCGATCCAGACGCCCATCGCGACAGACCGGAGGTGGGGCATGCGCTCGGTGAGGACGAGGAGGCCGTTGGGGAGCGTGGTCGTTCGGATGTCGCGGAGGTGCGGGGCCGAGGGGGAGAGGGTGGTGGGTTCGGTGAGGGGTACGGAGACTGGCATTGGGACCATTGTTTCATGGGGCGAGCCGCTGGAGGAAGATGTCGACGGGGCCGTTGCAGTTGCCGCCTGAGACCGCGCCTGGGTAGAGGGAGAGCACTGTCCCGGCGTTCAAGGTTGCGGTAAGGGTGGAGCCGTCGTTCAGGAGGATGACCTGTTGGCCGACAGTACCGCTGATGAAGCTGGTGGACTGAAGGGTGCCGGTGGTGAAACAGGGAGAGCCGGTGACGGTGACAGTGCCGGCGAGGGCGAAGTCGCCGTTCGTATCCGGGGTGGGGGATTGAGTGAGTTGCTCCACCATGTTCGGCGAGGAGGTTTCGTTCACGTACGGTGGCCAAGTGCCGGTGAGCGAGGGGAGTCTTTGGCCCTGTGGGTTGAAGATGGCGCCCTTGTCGTCGCCGGTAAGGGCGGCGAGGTATCCGGTGCAGTCGCCGCTGACGGTTAGGGAGTTCCCGAAGAAACTGTCCTTCGCGGCGGAAAAAGTTCCCTGGACGACGATGGTTTCTCCGTTGACGGAGGTGGAATTCAGGGTGAAGTGATTGTTGTACGGGTTGACTGAGCCGGTGAAGGGGATCGGTGTCCGGCCGTTGCCGAAGCAGCTGGATTGGATATGGAAGGTAGCAGCGAGGTTGTTGCCAGTCTGAGTGATGGGTCCACCCATGGTGTCGAAGACGATGGGCGGCTTTGTTTGGGCGAAGTTGATGTTGTAGATGGACCAGTTGCCGGTGAGGGTGGTTAGGGGGATCGACTTGTCGGCGCCACAGCTGGTGAGGAGGGTGCAGAGGATGAGTGCGGCGAGGGGGAAGCGGAGAGGTCTCATGCGTCGGTGTGCTGAGAGTCAGACGCGGACCGGGAGGGAGTGTCACCTCATGCGTGCGGGTTGGTCGAGCTACGGCGCGATGTCGTCTTCGTTGGCGGACACTATGGTGCCTTGGTGGTAGAGGATTTGCCAGCCGGTGGGGGTGCGGCGCCAGATCGTGGAGCGGCGGGTTAGGCGGGCTTGCTGGCGGAGGGAATAGGTGAGGAGGTAGGTGTCGGGTCCGAGGGCGCGGAGTCCGAAGCCGGAGGCGCGCCAGCGGGCGGTGGTGGCGTCGACGGGCGGGGAGTCGGCGAGGGCCTGGAGGATGAAGTCGCGGCTGTAGCGGCGGCCGGAGGCTCCGACTTCCCAGTAGTCGGGGGCGGTGCGGCGCTCGAAGTCGGCGGGCTCGAGGCCGAATTCGGGGGTGTGGAAGATGGGTTCTAGGGGGCGGAGCTCATCGAGGATGGGGGTTAGGGCGGGGTCGGTGGTGAAGAAGGGTTTGCGCGAAGCCATGGGTTCGATTGTAGGGCGGTAGACTTGAAGGATGGAGACGCGCGCGCTGTTTGGGATGACGTTGGCGGAGCTGACAGAGCTGATGGCGGGGCTCGGGCAGAAGCAATATCGTGCGCGGCAGGTTTGGGAGGCGTTGTATAAGCAGCGCGTGGTGTCGGTTGAGGAGATGACTACGCTCTCGGTGACGCTGCGAGAAGAGTTGGCTGCGGCGGGATGGCGTGTGGGGCTGCCGGTGATGGCGCAGACTGCGGTCAGTGTCGATGGGACGGAACGCTACTTGATGCGGATGGAGGATGGGGAGACTGTTGAGACCGTCTGGATGCCGGATGGGGATGGCGGCGAGCGTGGAGATGGTAGTGAGGCTGCGGCGGAAGAGGCTGGAGAGGTGGAGACTGCCGAGGACGCGGTGGCGGGGATAGAAGCAGATTCCTCCGCTGCGCTGCGGAATGACAGCCAGAAAGGCAAGACCAACGGCAACGACAGCAGCAACGACAACGGCAACGACAACGGCAACGACCAATACAGGGGTCTCTCCGCTGCGTCCGCAAAAGGCGCGGACTCCGGTCGAGATGACGAGGTTCGAGGGGATGTTTCCTCAGGTCGAGATGATGGGTCTTATTGGTCGCGCAGAGGTGTAGGGCGGGATATTCGAAACTTCGGGACGCTGGCGGAGAAGGGGTTTCGTCGGGCTACGATTTGTATTTCGAGCCAGGTGGGATGTGCCGTCAACTGCCAGTTTTGTTTGACGGCGAAGCTGGGGATTCGGCGAAATCTTACGGCGGGAGAGATTGCCGGGCAAGTGGCGGCGGTTCTGAATCGGCATGGGATTCAGATTGGGAAGGATCGCATCAACCTGGTGTTTATGGGGATGGGCGAGCCGTTTCTGAACTACGACGAGTTTATGAAGAGCGTTCGGCTGCTGGTCGAGGGAGTGGGCATTCCGGAGTCGCGGATGACGGTGTCGACGAGTGGCATTTTGCCGGGGATTGAGGCGTTTGCGAAGGAGAACGTGCGGCCGAAGCTGGCGCTGAGTTTGAATGCTTCGAACGACGGTGTCAGGGAAGAGATTATGCCGATTACGCGGAAGTGGAATATTGCAGCGCTGCTGGAGGCGGTGCAGAAGATTCCTCTGCGGACCAGGGAGTGGGTGACGTTTGAGTATGTTCTGCTGGGTGGGGTGAATGATCAGCCGGTGCATGCGCGGGAGGTTCTGGCGCTGCTTGCCGGGATGCGGGCGAAGGTGAATCTGATTGTGTGGAATCCGGGGCCAGGGATCGCGTATCACCAGCCGAGGCCGGATGATGTGGCTGTGTTTCAGGGGATGCTGATCGAGGGTGGGATTGCGACGTATATTCGGCGGCCGAGGGGTAGGGATATTTATGCGGCGTGCGGGCAGCTGAAGCGAACGGTTGCAGAGGAGTCTGGGGTTCAGGGATTGGTGGCGATCGGCGTTTAGCAGCGCTATGCGGGGCATTGGCACGATTTATGGGCGCCAGGGACGTTCTTTCTTCGGCGCTGACTTTGACTTGCTGCGAGTTCCGGTCGAGGAGGCTGCGAGCAGGAGGGAGGTTCCGCTGAAGGCAAGGACTACGAAGCCGCTGGACCACTCGTCACCGTTGTGAAGGGCGTGGAGGATGCGGGGAGCGTGGAGGAGGATAAGCCATCCGAAAAACAGGACGAACAGGCCGTAGGCGGCGTATTTGTCTTCGATGGTGGTTGCGATGGAAAGACCGGCGGCGATGAGCGCGAAGCCGGTAGCGAGAACCCAGAGATGGTGGCCGGGGAGGTAGTGGGGGACGAGCGTGGAGAGGAATCGAACGTAGAGGAAGTGCTGAATTCCGAAGACGATCATGGCGACAGCAAAGAAGAGACGTCCGGGCATGAGCGAGTACTTACCGCTGGCTCCGGCGGAGAGACCGTGGAGAATGAGGGCGGTGGCGGCGAGGCAGAGGCACTCGAGGAAGAGGGTGCGGCCGTCGGCGTTGTCGGCTACGTAGTTGATGTGAGTGAGATAGAGGCTGGAAGTGCCAAGCAGAAGGAGGCCTAGGATGAGGCTGACGCCGAGGGTTCTCCAGGAAATGAGGAAGGCGACGCCGACGGCTATGCAGAGGGCGGCGAGTAGGTAAGCGAGGATGGCGTTGTGGAGTATCCAGGTGGGGCAGAGGGGAAGGCCGCGGCGCAGATGACCGTACACGGCGTACTGGATCCCGAACCCAATAAGGGCGAGGGCGTAGAGGGTTCGGCCAGTCGTGATGAGGGGTGAAGAGGAGGACTTGGGCATGGCGTGATCTTTCGAGCGAAGGTCCGGCGGGTCAAGGCCGACGCTGCATTGATGCGAGAAGTTTCAGGTCGCTCGACTACCCAACCGCAAAGGAGCGAGCTGCTTTGCTCAGGATGACAGATTTGTCGGGGTGTTGCGAGGGGTGGGATTGCTGAATTGGGTACGGAGAGAACGTTAGGAGGACAGCGCGGCGGGGGCTTGGGTCAGGGCCAGTTGGAGGACGGTTTCTGCGAGGACGTCGTAGCTGTGGCGGAGGACTTCGCCTTCGTGGAGGAAGTTGCCGGTGATGGGCTCGACGCCCAGGGAGCGAATGCGTTCGAGGTCGGCGAGGATGGGGGTCTGGCCTTCGCGAGCGTAACGGTCGAGGGTCCGGGGCATGATAGGGGCGGTGTTGATGAGGGCGTAGTCGAAGATCTGGGTGCCGGCGTGGTCGAGGATTTTCTCGATGTGCTGGGAGGCGGTGAGCCCGAGAGATTCGTTGGCCTGGGTCATGAGGTTGCAGATGTAGACGCGGGTGGCGTTGCTGCGGGCGATGGCTTCGGGGATTTCGCGGACGAGGAGATTGGTGATGAGCGAGGTGTAGAGGGAGCCGGGGCCGAGGGTGATGAGGTCGGCGGCGGCGATGGCTTCGAGGGCCTCGGGGAGCGGAGCGGCGTCGGCGGGGGAGAGCATGAGTTCAGTGATGGAGCGCTTAGATGCGGTGATGTTGGTTTCGCCGTGGACGGTCGAGCCGTCGTCCATGCGTGCGGAGATGGTGGCGTCGGAGTTGGTGCAGGGGTAGATGCGGCCGCGGGTGGCGAGGATCTGGGAGCTGACCTGGACGGCCTGGGCGAAGTCTCCGGTGATGCCGGTGAGGGCGGCAAGGAAGAGATTGCCGAAACTGTGGCCTTCGAGGTCGCCGTGAGGGAATCGGTACTGGAAGAGGCGAGAGAGCAGGGCTTCGTCCTGGGAGAGGGCGACGAGGCAGTTGCGGATGTCGCCCGGGGGAAGCATCTGGAGGTCTTCGCGTAGGCGGCCGGAGGAGCCCCCGTCGTCTGTGACTGTGACGATGGCGGAGAGCTCGCGGATGAGGGACGGAAGATGCTGCAGGGACGGGTTGGCGAGCGGAGAGGCGCCTGCAGGCGCAGGGACGAACGCCTTGAGCCCGCGAAGGAGGGTGGAGAGGCCGGTACCGCCACCAATGGCGACGACTCGAAGCTGGCTAGGTGTGCTCATTCGTCCGCTCACTAGTTTAGTCGGATGGGGAGGCTCGTGGCGGTGTTTGCCGTTTTATTTGATGAATGAGTCAACAGGGGGATCAGACTTCAGGGTAGAGAAGTTCGGTGAAGCGGGGATCTTCGGCTACGCCATCGAAGTCAGAGTCGAGCCGAGCCTGGAGGCGATTCTGGCCGTTGAGGCGGATGGCCTCGGTGAGGTGCTGGATGCAGCCATCGTGGTCACCGGTCAGGCTGGCGAGGAGGGCGAGTCCGTAGAAGGCGTAGTCGGCGGACTGCTGCTGAAGAAGGATCTCCTTCAGGTGTTGGCGAGCATCCTCGTAGTTGCCCTGGTTGAGCAGGGATATGGCGTAGTCGTACCGTTCTTCGTGGGTCTTGAAGTCGGTGGCGCCCTTATCGATCTGGGCGACGCAGGCAGAGATGTACATACGTATGCGGTCGGCGAGGTCCTGAGGCGCTGACTCGAGCATTTTGGTGAAAGCTTCGTGGGCCTTGTCGTACTTGCCGGCCTGCATAAGCTTGAGTGCGCTTTCATAGAGGGCGAGCGTGGTCTTGCGTGCAGCGTCTATGGAGTGTTGTGCATTTCCGGCGAGAGTTCTGGGGGCCTTGGACATGGTGGACGTCCTGCTTGCGGTGGTATCTGAGGTCGATGTTGCCGGCTTTGTGGCCATGATGTTCTCGGATTCGATAGATGGAGTTGCGAGGACTAAGAACGGCGTTGGTAACTGGGGTTATACGAGGCGGAGTGGGTAAAGGTCAACTGCGAGTGTACCGGATAGATCATCAGACGGGGGAACGGTTGTAGAGAACGGGGTTTAAGGTTGGGTCGTTATACATCTTGAGTTGGCGGTAGAGCTTGAATCGGCGGCGACCGGCGAGGACGTCTGACCAGAGGTCGTCGAGGCAAGCTGCGAGATCTGCGCGCTGTTCATTCAACACGAGCAGGCGCGAATGGTTGCGGTGCTGATGCTCGGGGGTGGAGCGGTGGAGTTGTTCCTGGGTGTGGAAGATCTTGAGGGCGAGGATGGAGAGGCGGTCGATGATGAGGCCGGGAGACTCGGAGTTGAGCGGAGCCGTGGGGCTATCGGTGGCGAGCTCGAGGAGGATGATGTCGATCTGCTCGACTAGATCGTTGCGACGCTGGTTGAGACGATCGATGTCATGTTTGACTTCGACGATGGTGTGATCGGAGGCGTGGGGATCACGCGCTTCATCTTCGCGGTGCCAGAGGTCATAATTGGCGCGATGCTGGTCGAGGACTAGCTGGGCAAAAGGGGAAGACGGGATCGGGGCTGGGACAGAGGGGTCGTGGCCATGCGCGGTGAACTGGTCATGGAGAGAGACGAGGTGGGAGGCGATCAGCATGAGGCGATGATTGCAAGGATAACGGAGTGCGCGTCGGGATGGTAGGGGGTGCGCTGGTGCGGACGAATTGCAGATGCGACACTGGAGGTATGGGGAAGAAGACTGCGCGACGGGTGCTGGTGTATCGGCTGGGAAGCCTTGGCGATATGCTGGTGGCGCTGCCGGCGCTGCACCTGGTGGCAAGGGCGTTTCCAGAGGCGGAGCGGCGGATGCTGACCAATATTCCGGTGAGCTCGAAGGCACCGGCAGCGGCGGCGATCCTGGAGGGGTC
>Ga0302150_10000623_pt1 | contig 15013 bp, 12 predicted proteins | sample I_Bog_N1_2_FD_198635 | JGI IMG/M metagenome (GOLD analysis project Ga0302150, IMG submission 198635) | Peat permafrost microbial communities from Stordalen Mire near Abisko, Sweden - I_Bog_N1_2 | ecosystem: Environmental > Terrestrial > Soil > Wetlands > Peat | place: Sweden: Abisko, Stordalen... | reverse complement strand
CCGCCGGCGGCTTCGGTATCACCCCATCCATCGCCGAAGAACTCTTCGACCTCGGTGCCCATGTCATCACCACCGGCAACCACATCTGGGACAAAAAAGAGATCGTCGAATACATGAACGTCCCCGCCGACTCGCACGCCCGCGGCCGCCGCGTCCTCCGCCCCGCCAACTTCGCCCACGGCACCCCCGGCTTCGGTCTCTACGAAGGTTCTCTCGGCAACGGCACGAAGTACGCCGTAATCAACCTCCAGGGCCGCGTCTTCATGGCCTCCTCCGACGACCCCTTCCGCAAAGCCGACGAGCTACTCACCCTGATCCACCGCAACACCGACGCCAAGGTCATCCTCCTCGACTTCCACGCCGAAGCCACCAGCGAAAAAGCCGCCCTCGGCTGGTATCTCGACGGCCGCGTCACCGCCGTTCTCGGCACCCACACCCACGTCCCCACTGCCGACGAACGCCTCCTCCACCACGGCACCGCCTACCAGACGGACGTCGGCATGTCCGGCCCCTTTGACTCCATCATCGGCGTCGAAACCGAACTCGTCCTCAAGCGCTTCCTCACCGGCATGCCCGGCAAGTTTGAAGCCGCCAAGGGCAATCCCAAGATGTGCTCCACCCTGATCTCCTGCGACGGAGGCACTGGCCGCGCCCACCATATCCAGCGCATCATGCTAGGCGAATAACGCACCAATACCTCGCCTTGCCGAACGCTTGTTCTTTCCTCTTCGTCTCCCTCATCGGGCGTAGGCGACGTGGATAGCCCCTGGCACCTGCATCAACGCGCAATCCACGCATAAAATCCCACCAGGGAACCCACAAGGGCCACAACCAGCGCAAACCAGAACCACGCACGCCTCTGCTCGTCGCGATCCTTCTGGCGTGCTTCCTCGGAATAACGATGAGACTCTCGCACAATGTCACGGAGCCCGTAAGCCTTCGCTTCCTCCCCATGAACGGTCAATTCTTCGCGAGTTGACATACAGCGCCTACTTTCCGCACCCGACAGCTCCATCCAATGGAGCCGTCGGGCGCTACCGTACATGTCACCGAGATGCTGTCGTACCGCGCAAACAAACCAGAAGCACAATCGCGATCAGTGCAGCAGCGAGCGCCAGCAATACCCAAAATTCGAGAGCGCCGTTTGCCTTGGAACGTGATCCCGCAGACTGCACGGAACGACGTCGACCTCGAAAAAAGAATAGAAAACGAGGAGGCCCCGCATCTCCCCGATTCATTGCATCCGCTTCCGGGAGTGAGGCTTCCGGATTTTGCCTTCTTGTGCTCATCAGAACTGCCTCTGCGGGGTAATTCACCCTCTCCAGCGGGAGATCTCGTGGACTGACTCTCCCGTAATGAAGGCTATTCACCCGGGTATAAGGGTGCTGTATGGATTCCGTTAAATAAGCATTAGGGCGCAGGACCCCGCTGATCGCCTTTCCTAACCCATACCGCACGAAACCCCTCCCCATCCGATTACCGCCGCCATCCCGTACATCCCATTCGCCATCCCGTACACTCTCAACTTCATGGCAAATCATGCCTGCGTGAGGCGTATTCATGGCACGTCCGTATTGGAGCGGTAAAATTCAGATCTCGCTGGTCTCCTTCGGCGTCAAGCTCTTCGTCGCCACCGAAGCCGCCAGCGATATCCACTTCCACATGATCGACCGCCGCACCGGCGAGCGGGTCAAGCACCAGAACGTCGCCTCCAGCGCCATCGAGCGCAATCCTGACGAAGCCGCCGATCCCGTCCACAAGTCCGACATCGTCAAAGGCTACGAGTACTCCCACGGCCGCTACGTCACCATTGAGCCCGACGAGCTCGCCCACCTCCGCGTTCCGTCCAAGCGCACCATGGACGTCACCCAGTTCGTCGACCCGTCCAGCATCGACCCTGCCTTCTTTGAAAAGCCGTACTTCGTCGTCCCGGAAGACGACTCCCAGGCCGAAGCCTTCCTCACCATCCGCCAGGCGCTCATCGACACGAACAAGATCGCCATCTCGCGCATCGCCTTCTCCGGCCGCGAGCACGTCATCGCCATCGCTCCTGCACTCCACAATCCCACCGAAAAGGCCTCCACTCCCTCGAAATCCGGCAAGGCAAAGTCCGCCAAATCCGACGCCGCCGAACTCCCCGGACTCATGGCGTACACCCTCCGATACGCCGCCGAACTCCGCGATCCCGCCAGCTATTTCGAGTCCATTAAGCAACACCCCATCAACGATGACTCGCTCTCGCTCGCGAAGGAACTCATCCAGCGCAAGACCGCAGCCTTCGATCCCACCCGGTTCACCGACGGTTACGAGGCCGCGGTCAAAGAACTCGTCGACGCCAAGCTCAAGCACGCCCCCATCCCCCGCGACGAGGCTCCTGCGCCGACCCGCGGCAAGGTCATCCACCTCATGGACGCCCTCCGCAGATCCGTTAGCGATACCAAGACCCCAGACGCCAAGACGGCGGATACAAAGAGCCCGGACACCAAGTCTTCAGACGTTAAAACCCCGGCAGCAAAGTCCCCGCAAAAGCCCTCATCCCGGAAGGGGCCCACCCTCATCAAATCCACCTCCAAATCGACCTCCGGTCGGGAAGCAAAGCCAACCCGGACATCTCCCAAGCGAAAGACCGCATAGGACGGCATCATGGCAACAAAAAAATCCGCCGTCAAAAGCACCATGCGCAAGCGCAGCCCCTATTCGACCGCCGCCTCCTCTGCCGTCGACGTCCAGCTGGAGCGTTATCGTTCCATGCGCGACTTCAAGACCACGGCGGAGCCCTCCGGCAGCGGTCCCAACACGAACACCTTCGCCATGCGCAAGCCCACCACCTCGCGTGGGCTCCCCTTCGTCATCCAGAAGCACGCCGCCTCCCACCTCCACTACGACTTCCGCCTCAGCTGGGGAGGAGTTCTCAAAAGCTGGGCCGTCGCCAAGGGCCCCAGCTATAACCCCACGGAGCGCCGCCTCGCCATCGAGGTCGAAGACCATCCCCTCGAATACGGTGGCTTCGAGGGGATTATCCCCGAGGGCCAGTACGGCGGAGGTACCGTCATGATCTGGGACCAGGGCAGCTGGTGGCCGCAGCTCGGCAGCGAGAACGTCGACGCCTGCCTCCGCGGCGGTCATCTCAAATTCGAGATGAATGGCTCCAAGATGAAGGGCAAGTGGGCTCTCATCCGCATGAACCACGCAGCTCACGGCGCTAAAGACAAGCCCCAGTGGCTTCTCATCAAGGAGCACGACAAGTACGAGCGCGGAGCCGGTGATCAACAGATCACCGACGAGCGCCCTAACTCCTCCGTCACAGGCAGGTCGCTCGATCAAATTGCCCACGCCCAGGACCACGTCTGGAACTCCAACCGCAGCGACCCCCTTCAGTCCGCCGCTGCTCCCAAGCCCGCCTCCAAAGCTTCAAAAAAATCCGCCGAGAAGCCCGCTCCGATTCCCTCCATCCAACTCGACGAGCTCCCTCGCGAGCATCAGCCCGATTTCATCTCTCCTCAACTCGCGCTTGAAACGACCTCTCCGCCCGACACTGACGACTGGATCCACGAGCTCAAGCTCGACGGCTACCGGATCCAGGCGCGGAAATCAGGCTCCAAAGTTCAGCTCCTCACCCGCAAGGGCATCGACTGGACCCACCGCATGCCCACCGTCGCCAAGGCCGTCGCCCAACTCCCTGTCCACGACTGCACCCTCGACGGCGAAGTCGTCGTCCTCTCCACCAATGGCACCTCCAGCTTCGCCCTCCTTCAAGCGTCTTTTCAAAACGCCGAAACCCATCCCCTCACCTACTTCGTCTTCGACATCCTCCACATCGACGGCCACAATCCACGCGACCTCTCCCTGCGCGAACGCAAACAGCTCCTCGCGTCCATTCTTCCGCCACCCAATCCCGATGCCGAAGAAGCCATTCGCCTCTCCGAGGACATTCCCGGCAACGGTGAATCTGTCTTCCGCAACGCCTGCACCCTGCACGCTGAAGGCATCCTCTCTAAGCGCGCCAACGCTCCCTATCGCAGTACACGCTCGGGAGACTGGCTCAAGTCCAAATGCCTCCACGAGCAGGAGCTCGTCATTGCCGGCTTCACCCTCTCCAGCGAAGGCCCCGACCGGGTCGGAGCGCTTCTGCTCGGCTATTACCCGCCGGTAAAGCGCGGCCCCAAGACTTCCCGACAGCTCATCTACGCTGGCCGCACCGGCACCGGTTTCACCCAGAAGCTGCGCCGCGAGCTCCTCAACCAGCTCGTCAAGCTCCGCGTGCCCGACTGTCCTTTCGAGCGCATCCCCCAGGACGCAGCACGCGCCGTGTACTGGGTGAAGCCCACCCTCGTCGCCCAGGTCCGCTTCGCCACCTGGACGTCCGACAACCTCGTCCGCCAGGCCTCCTTTCTCGGCCTGCGTGAAGACAAGCCTGCCACCGAAGTCACGCGCGAAGCTCCCACGATCGCTCCCAAACCCAAGCGCGCCCACACCTCCACTCACTCCACCAAACCCCGCGCCCACGCGACTCATCACGTAGAGTCCGTGCAGCGCTTCGCCCTCAGCGCTACCAAACCCATGTCTCCCAGATCGAAGACATCCGACACCATGCCCACCAAGTCAGTCGCTGCAAAGCCCGCTCCGAAAAAACCGTCTCCGGCAAAGTCCAAGCCTGCGCCCGCCAAGCCAACCTTTATCGCCCGCGCAGCCCTCACCCATCCCGACAAGGTCTTGGACCCCACCTCCGGCCTCACCAAGCAGCAACTCGCCGACTACTACGCCATCGTCGCCGACCGTATCCTTCCTTACATTGCCAACCGGCCACTCTCGCTCGTTCGCTGTCCCCAAGGCTCCGGCAAGCCCTGCTTCTTCCAGAAGCACGTCAACAACTACCTTCCCCCCGGCATCAAAACCATCGACATCCAGGACAAAGTCAACGCCGCGCCCGAGCCCTACATCACCCTCGACACCGCCGAAGCCATCGTCTCCCTCGCCCAGATGAACGTCCTCGAGATCCACCCCTGGGGGTCCACCAACGACGACCTCGAGCACCCCGACCGCCTCATCTTCGATCTCGATCCCGACGCAGAACTCCCCTGGCTCACCGTCGCCGCAGCCGCCGCCGAAGTCCGCCAGCGCCTCAAGAACCTCGGCCTCGAAAGCTTCCTCAAGCTCACCGGAGGCAAGGGCCTGCACATCGTAGCGCCCATCCAGCCCACGCTCACCTGGGCGGAGCTCAAGACCGCCTCCCACAACTTCGTCCTCGCCATGGAGCGCCACAACCCCGACCTCTATCTCACCAAGATGACGAAGTCCTCGCGCGTCGGCCGCATCTTCCTCGACTATCTCCGCAACCAGCGTGGCGCCACCGCCGTCGCCCCCTATTCTCCGCGAGCCCGAGCCGGCGCCACCATCTCCATGCCCCTCCCCTGGGCTGCCCTCAACCGCGACGAACACCCTATCCTCTCGGTCCACGATGTAGCCGCCAACCACGCCAAGCTCAAAGCCGACCCGTGGAAGTCCCTGCTCACCACCCGGCAGGAGCTCCACCTCCAGCAATTCGCCGTGCTCTAGCTGCCGCCCAACCGGCCGCAACCCGAGGGAAGCGGGCAGTACTACACTGAGCGAAGCTTCTATGCGCTTCGACATCCTCACCATCTTTCCCGAATTCTTCGGCTCCCTCCCCTCGCCAGGTATCGACGCCCAGGGCATCCTCGGTCACGGCATCGTCTCGCGAGCCCTCCGCACCGGCATCGCCAGCGTAGCCGTCCACGACCTCCGCTCCTTCACCCACGACCGTCACCGCACGGTAGACGACCGTCCCTTCGGTGGAGGCGAGGGAATGGTCCTCAAACCCCAACCCATCCACGAAGCTCTCGAATCCCTTGCCCTCACACCCAAGCCCAACCGTGATCCGACCCGCGAATCCGTCATCCTGCTCTCTGCTCAGGGCAAGCGCTTCACCCAGTCCACCGCCCGCCACCTTGCCACCTTGGATCGCATCGTTCTCCTATGCGGCCGCTACGAAGGGGTCGACGAGCGAGTCTCCCAGCTCTTTTGCGACGACGAACTCTCCATCGGAGACTACGTCCTCTCGGGCGGCGAACTCGGCGCAGCCATTATCCTGGACGCCACCGTTCGCCTGCTTCCCGGAGCCCTCGGCCACGCCGACTCCAGCCGCTACGAAAGCTTCGGAGAAGGCGACCCCTCCCCATCCGTGTCCAACGACACCATCGCCACCAGCCGGCAAGTCCCCCGCTCCACCAACTCCTCCAACGGCATCCTCGACTACCCCCACTACACCCGTCCCGCAGACTTCCTGGGCCTGCCCATCCCTGACGTCCTAGGCAACGGCGACCATCTCGCCATCCGCCGCTGGCGTCGCCACGCCGCTCTCGCCAAGACCCTCGCCAACCGCCCCGACCTTCTCACCGCCGCAGACCTCTCCGACGACGATCGCGAGTACCTGTCCACCCTCGGCTATATCCAACCCTGACGCCCCCTGACGCCGGATAATTCCGCAGCAATCCGTCCGAATTTCCTCCCCAACGACCCTCGACGGAGCTACAATCCCAGCCAGAGGGACCGCCATGCTGCGTTTTCGTCTAGTCGCCATCAGCCTCCTCGCCTCAGCCTGCGTCATCCAAGCCGCAGCTCAGGCCCCTGTCACCTCCCTCGCCCCGGGTAATCTCGCGACCTCTCAACGCATCACCATCAATTTCCTGCCGTCCACCCTTGCGCTCGCCACGCCCCCATCTGGCTCCCAGGCATTTAAGCCCGGAGCCCTTCAGCTCAACCTCTCTGCAGAATCTTTCGGGAAGGCAGCGCAGGAGCAAGCTGAATTGAAGAGTCATTCGAAGAAACAACAGACCCTCCTCGCCCAGACCCAGACCCCCTGCTACGCGCTGCGCGTGTACGGCTTCACACCACAGGATCTCAAGTCGCCCCACCCCCAAGCGTCCACCGAAACCGACTGCACCCCAGCCTCGAGCTCCCACCTGAAAGCGCTACAACTTCCAGCCACGGTGAGCGTGAAGTAGATCCCTGGCAATGCTTGCGGAACAGCAGCAGCCCTCGCCCTACGGAGTCACGGGCAACTGAAACTGCACGCCCGCTGCGCGATTCGCCTTCTCAGTTGCCTCAAGATCCAACGACGCTACGGGAATCTCCCTCCGCCGCGTGTCCGTGACATACAGTGTCGTCCTCGTCAGCGCATAGTTGTGAATCATCTCTGGCGCTCGCCCATCCTTGAACACCAGCGTCACAGCATCGCTGTTGTACAGCGAAGGCTGCGGAACCGAAGAACGCCTGGCTACCCTCGGAGTCTCCTGGCTAGGCGCGTCGGTGCTCTCTGCAGCGTATGGCACCGGCTGCTCCCCATACCCTTGTGCCGCTGCACCCTGCCCATCCTGTTGCCCGTCCTGCTGACCATCCTGGTAAGGCCCCATATCGGCGGAGTCAGGCTCGTCAGAGCCCGCATCGTAGCCCACGTCATATCCTGAATCATTGGCATCTAGCCAGCCATAATCCTCATACCCGACGCCGACGCCATAAGCCAGCCCAACGCCGCGTCCCTCGCGCCTGTGGTCCCAACCGCGGTGGTAGAACTCCGGCCGCGCATTTGCCACGCCCGACCCGGCCCGAAAGCCGCGTCCCTGAGCGGCATATCCCCGCGAATAGATGCCTCCCCCGCCGCGATCCGCCCTCGAAAACCCACCAGCCGCCGATCCGCCATGGCTTGCAAACGCGCCATGACTCGCAAACCCTCCGCCATGACTCGCAAACCCTCCGCCGTGAACGCCTCCGCCGCCGCCGTGCGCCCCGCCCCCATGCTGCGCACGCGCTGGAGCCGCAACCACCGCGAACACCAGCGCAACGGCAAACAGCTGCCTCATACGAGGATGGACGCCGCAAGCCAGCAAAAGTTTCGCAACTTTCTCCGCTCTCTCACCCGCAGCACGGAAGCAAGCACCGTTGCCCCACCATCCGATGTGGAAAAACCTTCAAAATCTGCACAATCTGATGTAAACTGAATCCTGCGACTTTACGTAAGGAACCCATCATGTCTATCCATCCCATCATGCAGAAGCTGGCTGACAAACTCCAGCGCACCGACCTTCCCGAATTCGCCGCCGGCGACCTCATTCGCGTTCAGGTCAAGATCAAGGAAGGCGATAAAGAACGCCTCCAGGCTTTCGAAGGCATGGTCATCGCCGTCAAGAAGGGCCCCCAGGGTTCGTTCACCGTCCGCAAGATGAGCTTCGGCCAGGGCGTCGAGCGTATCTTCCCCTACAACTCCAAGGTTGTCGACAAGGTTGAAAAGCTCCGCTCCTACCAGGTCCGCCGCTCCAAGCTCTTCTATCTCCGTGGTCTGCGCGGCAAGGCCGCACGCCTGCGCGAAGTTGAGCGCAAAGCTTAGTCTTCTTCCCATCCCATCAGCAATCAAGAGAGGCGGCCCATCGGGTCGCCTCTTCTCTGTTTCATCCCCCACTTTCCTACGAAAGCTTCCATCACTTCGAGCACGTCGCCGGTCCGCGTGCCGCCTTCCACTTTGGTAATCAACTCATCCACACCCGCTCTCGATACACTCAAAGTAGCCCCACGCGGGCTCAAATGATGGCCACTCTCTTCCGAATCCCAAAGGTCGCCGGCGTCACCAAAGCCACCGCCAAGCAGCAGATGCTCAAGCAGCTCATCTGCTCGGACGCCGCCGAGCAGGCCCTCCGCTACCACGGCTATCGCCTCATCGCCGGTGTAGACGAGGTCGGCCGAGGAGCTCTCTTCGGCCCCGTCGTCGCCGCTGCCGTCATCCTCCCCACCAGGCTCGCCACCCTCTCCCGCATGGGCCTCAAGGACTCGAAACAGCTCACCCGCGAGCAGCGCGAAACACTCGACCGCAAGATCCGCAAAGTCGCCCTCTGCGTCTCCGTCGCCGAAGTCGACGCCAAGACTATCGACCGCATCAACATCTACCAGGCCTCCCGTCTCGCTATGCTCCAGGCCGTCCAGAGCCTCTCCACCGCGCCCGACCACCTGCTCATTGACGCGATGCTGCTCGACCTCGCGCAGCTCTCTCACCCCTGCGCGCAGACCCGCCTCTACTACGGCGACGCGCTCTCCCTCTCCATTGCCGCCGCGTCCGTCGTCGCGAAAGTCCATCGCGACCGCCTCATGCGCGAGCTCGACCTCCTCCATCCCCAATACGGTCTCGCCTCGCACAAAGGCTACGCCACGCCCGAGCACCGACGTGCCCTCGCCGAACACGGCCCCTGCGCTCTCCACCGCAAGACCTTCGCCCCCGTCGCCGCCTCCGACCCCAACGCCGCCCTCGACACTCTCATCGAATCCGGAGAACTCTTCTGTGACGATCTCGATCAACTCGAGAACCCCGATCCTCCCGGCCCCGACAATCCCATCGACCCTTTATTCGAATCCATCTAGCCACCTGCCAGCGTAGACACAACAGCATCAAACACTTGGAGGATCTCTCGTGGCTCTCAGGCTCTTATGCATCGCGGCGCATCCCGACGACGAGTGCTTCGCCTTCGGCGGTGCTCTCGCCCTCTCCGCCCAACGCGGCATCGAAACCAGCCTCATCTGCCTCACCGACGGCAGCGCCGGCTCTTATCACGGCACCGCCCGCACCACCACTGAGCTTGGTCAGCTTCGCCGCGCCGAGCTAGCCGCCTCCTGCACACTCCTCGGTATCCGCCAGCACGAAATCCTCGACTACCAGGACGGCCAGCTCGAGTTCGCCAGCTTCTCCGACCTCGCCGGCGACCTCGTCCAGCGTATCCGCATCCTCCGCCCCCACGTCATCATCACCTTCGGAGGAGACGGCGCCATCAACACCCACGCCGACCATACCGTTACCTCTTCCGCCGCCACGGCTGCCTTCCACTGGTCCGGTTCACCCAAGCGCTTCCCCACCCTCGGCGAGTTACACACACCGCAACGCCTCTATTACCTCACCACAAACTTCTTCGTCGAAGGCCGCCTCCGCCACATTCCCGCTCCCTGGACACACACTCTCGACGTAAGCTCTGTCCTGCCCACCAGGATCGCAGCCATGCGAGCCCACACCACCCAGCTCCCACTCATGGAGCGCTCCATCCCGCTCATCTTCGACAAACACGGCAACACGGAGCACTACGCCCTCGCCGCCGCCCTGGAACCTCAACCCGCCACTCAATCTACCGACCTCTTCGAAGGCGTAGTCCAGTAGGAATGTTCGGTCACACCTGAGTGGAAACTTGCTTTGGCCAGTTCACGTCAATCAAGGATCATGGGCATTTCAGATCGGCAGATACCGACCGGCCTCATGAGTCCGTATTGCGTTCGGCAGGAGCTTAGTTCTTACGTTTCATCGCATACATTCTTGATGCTGCTTCGCCATGCAGTTTCTTAAGCAGTTCATAGAGGCAAACGAATCACGCAGAGGGACAAATATGTCCTCGGTCTTCGGGCACGCCGTATCCCGTGACCGACTTCATCTTTTCACTGAAGTACCCTGCAAGCGTGCGATCAATCCATCTCTGGATGATAAAATTCAATTCGTCATCAGAGCCAAATGCTCCATCTTCATCGCTATAAAGACGTACATAATCCAAATTCAGAGCTAAACAGGTGTCTTCCAAAACTGGCCTGAATAGCAAACAAATTGTTTTTCTTGCATCGAGTGGACATCCGTCGCACTCGTGTCTATGGAGTCTCTTATGCTGCATCTTAAGAAGAACTGCAAAAACTGCCCGCCACCACCTCCCCATGACCCCAAGGCTCCTGTCCCCGGTGTCCCTCGCGATTGGGAGATGCACCCGTCGTGGATTGCCGGCATGGAAGCATTGAATGCCTACGGCGACTGGGTGAGCTCGTTCGTGTTGCCCATCGCCTTTCAGTGGATTGAGGAACACAAGTCAGAGGTTTACGCATCCGTCCCGGAAGATCTTAAAGACGACGTCGGCGTGGTAATTGCGACCGCCTTCAGGCTCGTGAAAGAACTTCCAGCCTACAAAGACGGATTGGGCAAGAGCGTAGCTTATGGAGCAGAAGTAGCCAGCGGGACCTTCGATTCATCGAAAACCAACCCGGTATGGACGGGCATTGTACGAAAGGTCCGAACGAGCACGGAGGAAGCATTCGCGGAGCAAGCTACGCTTCTAGGGGATGTATCGGAGTAGCGCTCGCCCGCGGACTGCAACCCTGTGTCTCTTCCAACTCTAGGGCCTGGTGCAGGATGCTGCTAGGCTAGCTGTCCCAAACCAAGGCATTCATTTCAGCCAGGATGACGCAATTGCGTCCGAGGCTCTTGGCCCGGTAGAGAGCTGCATCAGCGGCTCGGATGACCGCTTCAGCCTCATAATGAGGCGGGAAATCCGAGGCAACGCCGAAGCTTGCGGCTACCTGCAGCAATGTCTCGCCCTCCATAATGTGTGCTGATTGCACAGCCACTCGTAGGTGTTCGGCACGGAGAAGCGCGCTTTCCGTTCCGCAATTTGGCAAGATCATTAGAAATTCCTCGCCACCGTATCGGCCCACGCAGTCAAAAGGGCGAAGAGTACTCGCAAGAACCGCGCCAATCTCTTTTAGGACCAGGTCGCCGGCCAGGTGGCCAAAGGTATCGTTGATCTTCTTGAAGTGGTCGATATCGGCCAGGATCACGCTCAGCGGTGTCCCATCGCGCCGAGCGCGGAGCATCTCTTCGCTCAACCGCTCCACCGTCATGCGATGGTTCCATAGGCCGGTCAACCCGTCATGCTCGGCGTGATGCCGCATTCTGTCGCTCTCGTGGAATAGTTCCATCTTCTCCTGTTCCAGCGTGTCCTGGCGGCGCTGATCCTCGCGAACACTGGCATAGACCGCGTAAACAATCGCAGCGAGCAGGAGAACTCCGCCAAGTGTGCTCAAGGAGATGCCATTGCCATCGAGGAAGAAAAGTGGTGAGTCGATCCTATCCGCGATGGACCAACCGGTGAACTGACGCCCCTGTTTGACTATGTCAGTGAAAAAGAGAAGCATTTCGTCGAGAAATGCCAGGATGGCGACAAGCCAGCGGGCCGAATTAAACTCCTTGCCCCGGAAAAGCGCATAGCCGACCAGGATCAGGGGAAAAGCTTCGAACAGGAGAAGGAAGACCGTCAATACGGCATCAAAGACCTGGGCAAATCCTGTCCAATGCGGATTCCAACTCACAGCGACCAGCACTCCATCCAATGCTTCGCCGACGGCGTACAGGTAAGCCAGGAGTCGCGCAATGCGCCAGATGCCAGGTTCCTCCCGTAGAGAAAGAAGCCAGAGAAGGAGAAACCAGAGCGATATGTCCTGCACAGCGTCTACGAGCTGTAAAGCGGACATAGCCAGTGAGTAGGGCACGGGGATGTGAGCATCAAAGAGCAGAAGATTGGCTGGCTGCGCTATGGCAAAGCCTGCCGTCCAGAACAATACCCACCGGCTGGGAACTCGCAACCAGAGAAGAAAGCTCAGGAAGGCGATCGCTGCGCAGAGAAGATTGGCGCCAAAATGGAGCTGCCGGCTGCGCAGCCATTGATACTCATACGCGTCCTTGGCAGTAGCAATGGCTTCGGGAGTCCCTAGGAGCGGGGCAGTATCAAAACCGCCCAAATCGCCGGAATCGTCGGAAAGCAGGGGGGCCTTCCAGACACGTACCGCCAGAACGCCGTGCTGTATGCGACCTAGCTCAAAGGTCTGCGCCGCCTGCGAGATATACCAGACAGGATGGGGTGGCAGCCTTCCGTTATGCCCGAGCAGCGAGCCATTCCAATATATTTCGTATGAATCGCGGATTCCCGGCACCAGGAGCGAGATCTCCTGAGGTGCATCGGCGCCTTGGAGGAACGTGACAGAGCATCGATACCAGGCAAACCCTGTACGGTGGGCATGGCCCTGCTTGCCCCACGGCCGGTCTGCAGTGAGCTGTTCCCAGTTCGAGTCGTCGAACGTGGGACTTGCCCAGGCGTAATCGTCTCCAGGGTGAAACTGCCATGGGCCGTTGAGTGCGAACGTTCCCTTGCCGAGCGCATCAATAACCACGGGAGCGTCTGCGGTGTTCTTCGTGCTTGCCTGCGTCGCGTGTGCCCAATGAGTCGCGAAGATGAGCAGAAGGATGGCTGCGGTGCGGCGCAGGACAAAATAGCCTGATGGCATAATGCTTAGCATACAAACTAAATTCAGCTTTGAGCAGAATTAGGATTGGTCAGTATCCCCAAGCCATGCCGACTCGATAACCGCATCGACCCTAAACTTCTCATAGAGAAAGCGCAACGTGCAGACCTAGATAGTCCTCGCGATGCGCTCTCGGAGATGTTTTTAGATTCGAACAATTCTCGCTGTGAGCATCTATGGATTCGTGCAAGATCATCGAATCACGTTTCAAGCACGAAGAGGCTTTCCTTGTCTCCTATCTACGCGCCTTCGACGAAGCGGACGAGGTGGTGGGCATCTCCGGAGCGCGTGGCGGAAAGCATCGAACACTCTCTACGCACGGGAGAGCCCATCGACGTGGAGTGCCGCGTCCGCACTGCCAGCGGAGAGTGGCGCTGGATCCATTCACGCGGAGCTCCGCGGCGTGACAAAGACGGAAAAATCATCCGATGGTACGGCAGCGCCGATGATATCCAAACACAGAAGCAGTTGGAGGAAGAGCTGCGAAGACGCGGAGGAGAAGACCGTTTTCCCCCTGCCTAATAGGTCAAGCCTGAGTCGTCTATGTGTCGATGAATCTTCCCAAGGGACGCTGGCAGGGTAAGCACATCTCTTCACCTCATATTCAATGAGAGCCTCCTTCATCGTCTGGGTGAGCACCAAATCGCCAATGCACTCGACGATTATCGGTCATCCAGAAATGGACCGGAGGCATTCAGATATTTAAACCAGGTAGTCGGAAAATGCCACGATGAAGCGGAAAGAAAACGGCCACGGAGAACTCCGTGGCCGTTTTTGTTTATCTCTGGCAGCTTAGAACTCGATGCGGCCTGAGAGTTGCAGCACTCGAGGCTTTCCATTCATGGCTGTGAGCTGCCCGAAGTTGCTCGTAGCGGTGATGTTGACCTCGCCGCCATAGCTTCCGTAATCAAGGTCGTCAAAGTTGGGATGGTTGAGGACATTGAATGCGTCAGCACGGAACTGAAAGTTTATGTTCCTAGACCGCACCAGCGCGAACGTCTTAGCCAGTCCCGCATCCATGTTGAAGTAGTCGGGTCCACGAAGAATGTTGCGGCTTCCAACGGTCAGTCCGACCGGTCCGGAGAACGCTGCATTGGCCGCAGCGGGATTCGCAAAGACACTCACCGAGCCGTTCGCCTCCTTGTGAATGCCGCGTTTGATGGCCGATTTATCGCCATTGAAGATAGCTGGCGCATCATTTGCGAAGCCGGCGACGAAGGCATTGGAGAGCGGCGACCATGCCTGCCCGCTATGCCAGGAAGGAATACCACTAATGCTCCAGCCACCGATCAACTCGTCAACAAACCGCGGCACAGTACCTCCGAAGCTATGTCCGCGACCGAAGGGCAGCGCATAGGTGAAGTCGCTGGTGATGTAGTGTGTGGTGTCAAAATCAGAGTTGCCACGGCACTCTCGCGGGTGCACCACATCGCAGATAAACCCATATCCGTCTCCTGCGCCGTCGTTTGCAACCTCCGAGGTGTTGTCAATCGAGTGCGACCAGGTATAGTTCACGTCGAACTGTATCCCATGGCTCAGGTTCTTCTGCAGCGTGACGAGCAGGCCGTTGTAGCTCGAAAAACCCTTGTTGGTGAAGAAGGTGTTTTCGCCAAACTGGGCAGACATGCCAACGTTGGGTTGCAGGTTGGGAGAGAGCGCCTGGATGAAATCGCCGAAGTCGCCAACCTCCACCAGGTTCGGGTTAGAGGAAGCCGCTGCCGAGGTATTGTTCGGCAGAGTACCCTTGTAGCTGGTAGGCAGCTGATTTTCGAACCATGGTTCTGCGGGCAGGTCAGCCGGGTTCTTTCCGGCACGAAGTTCACGCTCGATGTTCTGCATGGCCTGGTTCATC
>Ga0302150_10000620_pt1 | contig 15084 bp, 12 predicted proteins | sample I_Bog_N1_2_FD_198635 | JGI IMG/M metagenome (GOLD analysis project Ga0302150, IMG submission 198635) | Peat permafrost microbial communities from Stordalen Mire near Abisko, Sweden - I_Bog_N1_2 | ecosystem: Environmental > Terrestrial > Soil > Wetlands > Peat | place: Sweden: Abisko, Stordalen... | reverse complement strand
CTTCGTTCGTTTTTCATTGGTCTATCGACCAACAAGGCGTTTCGCGCCTTTTCGGAACGCTCCTCTGTCGGCCGCAAGGTCTCGCGCCGCTTCGTTGCCGGCATGTCCATCGACGAGGCCATCGCCGCGACCGCCCAGCTCAACGCCGAAGGCATTGAAGTCTCGCTCGACTCCCTCGGCGAAAGCGTCCTCGACGTGGCTCATGCCGAAGCCAGCGCCGCCGTCTACCACCAGCTACTCGACGCCATTGAAGCTCGCAAGCTTCGCGCCAACGTCAGCGTTAAGCTCACCCAGGTCGGCATGGACATCGGCGGCCCGAGTGAAGGCCCAGCCCTCGCCGAACGCATCGTCGGCAATATGGTGGCTCACGCCGCCCACGTCGGCAGCTTCGTCCGCATCGACATGGAAGGCTCCGAATACACCGAGCCCACCCTCGCCCTCACCGAGCGCCTCCACCAGCAATATCCCGGAGCAGTAGGCACCGTCCTCCAGGCCTACCTCTTCCGCACCGCACAGGACGCAGACCGCCTCCTCTCCCAGGGGATTCGCATTCGCCTCTGCAAAGGCGCTTACAAGGAACCAGCAGAAATCGCCTTCCCCGCCAAGGCCGACGTCGATGCCAACTACGTCAAGCTCATGAAGCGCATCGTCACGAGCCCTGTCTTCTGCGGCATCGCCACCCACGACGAAGTGATCGTCGAACAACTGCGCGCCTTCGTAGCCGAAAACAAGATCGACAAGCGAGCCTTCGAGTTCCAAATGCTCTACGGAATTCGCCGCGATCTGCAGCGCAAACTGGTAGCCGAGGGCTTCGGCGTCCGTGTCTACGTACCCTTTGGCACCGAGTGGTATCCCTACTTCATGCGCCGCCTGGCTGAACGCCCAGCGAACGTCCTCTTCCTCGCGAAGAACTTCTTCAAGAGCTAGTTCGTAGCCAACCGATCAGCCACTTGCAGGAACGAAGGAAATGTAGTTCCCGCAACAGAGAGCTCTATTCCCACTCGGATCTTCCTTAGTCTGGAGGAAGCATCGGTGCAATCACGATCAGGTTCGTCAGCACCGTCCGCTGCGCATAGTTCAACCAACCGTAGCGCGGCGAGTTCATCATCCCCAGCCGCTGCTCCGGCGGAAGCATCCTAAGCTCCCGAAAGCTGCGTATCACCTGACGGCGCTCGTCGATGGGCAGCGACCCAAGCTGCTGCATTGCACCACGCACCTGCGATCGTTGCGCCGGATTCAGCCGCTCCATCGCCTCGGCATGCGCGAGCGTCCTCGCCCGTTGCTCCGGCGCCATGGCATTCAACTGCGCCAGTCGTTGATGCATCTGCATCTGCGTCTGCAACGGAAGCTCCCGAAATCCCGGCTCCCGATCCAACGCCGCCTGCTGCTGCTCCAGCGTCATGCCCTGATGTTGGCTCATCCACTCCGGCAGATGTTCCCCGCCGCGCCGTCCAACCGACCCCACCAGGTGCCCCTGCCCCGCCGGAACTCCCGGCCGCACTATTGCTCCGCCCCCCGGCGGCCGCCGCTCAATCGGCGCCGGCATTTGCCGCTGCTGCCCAACCCATCGGGCGCCACTCGCAGAAGCCATCACATTCGAGGCCGAGCTCCGAAATATCGGAGCCCCATGCCGTTGCGCGCACAAAACTCCGCTTAAGCCGGCAAGAGTGCCGACCAAAAGCACCCGAATCATCGAGCCGCGGTATTTGATTATGTTACGCATACGTCATTCTGCTCTTGGATCAAACTGGGTAGGAGCTTTCCTCGTCAATCTGCAAAGGTCTTGCGTTCGAGCCCATGGTACCGCAGAGGAGATACCGACATATTCCGCTCGGCTCCCATGGAATCTCCTCGAGTTCAAAATCTATTTAGCTGCTCGGAGGGTCCGAGCTATCATCGCTCGGATCCAGCAACTGGCCCATCTGCTGCAATGCCTGCGCGTTTGTGTCCAAAATCTTCAGATCATCCACGGTCGGCGAATCCTGCACCGCAACCGCCGAGTTGTGCTCGTAAAGCCCCGCAAACGTTCCGCCTCCCGCAAGCATCACTGCCACGACCAGCGCCCCAGCCAGCACCGGCCGCAATCTATGCCCGGTGCTGTACATCAGGAATGCGAGTGTGCGGCTCCATAAACCTTCCGGTTCGGCCGCCTGCGCCTCGCGCAGCCGAGCATGCAGCTTCCCATCGAAGTACACCGAAGGCTCAGGCGCGATCCAGTTGTCGAGCAGCGCAAACGTTGCGCGCAACTCCTCCAACTCCTTCCGGCACACCCCACAAGCTGCTATGTGCTCAGCCATCTCAGGGTGCGCAGCAGCGTACGACTCGTCCAGAAACAAATCAGCGAGAGCAGCGCGGCACGTCTTGCAATCAATTTTCATTTCCATCTTCTTCATATCGTCCCCTCTTGGGGTTGCACACTTCTTTCGGAGCCAACGCTCGGTGCAAACTCTCAGTGGTCTAAACAAATGCCTTCAATTTTTCCCGTAGCGTTTGATACGCCCGGAACAACAGCGACTTCGTCGCAGACTCCGACAGCTTCAATACCGCGCCAATCTGCTTGTAATCCATCCCTTCGTACTTATGCATCAACACAGCAGCCTTTTGCCGCTCCGGCAATGCCATCACGTGCTGCCGGATGGCGTCCATCCGCTCCTGCTGCAACAAATCGGCCTCAGCCGAAGGCGTAAGATCCGGCACATCTGGCGTCATTCCGGTCTCAGCATCCACGGCATCCAGATAGATCGTCGATGCCGTCCGCTCATGCCGGGTGTCCCGAGCATGGTTCACGCCCAGGTTGGTGGCTATCCGGTAAAGCCAGGTACTGAACCGAGCCTCCGCCCGATACGTCTCCCGCGACCGGTAGACCCGCAGAAAAACCTCCTGCGCCAACTCCTCCGCCACAGCCTGGTTGTGCACCATGCGAAACATAAAATGCACAATCGGCTTGCGATATTTCCCGAGTAATACATCAAACGCGTCCATGTTGCCGGACTTCAACTCGAGCATTACCTCGGCATCGGTAAGCCCGGAGAAATCTCCCCTGGCCACCGCGACGCGCCTCGCTTCCATCTGCTGCGGAGTCAGATCAGTAGCAACAAGCGGTTCAGATTCCGGCCGCGGATTCTCCGTTTCCACGAGGCCGGGATGGATCGCGAGCGTACCCATATCTTCCGTAACCCCATCCTGGCTCTCAGGTTGCGTTAAATCCGCATCTTTGCCAGATTTTGGTGAAAGAGGCGGATCTCCCGGCTGCAATCTGTGAGAAGTCGGCATCAGGCCGTAATTGTACCTTTCAGAATCTTGTTGTTGGACGCAAACTCCGGTCCGTTCGATGCGCGAACCGGTTGGCGCACCTGCCCCAGAGTGTTATCCTAACCAAGCTACAAGGCTTGGCTGGAGCGCTCGTCAACGCACTCCTATCGATTCCCGCCACGCAGCCTCGGGCGCATAACTCAGCGGTAGAGTGCCACCTTCACACGGTGGAAGTCGTAGGTTCGAATCCTGCTGTGCCCACCAATCCTTTCAACAACTTAGGCGGTATGACGGTTGAGGCATTTGCGGCTTTTTGTGGCATTTCGTCAGAAGACTGATTTTCTCCTCCCTTCATCAGCATTGCGTACACCGATCCGACCATCTCCTGAACGCTCTCCGGCAACTCCTGCATATACTCGTGAGCCGTTGTGTCGGGCCGTGAGTGTCGCAGGTGCGCCTGGATGTCCTTCACCGATCCCATCCTCTGCGCCTGCGTCGCCATCGTCCGTCGCATGACCTGAAAGTTCAGCTTCGGAATGCCCAGCGACTCCGCCAGCGGCTTGAGGACACGGAAGCGGTAGTTGTCCGCATCCATGAATCCGCCGTCGGCGTTCTGGAAGATGAATTCTTCCGGAGACGCCTTGCGGTGTTCCGGCTTCGTGCAGAAGGCGCTCTTGCAGGAGGTCTTCTTGCACTCCATCTTCCAGCGCAACAGCTCGTCCGCCAGACCATCCGGCAGGTGAACTTTGGTGAGGCTGCCAGGTGTCTTGCCGAACGGTCGGAGCGTTCTGCGATAGACAGTCTCGGTCAGGGTTAGCGTGTTCTGGTCATCGAAGGATCTCCACCTGAGCGCAAACAACTCACTCGGGCGAAGCGCCTCCGTCATATCGAGCATGAGGAGCAGACGATCTCTCCTGCCTGCATTGGCTAAGATCAGCCAAAGCTGTTCCCAGTTCAGTACCTGCTTGTCCTTGGGCCGGAGGTTCTTCGGAATCCGAAGCTTCCGGCTTGGATCTTTTGTCAGGTACTCCTGCTCGATGGCTTCATCGAAGATCGACTTCAGATACGACCTTGCTTGTTTCACACGATCCTGCGAGTACCGCTCCGCAAGACTGTTCAGGTGCGTCTGCAACATGAACTTGTCGAACGAGTCGAGCGGATACGCTCCGAATCGATTTACGAGGTCGAGTTGAATCTGCGACATCTTCTCTTTCGCCGTTTCAGGTCGCCAATCTCCCTTGCGAAGCGGAAAGTAGCGATTGAGCACAAACCATGCGAAGGTGATGGAACTGTCTTTGAGGACCCGGCCTCCGAGGTTCTGACCGGTATGTTTAGTGACTTCGGCTCGTAGTGCTTCCCGCGCCTGGAGCTTGGTCATTTTCGTTTTGAGGGCGAGCTTGACGCAGACTTTCTTGACTCGCTCCTCGCCTGTGTCAGGATCAAGGACCGTCTGGCGGAAGTAGCCAAACCACTGCTTTCCGCGCAACGATACCCAGCCTGCTTGATGCGATTTACCCATGGTTCCTCTGTTTCCGCGGGGAGACAGTGGGCACTCTTATTTTATCGAGAGTGCTCAGCCTGTGCGCCTGCGCAATTTGCCGATTTGCTCGTGTTCGGTGATGAATAGCTCAATACCGCTGGCGCGGTATCGCAACGTTCCATCGCCCATCCGAATGACTGGAAGAAGAGGCTTTTTGCGGGAGGAGTGATCCCATACCCAATCGGTGCTGACGTTCAATCGCCGCGCCACATCCTCTGCTGTGAGGAGTGGTTCAAGTGGAATCCATCGGGTAGGAGGCTTTCGCGGCGGCGCGGTTGAGTCTGAGACAGAGTTAGCCAAATGAAGATTGCGGTTTTCCATCGACACCTCGCGTGTGCGTCACATCGAGAGTGCGGCGAGGCGGCACTGGAGTCCAATACTTCTCATCAATACCACCCAAAGTTTTTTGCATAGATGACTGGTCAAGGTAGGAACGATTTGGTGCCTAGTTACCTATTTGGGTATCCAGACACCCAAATGAAACTAATTGACGTATCTGGTTCCTAGTTGAACGATTAAAGGTGCAACATCGACTCTCGTCCCCCGAGGGAGATGTGGAGTCTTGACGTCACTGCCTGCGGAGTTCTAGGGCCATGTCAGACATCGTCGAGTTTCGCCATCTGGAATATTTGGTTGCGATTGCAGAGCGCAAGAACTTTAGCAAAGCAGCCGAGCATGTCTTGCGATCACAACCTGCCGTCAGTCATCAGATCAAGATGGTGGAGGCCGACATTGGCTATCCACTATTGATTCGCGATGGACGCAATGGGGTCCATCCGACGCCCGCCGGAGAGTTCGTGCTTGCATGGGCCAGGATCGTTCTTCCACAGAAGAAAGAGACCTTCCGCATGGCGAAAGCCATTCATGACGGAACTGTCCCCCCGCTCCGAATGGGGTTCTCATCGTTTGTGAATGGCTTCCTTCTCGACAACTTCCGCATCGCCTACCAGGGCATGTTTCCCGAGTGTGAGATCAACCTTTCGAGTGGGCATACGAAGCAAGTTCTGGAGCGCCTGGAGAACGGGACTCTTGACTGTGCCTTACTCCCGATGCCAATCGACAAGGACATCTGGAATGTTCGACAGGTAGCGCACTCGCCGCTTGTTGTCTGTATGCGCTCGGATGATCCTCTCGCCAATCAGGCTCTTGTGGAGATCCACGAGGTTGCTCCCCGGCTCAAAGTGTTCCGCGATCCTGAACTACATCCTGCAGCTCATGCACGTCTTTCAGAAATGTTTGCAGAGGTTGGTGTGCCACTCAATCTCGCCAGTTCGGCAGCAACACCGGCAGACATACAACTGATGGTCAAGCAGGGGTACGGGCTTGCCCTGATCGATCAGCTCTGGCCACTTGATGTGGGCCTGATTACAAGGCCGTTAGCGGGCCTGCATTGGACTGCAGATGTCGCCTTCGTTACGGCAAAGGATCGCAGGCACATGGCCCTGATGTTCATCGAGCAATACCTCGATGCACATGGCCTCGGAAACAATCGCAAGCAGCCGCAACCCGCTGCGGTTCGCCATCCCAAGCAACTCACGCTTATCGGTTGATTGCCTATCTATAAACAGAATCTTGAGCACTATAAGAATTACGTCTTGGACTTAGCGAATCTCCTGACCTTACCTTCCGTGACATGGCGAAGCAAAATCAGCCATCAGGAGATTGCCTATGTCACTCAACTCGTATCGTCGTAGCCGGATTACGCGGGGATTCCTCCACGTTGGACGCATGCTTCTGCCTGCGCTCTTCGCCCTCACGTGTGCCGGAGTTGCCCACGCACAAGGGACGATGGACTTCTCAGGAGCGCAAACGCTCATGGGAACGTTTAAGACGACCTTAATGAAGGCGCTGCTTGACCATGTTCCCCAGCATGAACGTCTGGTGGTCATCGAGCAGCCCGCCGAGTTGAAAGTCAATCATGCCAACGCAGTCCGCTGGGAAGCTGTTGAGGCGATTCCAGGCCAGGTTGCCATCACTCCGAGCCAGCTCTTAGCTGCCGCTCTGCGTCATCGTCCCGACCGCATCATCATGGGAGAGATACGCGATGAGTGCGGCTATGACCTGCTGCAAGCGATGAACACCGGGCATGGTGGAACGCTCTCCACCATCCATGCAAAGTCCGCATGGGATGCCCTGAATAGGCTTTCGGATTTGGCTCTGAGTGCGCGGGCCAATTTGAATCACGCATTCATACGTTCCGAGACAGCGGAGGCCATCGACTTCGTTCTGTACTGCGAGCGCTATGCCACGGGCCGCCGCCGGGTGCGCGAGCTGATTACCGTGAACGGATACACCCACGCGGACCAGAGCTTCCAGACGGAGGACATCTATCGTGCTTCCGCTGCCTGAGCATCAGGCTTCCAGCTAGAGAACCCAACCCGAATCGAGGTCACTCCGATGTACCGTCATGCTGCCAAATCGGCTGCACAGCCCAACTCGTCTCTAAAAGCGCCCAGCGTGGCGTTCCGGCATCGCCGAGAGCGCAACAGCGAGTGCTCTGAGCCGTCCTTCTACGGAGTCTTTGTGGCGATGAGATGGGCTGCGGTTTGGGTGAACATTCACCGCCGGGATCGAGAGTTTGACTTCGGTGCATCGGGTAGCCTTCCGCCTCGTATCCCGTCCTCTGCTCGGGGTCACGCTTCGGGGCCAAACCGGCGCCCTGCGGCTCGGCGTCGTTCTGCTTCGACTGCGTCGCCCCTGCGGGGTCTCGGTTCCTCCCAAAAGAAGTTTGAAAGCCGCAGCAACGAACGCTGCTCAAACTTCTTTCGGGCCCCACCAAGAAAGCACTCCTTGGCGCTTGGGAGCCGGGCCCACTCGCTTGGCTTCGCCTAGTGTGACCCGAGCAGGATACGGGAAATTCAACGAAACGGAGATCACCACCATGTACTCAAACAAAGTCACCCTCATCGGATTCACCGGCGCTGATGCAGAAGTTCGCACCAACAACGACCGCAGCCTTACTACTCTCTCGCTGGCAACCAAGTCCTCCTACAAGAAGGACGGCAAGTACATCGAGCACACCGAATGGCACCGTTGCGTGGTCTTCGGCAAGCTCGGAGAGTTCGCCGCCACGCTCAAGAAGGGCGCTCATATCCAGGTCGAGGGCGAGCTGCGCAGCCGCAAGTACGACAGCACGAAGACCAACACCGAAGTGACCATTTGGGAGATCCGGGTGAACTCGATTCTCAAGCTGGATCGTGCTCAGAAGGCAGCAGCGGAAGACGAAGAAGAATCCACCGAGGAAGAGGCCGCATAGGCCCTTCCTTCTCTCCGAAGAGTCCGGCATCCAGCCGGGCTTCTTCGGCTGCTAAAGGCCCGTGGCATCGCGCTCGCAGTGCAGGTCGGATTGGAGGTATCGAGATGAATGGAACAGCCCAGGACTTTCTCACCCGTTGCTTCGCTCCGGGTGACACGATCGCTCTCTTGCTTCGCAACGAGAGCACCGCAAAGACACAGCAACGCATCGTTCCTTTGGAACGTGCGCTCGCGCCACGTTACCGTGGCTGGCTCGCTCATGAAAATCACGATGGAGCGAATATCTATGTGGCTGCCAATCCGCTGCTCTCCGGCAGTCGAAAGCGAACCAAGGATTGCATCGCTTCCATTCGCCACCTGTACATCGATATCGACGTGAACGGGGAAGCCCGGCTCGCTGCGCTCCGGGCTTCCGAGCTTGTGCCGGAGCCGAACGTGATCGTCTCTACATCGGCAGGCAAATACCAGGTGTTGTGGCGCGTGGAGGACTTTGATTTCTATACCCAGGAGATGACGCTCAAGCTCCTCGCCATGGCCTTTCATGGCGACATCTCCTGCACGGACTGCAACCGGGTTCTTCGCATCCCCGGATTCAAGAATTGCAAGTACGATCCAGCGCAGCTCGTCACCGTCGAGTACCTCTCCGATGCGACTTACCAGCCGGATGACTTTCACCTCTATATCCTTCGCGAAGCCTGCATGATCCCACCTATCCCGCAGCAGCCGATTCGCCGGGATATGCAGACCAACTCCGAGCACGACTGGGCTTGGGTATCGCGTGAGCTTGCCCACGGCAAGAACGCCGTGACGCTCACTCTGGAGCTGGCTTCGCGGCGCTCCGACAAGCCCAATCCCATGTACTACGCCCAACGCACAGTCGATATGGCTTCGGCCCGCCTCTGGCTGATGGAAGGTACATCCATCGCGGACGTGATCGCCATGCTTGAGAACCGCAGACAGCCTGAGATTCCCGCAGCACTTTGCTCCGCTCGTGCGCGGGAGATTGCAGCCACGGCACAACGCATGATCGCCCGCAACAAGGTCGCCTGAATTTATCACCCAAAGGAGAACAGCAATGCCACTACTCGAAGTCATCCAAACCCGCCAGGTTAGCGCCTCGATCAAGCTGACTGATTCAACCGCTACGCAGGTCGATCAGTACGCCGCTTTCATCCACGCATCCGCAGACGATGTAGTCGAACAGGCGCTTGCCTATGTCTTCTCCAAGGATCGCGACTTCCAGGACTTCCTGAAGACGCCGCAAGCGAAGCAGGCTTCTTCGACGCTTCGCATCCGAAGAGCGCCAGCTAATGATGCAGCGGAGCCGCCTGTAAAGAAGCCGGTTTCCGCAGCCTTATCGCCAGCACAAACACCGGCAGCGGTGGCGGGATCGAAGGCATGATCCCGCTGCTAAAGCAGTGGCAGAGCCACTACGGTGCTGCGCACCGGAAGAATGTTGACACTTGATCCCTTCCAGGGTGGTGTTTGGGGCAAGGACGAAAACAACTGTTTACGCCCTTGCCTCAGAGCAACTTGAAGCTCCCCGTAAGACAAACGTTTTCATTCTGAAAACAATTGTTTACGGGCGTCAGGAGGAACTATGAACACTTTGCACGGTACCCCATCTGACCTGAATGTACGACTGGCCCGATCTGCAGGCCGCACAGGAAGAGATCGGATGGCGAACGCACGCGTGACCGCCAAGGAGCAGCGCGAGCTTCATGAGGCAGCTCGCGCACAGGGAAAATCTCTCAGTGAATGGGCGCGCGAAGTTCTCCTGCGAGAAGCGCGGCGCTCTCCCGATGACGCCGTGTTCACAGAGTTGGTCGCCACGCGGATGCTTCTGGTGAACCTCATCAAGCCGCTCATCCTTGGTGAAAAAGTGTCGCCCACATGGATTACCGAAGCAATGGGCATGGTGCGCCGGGAGAAGCACAAGGCCGCGCAAGAGGTCATGCAGCAGTACGCGCAAAGCGCGGGAAAGGGGTAAAGGCATGGCAACACAATGGGGTAGAAAAGAGACGATCATTTGGCCGCCGCACGCTCCGGTCATGAGCTATACGGCCATCGCAACGGCCCTGCTTTGCACGGTGCTGTTTGTCTGGCAGCGGCTTCACTTCTCGCTGCCTCCGTTGCAGCAGTCCTACATCACCGAGTACATTCGCGCCGAGGTTGGAGCCGCTGTCCATACGCATAGCTCCTACCGGCTCCTGTATCTCGGCGGCGGCAAACTCAAGCCTCGTCTCGCTCTTCCGGTAGACTTCGCTGAGGGCCAGATGACTCTTCCCGACGGCAGAATCGTTCCGTTCACACTGTCGGAGTTGGCGCAGTCCCAAGGCTATCGTTTTCCGTTTCGTGGGCCTAACCAAAAGCTCGCGGATGCCGCGATGAATCATTGGCTACGCTATGCGATCTTCGATGGCAAGGGATTGTTTGGTGTGTTTACTGTCAGCTTCATCGAGGGTGGGGTATGCCTGCTGGCGATGCTCTGGTTTGCCATTCCAAAAGACATCCAGCGGTTCCGTCAGATGAAGTATGGGCGCGTTCTGCGCGGCCCACTCATGCTCTCGCCCCAGGAGTTCAACAAAGTCCAGAAGGGAGACGGCATCGGCTTCAAGACCACGGAATCCGACAAAATGATGCGAATTCCGCTGCGGAAAGAGGCCCAACATCTTCAGCTCATGGGCGATACCGGGGTCGGGAAAACGCAATTAATAATGCAGTGCCTTCGACAGATTCGCCAGCGTGGAGACTCGGCGATCGTCTACGATCCCGCTTGCGAGTACATCCAGAGATTCTATGACGCCGGGCGCGGTGACATCGTTCTCAATCCGCTCGACACCCGCTGCCCCTACTGGGGACCGGCGCAGGAGATGGAGTCGAATGCCGAGGCGGATGCCATCGCGGCCTCGCTCTATCAACCGGCCACTGCCGACAAAGACGAGTTCTTTCACCAAACTCCAGCGCAGATTTTCGCGCACCTGTTGAAGCTTGGACCGACCCCGCATCAGCTTGCCGAGTGGATGGCGAGCGACACGGAGTTGATGAAGAGGGTGGAAGGAACCGAGATGGCCTTCTATATAGATAGGAAGGCAGGACCGCAGCGCGCCGGTGTCCTTTCCTCCCTTGGCCTGGTCGCAAAATGCTTCCGACTTTTGCCGCAGAAGGATGAGAAGCGCCCCGTCTGGAATGCCCGCACATGGGCTAAGACGCGTAACGGATGGATCTTCATTACGTCGCGTCCGCCCGAACGGGAAACGCTCCGTCCGCTGCATTCGCTGTGGATCGATTTGCTCGTCATGCGGCTGCTGACTGCGCCGCAGCCGGGACAGAAACCCGTCTGGTTTGTGATCGACGAGCTGGCGAGCTTGCAGAAGTTGCCGCAGCTCCATACGGCGATCACGGAAAACAGAAAGTCGAAAAATCCATTGGTGTTGGGCTTTCAGGGCAAGGCCCAGCTTGAGGTCATCTATGGGCATCTGGCCGAAGTCATGCTGTCCCAGCCTGCCACCAAGATCTTCATGAAGACCGCGGAGCCCAAAGCCGCCGAATGGATCTCGGAGGCCATTGGAAAGGTCGAGATTGAGCGTCTGAAAGAGACGAAGTTCGATGGCTCCAGGTCAGGCAAGAACTTCACAGTAGAGCGCCAGATAGAACCACTTGTGATGGGTTCGGAGATTACCGGGCTCGATGATCGCCACGCATATTTGAAGTTGGGCAACAATGTGGCCAGGTTCGCATTTGACTACATGGACCTGCCAACGCCAACACCGGGATTCCTGCCCCGTAAGTCTCCGGACGGCGAGATGAGCTTCGATCCCGATACCCTCAAGCCACGCGCTCCAAAGACCGCTGACGTGGAAGGATCATCAAAAGCAGAGGCCACAGATGCGTCAGAAACGGTGGCGAACGATGCGCCTCTGGCGCTCGAGAAGAATCCCATCCCGTGGCCCAAGCAAGATGCGAAGGAGTCTACTCGCGCCGGCGAAGTGACCTTGCCCGCGCCTGCCCCTACTCCCATCGTGGTTGCTGATACCGATACCGAACAGGAAGAGGTGCATGGGCCTGAATACATCCGGGAGATGGAGCCATGATGACCATCCCAAAAGCGCTCAGCTCCGGCCAGGCTCAGACGTATCACAAGCTGGAGTACACATCTGCCGCTCAGAGTTATTACAAACAGTGTGACGAGGTAAAGGGAGAATGGCAGTGGCGACTCGCAACCTCGCTGGGACTCTCCGGTGAGGTGACAGCCCAGGAATTTTCTCGTCTCTCTGAAGGCCAACACCCGCAGACCGAGCTCAAGATGGTCCGGCATCGAGAGGCCGTGGAATACCAGACGGCCAGCGGGAAGACCGTCAAGGCGGTAGAGCATCGCGCCGGTTGGGATGCTACCTTCTCCGCACCGAAGTCTGTCTCATTGACTGCCCTGGTCGGCGGGGACGACCGGGTCCGTGAAGCCCACGCCGCTGCCGTCACGGTAGCACTGAACGAACTGGAGAAGTACACCCACGCGCGGATCGGCGGCAACAACCCAGCCGAGAACACCGGAAAGTTTATCGCCGCGAAGTTCGAACATGACAGTGCCCGACCTGTCGATGACTATGCCGCCCCCCAGCTCCATACCCATGCCGTCATCTTTAACGTCACCGAGCGGGCTGATGGTTCGACAAGGGCTCTCCAGGAACGCCCATTCTTTGAAAGCAAGCAGTTCGCCACGGCGGTCTACCAGTCCGAATTGATGTATCGATTGCGTGACCTCGGCTATGAAATCGAGCCGGGAAAGAGCGGCGCACCAGAGGTAAAAGGTTATAGCCAGGCCTATCTCGACGCATCGAGTCTACGGTCGCAACAGATCAAAGATGAGATGCAAAAGAGTGGGGTCAGTGGCCCAAGAGCCGCGCAGATCGCGGCACACTCCACACGCGACAAGAAGCAGACCCTCACGCGTGAAGAGGTCTTGGAGGCCCATCGCAGCGTCGCCGCCGAGTTCGGCAACCAGCCGCGACAAGTGATTCTGGAGGCCCGCCAACGCGCCCAGACCCAGGAACGTAATCCAGATCGAGCGACGCGCGCGACAGAAGCCATCACCTATGCGCGCGACAGTCTCTTCGAGCGCGAAGCCGTCGCTGATGAGCGGCTCATCTTCCGCGATGCGTTACGGCGCGGCATGGGAGAGACGACCTATGCCGAGGTTCGCGCCGACTTCGAGGCGAGGCGGCAGCGTGGTGACCTCCGCTCCGTGGAGGTGGCAAAATACGCATCGGGTCGCAGCTTCACAATCCCGGAAACCATTGCCGCCGAGCGCGCCAACATTGCTCATGTTGTGGCCGGAAAGAATACAGTCCAACCCATCATGAGTGCGGAGTTGGCGCGGGATCAAGCGCGTTCGCGGGACTTCCTTAACGACACCCAGCGACGTGTGATCGAGGAAGTTCTCAATTCCACGGACCGCATTCATGGCTTGCAGGGACGGGCGGGAAGTGGGAAGACGACTGTGCTGGCTTCGATCCGTGAAGGCGCCGAAAAGAGCGGCTACACCGTCGAGGGGTTTGCCCCGACTTCCCGCGCATCGGCACAACTCCGCGAGGTCGGCATCGATGCTACTACCTTACAGAGCTTTCTTGCGCGTGGCGACAACCACCCTAGCGCCAGCCCGGAATTGCGGCACCTTTACATGCTGGACGAGTCGAGTCTCGCCAGCACGCGGCAGATGCGTTCCTTTCTGGACAAGCTCAAGCCCAACGACCGCGTATTGGTGATCGGCGACACTAGCCAGCATCAGGGCGTGGATGCTGGAAAGCCCTTCGAGCAGATGCAAGATGCCGGGATGCGCACCTCGCAACTTGACCAGATCATGAGGCAGAAGGACCCTGAATTGTTGAAAGCCGTCGAGGAGCTTGCTAAGAACAATACCCAGCAGGGCATCGATATGCTGGCCAGCCAGGGGCGTATCACCGAGATCCCCAACAGGCAGGAACGCATCGCAGCTATCGCAAAAGAGTATGCGGCGCAACCGGAGAACACCATCGTTGTCTCTCCCGATAACCGCAGCCGTCAGCAGATCAATGAGGCCGTCCGTGCTGAGCTGCTGCAGAAAGGCGCTCTGGCCCCAGATGGGGAGACCTTCCGCACGCTCATGCATCGCTCCGATATGACCGGTGCCGACCGCACCTGGGCGGCTCGGTACAACGCCGGCGACGTGTTGCAATACACCACTGGCAGCAAGGCTGAAGGCATCAAGCGGGACAGTTTTGCCACCGTCCGCACCGTGGATGCCCGCGCCAATACGCTCACTGTGGAGCTTGAAAACGGAACGAGTGTGACGTATGACCCGCGACGGTTGCGCGGCGTCCAGGTTTTTCGTGAGACGGAGCGCGAATTCGCTACTGGCGATCGGATTCAAATGACCTCGACCAATCGAGAGCTTGGCGTCGCCAACCGTGACCTCGGAACCATCACTGGTATCGAGAATGGGCAGATGTCCGTGCGAATGGATGGCAAAGCCGAGCGCACAATCTCATTTGATACGGCAGAGTTCCGGCAGTTCGATCACGGCTACGCCGTGACCTCGCACAGTTCGCAGGGACTGACCGCAGGTCGCGTCCTCGCTCACTTCGACACCGACGGCGCACACTCTCTGATCAACACCAGGCTTGCCTACGTTGCCATCTCGCGGGCCTCGGACGATGCGCGCGTGTATACCAACAACGCCGAGACTCTCGGCCAACGGCTAGCGACAGATATCTCAAAGACCGCCGCCGTGGACTTCCGGCCATCGAGTTCCGCGACCGAAGTTCAGCAGGCAGTGGCCGCGTTCCGTGCGAACGATCCTGCGACCGGAACGGCAAAGTTGCAGGAGCTAGGGCGTGTCCATGAGTATGCAAACCCAGAGCATCGCATGGCTGCCGTTGCTCTTTCATACACCGCCCAGGAAGATCGTGCTGTCGTTGTCGCACCCGATGCTGGCGAACGACGGGAGTTGACCCAGCTCATCCGTGATGAATTGCGACAGCAGGGACGGCTTGCGCCGGAAA
>Ga0302150_10000618_pt1 | contig 15099 bp, 36 predicted proteins | sample I_Bog_N1_2_FD_198635 | JGI IMG/M metagenome (GOLD analysis project Ga0302150, IMG submission 198635) | Peat permafrost microbial communities from Stordalen Mire near Abisko, Sweden - I_Bog_N1_2 | ecosystem: Environmental > Terrestrial > Soil > Wetlands > Peat | place: Sweden: Abisko, Stordalen... | reverse complement strand
GTGGCCTGGACGCCCGTGCGGCGATAGTGATCGGCTCGGCGAACGTCAGGATGGCGGAATCGAAGTCGTCGGGCGAGTGTCCGATCTTGGCCTTCACCAGTTCTTTCGGCTCGAGCAGCAGCCGGTCATTCTGAAAAGTGTACGTCGTCTGCGTCAGCGCGGCCATGAGCGATTGGTTTTCGCCGGGGAGCGCGCCGCCGCGCTTGATCCAGTCGACGAACTCGAACGCCATTTCCGACCGTTTGTTGAAGAATTTGGTCTTGTTCGCGGCTTGGCCGGAAAAGTGGACGCCGATAGGCGAGCGGCCGAGCACGCGAAGCTGATCTTCCCAGCCGGAGCCAAAGCCGCCGGTGGCGTCGATAAAGGCGGCGTCCGCGCCCCATTGTAGCCATTCGCGATTGACCCAGGACGCGCCTTGCAGCGAGTCGATGCCGCGACGCTTCTGGAACGGAAACATCTGGATGCCTTGGCGGAAGGCCATCGAGCACGAGTCGTTGCCGAATCGGGCGACGTCGATCCCCATGATCTTTGGGACGCGGCCTATCTCGTGCTCACGGTAATATCGCCGCATGGCGGCCTCGACGTCCTCCTGGCCAATCAGACTGTCAATCGACGAGGAGGGGAATTCTCCGAAGATGTCGGACTTCACCCAATTGTTGTCACGACCCCACTGGCGGATTTGCTCGCGCGCGTACTCAATGGGGATGCGCGGCGACCTCTTCGGGTCGTCAGGGTCTCCGGTGATCGTGATGACGTTCCATAGATGCGCCGCCGACGTGCATGCGCGATAGAGTGGCCCGGCGAGCTGCGTCGGGTTTCCGGCCTGCACGATATGGCATTCGAGCGTGCCGGCGAACGCGGCCTCGGCGGAAACCATCACGGCGTCGGTCATGCCGCCGGATTCGTCGATCAGGAACAGCACGTAATCGGCGTGGAAGCCGGCGAGCGCCTTGGCCTGTTCCTCGGTCGAGGCCGACTTCGGCCATGACTTCGCCGACATGAACCACGTCGCCGGAGCCTCGTTGGCGAAAATGCGGGTTTTCGTCCAAGTGAACCCCTGCTTGAGCAGGGGCGACTTTTCCTGCCATTTCGCCATTTCTTTCCACAGGCCGTCGGCAAGGTTCTGGACGGTGATGGAAAGCGCGCCGATGTTCGAGTTTCGCCGCGTCAGCAGGTAATTCCAGCCTATCCACGCGAGGACTGTGGTTTTTCCTGGCCCCTTGCAGGCCCTCAAGGCTAGGCGCGGCGATTTTGGGAATAGAGCGAGCGCCTCGTCCTGCCACTTGTCAGGCGTGACGCCGAACAATTCGCGGACCATCATCCGCGGCGCGGCGCGCCAACGCGCGAGATGGCCGGCGAACTCTTTGGCCTCGGATGGCGTCATAGCCGCGCAGTTAGCCGAATGGCTGGCGCGGCGTCAAATGGCCGATCAGGGCGTTGGCGCGGCCGGGGCGGCGAGAACCGGTCTTTTGGAGCGATCGTCCCGCGCGGCGAGCCGGTCGATAACAGCGGCGATTTCCAGAGCCAGACCGCGCCTGATCTTGTCACCGCCCATGACGCGCAGGGTGTGCGCGGCTTGCGCTGGCGTCATCAGTTCTTCCGGCAGCGTATATTGCTTTCGGTTCACGGCTTTTCCCCTTCGACAAGATGGCGGCCGATGTCGCGGATCGCCGCGCGCGGCATGGCGTCACCCTTCCGCTCTGATCTCAAGCGGAGCGCCCTTCCGGCAAGAAAAGCCGCCAACAGGCTTGCGAACCAGAATGCGACCACGGCCAACCCCCTTGGATTCGAGCACGCGGATCACCGACCGCACGGAAATCCCCAATTCCTTCGCCGTCGCCGACTTGCGCCAGCCGCGCTAATGCAATTCGATGATGCGATCGGCCTGCAACATCGCCGACGGGCGTCTGCCGCGATATTTGCCCTCCGCGCGGGCTTTGGCAATGCCGCATTTTTGCCTTTCCAGCATCATTTCGCGCTCGAACTGCGCGAAAGACGCCAACATGGACAGCATCAGGCGTCCAGTCGCCGACCTCGTGTCCACGGTGTCGCCGCCGAGGTTGAGAACCCGCAAAGCAAAGCCCTTTTTGTTGAAGTTTTCCACAAGATGCAGCAAATCTAGGATCGAACGGGCCAGCCGATCCATTTTGGTGACGACGAGAGTGTCGCCGGGCTGCAATTCGGCGAGCGCGGCGGCAAATTCGGGTCGATCAGCGACTGACGAGACTTCCTCGTTGTAAATAATATCACAATGGGCGGCCGTCAGGTCTCGGATTTGTTCTTCTAGGCCGGCGTTTTGAGAATCTGTCGAAACGCGAGCGTACCCAACGAGTTTTCCGGTCATTTCTGCGACTCCTTGCGCGCGGCGCGGACGTTCACGCCGTATTGGCGCAGCCGGGCGTAGAACACCGGCCTTGACAGCCCGATCTCGTAGCAAGCGCGGTCGACGCCGAAGTTGTAGAATTTGAGCGCAAACATGATGACGTCGCGCTCGACGTCCTTAATAGGACGAGGCTTGCCGGCGGCGCTCAATAGGGAAACCGTGGGGTCGAGGGGCTCGCTCATACCCCCGTTATCAAATCAAGACATGCAAAAGTCAACACAAAATATGCGATAATTTGTCTATTGGTGCGCCGTCGCCTCGTCCTGCCGGCCAAGCTCAATGATATCGGCCAATTGGGCGGGTGACGGTTCGGGCAGGCCACGCTCGCGGTGAAAACGCAGCGTCCATTCCGCAACGGACTCGCGCGCCAAGAAGCCGATGCGGCGTGCAAGGGCATGTGGGTCGCGGGCGGGAAAATCCGTCACCGCAGCAAACCCCATGCCACGGCAAAAATCAGCGCCCAAAACGGCGCTGAGAACAGTAACCCATTGATGATCGCGCGCGGGTTCAAAACGGTCGCGACCGCGCGCACGAACACAGGCGGCTCGACGACGGGCAGCTCGACGTAATTCATCGCGTGGTCTCCGTGGTCAGCCGCGAATTGCGCGGTCAAGGCGTCCGAACTCGTGCGCCATTGCGTTCAACCGCTGTTCGAGCATCATGATCCGCTCGCACATTTCCATGCCGAGACCGAGCGCAACCGCTTTCGGGCCACCAATCGCGCCCCCGTTGCCGGTCGGCTCGCCGCCGGCCACAAAATCGGCCAACGAGCGCAGTCCTTCGAGCCGCTCCTCGGCGCGCTTCACCAATTCAGCGAGCGCCAGCGCGTGATAGGACAGGCTGTTCTCGTCGACCGATGGGCGAACGTCGGCCGGCGGCATTTGCCGGTAATCGTCGCCGTTCAGCACAAAGCGTTTGTCGGCCGTTCCTGTCTGGTAAGCGTTCATTTTAGGGTCTCCGAAATGGTTAGACGCTCGGGCCGGGGTCGAACCGACAACCTGCTCTACGGCGGTAAAGCAAGCTCATTCCCAATGCCGCGCATCCGCCATACACATAATCCAGATAGCGGGCGTGGGCAAGTCAGCGCAGGGCGGCGTCGATCATGGTGCGCCAAATCTCATCGGGGTCAATGATAAATTCGCCGAACAAGATCGTTGCCATGCACCGTCACAGCCAGCAGCGCCTCAATCTCTCCACGCCGAGCCTGTTCCAACGCATCTTCCAGCCATCGAACAATCTCAGGATCAGCCCCGGTCGCCGTCGGAACCTTCTGGCCGCGAAACCCAATTATCTTGCCACCCATGAAACCATCTCCAAAAAATCCCCCCAAAAAATTCTGGGAAAGATGTGGGGGGTGTGTATATCGCGGACGGGGCGATGCCCACCCCGAACCCCCAACTCGCCCATATGGACGTGCCTCGGCCAAGGATCGAAGGGGCGGGGGACTGATCGGGTCGAGAGCCGACCGGCTGGCCTCGCGCGGGTGTGATCGGCGATCAACCCACTAGATGTTGAACCCGGCAATAGACCGAGGTCCAGTGTCACGTTTCGTCCGATTTATCCTGTTCGATCAGTTGACCCTCGATCACCTTCCCGTCGAGCGCCATCGACTGCTTGATTAGGTCGCCGAGGTTGAACGTCACGTTGTGCTCCGCCGTGAGCCGCTCCTTCCAGTCCTCGCCGCCGACGTTGAGCAGCCCGAGCTTGATCGCTGACATGCGCGTCGAGTCTCCACCGCGTCGCACGATGTCGATCAAGTGGCTCTCGTACATGAACTGACGAGCGCCTTTGCCGCGTGCGTGGGCCTCAGCGAATTCACGGTGAGAAGAAGACCATTTACTAATCGTCTCCCTTGTCACTCCGAGGACGGCTGCGATGGCTCCGACGGTGTGTCCGAGCGCGGAGAGTTCGAGGAACTTGTCGGCGAGTTCAGGCGTGTATTTCGGGGGAGCGCCGATGCGGCGGAGCGCGGTCGCTGGGAGGGTCGGGGTGTAGGGTTCGAAGTGGCTATTGAACGAGGCGCGTTTGGCGTCGAGTTCGGCGAGGGACTGGTTTGCAGCGGCTTGAGCGGGCGAGAGCTTTGGCGGGTTGTGAGCGACGCGCTTGGTTTTGCGAGAAGGGGCGGCCATTCGTGGTGTCCTGGGATGGGGCGGTTCGTCGGTTATATCGGATGGTGCTGTGAATGTAAGCCGCGCGCGAGGGTTTCCCTTTACAAAAAGATGGGGTTTGCGGGAGTTTTCCATCAACCAGTAACGATCAGCGGGACTGCCCTTACAGGTTGGTCAGCTTCACTGACCTATTTTGAGGTGTTGATGATATGTGGGTGATACATTGCTCGTGGCGCGTTAATGTGCCATCTATGATTGATGGCGGGGCAACGATCCGCGCTTCGTGGCCGGAGGCGGCAGGCTGTGATGCGCCTGTATTGGCAGGGCCGGATTAGCGCGGTGCAGGCGGCGTCGGCCATTGGCGTGACATGGCGTCAAGTGGCGCGCCAGACTCCTGTGGAGTTCAATTGGAAGGTCGCCAATGACGCTTACGCCGAGAAGGTGATCGCGCGCCGACTGGCCAAGATAGATCGAGGATCGACGGAATGACGATGCGGACATATTCGGACGAGGAGCATTTGAAGTCCGCCGTGGCTATCGCCATGTGCCGATCTGGGCAGCTTACCCAAGGTGAGGCGGCGCGGCTCGGCGGCGTCAGCCGACAGACCATAAGGCGGAAAATCAAGACGATTAATTGGGACGAGCAGCGCGCAATCCACGTTTCGCACGAGTTCGATAATCGCTTGAGCGTGATGTCTCGGTCGGGAGCGCGTTACCGACCATCTCCAACCGCCAAACAACGTCGCGGAATCCTAGACCGCATCCTGCGTGAGGCCAGCGCGACGACAAACCGCCCTACTGATGGAGTTGACGATGACCGAGATTGAAGCTCGCGAGAAATGGTGTCCGCAAACGCGCGCTATATACGCAGGGCAATCCTTTAATCGCTTGGGTGAAATGTCCGAGCATCATTTGACCGCCGACCTAAACCCAGCCCCGCGCCGCTGTATCGCGTCTGACTGCATGGCCTGGCGCTGGGGCGGGCGCGATAAAGGCCACTGCGGCCTCGCCGGCAAACCCTAATGATCAGCGGCGTGAGAAGACGCGACGACGACCTCGGTATTGTCGACGCCCTTAGAGCCTATTGCGCCAAGCACGGATATCCTAACGCCATCGTGGTCGGACTGGATGGAGAAGGCGACATCGCTGGCGTCGCTAGCGCAAGGTTTCCCGCGCGCGTCGCCGACGATCTCGGCGAACAGATCAACGAGGCGCTCGCCCGCATCCATCGCGGCCAAGGCCTGCAATCCTGATCACATTTTTGTCAATTCGACAACTTCCCGCCTAACACCCTCTTGACGCCCTGCTCGCAACCTGTCAGTCTCGCAACTGTCAGGCGATAACGGCGAAGAGGAAGCATCCATCTAACCCGCCGCAACCGCCTCGGCCCGTCCAGCACCCGCGCAATAGACCGCGCACGAACCTACGAAGGCCTCGCAGCCGCGATGGCCGAACAATGGAGCTTGACATGACCGAACCCCGCAATGACGAACGCAAATACCGCCCCGGAGACTTCGTGCTCGCCGGAGGCCACTACTACCGCTGGCCCGTCGATCCCTCCCACACGCCTTGGGGACGCTCACAGTCGCGCTCCGAGATCGCGCCCGGCATTATCCACCACGAAACGGGATCGCACGGCGGCATGTTCGTCAGCGACGAGCTGCTCGCCCAAATCCCCGCCCCGTAGCGCGCCTACGCCGCCAAGTGGTCAGGATCGGAAAGCTGGTTCGAGGAGGACGTCGCATGGAGCGCCGTCGCCTTGACCTTCCCGCAGTACTTCCCCGACGAAGCCGTCACCCTCGCCGCCCGCATCGCAGGCGCGTGGCTCCCCAAACTCAACGACTGAAAGGACATCGCGCATGGCCATCAAAATCAAGATCGACACCACGGTTAGCGGCAAGCGCATCGCTCACTATTTCGGGACCGCGATGCGCTGGTTGGCGCTGCCCGTCGAAACCGCCGAGGCCGCTATCAAGGCCGGCTCGCTTTATGGCAAGCCCGTCGTCGTAGTCAAAGACTGATCGCAGACCAAGCCCGCGACGCCACTACACGCGGGCTTGTGCGGCGACCAGAGCCGATAACCAAGGAGAACCGCGAATGTCCAAACTCCCCTTCACCTTCGCCCAGGAACCGCCGCGCAAAACCACCCACGTCTTCGTCGCCGTGCTCGCCTTCGAGGTCGTCCAGCTCGTCTGGTGCGCGCTCGGAGCCTTCGGCGTCGTCGCCGCGCTCTACGCCATGCTGGAGGCGCTATCGTGAGCGCCGCGCATACGCCGGGGCCGTGGCGTCAAGAGGTCAACACGACTCTCGTTTGGGGCAAATGCAACCGCCATGACGATAGTAGCTACGGCATGGGCTATCCCGTCGCCGACGTTCAGCTTTGCCGAGGCTGGAAACGCCACGGCGAGGATAATGAGCCGACAACGGAAACCGCGCTCGCCAACGCCTGCCTGATCGCCTCCGCACCCGATCTGCTGGCGGCGTGTCGCGCCGCCTACGCATGGGGCTACGCCGAACATCACGGGCTCGGCTCATTCGCCCAACGCATCACGCTTTGCTCTCATTCCGAAAGCCTTGTGGCTATAGCCATAGCTAAAGCCGAAGGACGTCCTGTACCGGATTACAAAGGGTCAAAGCGGATGACCGTCTGGCCGAACGTCGATCTTGAGGAATCCTCGATAGCTGAGGGCGACGCGCTGGTTAAAGCCGCGTTCGAACACGAGGCCGTCGCCAAAGTCGAAGGGGAAGCGCCATGACCCAGCCCGAAATCCTGCCCACCGAAGCCCTCGCCGCGCCTATGACGCGTCACGTCCTCCTCCACGCATGGAGGAAGTCAAAGGGGCTGACCCGCCGCGACCTCGCCGAACTCACGGGATTCAGCGAATCGGGTATTGTCAACTTCGAGCGCGGCGAGCGGCGCAACATGCCTCCTCGACAATCCGTCATCTCCGAGGCCTCGTGGCGGAAGCTCGGGCTGGCCTGCGCGGCGATCGAATATGGGATCGAGCCGTTGTTCTGAAACAAGCGCGGCGGCTGTGGGCAGCGATGAGGCCCACACCGCCGCATCCGGTGATATTTGTGTTCCAGGGCGTGTGTTACGCGCCCCCCGCCTCTAAACCGGATTGGCGAACCTCCTTAAAAATCAATCTCCGCGTGAGAAGATCGTGAAGTCAGGCGGCAAGACCAGACCACCCCAAATGTGGAACATATCGGCCTCGTCAACCATTTCGGCCGCGGGCGGGTAAATCTCGATAGCGACAGCCTGCTCGCCGAGGATTTCGTTTTTTATCCGCTGCATCTCGCGCCAAGAAGGTCGAACGCCGGACAAAGACGAAATAGCGAGATGCGCATTACCGTCTCGAAGCGGACGGACAAGCAGCGAAAAAACGTGATTTTTCCGAATCTGTCGCACTTCGCTAGGCCATCCCTTTCCACTGAATACGCCGTTCGGAAGTTCAATAATCTCCCAATCGCCCCAGACGCCAGATTTCCGACGGCGCGCCTCCCTATCGAGCAAGTCGCGGCGCTCGTGTCTGGTCAAATGCTGCATGGCTGGGTTTGTCAAAAATCAATCTCCGCGTCCTCGTCGCCGATCGCCTCCGCGCGCGGCGCGTCGTAGCCGAGGATGGCTAGGAGGCGCGAGGATGCGCGGACGGGTGCGCCAGCGTATTGCTCGGCCATGTCGGCTATGTGGGCTTCGCTGGCCCTTACAGCCAATTCCCGCATCTCGCCCTTCATCTTGCGAATGTCCATCTCGTGCAGCTTATTGCCCGGCTCACCGGACGCCGCGTGAGCGATCAGCACAGCCTGCTTCTGCCGACAGTCCGCGATAAATTCCCTACGCCGGGCTGCTTCTTCGGGTCCGATATCGCGCGGCTTCTCCTCGGTCGCCTCACGGCGCAGCCGGGCCTGCTGGTCGCGCAACGGCTTCATGCGGCGCTCGCACTCGCTGCCGATCTCATAGATCGTGGGAAGGAATTGCGACCGGGAAGGAAGTCCGCCTACCGGGTCACAGACGGCCTTGACGATGGGTTCGGGATAACCGCGCAGCACGGCGACGGCGGCGCGCAAATAGACCTCAGGGTCTTCCGCGTCGCCCCTACGATAGCATCCGAAAAGCACCGTCGCGAACTTCGTCGCCTTCTCGGCGGAACACGTCGTTGTCAGGATTGTTGTTGAACTCATCGCACAGTCTCCGGGCTACGTCTTGGATCGAGGGCTTGCCGTTGCGCGTGGTCGGCGGGCCGGCGCGGGCGAATTGGTCAATGTTGCCGACCCATGTTCGCCAAGCAGCGCGCCAATCGGCCATCAGCGAACCTTTGGCGATGTGGTGATCGCGGAATTTCCGCCACTCGCGGCGGAAAATTTCTCTCGGCAGGTGGCTGGCGACGACGCAATCCTGATCGTTTGGCTGTTCGGAAGGGGCTATCGGTCGGCGAGCCTTTTGGCGAGCGGTTTTGATTTTAGGGGTAAGAGACGTAGTCTCTTGGGGTATATTACTTCTAAATTCTTCACCAAGAAGACCGGGCGCGCGTATACGCGAGGGGCTGTTTTCAGCGTTTTTCAGTAGGTTTTCAGTAGAAGATTCAGCGTTTTTCAGCGCGGATTCAGCGTTTTCAGTAGTTGATTTCAGCGTTTTTAAGCGCGAGTAAGCGCGCCGGTTCTGCTCCTGACGGGATAGTTTTTCTTTCCGGCAGGCGAGCGCCTCGGTGAAAGCGTCGAGCGCGATCTTTATCGCTTCTGGAGGCGCGCCTGCCGCGGCGAGGGCTGATGCAAGATCGCCGGGCGTCATGTGCGCGCCTTCTCCTCTCTCCGCACCGCCAACGGCGCAATCAACGGTGTTCCGGCCGGCACGACGATCTGGACCGGAGCGGGATGGTCGATCGTGCGCCAGGCGCGCGCGGAACAGGCGTTGCAGGCCCGCACGGTGACGCGGGCGTCGCTCCACGGCTCTCGAAGCAGGGCGACGCTGCATTTCGTGACGGCCCCGCACAGGTCGCAGTGCGAAGGTTCGGGCCTGTCGGTCATGCGCGGCTCACCGGCGCTTTGGCTGTCCGATCACGACATTCTTTGTCCGCGAGATCGTTGAGAGTATCGGCGGCGGCCCGCAGGTGCGCCATGAGCATGTCGGTCTCGCTTTCGCGCATCTTGATGGCCTTGAGGCACTCGCGCCGGGCGACGGTGCGCACGGCGTTGGCCTGTTGGGCGAGAGAGATGGGCCGCGCGCTCATATCGCCCCCAGATTTTTCAACGCCATCGCGGTGTCGGCCGACAGCTTGATATAGGCGGCGATGTTTAGCGCGGCGTTCTTGGAGCCGGCCGCCAGCATGGTGAAACGCGGATCGCACGCGAGATCAGCCATGAGCTGCGTGGGCTCAATTCCGGGCTTGCGAATCGTGGCTGTTAACGCCTCGACGATGAGTACGGCCATTTCGTCAACGTTGATTAGGACGGCGTTCTTGGCTCTTTCCTCGGTCATCGGCGGCTCTCCCGCTTGGGATGCAGGTAGGATTCGGCGGCCTTGGACCGGCGACGGGCGAACCAAGCGCGGCGGCGCTCGCACGCCTTGGTCCGTTCGATCAGGTCGGCGGGAGTGATCGGCTCATCGCCCGGGGGCAGAATTTGCCGCTTACGGGAGGCCCTCATCGTCGGTCCTCAGTCCTGTGGCGCGCGCTCGGCCAGTTGAGCTTCGGCAGCGTCACCGGCGCGGCGTGGTATTCGGATTTGATCTGCTCGCCGCGCTCGGGCGCGTAATTCCGGTGGCTGTTGGGATTCTGGCGAAGTTCAACGGTTCGTGAACGCGCGGGAATGTGACTGGACAAGCCTCCCGATGAGGCGCGTTGTCTCTTGCAATTCTGTGGGGTCTGTGGACTGCGCGGAGAATAAACTTGATCGGCGGCAGCAATGCCGCTATAGCCAGACTGTGACATCGGAACTCGTCCTTCCGGTTTCCAAAGGGCCGGGTCGAGCGGGTGCACGCTCCCCGGCCCGCCCTTTCTCCACCCGATTTGCGTTTTCGTCAAGCGGGTTCCGCTCATCACGAAAACGTGATCTGCGGAAACTACTCAGGCTGTGGATAGTCGGTTAGGAGAGCCTCTCCACTCGCACCACGAGCCGCGCTGGGCCGCCATATCGCTTGGTCGCGCGCCCGTCCGCAATCTGCGCGTCGTCGCCGAACACGATAGCGAGCGGCAATCGGTCGTGTGACGCCAGCGATTCGTTCTTGCCGATGCAGTCGCCGACGAGCTTGGCGAGGTTGTCGTAGTCAGGCTTCGCGGTGTGCCAGTGTGTCGCCGCTACCTTCTTCTTCGGCCACGAGGCTGGATACTCAAACACGCAATCGACGGTTAGGCGCAACGGTCCTTCGAGCGGCGTGGCGCTCAATTCCAGCATTTTCGCGTAGGCGACCGCACGCACCTGAAGCATGTAATCGCGCTGTTTCGGCGGAGTGAACCGCCGCCGCGTGGATCCGCCGCCAGCGCGCGCAAACGGCACTGGCGGACCAAACACGACAAACTCGACGTAATCAGTCATCGCGCCGCGTATTCATGTGCGATCGCGCTTGGGCGCGCTTGATATGCCCGCGAAATCGTTGGGAGTGACCTTGCCGCCCGTCGCCTTCATGATCCGCGTCGCCAGCCTCATAGACGGCGCGCAACCACCCAGTTTCACCCGGTTGATCGTGGACTGCGAACAGCCCACAACGCGGGCCAAGTCGGCCTCTGTCAGCCGCTCTTGTTCGATGAAATCAGAAAGCGTCATTTACCCCCCGTACACGAAAAGATTATGCGTGTAAAGGGTTGACTTGATAATCCGCGTGGCGTATTTTCCGAAACAGAAAAACGAGGGATTGCACATGTCTATCAGCTACCCGAGCATATACGACGCCGCGAGGGTCGTCGCCGAGATGAACGAATATGACAAACATGTTTGGGTCGATCTTTGGTTCTTCGGAAAAGAACCAAAATGGGCGAGGAAATACGGACCGCCATCGGCGGGTCCAGACCGCATCACTATCCATTTCGAGCCGGAATCGCTCGGGAAATTCCAAATGCTCGCCGAAGCAATCAACCATATTTTCGGCGAACCCACCAATCCGAGCGCGGCGGAACCCGCGCAATCCGAGGACAGCAACAATGGCGTTTGAAAAAACAGTCAAATACCGCACGCCAGATGGCGTTGAGCACGAGAGCGTAGACGCGGCGAAAACCCATGCGTTCGCGTTGCATTACGGCGTGCTGGGGCAGGCGATTTCATTGGATTTTGAGAAGCTCGTCGCTTCGCCGACCAAATACCCCGCCCTACGAGACGCGCTGCGCGAGGTCTACCTTCGCGCTTTCCCGCGCGCCAACACCGGCAAGCCGAGGCCGAGGAAGGCGAAGGAGACGCCGGCTCTTGCGAGCAAGGAGGCTGCAAAATGAGAGGCCTCATCGCGCCCCTTGGCCCCGGCTTCTGGCCTAACGTGCCCGCGCACGAATATCACGCGGACCCGTGCGTAGAGCCGTCGCTGTCCTCGTCGATCGCCAAGGTGCTGATCGACGAGACGCCCAAGAAGGCATGGTTGAGCCATCCCAAGCTCAACCCTGCGTTCGTCGTGGAACACGACGACCGTTTCGACCTTGGAACGGCCGTTCACGACTTCCTGTCGTCGGGAGGCGAGCGCGTGCGCGTGATTCCCGGCTTCACCGACTACCGGAAGGAGGCGGCGCAGACCGAGCGCAACAAGATGCGCGCGGCCGGCGTCGTGCCTCTGCTTGAGCATCAAGCCGATGCGGTGAATGAGATCGTCGCCAGCGTTCACGAGACGTTGGCCGCCCGCAAGATCGACCTTGGCGCGCAGGAGGCGGTTTTCATCGCCGAGGATCGCGGTGTGATGCTGCGCGCGATGATGGATTCGTGGAACCCGCCATGGATTTCCGACTTCAAGATTTCGGGGATCAACCTCGCAAACGATTACACGCTGGGCCACCACATCGCCGACCTAAGCTACGATCTGCGCGCCGCGTTCTACCTTCGCGTCGCTGAACTGGTCTTTCCCGAATGGGCAGGACGGCTCAAGTATCGTTGGATCATGGTGGAAAAAGATGAACCGTTCGGCGTGCGGATCGTTGAGGCCGACGCCACCACGCTCGAAATGGGCCGGCGCAAAATGGGCAACGCGCTAGGCGTCTGGCAGAAGTGCTTGGCGAGTGGGCGTTGGCCACATTTGGAGCATTGCTCGCCTACCGTGCCATATCCGAGCTTCGCTGAAACGCGGTGGCTTGAGCGCGAAGAAAAGGACGGCTTCGTTCAGGGTCCGATCGATCCAAATGTGTTGAGGGCAGGATAATGCCCCGCACCTTCTTTCACGACATCACGCTCGAAGTCCTGCTCTGCGGCAACAGCTTCGAGTTGGTGGCGACCATCGAGTTCACCGCGACGCCGGTTGTTCCGGCGACGTGGGATGATCCGGCGGAGGGCGGCGAGGTCGAAGTGATCGGCGTCGAAGGTTTGGCGCACGAATGGGCCTACGAGGTTGTTGACGAGCCGGGTGGCGTTCCGAAGCGAGTCAAGAAAGAGACGTTCATGGACTGCCCGCCCGCGCTTGCCGAGCTGATCCTCGCCAATGTCGATGAGGACGATCTGTACCGTAGCGCCGATTTCGACGACGGGCCGGACCCTGACTCTTGGTGCGACCGCATGAAAGACGAGAGGTACTGATGGACGACGAAATCACCTTTACAGAGGCCAGGCGCGAGAACGTCGCGTTGCTGATAGGCATGGCCGGCGCGTCCGGTTCCGGGAAGACCAAGAGCGCGCTAGAGCTGGCGACCGGCCTTGCGGACGGCGGCAGAATCTTCGGAATTGACACCGAAGCAGGCAGAATGAAGCACTACGCTTCCGAATACATATTTGTGCACGGCGACATGAAGCCGCCGTTTTCGCCGGACCGTTATCTGAAAGCCATCGACCGCGCCGAGCAGGCTGGCGCGGCTGTCATCGTCATTGATTCAGCGTCGCACAGTTGGGAGGGCGAGGGCGGCCTTCACGACATGCACGACGCCATCCTGAACGAACAAGTCGAGGCGGCGCGCAAATCGCACAACGGAAGTTGGCAATTCGATGAGGACAAAACGCGCGACCGGCTAAGCGTCGGCGCGTGGCGCGAGCCAAAAACGCTCAACAAAAAATTCGTGAGCCGGTTGCTTCAATGCCGGGCTCACCTGATCCTGTGCTTTCGCGCCGACGAGAAGATGCGGATCGAGAAGGTAACGGATGATCGCGGGCGCACGAAAACCGTAATCATTCAAGCGAAGGACTTGCCGCCAAACGAGCGTTGGTCCCCGATCTGTGAGCGCCGCCTTCCCTACGAACTTACCCTTTCGCTGATTCTCACGCCGCAGAATCCTGGTTATCCGGTGCCGGTGAAGCTGCAAGATCAGCACGCGGCTTTCTTGCCGCTTGATCGCCAAGTCAACGTCGAAGCCGGCCGCCGCTTGGCCGCGTGGGCGCTTGGAGACGCCCCGGCCGCCCCCGATCCCGCCGTGCTCGCCCGCGCACGGGCCGATGTCGATTTAGCCCTCACCATGTCGACGCCGGAGCCGCTCAACGCGATCTGGAAGAGGTTGACGCCGGCCGAGCGGGACGCGCTAGGCGGCAAGGCGCAGTTCGGCGCGTGGAAGGCAAAGATCGAGGCCAGCGCGGCCGAAGGGGGCGACAATGCAGGGTGATGAGGTCTACGTGCGCTCGCCGCACGAGGTCATGCTAGACGCGATGTTGGAGAGCCTGCCGGCGAACCTGCCGAACGACGATCCTTCACTGATCCACGCTCTACGCTGGCAAGGTTTCATGCTCGCCGAGATCGGCCAGCACATTGACGAGATCAAACGAAGGAGAGCGAAGTGAATATTTATGAGAAACATCTAGCCGAAGTGCGAGAGGCGCAGGTTGACTTCAACGAAGGCGCCCTGAAACTGCACGACGCCTATGCGGCGCGTGTGCAGGCGTCTCGTGAAGGCCTGCTGCACGCCTTGACCGGCGACAAGACGCCGATTGTGGACCTGGGAGAATTGGAGAAGCGCCTGCTTAGGCTACCCGAGGCAGACGATATGATTGTGTCAAAGGTCGCCGAAATCGGGGACTCCAATGACTGACAGAACGTACGGCGAAACGCGAGATTGTAGAGGTTGCCGCTTTTGGAGCGAGATGATAGCGCGAACGATCGGCGGCCATCCGGTTGAGGCTATGTGTCTCAGTGAAACCGAGACCGCTTAATGGCCGCTACACGTCCGGCCGCCAGACGTGCCTTGTCTGGATGTCCGGCCACTTTGGAGCCGTCGACGACCCACCTAATTACGGTGAAGAAACGCGCCGCGCCTATGCCGAGGAAGCCGCCAAGGAGCAAGCGAGATGACAGAGGCAGTTGACGCCACATCCGAAGCCGTGCGGGCGCGCATCAGGCGTCTCGAAACCGACTACGCCGACGACGGGGCGGGGTTCGATGCGAAATTGCTCGCTGCCCTCCTAGCCCGCGCGGAAAGATCGGAGGCGGTGCTCCGTGTCGAGGTCGAAGCGCACGCCAAAACGGGGTTACTCCTTTGGATCATGACAGCCAAACGCGACGAAGCG
>Ga0302150_10000611_pt1 | contig 15231 bp, 13 predicted proteins | sample I_Bog_N1_2_FD_198635 | JGI IMG/M metagenome (GOLD analysis project Ga0302150, IMG submission 198635) | Peat permafrost microbial communities from Stordalen Mire near Abisko, Sweden - I_Bog_N1_2 | ecosystem: Environmental > Terrestrial > Soil > Wetlands > Peat | place: Sweden: Abisko, Stordalen... | reverse complement strand
GTGAGTGACTGGAAGCTCCCACCGATGTCGAAGATGAATGTCAGGGGCGCATACTTCTGCGCATTCTGAAGGATGAAGTTGCAAAAGTAGGACTTGCCGGAGCCGGTCATTCCGAGGATCAGAGTATGGGCAACTTCGCCGTTGTGCAGGTTGAGGAAATACGGCGTACTGTTGTCCGTTTCGAGCGCAGCGAGGTATTCAGAGCCGAGATGCGAGTTCGTCTTCTCGCCAGGCAGGATCGTAAAGAGAAAGCTCAAATCGGCGTAGTTCGTATTCAGCAGGTACAGCCTGCGGAGATTGATCGCATAGTTGCCTGGGACAGTGGCGAAATAGGCGTTTAGCTGGTTGTAGGTTTCCACGAACAAATTGCCATCGCCGTTCGTGAAGACGCCAGTGAACTCGCCCACAAGCTGTTCAAGCTCCGGCTTCGAGCGCCCATAGAGCACTATCGTGAGCGAGAAGTCGCCAAGCTGCTGGCCGTCGCCCAAGGCCCGCAGGCAATCGCCAAGGTTCTCGATGTCTGCTTGTTTCGATTCATCGACCAGGACATCGCGCGGGTTCGTCTGAGCCGCGTCGTTGCCCATCTGCGAGATGAAGCCAGTCTTTGATACATTGAAGTGCCTGCGGCGCTTGTTGACCTCCTTGCGGGCCTGCTCCGCGTTCATGGGAGTCCATTCCGTCACGACATAGAAGTTGGCTGTGATCTTTAGCAGTGAATCGAGCACAAGGGGCCGGGTCTCCGTGATGGCCTCCTTCATGGTCATTACTCGGACGAAATGATCGCCAACACGCAGATGATCGCGCTCGGCCTCGATGGTCGAATTGACAATCTGGTAGTCAAGGAACTGCGTCGATTGTGGCTTGCCAGCAATCCGCCAGTCGTCGTAGTTGACGAGACGCCGCAGGAACGCGAATTGGCCACGTTGATTCAGAACCTCGATCCCGACGAAATCGCCGAGCTGGCGCGTGAATGTCTGGACGCGCTGCTCAAGCCGTGCAACCTCGGCCTCGATCTGCGTCCGCAGCAGGGTCTTCATGCTGCTTCCAGAGAACTGCGTCTTCAACTCGTCAATTGCTCCCGCCGGATCACGGAACAGGCGGGCGAGCGCGGCTCCGACGCCAGTCTTCGACCGCGCGCCTTCAAGGACGATGCAATAGAAGATCTCAACCTGGTAGAGCCGGTCGCGCTTGGTTTCAAAGAACTGCCGCCGCTGGTCGATGGCGGCTTCTACCACGGGATCGTCGTAGTGGGCGAAGGGTATCTCGGGCCGATTCTGCTTGAACAGATATTGATAGACATGGAAGCTGGGGCCAAACGCCTTCAGCGCAGCTTCCAACCGCTTGACGGCATACTCCTGCTCCGCGTGGTCGAGACTTTCGTAGTCCACGCCGGAGACGCGCAACACCATCCCCACGTCCCCGCTTTTGGTCAGAAACACACTCTCATTCCAGAATCCGTACAGGTTGATGTGATCGTTAAGCGCGGCGGCCTCTTTCCACGGCTTGATGACTTTGTCGAGTCGCAGCATTAGACCACCTCCACGCGGGGAACACTCTGTTTGGCGGCATCGTAGCGCACGTTATAGCGTTCCGACTTCGCCAAGATGCGTAGAAATGCCGGGTCGGTATTCGTGACCCAATGGCCGAATGCAAAACCTCCGATGAAGACGGCGACTCCGGCGAGGAGGCTATTGAAAAGGTTGAATACGCCAACGGCCCCGACGCAGACGAAGTAAAACAGTGTCCGCTCGACCCCGAGGTATGTGAGGGGCTTGTGCAGGCTTTTGTAGACCCGGTTCCTCCGGCGGGTTGTAATGTGTGTCTGCATCGTCGCCCCTCACAGCTTGAGAAATTGTTGGGCTGTCGTTGTTGGGTATGCCTGAGGCTCCGCTTACACACCCCAAAGCCAGGTCAGAACGTTGGTGGCGAGCACGGCAATTCCCGTGCCGGCTGCGACACCGGCAAGGGTCTTCTTGGCGCCTGGTTCGCCGTGGGCGAACTGGTAGCCGCCGACCACGATGGCAATCAGGCTTGCGACCTTCGCAACCGTGCCGGTGAAGAGGGTTTGCATTGCGGTGAAGCCGGTATCGAACGGTGACTGCGCGACGGCAAGCGCAGGAAAGAGGATCAGCAGGGTGAAGATGGTCAGGCTGGGGGGTATCCGGCGCAGGCGGCTCCTGTGAGAAGCCTGCCACCGGCATCTGGGTATGAGTGTGGCGATCATCGGCACCTCCAACGGCTTGAACTTTTACCGTTATGTGTCGGAAGGTAGCCTGCAGAATTTCGATTGTCCAAGACTTCTTATCTATGTCGCCATAGCTGTCAGCTATGGATGGCCAAGCAGTGACGGCAAAATGATGTCCAGGAAAAATGCCAGCGCGTGTAGTATCTTTCGATTGAGGAGGAATTTATGGCAACTTATAATCCCGGCGAGATAGCGCCCGATTCGGGTGAACTGATTGAGGTTGGACCTCGCGGAGGCAAAGTCGAGGACGGTCGACGCGTGGTGATCGAGAGAGGTGAGAGAGTCCCGCCCACTTCGGAAGCCGGCAATCAGTTTAAGTACGTGCGCGGATCGAAAACAACTCACTAGGGCCGGTCGAAAACACCTGCTGGGAATGCGTCGAGATCAAAACTCCAACAGTCAAGACCGCTAGATCAGCACTGCGGTGAGCTCGACCATCGCACGCAAAGAAGAATCGCTGACTGGACTCTCGCCTTAGCGCAGAGTGGTATGGAGTTGATTTTTGCTTGTTTCTTTGCCGCATGCCTCCCACCTCAGAGCAAGAATGGCGCGAAGCTGGGAAGGAATCCCTCGATTAACCTGAGCATTTCATCAATCGTTTCAACGACCGACTTACCCTCGATGATCCCAGGTTCGTCGAACGCTATATCGCAGGTAAAATGCAACTTCTTCTTCATTTCCTCGCTGGTGTCGGGGGGAGCTGTGAAGAGGATGTCGCCAACCTGCGCTTTGCGCCCAGTTTTGGCGGAAGTGAAAAAAGCGGGCCGCAAAGCAACAAAGCTGGCCATGTCGGCGTAGCCCTGTTCGATCAACATTTGTCGCATTGCTTCCCTCACAAAAACACTGTGATTGACCAGAATTTCGACGAGAATCCTCCTGTGCTTGTTCACGATGTCCAAACGATGGAGAATCCAAAGAAGCGGCTGCCCACACTTGGAAGGGTTGACTTTGCGGACCGCGTCTATGATTTCCTTCCGGAAGGGCTTTATTCTTCTGAAGGCGTCGGCCTCCTTCGTCTTGGCGTCATCGTAAATCGGGAAGTAGATACCTTCCCCTTCGTCGGCAGGATCGGTCCGACAAACGAGAAACAGTTGATAGGCCAAGTTGTCGAGCGCAGTTCTGAGAGTATGAAGGATTTCGCTTATCAGAGCAACAATCCGCGGGGTGATTTCTGCCAAATGGCCCACGTAATAGACCGTGTATCCCGTTTGCGGATCGAGTTGGGAACCGACTCCGTAAGCGCCAGCTTCGGTCCATGCGCGCATCTCTCTCTCAAGATCACGGCGCTGTTCCTTGGCCCTTTCAACGCGCTGTAGAACAAGATCATACCCTGATGGCATATCCAATCATATAAGCCTACTTGACGTGCGTGGATACTTACCCGTGAATATAGTATCCCCAGGTCCTGCTCCGGGCACCTCGTAGAGCTGCCAATTGAAGCTGGAGGGACGCTGGCGCCGCAGAATTGATTTCTATTCGTACTGACCGCGCTACGCAAGAAGCTCCAGTTGGATGGGATGAACTGGGACCTTGAGAGGAGGCTTCTTGCCGGACATGCTCCCCCGCATCTCTTGCGCGAATCGAATCACAAGCGGTAGGGCAAGATGGTCCGCATCGTTGTGGTGGACGAAGGCTGTGTCGGCAGTCCAGTGAATGCCGGCGATTGGCCTGGTCGTGAGAGCTGAGTCGATAGGCGTCCTTTGGTCGATAAGCGCCACTCCATACCCGGCGCGAACCATCCATTGAATATCGGCCGGCGTAGAAGCTGAACAGGAAATCTCCGGGACAATTCCAACTTGTGTCAGCATTTCCATCAGTCGATTGTGCGCGGATGGATGCACAGCTGGGTCGCGGAAGATTGTCAGCCGTTCAGCCAGATCGGAAACCGAGACCTGGGCATTGCGCGCCAGAGGGTCTTCCTTTTGCATACACACTACCAGTGGGTCGCGCGCGATTTGCTGGACTACCCAGTCTCGGCCGTCAATAGGCATCGGGAACAGCGCTCCATCGAGTGTTCCTTCTTCAAGCCGGTGAAGCAAATGCAAGGGGTCGCCGCCCGACAGATGAATCAGGCAATCCGGGAGCAGTTTGGCATAGGCATCGCGAAAGAGCTGAAGCAGGTCTGGATTGATGAAGGAGGAAAAGCCGAGTCGGAAGGGGGGAACCTCTCCCCGGTGAACCGCACGCGCCATCGCAATGATCTTGGTTCGTTTATGGAGTGCTTCCTGGGCGTACGCGACGATCATCTGCCCTGGTGGCGTGATGCGCACGCCCTGGCGGGTTCGGATGAAGATCTGGAATCCGAGCTCGTCTTCGAAATCCTTGACCTGTTTGCTGAGGGACGGCTGTGCAAGGAAGAGTCGCTCTGCGGCTCGTGTAATGGTTGCCGCCTCCGCCACTGCGACGATGTACTTCAAATGCCTGAACTCCACGAGATCTGACATGGCATTGAACTCCTCTGCTTGAAGGTTACGTTCCAAGGCCAGAAGTGAATCAACCATACGGAAGTCGATCTCAATGCCAGCTTCCACAGAAAGTACCATCCGAGTCAATAAGGCACTTTTTTGTTCCCTTGGTTGGCAGCGTGTCCGGTTCTTCCATAGACAAAAAGTATGGCGGCATAGACAGGAAGTATTGGACTGTATGAGCAGAACCGCGCAGGCTTTTTCTATTCGGTCCGCGGTTTAGCAAGACAACGTGCCGTTGGTATGAATGCAGGGAAAATCTGAACGACCAGGAGGAACCGATGGCGTCTGATGCTGTTTCGTCAATACGCGACATTCTGGAAAATGATCAGAGTAAGAGTCTGCGAAAGCCTGTGTTGTCCGTGGATTTCATTCCAGAGCGATTCCTCGACACTGAGGAGGCCGCGGCCATCATGAAGATTCATCCGAAAACGTTGCAGAAGTTGGCACGGAAGGGCTTGGTGCGCGGAATTCACGTCGGCAAGCTGTGGCGCTTTCGAGCGTCGGAGATTGAAGAGTGGGCTCAGAGGCAAATGGCGAGCTGAGCAAAAAAGTGACGACCTCTGCCCGGCGCAGCGTTACCATAATGGTAGCCATTCGTTGCGCCTCTACAGGAGAAATCATGTCGAGGCGAATACGGTATCAACAAGGAAGCGTGCAACGCGAAAAGCGGCAGAGTGGGTCCGACGTTTGGGTCTTCCGCTGGTGGGAAGCCACCACTGATGGAAAAAGCAAACGTCGGAAGGCAATAGTTGGGACCGTCCAAGCTTTGCCGACCGAAGCATCTGCACTCAAAGCAGCCAAAGCGTTGCGCATTGACGCCAACCAACAAACCCCGCACACGGAAGGCGGACCGGGCACACTTGCCGAACTGGTTGCTCATTACAAGCTGAAAGAGCTGGTAGGTGAGAATCAGGGACGTAAGTCGTTCTCGACGCGAGCCGCGTATGAAAGCTATCTGAGGGTCTGGATTCTTCCTCGTTGGGGAGATCACAGACTTGATCAGATAAAGCCGGTAGCCGTTGAAGAATGGCTGGACGGCATCAAGCGGGCGAAAGCATCGAGAGCGAAGATTCGAAATCTGATGAGCGCCATCTTCCATCACGCAATGCGGTACGAGTGGGTTGACCGCAACCCAATCAAGCTCGTCCGCCAAAGCGCGAAACGGGAGAAGGTGCCTGAGGTGCTCGAACTGGCGGAACTCCAGCTTCTCCTCAGCAAGTTGTCGGTTCGGGAACGCACGTTGGCTCTCCTCGACGCGGCTACTGGACTTCGAGTCAGCGAATTGCTTGCGCTTCGCTGGGGCGATGTCGATTTCGAGAACCTGGAACTGAATGTCACTCGATCGATCTGGCATCAGGTAGTGGGCAACTGCAAGACGGAAGCCTCGGCCAAGCCTGTCCCCATGGACAGCTACATGGCAGAGGATCTTCTGCGCTGGCGGCGCCAGAGCCCCTATCCGATGGACTCCGATTATGTCTTCGCAAGTCCGACGATGAAAGGCAAGCAGCCCTACTGGCCGGACAATCTCATGAAGCGTTATATCAAGCCGGTTGCGCACAAAGCCGGCATCAACAAGAACATCGGCTGGCACACTTTCCGTCACTCCTTCGGCACGTTGCTGAAGGCTAACGGAGAGGATGTCAAGACCGTTCAAGAGCTCTTACGGCACGCGAACAGCCGGATCACCCTGGATGTTTACACCCAGGCAGTGAACTCGAACAAGCGAGCCGCGCAGAGCAAGGTTGTAACGATGATGGTGTCGGATGTGGGTCAGAAGCTAGAGAAAAAATACCCGCAAACTGTGCAGTAGCGGGCTTATTGGACCTTTATCGGACCCTGGTTTGACTGTCACTTTGATTGCCATTCACTCCTAAGTCCTTTGGAATGTATGGCGGGGACGACGGGGCTCGAACCCGCGACCTCTGCCGTGACAGGGCAGCGCTCTAACCAACTGAGCTACGTCCCCACTTCTGCGAAGACCATCAACTGGCCCTCGCTCAACCACCTGTGCAGCTTCCACTGCCCGGCGACAACTTTCAAAGTATATCAGAAACTCTCCCCAGGCTCATACCCAACCCGCCGCGTGAGCCTGAGTAAAAGCCCCCGCTCCCCTTTACGCTTGGCTGCTCAGCGCCGACCGCTGCAACCGCGCCGCCTTCACAAAGCCCATGTCCATCGAAATCCCCCGCACGCACTGCAGCAGATGATTCGCAATCGCGGGCAGTTTCTGTGCCGTCACCCGAAACGACGGACCCGAAACGCTCACTGCCGCCACCGGTTGCCTCTGCGCATCCAGCACCGGAACCGCTATGCACCGCAGCCCCTCTTCCAACTCCTCGTCGTCCACCGCATACCCGCGTCGCTTGGTCTTCTCAATCTCCGCGCGCAGGGCTTCCGGCGTCGCAATCGTGCGATGCGTAAACCGCTCAAACTTCGTCCGTCGAATCACATCGGCGATCCGTTCCTCCGGCATAAACGCCAGAATCGCCTTGCCCACCGAAGTGCAGTGCACCGGATTGCTTGCGCCCACCCTTGTAATCATCCGCACAGCCCGCATCGGCTCTATCTTGTCCAGATAAATAATGTGCGCTTGCTCCAGAATGCACAGGTGCGCCGTCTCCTCGGTCTCCATCACCAGCTTGCGCAGGTGCGGCTGCGCCCGGTCCCGAAGGTCATACTGCTCGATCGCCCGGCTGCCGAAGTCAAACAACCGCAGCCCCAGCCGAAACTTCCCCGTTGCCGTCCGTTCCACCATGTGGTGCCGCTCCAGCACCATCAGAAAGCGATGCGCCGTGCTCTTGTGCAGCTCCAGCGCCGAGGCAACCTGCGCCAGTCCAAGAGGAATCTCACTCTCGCCCAGCAGGTCCAGAACCGCAAAAGCCCTGTCCAGCGCCTGAACCTTGTACGTTCCCTTCGGTGCCGCGTCTCGCATTATGAACCTCAATACCGCAAGATGAATACATACACAGTGTGCCTCGACTTCCCCAGCGTGTCAACACGTAAGACGCCGTCCCACAATTCCCTATCTACGCACTCTCCCCGACCCGGCAATGCCTCCGCCTTTAATCCCACGGTGGCCAGCGTTGCAGCCAAACCGCCCTCTAATCACAACCCTGCAACTACGGCACACGTGGGTCATCACCCCAGCTCGCGTTGTGGTCCAGCCACGAAAACAGCGTCCGAATACTCCCCGTAGCCAACGCCATGCACGAGTCCCCGGCGCCGTAATACAAGTTGATCGTGTCCCCGTCGGCGCCGATTGTCTGCCCACAAGGAAACGCCACCTCCGGCACATCCCCGTTCCGCTCGTAGGGTGCCTCCGGGCTGAAGATCCAGCAATCTCCGCGCTGCAGGCACACCTCCGGCTTCTCCAGGTCAAACACCGCCATTCCCAGACGGTAAATGCTCCCCGCAGCCGTCTGCCGTACACCGTGATAAATGGCCAGCCAGCCCTTCTCCGTCTCAATGAACGGAGAACAAAGGCCAATCTTGTTGGCGTCCCACCACCCGCCACGCCGAGCTTCCAGGATCACCCGATGCCCACCCCAGTGCTTCAGATCAGGCGAGTACGACATCCAGATATGAGCCCCAAGCGTTGTCGTCGGCCGATGCACCAGCGCCCACAAACCGCCTATCCTGCGCGGCAGAAGGGCGGCATCCTTGTCCTCCGGCGTCATAATCATGCCGTAGCGCTCGAAGGTCTTGAAGTCCTTTGTCAACGCCAGCGACACGCAGGGGCCGCCTCTGGCAAAGGACGTATAAACCACCGCATATTGCTTCAACTCCGGCAAGTAGGTGATCCGTGGATCTTCGATTCCCCATAGCTCTTCGGGGTACTCCATTGGATTCGCTGCCAGCGTCGGCTGGGCATCGATCCGCCAGCCATCGATTCCATTCGCCGATCGCGCCGCGCAAAGATGCGACAACCCCCGCCGATCTTCTACTCGACAGAGCAGCAGCGTATCTCCATCTTCCAGTCGAACCACACCAGCGTTGAAGACGCTGTTCACCGGATAGGGCCAGTCCTTGGCGCTGAGAATCGGGTTGGAGCGGTGGCGGAGAAACAGTGAGTCTTGTCCATGAAATCGGGTGTGTGCCGCATCGCTCTCGGCAAGGTCGGTAAAAGGAGACGTCAGGACGATTTTGCTCAAACGGATACTCTCGTTTCCTCATTCTGTTGCGGCGCCGTTTGAATTTCCACACATCGCAGAGCAGCCAAGCCCGGCAGCGTCGAACCTGCGCCCTCGCCTTCCATCACGCAACCCTTGCGGAGCAGTCTTCTCAAAGCGACCCTTCGCTAAAGGTACGAGTTCATAGCTTCAGGCCAGCAGGAATTACAGCAACATGTCCGGTGATGGGGCATGCGCACAGTGCTTGCGGACTCCTGACTCCTGCTCTCATCGATGCTTCTGCCGAATCCATCTTCTTGCAGGATTCGCTCTTCTTCTTCTTGCCCGCTGTCTTGCAGGCACTGCTCACCATTGAATAACCCTTCTTGTGTATTCATGATTTCCCTTCCCTTCCCCAAAATCTGGGGCTCGTGTTGTGCCGAGTGAGGAGTCCTCCTCGGGAATCCCCGCTATCAATCTGCGGATTTTGCAGCGTCTGTGACCCCGCGCCAACCCCCAAGGAGGCTGCCTGCACCCCGAGTGAACCGTTGCCTGCTGGAAGCGGTCCCAGGTAGACGGGCGAATGACTCCCTGACAAATATCCTGGCAGTGTGCCAACTACAAAGATGGCTGCTTTTGCTCAGGATACCGACTGCATTCGCTCGATTTGCCTTCCTAACCGTTCGTGCATAGCAGCTCTCCCATTCACTCGCCGGCAAAGGTCCTCCACCTGCAAGCTCTCCCCGCCCTCCTCTCACCATGAAGGCATCTCCGCGAGGCCACTTCGCATCGCGATCTCTGGCGACTGGAGCCGGGTTTGGACAAACTTCCCGGCTGACCCAATCTTTTCTTCCGAGACCCACACAACTAATCCATTAGTTGCGCGTCTCAATCTACAGACGCGCCAAGCACGAGGAACCAGCCAGTGCCTCCAAAGAAGTCCAACACGCTCACCGAAGCCGAGCTCAGACTCATGAAGCTCCTCTGGACCCGTGGCGAATCCGCCGTCAGCGACCTCGTCGCAGCCATGCCCGAACACGAAGCCCTTGCCTACAACTCCATCCTTACCACCGTCCGCATCCTCGAGCAAAAGGGCTACGTCGAGCACCGCCAAGGGGGCCGAGCCTTCCTCTACCGCCCCAGCGTGCAGGAGCATGAAGCCAGCCGCTCGGAAATCCGCCATCTCCTCACCCGCTTCTTTGGCAACTCCCGCGAGCGCCTCCTGCTCTCCATGCTCGACGACGAGGCACTCAGCGCAGACGAAATCCGCCGCCTCAGGCAGGTGATCGCCCAGGCAACCCCTGACAAATCGGAATCGGAGGCGCGCTGACCCATGCTCACCTCCTCATTCCCCGCCTTCTCTCCCCTCGCCGGCCAGGCCGCATCCGCCTTTGTCGCCTGCCTCTGGCAGGGATCCGTCCTCGTCGCCGCTGTCGCCCTTTGCCTCAAAACAGCAAAATCAGCCTCCTCGCGCCTTCGCTTTGCCGTCTGGGCAGCTACCTTCTGCGCCCTCGCAGCACTTCCCCTGCTCCCTCTCGCGCATACCACCTTCCCGGCACAGGCCGCGGCCGTTTCTCAGCACCCCCTGCTCCTGCTTGACAGCCGCTGGAGCCTGGCCATCGCTCTCCTCTGGATTTCCATCTCTCTCTACCGCCTCGCCGACCTCGCCTGGCACGCATGGCGTCTGCGCGCCCTCTGGAACTCCGCCCCCCGCCTCGACCACAGCCACCTCGCTTCCGGCATTGCTTCCGATATTGAGATTTGCGCCACCCACCACCTCGCCAACCCCGGCGTCATCGGCTTTTTCGCTCCCAAAATCCTGCTTCCCCTCGATCTCCTTGAGCGCCTCACCCCCGACGAACTCCGCCAGGTTCTACTGCATGAGGCCGAGCACCTCCGCCGCCGCGACGACTGGACCAACCTTCTACAGAAACTCTGCCTCACTCTCTTCCCCCTCCATCTGCCCCTCCTGTGGGTCGAGCGTCAGCTATGCCGTGAGCGCGAACTCGCCTGCGATGAAGGCGTAGTCCATCAGACTCACGCGCCCCGCGCCTATGCCATCTGCCTCACACGCCTCGCAGAGCAGCGTCTCGATGCTCCCCGTGAAGCCCTCGCACTCGGCGCATGGCGGCGCCGTTCCGAGCTTGTCCACCGCGTGCACGCCCTGCTCGCCCGCCGGACGGCCCTCCCCGTCTGGCAAACCCGTCTCCTGTGCGGACTCATCCTCGCCGGCATTGCCCTGGGAGCGGCCGCCTTCGCACGCGCCCCCGAACTCGTCGCATTCACCGCTCCTGCAGCGACCGCAGTTTCTTCGGCGCAACCCGCTGCCCAAGGGCTCCAACCCGCGGCATTCCGCCACTCCTCCGTCCCGCGCCTTCAGATGGCTTCTTTCGCCCGGAAGTTCACCCCGCGCTCTACAAATCGCCCCTCACCTCGCCCCGCGCAGACCGTCCACCAGCTCCTCGCATCCCAACGCACAACCCAAGTCAATCAGACCGCAGTTAACTCGTCTGACACGCCCGAGATCTCCGGCTGGCTGGTGCTCACCGACTGGCCCCAGGGCGACGCCTCCCAACCGGCGCGCAGAACATCCAAGGCTGCCTCTGCCAGCGCCTCCAGATCCACCAGCCCTGTCCTCAACCTGGTCTTCACTCTGGAAACCCCAGATCACCAAAAGTTTGCCGCCGTGCCAACCCGTTCCGGTTGGCTGGTCATTCAACTCTAGAAATCAACCTTTTCAAACCCAAATACGAGGTCACCATGAAACAAGCAACTAATTCATTAGTAGCCCGCATCAAGAAGATGAGCTTCCCGCTCGGACTTACGTCTGCCTTTGTCCTCAGCGCAGCATTGCTGCTCAGCCACAACCCCATCCACGCCTCCACCACAGCGGCCAGCGTTTCCATCCCGGACAACCAGGCCACCACTTCTCTGGAAGCACTCGACCAGGCCGTCGAAAACGTCGCCTCCCGAGTCACCCCAGCCGTCGTCAACGTGAGCGTCACCTCCAAGGCACATCAGGACGACAGCGACTCCGAAGACGGCGCTGGCGCACAGGGTGCATTACCTCCTGGCCTGCCCCCAGGGCTCGAACAGTTCTTTAACCACGGCCAGCACCAGGGCCCGCAAATCGAACACGGCATTGGCAGCGGCATCATCATCTCCCCCGACGGATACATCGTCACCAACAACCACGTCGTCGACGGCGCAACCCAGATCCGCGTCACCCTCAACGACCGTCGCGTCTTCCCCGCCGAGCTCATCGGCACCGACAAGCTCACCGACCTCGCCGTCATCCGCATCAAAGCAACCGGCCTGCCCTACATCGCCTGGGGAGATTCAACACGCCTCCATCCCGGCCAGACAGTCCTCGCGTTTGGCAGCCCCTTCGGCTACTTCCAGTTCTCCGTCACCCGCGGCATCGTCAGCGCCGTCAACCGGCCCAACCCCTACAGTGACGACGCCCGCAAGCCCGGCAGCTTCATCCAGACCGACGCTGCCATCAATCCCGGCAACTCCGGCGGACCGCTCGTCAACTCCCGCGGCGAACTCATCGGCATCAACACCTTCATCATCTCCAACTCCGGCTCCTTTGCCGGCGCTGGTTTCGCTATCCCCTCTCAAATTGCTGAGGCCATCACCACGCAACTCATCCAGCACGGCACCGTCCACCACGGATACCTCGGTATCTCCATGAACGATGTCACACCGGAAAACACCAGCTTCTTCAACCTCCCAGACGCGCGCGGAGCCATCATCAGCCAGGTCACCCCAGACTCCCCGGCCGCCAAAGCCGGGCTCAAGGCCGGAGACGTCCTCCGCTCCCTCAACGGCAAGCCCCTTGAAAACGGCTCCGCACTCCAGGTCGCCGTCAGCACCATGGCCCCCGGCGGTGATATCGCCCTCGGCATCATGCGTGACGGCAAAGTGGAAACCGTCACCGTCAAGGTCGGCGAATTTCACGCCGACACACAGCTCGCCGGCAACGGCGACGACCAGCAGAAGCACGGCCGTCTCGGACTCACCGTCGACGAAATCACCCCGGAAATCCGCCAACAGCTAGGCCTCCCCGGCGACATCAAAGGGGTGGCTGTCGAAAGGGTCCGGCCCGCCAGCCCTGCCGACGATGCCGGCCTTGCTCCTGGTGACGTCATCCTTGAGCTCGACCGCCATACCATCACGTCCGCCGAGCACTTCGCCACCGAGGTGCATGCCGTCCCCGAAGGAAAGGACATGCTCATCCTCATCTGGTCTCACGGCGGCACCACCTACCGCGTCATCCACCCCGATCTGTCCAAACAGAACGGCATGTAATCAGAACTGACCCAATAACCGCGGGTCGCCCGTGCTCCAAAAAGTCTCTTCCGGGTGACCCGCATCCCAAACAAAACACACAATCTGACACAAATGCAATACAGTGGTATGCAACCCGGCTTCTCCTCCAGGGCTGTTCGGGCGGAAGACAAATGCATACAGACAAACCCACCGAAAAGCTCCGTAGCGGCCGCGTAACTCTCAAGATGCTCGCCGCCGAACTCAACCTCGACCCCGCTACCGTCAGTGTCGTGCTCAACAACGTCCCTGGGCGCTCTATCCCAGAGCCCACCCGCGAACGCATCCGCACCCTCGCCCTCAAGCGAAACTACCAGCCCAGCTTCATCGCACGCTCCCTGCGCAGCAGCCGAACCATGACAATCGGCGTCCTCGTCCCTGTCCTCTCGGAGGGATATCACTCCGAGGTCCTCAACGGTATCTACGACTATCTCCTGGAAGAGCATTACTTCAACTTCATCGTCTGCCACCGCCACCGTCCGGAGCTCATCGAACGCTACCCGGACATGCTCGTCAGCCGCGGCGTGGAAGGCATCATCGCCATCGATACCCACCTCACCCACGAACTCATCGTCCCTGCCGTCTCCGTTGCCGGCCACAGCCACATCCACGGTGTCTCCAACGTCGTCCTCGACCACAATGTCGCAGCCCACGACGCCCTCAAGCACCTCTACGATCTTGGTCACCGCAGCATCGCCTTCATGCGCGGCCAGCCCTACTCTGCTGACTCCAACGTCCGCTGGGAGAGCCTCGTCAACGCCGCCCGCGAACTCGGCCTCCCCATCGACCCCGAACTCACCGTCCAGCTCACCGAAGACGTCACTTCACCCGAACTCGGATACCCCACCGCCCAGCAGCTCATCCAAAAACATCACAGCTTCTCCGCCATCGTCTGCTTCAACGACATGGCCGCAATCGGCGTCACCCGCGCCCTCCACGACGCCCAAATTCGCGTCCCCCAGGACATCTCCGTCGTTGGCTTCGACGATCTCCAGCTCGCCGAGTTCAATACCCCGCGCCTCACCACCATCCGCCAGCCCCTGCATGAAATGGGTGCTCTCGCTGCACGCACCCTCCTCGCCAAGCTCAACGCCGGCACGGAAATGCCCGGGCAAATCGCCGTCTGCCCCAAACTCATCGTCCGCGAATCCACTGGACCCGCCCGCCAAATCTAACTCCCCCGGTCAGCTCAGTCACGCAGCAGACGTCGCACCGAGATCTGCTTGCACGCGGGAGTCTATCGCTGGCTGCCCTTCCGGCATAGTCAGCTGCCCCTTCTCAAGAGAACAGCGGTTTCCATATGCGCGCAGTTGCGTGATTTCCCACAACTGATATGAGCTTGGAAACCCATGCGCTCGGGCACAAAACATTCGGCACCATCTTGCAGACGATCGGAATAAAAGCGGAGAGCGGTATCCCATCTGCAGACGGATTGTCCTCTGCCATCAGCCTCCCGCGTCTTCAGATTTCCGATGCTCCTCCACGGATATCAACACCCTCCCCCAACTCCGCGAGCACTCTCATTGCTCCCTCAAAAAACTGTACATTGGCAGAGCCTTCGGGTATAAAGATTCCTCTTAACCCGCGGCCCCAACTGTGGCGGCCAAATTTCCACTTCCCCACTTCCCCAATTCGTTTCTCCTGCGCCGTTGGAAGACTGGCTTATAGCGACCACACGCCATGGTAGGAGTGAGTGCTTTTGCTCGACCGCGGTTCATCGTCAAAAGAGAGGCTAGTAGCGGATTTCACTGCTATTGCCAATCGTCCTCAAACCTATGGGATCAGCTCTAGGGACTCGTTGAAATTCGCCTGATTGCGGTGTCTTTCCTGGGGATTTTCGTCTCTTCCCGTTAGAGATCGGTTTGAATTGCGGTTCTGGTCGGTGTTTATAGGGGTTTGCATGCCTCAGAGAATCATCTCTGAGGCATGCAAACGCTGCTCAGGCACACTGCTCCCTGAGTCTTGCTGGTTGCTGTTGCGCGATGAGCCGAGGTAGCCGGAGCAGGTTGTGGGCGGCGCAACTGAAGACGAACAGCCAGTCCACTTTCTCCAGACCTCGCAGCTTGACTTGGCGCAG
>Ga0302150_10000609_pt1 | contig 15253 bp, 11 predicted proteins | sample I_Bog_N1_2_FD_198635 | JGI IMG/M metagenome (GOLD analysis project Ga0302150, IMG submission 198635) | Peat permafrost microbial communities from Stordalen Mire near Abisko, Sweden - I_Bog_N1_2 | ecosystem: Environmental > Terrestrial > Soil > Wetlands > Peat | place: Sweden: Abisko, Stordalen... | reverse complement strand
GCCAGATCATTCGCTTGAGGTTCTCGCATAGATGTCAGATTGCGCTCTCATCAGCATAGCAACATATCGACAACATCTATCCCATCGTGCCTTGCTGCTAAGCGTGTGCTAGCTTCAGCGCTACGCATCGTTCGAATCTTGCTTCTAACTACTTTCGGCGTATAAGTAGACATGAGAACAAACGTTTGTCTAGAATGTCCCTACTCTATCAGTCGCTAAGCGGAACTACTTCTGTGCGACGGTCTCTTCCTGATGACACGGCGGAGGTAACTTCTGATGGTCGGAGATCTTCAATGCGAGTGCGCGCTGTTCCATCCCTGCTAATTCTGTCTACCGTCGCAATCATCTTCGGCACCACGGCTTCGTATCTTGCGTCTCCATCGGCCACTGTCTCTGCGCACCAGGTCACCCAGCCGATTCCCACTCCCGCCTCCGATGAAGAAGCCCGCGCCTTCGCCGACAAGCTCATCCGCAAGATGACTCTCGCTGAAAAGCTCGGCCAGATGACGCAAATCCCTCTTAACTATCCGACCAATCCTGCCGCCGACGTCCAGGCGCGCAACGGAGACGTGGGCTCCTTTCTCTTCATCACCGAGGCCGCCGAAATCAATCGCCTCCAGCACGTCGCGGTCGAGCAGAGCCGCCTCCACATCCCTCTTCTCTTCGGCTTCGACGTCATCCACGGCTTCCGCACCATCTATCCCGTCCCCATCGCCATGGCCGCCAGTTGGGACCCGGCAGTACCCGAAAAGGCGCAGTCCATGGCCGCCCGTGAAGCCCGCGCCACCGGCATCCAGTGGACCTTCGCTCCCATGGTCGACATCGCGCGAGACCCGCGCTGGGGCCGCATGATGGAAGGAGCCGGCGAAGATCCCTTCCTCGGCTCTCGCATGGCGGAAGCCCAGGTCAAAGGCTTCCAGGGCGACGACCTCGCATCCCCCGACCACATCATGGCCTGCGTCAAGCACTTCGCCGGCTACGGCGCAGCATCCGGTGGCCGCGACTACGAAGAGTCCAACATCTCCGACGAGCAGCTTTGGAACGTCTACTTCCCGCCCTTCCACGCCGCCCTCGAAGCCGGAGCAGGCTCCCTCATGAGCGCGTACATGGACCTCAACGGAGTGCCTGCCACCGGCAACCGCTTCCTCCTCCACGATGTCCTCCGTGACGACTGGAACTTCCGCGGCATGGTCGTCAGCGACTGGTCCTCCGTTCAGAGCCTCACCACCCACGGCTTCGCAAAGGATAACGCCGACGCAGCCGTTCGAGCGGTCAACGCCGGTGTCGACATGGAGATGACCAGCACCACCTTCCGCGACACCCTCCCCGCAGCTCTCAAAGACGGTGCTGTCACCGAAGCTACCCTCAACAATGCAGTCCGCGACATCCTCGTAGCCAAGTACAAGCTCGGCCTCTTCAAGAATCCCTACAGCGATCCATCCAAAGCCGCAGCGCAGATGGTAACTCCAGAGCAGCGCGCTACCGCCCGCAAGATCGCCACGCGGACCGCCGTTCTCCTGCGCGACGAAAACAATCTCCTCCCCCTCAGCGCCAACGCAAAATCCATCGCCCTCATCGGCCCCCTCGCCGACTCCAAGCCCGACATCATGGGCTCCTGGTCCCTCGCCGGCCATCCCTCCGACTCCGTCACCGTCCTGGAAGGCATGCGTGCCCGCTTCGGCGCCTCGCACATCCACTACACCAAGGGCGTAGAGATCGAGCGCGAGCAGCCGTCCATCTTCGACCCACAATTCTCCAGCCCCAAACCCACCATGAAGACCGATGCCGAGCGTAACGCCGAGTTCCATCACGCCATCGATCTCGTCAAGAAGTCCGACGTCGCCGTCCTCGTTCTCGGCGAGCTCCAAAGCATGAGCGGCGAGCGTGCCTCGCGCTCCAGCCTTGACCTTCCCGGCCAGCAGGAGCAACTCCTCGAAGCCGCAGTCGCCACCGGCAAACCCGTCGTTTTGGTCCTCCTCAACGCTCGCCCCCTCAACATCACCTGGGCGTCCACCCACGTCCCCGCCATCCTCGAAGCCTGGTATCCCGGCACCGAAGGTGGCAACGCCATAGCCGACGTCCTCTCCGGCGACGCCAACCCCGGCGGCAAACTTCCGTTCGCCTGGCCCGTCACGATCGGCCAGATCCCCATCAACTACGCGCGCAACCTAACGCAAATCCCCGAAGCCCCCGACACCCGCTATTGGGACGGCACCAGCGCTCCACTCTACCCCTTCGGCTACGGCCTCAGCTACTCCACCTTCACTACCACCAACCTGCGCATTGCCGAGCCCACCGTCCACGCCGGCTCCACGCTGCAAGTCTCCATCGACGTGCAAAACACCAGCAACCGCCCCGGAGATGAAGTCGTTCAGCTCTACACCCACCAGCGCGCCGGCAGCGCCTCACGCCCCGTCCGCGAGCTCAAAGGCTTCCTCCGCGTCTCGCTCCAGCCGCACGAAACCCGCACCATCGGCCTCCCGCTCCACACCAAAGACCTCGGCTTCTGGAGTCCCCAAACCCACCACTGGTCCATGGAACCCGGCACCTTCGACCTGTGGGTCGGCTCCGACGAAACCGCCACCAACCACACCACCTTCGACCTCCTCCCCTAACCAACTCAACAAACGTTTTGAAGGGGCGGGACTTCAGTCCCGCTGCAAGCTCAATCAAATCCAGGCGGCTTTAGCCGCTAGGGGACTGCTGTTCTTCCACTCCCTTGCCCCGCTACTTCCCAGCTGCCATCATCTCCCGCAACGAAGCCGGCTTCCACCCAGCCCCCCACTTTGACGGTCTCGCCCCCATCACAAACTCCAACGTCCCACCCCGCACGATCTCCCGATACGAAATCTCCGGCACCTCCAGCGCCACGCCATTCAACGTAGCGCTCTGTATATAAACATTCGCAGCCGAATTATTCTTCGCGACGACTGAGAAACTCTTCTTCCCCGCCAACCGCAGCGTCATCTTCGCAAACAGCGGACTCCCGATCATGTACTCTCCCGACGCCGGATTCACGGGATAAAATCCCATCGCCGTAAACAAATACCAGGCAGACATCTGCCCGCAGTCATCATCGCCATCCAACCCTGCAGGAAGATTCGCATACTCTGCCGCCGCAATCTCCCTCACCTTCGCCTGCGTCTTCCATGGCTCGCCGCTGTAGTCATACAAGTACCCGTAATGATGGCTCGGCTCGTTCTTGTGCACGTTATGTCCGCCGCGAAAGTGCTCATCCAGCAGCGCGTTGTATCTCTCCGCCCCGCCCATCAGCTTCATCAGTCCCGGCTCATCATGCAGCACCGCCCACGTATAAACCCAGTGGTCGCCCTCCGTCCATCCATCCTTTTCGCCCGCCCACGACCCATCCGAATTCTTCGCCTGCATAAATCCAGTCGCCGGATTAAATACATGCTCATAGTTCAGTGATCGCTTCAGAAAGAATTCATATTCTGCCGTCTTCCCCATCCCCTTCGCAACCTGCGCCACGCACCAATCGTCATAAGCATCTTCCAACGTCCGTGAAGCCGACTCCGCTGTCTTATCATTCGGCACAAATCCCAGCATCTTTGAGTACGTCAGTCCACCTCGAGCCTCATACGGCGTATGCGGTTCGCGATCAAACCACCTTCGCGTCGTGTCTCCATCAGGAGGCGTCATCGCGTCCTTATACACCGCATTCCACGCTATATTCGCATCAAAGCCGTGGAGCCCCTTGTCCATAGCCTCGGCCACCAGCGAATCGGCATGCGTCCCAATCATGATGTTCGTATAAGAAGGGTTCGGCCACTTCGGCATCCATCCGCCTTCCTTGTAGTTCTGCAGCAGCGCCGTAATCATCCCATCCACGCGCTCCGGAGCCAGCAGCGTCTGCAAACTAAACTCCGCGCGAAACGTGTCCCATATCGAATACGCCGTGTAAGACGATCCCACATGCACAGCATCATCGAACGCGCTGTAGTACCGTCCATCCTCTGAAAACTCCCGCGGATACAGCAGCGCGTGATACAGCGCCGTATACACCTCCGCCCGCTGATCCTCGCTAGCTCCGTCCACACTCACCTCGCCGAGCTTCGCATTCCACTTTGCAGCCGTCTCCCGCCGCACCGCATTAAAATCCCACCCCGGAATCTCCTTCCGCAAATTCGCCCGAGCCTGATCCACACTCAGAAACGAAGTCCCCACCCGCGCCTCAACCACCTCACCCTCCGTCGTCCTGAACCGCGCATAAGCCCCCGTTGCCTTACCCGGTCCCCCATACGTCGACCCCGCAAACCCTTCTCGAAACTCCACCACGAAGTACCCCTTAAAATTCGACAACTTGAGCGGACCAAGATTCGCATCCGTCCGATCAGGGTTATAGCCGCTGATCTCTCTCCGCGCCGCATCCACCTCGGCGAACCCCTTTACCCCCGGCCTTGAAGCCTCCACCATCACCGTCCCATCCGCACCCGTCGGGAACGTGAACTTCATCAACGCGCATCGACTAGTCGCCGTCATCTCTGTCCGAATCACCCGCCCCGCACCCGCATCCATCTTCACCGAGTAATAATCCGGCCGAGCCACCTCTTCCGCATGTGTGAACTTAAGCGCCCGCTCCTCCGGCGTTATCTTCAACCCATCAACTTCCGGCATCAGCGTCACATACCCGTAGTCGCCCATCCAGATTGCTGGCTGATGCGTCCCCATAAATCCAGAAATCGCCGTGTCGTCATATTTGTACGAAACTGTGCCCAGTTTGTTCTGCCGCGTCTGTGCCGTCCAATCCGTCATCCCAAACGGAGGCACCACAAAGGGCATGCTACCGCCATACCCAATCGGCCCGCTTCCTGTCCCAATCCGCACGTTCACCCAATCAATCGGCGAGGACTTCTGCGCACCCGCCACTCCGACGGACAAACTACTCACAACTACGCAAACGCACACACCTCGCAACCAACTCATCATCTCTTCGCTCCTAGACCTCGCAGGATAGAAGTCCACCCCCTCCGAGCGCAATACGGCCTACCCGCCGCGAGTGTTTTACCATCGAAGCAATCGGTCTTCACCGAGTCAACACACGAGAGAGCAGGGAACAGCAATGGCATACGTAAGCTTCATCGCAGAAGGTCGCAGCACCTACGGGATCGCCCGCCCCGACGGCGTGTTCGATCTCGGTCGCCACATCGGAGCCGCTTTCCCCGACCTCCGCTCCTTCCTCACCGCCCAATCCCTCGGCCGCATCACCGCTCTACCCGACCCCCTCATCACCGACTACGCTACCGGCCAGTTCACTTATCTTCCCATCATCCCCAACCCCTCCAAGATCCTCTGCGTCGGCCTCAACTACCAGGACCATCTCGCCGAAACCGGTCGCCGCCCAGCTGATTACCCTACCCTCTTTACACGTTTCGCCGACACCCTCGCCGGCCACCAAACCCCCATGCTCCTCCCCTCCGTCTCCTCCTCCTTCGACTATGAAGGAGAGCTCGCCGTCGTCATCGGCAAGCACGGCTTCCACCTCCCCGAAGACCGCGCCCTCGACATCGTCGCCGGCTACTCCCTCTTCAACGACGGATCTATCCGCGACTGGCAGCGCCACACCAACCAGTTCACCCCCGGCAAGAACTTCCCCTCCACCGCTGGCTTCGGCCCCACCCTCGTCACGAAGGAAGAGGCTGGCCCACTCCCCGAAAAATCCATCCAGACCCATCTCAACGGTCAGCTGGTCCAGTCCGCCCACCTCGGCGACATGATCTTCTCCATCGCAAAAGTCATCGCCTACATCACGGCCTTCACTCCGCTCTCACCAGGAGACGTCATCGCCACAGGAACCCCCGGCGGTGTCGGCTTCACCCGCGAACCGCCTCTCTTCATGCGCGCCGGCGACACGGTCACCGTCACCATCGAAGGCATCGGCACCCTCACCAACCCCATACAGTCCGCACCTGTTTAGCCCAGCACTTTCGAAAGCACGACATGCGCTCGGTCGTTAACCGCACATAAGAAGGAACTTAAGTACCCCATTCACTATTGACCTTTTAGGTCACCCATCTGATTAAGCCCCCTCCATTCACGCTCGGTTGAACGTGCATTGGCTACCATCAGTCTCGACTCTCACTTCCTATAAGGGTTTGGGAAAGGTGCCGATAAACTTCCTGGCTATCCCGGCGAAACCAGTCGAGCGGGAATCGGCGCCGCAGGAGGCATGCGAATCGAGATGACGAACCACCAGGTCTACCCCATAGATGCAACCCCGGACCCCGCGCTCAATCCATCCTCAAACAGCGGACCGCTGAGCGCCGCCCCGTCAGATTCTCTCCTCTTGGAGGAAATTCGCATCCTGCGCGAACGCGGCCTAAGCGACGAGTGCATCCACGGTCTCTTCAGCGGCTTCCATATCGATGCCTATCCCCAACCTTCGGGTAAGCAGTGGATGCTTCCTATCAACGACCAATTGATTCGGCTCATCTGGGGTGCTCCTGCCACCCGCCTTCGCTGGACTGACTATCCGCGGCAAATCCCCAAGACAGCTTAGCGGTCCGACGACCGGAACTTCGCGTACTCTCCGCTCAGAAAATGATGCCGCTGCATACTCACCGCCAGTAGCAGAAACAGCACCGTTATGCCCACCACGACCAGGTACTGTACGTACGGCGGCCAGCGTGAGTTCGGCCCACCCGACCTCGCCGGTTTGCGCGGTCCGCTCAGCCGGTTCAGGTTTCCGCGTACTCTCGAGCCCCGATCCTCTGTCATTAGAGTGTCCCTCCTCCATCGCGCAGATTTGAAATATAACCCGATTCGTATCCCTCCTTGTATCAGGTCTATCGTCGATTAGCGAGAATAAATACTCTCCCGCTTCTCCCAGGATTCCGGAATCGGAACCACCTGCCGCTACAACCAGCGGTCGTATACACTCAACCGCATCATGATCTCTTGCCGCTGCCTCTCCGTGATCCTCTCCATCGCCTCCTTCGCAGCCGCCCTCCCCGGTGCGCTCTCCGCCCAATCCACCAGCCCATACAAGATCCTCTCCGTCGACAAGCTCGGAGGAGAGGGTGGCTGGGACTACCTCACCGCAGACGCCACCACTCGGCAGCTCTACTTCGCCCGCTCGGGCCCCGAGGGTAGCCTCCACGTCTACAACCTCGACACCCTCGCCCCCATCGGCGAAGTACCCACCGGCAATGCGCACGGCGCCGCCATCGATGACGCCACCCACCATGGCTTCGCCACCAGCAATCCGGTCACCATGTTCGACTCCCAGACCCTTAAGGTCATCAAGACGATCAACACCGGCGGCCGGCCCGATGGCTTCCTCGACGATCCCGCCACCCATCACGTCTACATCCTCTCCCACGTCACTCCCAACGTCACCGTCCTCGACGCCGCAACCGGCGACATCGTCAAAGCCTTCGACGTAGGAGGAGCAGTCGAGCAGGCCGCCCTCGACAACCACGGTCATCTGTTCATCGACCTCGAAGACAAGGACGCCATCGCCGTAGTCGACACCGCAGCCCTCACCCTCACCGGTAAGTACGACGTCTCCAGCCGCGGCGGAGGCTGCGCCGGCCTCGCCATCGACGCCGCCCACGATATCCTCTTCGCCGCCTGCGCTGACAAGAAAAACATGATCGTCCTCAACGCCACGAACGGCAAAATCCTCGACGTCCTCCCCACCAACGGCGACTCCGACGGAGCCGCCTTCAACCCCGACACCATGGAAGCCTTCAGCACCCTCGGCGAAGGTGTCCTGGCTGTGGTCAAAGAAAACTCCCCCACCAGCTTCACCCTCGAGCAACTCCTCCCCACCCAGCCCCGAGCTCGCACCATAACGCTGGATCAAAAGACCGGCCACATCATCACCGTCACCGCCGACTTCGGCCCAGCTCCCGCCGCCGAACCCGGCAAGCGAGTCCGCCCCCCCATGATCCCCAACACCTTCCGCATCCTGGTCATCGGCAAGTAACCCGGACGCTCGTTTCCTCGCGCCACTCAAACTTTGTCATCTCAACCGGAGCATCACGCACAGCCAACCGACCCCAACCCACATCAGGAATCCCGCATCTCAACCGTGCATACGCCATCCGCAACACCGCGTGTGCACGGTCACCTTCCCAGGAGATGCAAATGGAACGCAGAGACTTCCTCAAGACCGCCGCCGCAGCCAGCGTAGCGGCGACCACCACCAGCGCCCTCACCCAATCTCCCGCCACCACCAGCGCCACCACCCGCCCGCAATCCCCAGACATGATCTACCGCCAGCTCGGCACCACGGGCGAGACCGTCTCGGCCATCGGCCTCGGCGGCTTCCACATCGGCAAGCAAGCCGACCCCAACGAAAGCATCAAGCTCATCCACACCGCCATCGACCACGGCATCACCTTCATGGACAACTGCTGGGACTATAACGACGGTATCTCCGAAGTCCGCATGGGCCAGGCTCTCCGCAACGGCTACCGCGACAAGGTCTTCCTCATGACCAAGCTCGACGGCCGCACCGTCACCGAGTACAACAAGCAGCTCGAACAATCCCTCGGCCGCCTCCAGACCGACGTCATCGACCTCGTCCAGTTCCACGAAGTCATCCGCATGGAAGATCCCGACCGCATCTTCGCCGACGACGGAGCCATCCATGCTGCCATGGCCGCCCGCAAGGCCGGCAAGATCCGCTACATCGGCTTTACCGGCCACAAAGATCCCGCCGTCCACCTCCGCATGCTCGAAACCGCCAAGGCCCACGGCTTCCACTTCGACACGGTCCAAATGCCCGTCAACGTAATGGACGCCCACTTCCGCTCCTTCACCCACCAGGTCATCCCCGTCGCCAAAGAGCAGGGAATCGGCATCCTCGCGATGAAGACCTTCGGCGACCACTTCATACTCGACAGCAAAACGGTAGAGCCCATCGAAGCCCTCCACTACGGGCTCACCCAGCCCGTCTCGGTCGTCATCACCGGCATCGACTCGCTGCCGATCCTAGGCCAGGCCCTGCAAGCCGCCCGCACCTTCAAGCCCCTCACTGACGCCCAAACAAAATCCATCCTCGACCGTACCCAGCAAGCCGCCCTCACCGGCAAGTTCGAACTCTTCAAAACCACCTCCCACTTCGACGGCACCGCCGGCAACCCCAAATGGCTCGGCTAGCAGAAGCGGAGCAAGGACCGCATTCGTCGTAGTCGCTGTATTTTTGTTGTTGCCCTGGTTTTCTTGCTGTCATTCCGAGCGAAGCAAGGAATCTGCTTCTCCCTCGCGAATACGTGGTCCCCTGCGGGCGCTCTTGACCGCTGGGCGGGAGGAGCGGGCGCCCGTTCTTCCATCCCAAAATGCTGTCAAGCCCCCTGATGCCTTAACCCAACAAACCAAGCCACATACGCTTGGCATAGTTACCCTATCCAACTAGATACAATGGAAGAAGGGCATCTTCTGAAGATCAGGGGCTGCGAGCCGGCGACATCCGCCACTCGCAGCCCCATTCCATTTAATGTCCAAAATCAAGGAGAAACATGTCCGAACCATTCAAGATCGACCGCAAGCTTCCACCGCACGAGCTCAACGCCCGCCGCAACCGTAAGCGCGCCGTCACCCAGCTCCCAGCCGTGGCCCATCTGCAAAAGACCCATCCCCGCGACCGCCAGGAGCTCGGCTCCCCCAACGACACGGTCTACAACCCAGCCACGAACTGGGTCAATAACCAATCAGCAGACGAAAACCATCAATAACGCCTTTCATACGAATACTTTGCCCGTAAAGTCTCTGAACGGAATACTTTACGAGGCAGCTCAGCCATATCTTGATTCATAACCCCTCTCGTTGGAATACTTTGCAGCAAAGGAAGGCCTAAAGCGGGGGGGAGGGGGTGCTCCCACAGGGTGCGCCTCAAAAAAGGAACAACATGCCTACCAAGTTCTGTCGTCACATTAAAATTAACGGAGAGCGCTGCGGTTCGCCCGCGCTGACCAACCAGGTCTTTTGCTACTACCACGTCGAAATCAAGCGTCGCCATGGCCGCTGCAATCCGCGTTGCGAGGTATCCCCCACCGTTCTTCGCCCCATTTCTCTGCAGGACGGCTCCCAACGCGACCCCATCTTCGCCGAACCCACTGAGCCTCCCTTCCAACTCGATCTCCCGCCCCTTGAGGACCGTCACTCCATCCAGATCGCCCTCTCCATGGTCATTACTGCCCTGGCCGAAGGTCGCATCGATTCCAAACACGCCGCAATGCTCTTTTACGGTCTCCAGGTCGCCAGCTCCAACGCACACAAGCTTAACCCTTCGCCCAAACGCGATCCCGGCAAAGTCAGTAAGACGGTCCTCGACTCTTCCGGCAGCAGGCTCATCGCTCCCGACGAAGATCCCGAAGACCCCGAGGAAACTCAGAGTTGGGAGCGCCCTGGCACCGCCACTCGTTACTGGAACATGCTCCAGGCAGAGGAGAAGGAAAAGGAGCGCCGCAAGGCCGAAGCCGCTGCTCTTTTCAACGGAGGAACTCCCGCGCCCCAAATCAGCGAAGAATGACCCCTCGCAGACCCAGCCTCCGAGGCAACGGGTGAGTCTTCTAGTCGAATCATTACTCGTGGAATCAGCCCGTCTGTCGCCGCAACTTTTTCGGCGCAGCAAGGTCTGAGCTTCCATGGATCACGATTTCTACAAGGAGTTGAAGTCTATGAAATCAAAGAATAAACTACTCGCAATTGCCGGTGGCATTCTCCTCTCCGCATCGCTTACTGCAGGAGCTCAGGTAGTCGTCCGTATCGGACCACCTCCACCGCGACCCGTTGAAGTTATTCCCGCCGCCCCATACCCCGGCTGGGTCTGGCAACCCGGCTTCCATCGCTGGGACGGAGTCCGTTACGTCTGGGTTCCTGGCCATTGGGTTGAGCCACCTTACGGCGGTGCCCGCTGGGTTCCCGGCCACTGGCGTCCAGGTCCCGGAGGCTATGTTTGGGTGGAAGGCCATTGGCGCCGCTAAAGACAGACAGTAGACAGTAAGGGCAGACAGTAGACAGTCGGGAGCATGGGAAGTCCCCCACCCCGCTGCTGCTGTCTCCCTGTTGACTGTCTCTCCCTCAACTATCATCAATCCATGTCCGATCTCACCCCCGAAGACCGCGCCCGCCGCGTCAAAGTCCTGCTCTACGACGTCGATGGCGTCCTCACCAACGGCGACATCACCATCATCCCGCCCCTCGACGGCGACCCCAATGGCCGCGCCACCGAGGTCAAATCCTTCTCCGCGCACGACGGGATGGGGATCAGCATCGCCCGCCTCGCCGGCCTCAAAATCGGCTTCGTCACCAAGCGTCAATCGCAGGTAGTCGCCATCCGTGCCCGAGACCTCAAGATCGACCACGTCTACCAGGGCCAGTCCAACAAGGTCGACGCGCTCAACAAGATCATCGCCGCCGAAGGCTGCACCCTCGACGAAATCGCCTATGTGGGCGACGACATCATCGACCTCCCCGTCATGCGCAAAGTAGGCTTCGCCATCGCCACGGCCAACGCCCGTCCACAAGCCAAGGCCGCCGCCCACTACACCACCCCCAATCCCGGAGGCCAGGGCGCCGGCCGCGATGCCATCGACTTCATCCTCAACGCCCGCGGCATCCTCGACCAAACCATCGAGCAATACCTCGACCCCAACAGCGCCGAAGCAAAATCCGCCGACATCGGTGCTGGCAACATGTAGTCCAACCGCTGCAACTCACCCCCGCGTATGGGGATAGCGAGGGTCCAACATCACCCGCTTGATCTGCCCGGCATGACGGTCACTGTGCTGCGCAATCACCAGCAGCCATTGATACCCATCAAGATCTCCCAGCGTGAGGTGGGGGAAGAAGTGCTGGCGCAGATCGGCCTGCACCTCTCGCGCGAAGGCAATCGTCTCCGCACGCTCGCGCCTCAGCATCTCCTGCATCGTTGCCGCATCCACGAAACCGCCGACAGGCCGCACAACTTCACGCGCTTCAATCTTCCGCTCTCCCACCACCGCCAGCTCGAGCACCGAATCTTGTTTTCGCGCAACCGCCTGCATCTTCTCCGGTTCCGCCGGCGTTGCGATAACCTTCGCTACCACTCCGCGAATGAACCGCTCAAACAGCACCAGGTGCTCAAAGTTTTCCGCGATCGACCAGCGCTCAGGCATCTCGCGAAACAGCCACTGCTCCGGCGTCATCCCTTCCGCCAACGCCAGCAACTTTGCCTCACTCGCCGTCAGTCGCTCCAGCAGGAACGCGCGTTCTTCCGCCCTCATCGTGTCCATTGTAGACATTTATCCTTTGGGCGAACAAACCGCGAATCCCGCGCTACAATATCCCATGCCCGAGCTCCTCCCAATCTCGGAACCCTTCACCCTCACCGACCCCCATCTCGCTTGGGCTCACCCCATCGTGCAGGAGTGGTTCCTTACCAAGTTCGGCTCGCCCACTGAACCCCAAATCCACGGCTGGCCCGCAATCCTCCGCGGCGATCCAACCCTCATCTCCGCGCCGACTGGTTCGGGTAAGACTCTGTCCGCGTTTCTAGTCTGCATCGACAAACTCCTGCGCGCTGCCATCGAGGGCCGCCTCGCGCCCCACACGCACGTCGTCTACATCTCGCCCCTCAAAGCCCTCTCCAACGACATCCAGAAGAACCTCGACGCACCGCTAGCCGAGATCCAGCAGCTAGCCATCGCGCGCGGCTATCTCTGCCCCGAAATCCGCACTGGCGTCCGCACCGGCGACACGCTCACCAAGCACCGCCTCGCGATGCTGAAGCATCCGCCGCACATCCTCGTCACCACGCCCGAGTCGCTCTACATCCTGCTCACGGCAGGGAAGTCGCGCCAGAACCTAACCCGCGTCCAAACCGTCATCGTCGACGAGATCCACGCCCTCGCCGACGACAAGCGAGGCGCCCACTTAGCCCTAACCCTCGAGCGCCTCGACGCCTTGGTCTGCGGTGAGAACCACCTAGTTCCCGGTGCAATGCTAACCGGCCTAAGCGCACCACCGCAGCGCATAGGCCTCTCCGCAACCCAGAATCCCATCGAGTTAGTTGCGGCGTTCCTCACCGGCACCCACTCGGATCGCCAAAAGGCATCCTTGAAAGGGACGGGCTTCAGCCCGTCCGTTAGTCCTCTTCGGGGAAAGGGGGCTTTAGCCCCTGAGGGAACGCGTCAACCAGCCACCATCATCCAAGTAGGCCAACGCCGAACCCTCGACCTGGCCATCGAAGTCCCCTCTGCCGAACTCACCTCGATCACCTCCATCGCCATGTGGGAGGAGATCTACGACAAGCTAGCCGCGCTAGCCGAGCAACACCGCAGCACGCTAGTCTTCGTCAACACCCGCAAGCTGGTAGAGAAGATCAGCTTCGAGCTCTCCAACCGCCTTGGCGAAGACGCGGTAGCCGCGCATCACGGCTCGCTCTCCCGCACGCTCCGTTTAGACGCCGAACAGCGCCTCAAGGCAGGCGAGTGCAAGATCCTCATCGCCACCGCCTCGCTGGAGCTAGGCATCGACATCGGCACCGTAGACCTCGTCTGCCAGATCTCCACCACCCGCGCAGTCGCAGTCGCCATGCAGCGCGTAGGCCGAGCCGGTCACTGGCGCGGAGCCATCCCCAAGGGCCGCTTCTTCGCCACCACCCGCGACGACCTCTTCGAGCAGGCTGCCCTCCTCCGCAAGATGGTAGCCGGCGAACTCGATCTCCTCGAGATCCCCGACCAGCCCATCGACGTCCTCATGCAGCAGATCGTCGCCATGGTCGGCGCGGAGTCATGGTCCGAAGACGCGCTCTTCCACGTCCTCCGCCGCGCGTACCCGTACCGCAACCTAACCCGCGAGCAGTACGAAGAGGTCCTCGCCCTCCTCCACAACGGCATCGAGAACTCCCGAGGCCGCTACGGCGCCTACATCCTTCGCGACCGCGTTCAGGGCCATCTCCACGCCCGCCGAGGCTCGCGCTCCATCGCCATCTCCAACGGCGGAGCCATCCCCGACACCTCCATCTTCGCGGTCATGCTCCAGCCCGAGAACGTCCAGATCGCCACCCTAGACGAGCACTTCGCCGTCGACAGCTCTCCCGGCGACGTCATCCTTCTAGGCAACACTAGCTGGCGCATCCAGCGCGTAGACCCCAGCGGCAAGGTCTTGGTAGAAGATGCACACGGGGCCCCACCCAGCATCCCCTTCTGGGAAGGCGAAGCCCCCCAGCGCACCTCCGTACTCAGCGACGGCGTAAGCGCCCTGCGAACCGAGATCGACGAGCGCACCAGCAATATTTCCCCCTCGCATCTGCTACAAAATCGTCATCTCGACCGGAGCGCAGCGGAGTGGAGAGACCCCTGTATTTCGTCCGAGGTAGTGACTGCACCTGAGGCACAACTCCAAGACGCCATCGCGTTCCTCCAACGCGAGTGCTTCCTCTCCGACTCCGCCGCCCTCCAACTCATCACCTACATCGTCCACGGCCGAGCCGTCCTCGGCGCGGTCCCCACCAAAACCACCCTCATCGCCGAGCGCTTCTTCGACGAAGGTGGTGGCCAGCAGCTCATCCTCCACGCGCCCTTCGGCGGCCGCCTCAACAAGGCCTGGGGCTTGGCCCTCCGCAAGCGCTTCTGCCGCGGCTTCAACTTCGAGCTGCAAGCCGCCGCCACCGACAACGGCATCAACATCTCCCTCGCCGAGCAGCACAGCTTCCCACTCGCCGATGTCTTCCACTTCCTCAGCACCCTCACCGCCCGCGAGCTACTCGAGCAGGCGTGCATCCCATCGCCCCTCTTCAAGAACCGCTGGCGCTGGGCCGCAGGCCGCAGCCTCCAACTCCTGCGCATGCAGAAGGGCAAGCGCGTCGCCCCCCAGATCCAGCGCACCCGCTCCGACGACCTCCTCGCCAGCGTCTTCCCCCACGCCTCCGCATGCCCAGAAACCATGACCGGCGACATCGAGATCCCCGATCACCCGCTCGTCCGCGAAGTCATGAAGGACACACTCACCGAGGCGATGGATCTCGAAGGCCTCCTCGAAGTCCTCGCCTGCATCGCCGATGGAACCATCCGCTGCATCGCCGTCGACACGCCCATCCCCAGCCTCTTCGCGCATGAGCTCATCAACGCCATGCCCTATGCCTACCTCGACCCCGAGGACGCCGCCGCTCGCCGCGCCCGCGCCGTCAGCACCCGCGGCAACGTCCCCTCGCGCCTCCCCGAATCTCCCGGCCGCATCGACCCCGCCGCCATCGCAACAGTCCGCCAACAGCTCTGGCCCGATGTCCGCGACGAGCACGAGC
>Ga0302150_10000591_pt1 | contig 15455 bp, 6 predicted proteins | sample I_Bog_N1_2_FD_198635 | JGI IMG/M metagenome (GOLD analysis project Ga0302150, IMG submission 198635) | Peat permafrost microbial communities from Stordalen Mire near Abisko, Sweden - I_Bog_N1_2 | ecosystem: Environmental > Terrestrial > Soil > Wetlands > Peat | place: Sweden: Abisko, Stordalen... | reverse complement strand
TAGCCAAGATACAGGTACTGGGTGGCATTACCGACGCCGCCTGTGTACTGGGTGATGGCTGAGCCGCAAGCCGGAGAGGACGTCGCCGTCGGACCGCCCGTCGCACGGGTAATAGCGAACTCCGCAGCCTCCGGCCGGATGTCCGTCCCGGCGAAGTTGGGAAGCTCGGCAGCTGGGGTATTCAGTGCCGTAAGGATGGCGCTGGGAATCGTCGACGTCTCAACACCCACTCCGCCGCTGGTCGAGCTGGTCGGGAAGATGATATTGGCCGTCGCCGCGTTGGCTGCGATCGAATTCGTGATTTTGCACGAGCTGCTGTTGTATGCATTGAACAGGCAACGATCGCCTACCACCGAGTCCGTCTGCAGGTACGCATAGATCTGGGTGGAGCTTCCGGGAGCTTCGCAAGATCCCCCTCCTGGCGTCCAGGCAATCCAGGCCTGACCACTATCGGTGAGGGTGGTGCCGCTGCTGGTGTCTGTGGCTGTCACGCCGCTGGCGGTTGTCCACAGGCACGTCGCAGCGATAGAACCGCTTTGCGCACCTTCGCCGAGTTCAAGGAACTGGGCCGACGAGCCGATTCCATTCAGTGTGACGGTTTGCGCATTAGAGCTGGCCGACAGTCCCAAAAGAACTACGGCAAGGATAAGAAATGCTCTCGTTAGAGTTTTCACAGCTGCTGCTCCTTGTTCTACTCGGTTATGAGAATCAGCCCTGCTGCAGTCCGCAACGAGTGCAGATAGGGCGCTGACTCAGTTACACCTCGAACCACGGCGGTGAGAGATTCACTGAGCGATTGCTGGAAGAATGAGCAAGTGTGCTGCTGCAGATCGCGATCTAAATTTTGGCTTGTTGACCGCTTCTATGGATGAAACGGTTGAGGCATCAAAATCCTAACCACGTCACAACCGGATTCATCGAACAATCATCGCGGCGTCACAGAGCAGGAATTCGGACATCGTCGTTGACAGGAGAGGCGCACAGACGCATGGCCAAAGCACTTCCATCCTGGCTAAATTTAGTGGAGTTTTATTTCGTCACGACTCGAATATTGACGGGACCAGAACGATTGCAATCGGTACATGCGATTTTTCTCGAAGCAATTGTGAACGCATCGATTTGATTTAAAGGCGTGTTCTTGCCGCAATGAGGACATTGGTGGACAAGCGCCCATTTCTCTAAGATTGATCTGTCGAAAGACTCTTCCATGGCCATGCACTCCTGACCCGCCGTCGTCTGCAGTAAGCCTACCCAGTTCTAAGGGCAATCTCGCTATCGATAGTCTTTCAGAGTTGTTGCCAATATTTTGTAAAAGCTGAATGACTGCCAGAGAAAAGAAATGGTTCAGATCTGCAGTCTATATGTTCACCAGACACCAACGGTAAAACGTAATTGGCAGAGTTCATAGAACTACCGGCCCGTGCGCATGCAAAGGCACCATCGACATGAGCGTGCCTCCGCAAGCAGCGTTCAGTTCGACTGCATGAGATAGAGACTCCAGGGCTGTGTGGAGTCCTCACCAATCAGGAGGATGACGTACTTCCCCTGCAGTTGGCCAACGATGGCAACCGCAGAAAAAGAATACGTTGACTGCGTTGGATTGGCAGAGAAGCCGGAACCCATCCACACGGTAGCGGACGGATAGAGACCGTTACTAGTCGCGCTCTGTGTTCCGAGATCGATCGCGAAGTCACAGTTTCCATAGCCACTGCCGCTGGCCTGCGTTGCAGTCATCTCCCCACCGTAGATGCCACTTGCCAAGGTACCGATCTGTGCTGCAAATGCGGAGCAGGCAGAGGGCAGCGTCGGGGATCCAGCAAAGCCGAACGAGGCGAGATTCGAGGACCAGGACAGTGCAGAGCTAGCGGAGGGAGCCGCAGCACCAGCACCATAGATGAAGCCAAGATACTGCGCCCCCACGACCGCGCTCGTGTCGACTGCGCTCGAAGGCTGCGGCACACCAATAGCTCCGGTGCTGTCACCAAGAACATCACTACTGCTATTGACAAACCCAATGTTCTGAATGCTCTCGACCAGCAGCCCGGAGGGACCGATGCCAAGAATGACGGGATTGGTATACGTCTCGGACTGGCCGGGATTGGTCACAGTGACCGAGGCAGGGACGCTGATCGTATTGCCATACGGTGTTGGCGAACAAGCTCCGTCGGCCGTAGCGCTATAGGACGTGGCGGGCGCTGCGGGCGCTCCACCATTCACTGGAAGGGTGAACTGTTGGATGCTGCTGAGGTTGACGTTCGAGCCGCTGGTGCCGATACTTACGCTTCCGAACGCTGTCTGAGTCTTAGGGTCCCAAGTGGATGTTGGCAGGGTGATGAACTGGAAGGTCTGGGCAGTCGGGAAGCTCGGACAGTTCGCCGTCGAGACAAGCGGAGTTGCGGGTTGAGTTGCTAGCTGCACCAAGCCACCGGCTTGCCCGGCCAACTCTACCGCATAACCGCCCTTGATCGGTGTGCTCAAAATTCCGCCGTTCGAGGTATAGGTTGTGCTCAGACTGCGAAGACCTCGCGCGAACACCGTGAAGGATCCTGAATCATTCACCTCCGTGCCTTGTTGGGCATTGGCAAAAGAGCTCGTAGATAGCGAGTAAGAATCTCGGTTGTCATCGATGTCATAAATGCCCAAGGTCCCGCTGCCCGCTGTTGCCTGTGAGCCGTTCGCGACAACCGCCGACAGATAGGTTGGCGGCCCGCTGGTTGCGGCGGCAGTGCTACCCACGAGGCCATTACATCCTGTAATCGCGGTCAACAGCAAGATGCTCGATATAAGTTCTCCACAACGAAGCTCACGCGCAGTCGTTTTCGACGAGGAGTACCGCTGCAGCCAGACCATGAATCCCATAGAAATCCTTTGCTCGTTTCGTCTGCCGACTTTCTCAACCTTGCCAGATAAATGTGCATTCGATCGCATCTCAAAAGCTCGCTTTCAATCCGAATTGAAGGATGCGCGGATCGTGCGCATCCACCGGATGCAGAAACGATTGACCCACGAGACAGTTCGAAGCGCCCGAGGAATAGAACTCCGCTTGACCGCCATAACAACTGGCCACGTTGTTGCCTGTGTTGCCCGGATTGGCCGGATCGGTGATGCGGAACTGGGTGTGATTGAAGACGTTGAAGGCCTCAGCGCGGAACTCGAGGTCGCGACCCTCACCAAAGGGCTTGAAGTGCTTCAGCAGCGCCATGTTGAAGTTGGTGCGTGAAGGGTTGTTCAGGAAGTTGCGACCCGAGTTGCCGAAGGTCAGACCCCGCGGCGCGGCGAACGCTCCGGGGTTAAGCAGTAACGGGCCTTCGTTCGCGCCAGGCGCAACAAAAGGGCGCGGGCCGTGCGCGCTGCCGATGACATCAACGTAGGAGCCAACCCCTAGGCCGTCGCCCACGCCTGCATTGTCGGATGGACCTGTGCCGTTGAACGATCCGCCGTTGATCACGCTGAATGGCGTCCCAGTCTGGTACATCGTAATCCCACTCAGTTCCCAGCCTCCCAGCAGGATCTGCAGGAGCGGCGCGACGGGCTGTTGCCCAGATTGGCTACTGGATGGTGTGGCCGTGGAGACGGGAGAGGCTTGCTCCCTCGCGGTGGAACCCGTGGAAGCCTTCGCATCATCAAGAACTAGAAAGTGCGTGAAGCCATGAAGAAGATGCAGCAGCGGCAGATCATAGATATAGCTGATGTTGATTATTTGCCGCTGATCGAAGTCCGAGCTCGCATGGTTGGAGTGAATGTCGAGCGAGTTGGCGAAGTTGGCGGAAGAGCGGTCGGAGGCATCGTCTAGAGAGTGGCTCCAGGTATAGGCGATCCCCAACGTGATCGGCCCCGTTGTCTCCCGCAATGTGCCTTGCAAGGAGTTGTACTCGGAGTCGGCGATATTCCTCACCGCGATGATATTGCTGAACCCCGGATACGGCCGCACGGAGTCGGCGGATGTCCCAAGCACTGTGCCTGTTGGACCAACGAACCCGGGATTGCCCGTGCAAGCTACCACCATATTGAGATAACCCGGGCTCGTCGACCCGATGCCGGGTGAAGACGGAATGCCGGAACCTGTTACCGGAGATGTGTTTTGACCCGCAGGTGTGAAGTAGTAGGGCGATGTTGCGCCGCTATTGCACACCTGCGACGTAATTGGCTGGCCCGCAAGGAAGGGGTTGAGGCTGGGGCTGAGGGGAGACAACTGATTGAGGTCCTGGACGGCAGTAAGATGCGTTCCCTTGGTCCCCACATACCCTATCTGCGCCACCATGTTCTTATGCAGCTCACGTTGTACGCTGAGGCTCCACTGCTGCGTGTAGGAATAGACTGCTTTGCTTGGGATTGAGGTCACATTCAACGGGAACGTAGCTCCGCCGGACGGGACCGGAAGATTGCCGCACTGCGATGTTCCATTCTGACAGGAGAATCCGATCGCATTGTAAGCAGTCACATCGGGATTTGAATTGGAGGTACCCACCGGATGCGACATGATATTCGATTGGGTCTCGCTCAGCACCAGCGGCGCACTGCCGATCAGTGAACCGGCATTCGCTTCATAGCCAGTGCCATGCTCCCAGAAGAGGCCGTATCCCGCATGTATGGCCATCCTGCCATCGCCAGAGGGATCGTACGATAGACCGACGCGAGGACCAGGATAGAAGAGGCGGCTCGACATGCAGCTCGTAGGCCCGCCGTTTGCTCCGCATTGGGTCAGGCCATTGGTGATCGTGGGATCGAGCGCGTTCGGACCGCTCAAGCTGTACGGCCCTGTCCGGTTCAACGGAACGGCGACGGCGTCGCTCTTTTCCGCAAGGTAGCCATAGTTCGGATCGACGTAAACAGAATCTCCCAGATTGGCGTTATATGTGGCTGGCGTCCAGTTATAGGCTGTGCCTTTCGCGTTATACCAGGCACCAAACAGGCTGGCGCGGATGCCCACATTAAGGGTCAGCCGTTTATTGACCTTCCAATCGTCCTGCAGATATAGATCTACCGCTTTATAGCGGTTATAGTATTTCGCCCGATCACTATCCTGCGTGAAGCTCTTAATGGCTGGCGTATAGTCCGTTCCCGACACCTCCACAGGAGCCGGGCCGGCCAGAAAGTCAGCGAATGCATTGCCTGAGGTATATCGGGACTGCTCGTTGCTGAACGTAAGCAATCCCTGCGTGTCGCCCGAATTCGCTCCGCTCACAGCACTCTGCTCATTCTGTTGGACAAGGGTTGCATAGACGCCAAACTGGAGTGAGTAGTTACCCAGGACTCTGCTGGCGTCATCCCTTGCAATGAACGTCGGATTGTCTTGCTCCCAGGGGGCATAGCCGGTGTCCACGGAGAAACCATGGCCTCCATATTCCGTGTTGTTTCCTTGGAACATGAGTCCAGGCAAACGGTCGTTATTGAAGCCGTTGTTGAAGATGTATCCCATGTCGTCCAGGGCGGCGGGACGAGATAAGCTCGTGACTCCCGGGCCGTCCTGGGGCGATAGAGAGATGTGCTCCACGGCGTAACTGATGGAAGCGCGGTTGATGAAGTTGTGCGGAAGCGTGCCCGCAAAGCTGACTTCCATATTGAGGCCGGGCCCATTCAATCGGTTCTCGACTGTCGGAAAGCTATTCTGCACCACTCCCCACTGCGGAGTCAGGGTCGTCGTATTCCACGAGTCGTGAACATAGCGGAAGGAGAGCTGTTGCGATGGAGTTACCAGATGGTCGATACGAAATAACTCCTCGCGCCAGTACGTGCTCGGAGAGACGGAAGCGACATAGCACTTCGGCAAGCCGGTGGGATTGGTTGTATTGCAACCGAAGCTGGAGTTGGGCTCCGGGATGATACCCGTATTGAGAATCGCCGTGCTTACAACACCGGGGTTGACCGCCGGGAGCGCGAGATCGCTTCCGGTGGGCGCTGGAGATGGAGCTGGCGCGAATGGGCAATCCGGGTTCGTGGTCAGGTTGAGAAGAGTGCTCTGTGTACCAGGAACTGGAGTTGGACAAACGTCCGTGAAGTTTCCAGATCTCTCCTGTGTTGTCGGCACCGCCTGGTTATAATCCACCGGCGTCTTTTCGAGCCGCATCTCCTCCGACCAGAAGAAGAAGGTCCTCTTCCTTCCTGTGTTGTAAAAGTGTGGGATGAACAACGGTCCGCCAATCGTTCCTCCAAAGTCCTGCCTGCGGTACAGCGGTGTCTTATAAACTAACGGCGAATTCGGAGTAACCTGCGACGGCTGATCAAAGTAGTTGCGAGCGTTGAACATCTCATTGCGAATAAATTCATATAGATTGCCATGGAACTTGTCCGTCCCGGACTTAGTCGTGACCAACACGCTCCCCGACGCGCTCTTGCCATACAGGGCGCTGTAGTCCGCAGTAAGAACCTTCATTTCCTGGATCGCGTCGATGCTGGGATAGACCATCAGAGGCTCCCCCTGACCACGGCTGGCGTTGATGCTCGTGTTCAGGACATCGCTTCCATCCACTTCGAAGGTGTTGTATTCGACCCGCCCGCCGTTGACGCTGAACTTCGCACTGCCGGCGACGCCAACCTTCGCCTCATCCTGCCCCGTTTGGTTACTCACTCCGGGAGCCAGCGAGAGAAGCTGCGAGAAATTCCTCCCATTCAATCCATAACCGGTCACCTCGCGATTGGAGAGCGTGGTGGACATCGACGCTGATTGAGTATCGACTGCCGTCGTCTCACCTGGGGCCAGTACATTCACCTCCGTGGTTTCCGACGCAACAGAAAGCTGCGCGTTATAGGTGTAGCCCTGCCCTGCCGTCAGGGTAATCACCGGGCTGGCAAGCATGCGGAAGCCGTCGAAATGAACAAATATCTGATACTTGCCCGGCGGAAGATAAGGCAGCGTATAGCTGCCGCCATTATCCGATGTAACCTCTCGCTTGATCGCGCTATCCTGGCTAACGATCTGCACCGTCGCTCCCGGAATCGCTCCTCCCTGTCCATCACTAACTTGTCCGGAGATGCGGCCGTTTTGCGCGAACGCAGCGCTTCCGTCCCATAGAAGCAGCAATATCACGACAGGCATCCATCGAACGAGGCTTCGGTACATGAGGCGGTGGCTCCTGAGGCGGAAATATATCTTCACTAAATCGAGAAAAACTACCTGTTGTATGTTCATTTCGGCAGGTAGTAGCGGAACGAAGTGAACCACATGTTGTCGATCGCTTTCGGGGAACCACCAAGGCCGTCGAACGTGTCTCCGATTCCCAGCCACGTATGCCGCTCAGCATAGGAGTATTGGATGCCCTGCTGTAACGTGCCCTTGGATCCCTGATAGAAGCGGTACCAGTAGCCAAACGTGCCTTCCTGGATGTTGCGCGTTTGCGCCTGGCAATTGGCTGCCGTGCCGGGGACGTTGCCGCCCCCGTTGGACGAGCTCACAGGGAGCACCTCGGTGTAGCAACCCGACACAACATCGTTAGGCGCGCCATAGCCGGCGAGGATAGGCTGGTTCTGTGTGGGGCCAGGAGTCGTCACAAACAAGCCCGTCGCATACGAGGCTCGTTTCACATACTCACCACCGTAGTAGGCATACACATCGAGCCGGTGCGTAGGATGCCACTCCACCTTCCCGAGAGTCGAGCCACCCACCAGCAATTCCAGAGAACCATCGGGGTGTGCGGTTGCGTCAGGAAGCGAGGTCGTGCTGTAGCGGCCAATGCCATTGCCCGCCAAAATGTGCGCGCCAATATCCAGTTTCTTGTCAAACAGAGAGACAGTTGCATTCGCCCCGGCTCCACCACCTTGTGTCTTGGACGTGAAAGCTCCCAACGCTGAGGGGGTCGTTGCTTGCGCATTAGGGTAAACGCGGTCGCGAAAGAAACGACCGACGCCAAAGAGTTCGAAGTGACCGAAGCTCGGCTCATAAGCCACCTTCGCGATGAGGTCCGGTGCATAGTTGAAGCTGTAGTTGGCGGTTGGATTGTAGAGGCCGGCGGCGCTCCCCGCTTCCTGGTAAGCGATCGTCGGGAGGTTGTAACCGCCGATATTGAGTATCTGCGATTCTTCAGCCGCGCCACCCAGCCAGAACCTGTCTCCGATGCGTTTTGTGGCGCGGAAGCCATATTGACGCTCCCACGTAAAACCGACGTTATATTGCGCATCGACGGTCAATGGAATTGCCTCGGCGTTGTTCGACAAGCCATGCTTGTACTCCGTCGCGAGGGACCACATCTGGCCACCGGTGAAAGCCCATCCACCGTTGGTCTCGACTTGTGCCCACGCCTGGCGCAGGCGCAGCGTGTAGCTGTTGCTCTGGTTGTCGTTCGACGTTGTTCCTGCCGAAAGAAAATCAGACTCAAAGTATCCGCGCAGGATTGCGCTCGATAACTTACCCTCCGCCAATAGCGAGATGCGGGATTGACGACCGCTGGCATTGAATTCGGAGAGCACTCCAGCAGTCTGACCGCTAAACGGAATGGCGCTAAATGATGTATTAACGTCACCACCGGTTGCGCGTTGGCGATTTACCGTTTCCCCGGCAAGAAACCCTCCAGGCGTCAGCTCGATTCCACGAAATCGAATGGTCGTTGGATTCTCCAAAGACTTCGTCTCCGCTTGGTTAGCTTCCACGGCCTTCGTCAGATCGACATTCTTGGCATTCAGTTCATCCACTTTTGACTGAAGAGCCGTGACCGCTTGGGCCTGTGCCGCCTCCGGCTGTTGCGCCTGCGCAGCAGCGGCTTGAGCCGCGGCCGCGGCCGAATGTGCCTGTTGCAGCTCGGCATCACGAATCCCTAGCTGCTTCTTGATCTCCTCCACTTCTTTCTCAAGTTGTTGGTACTTCTCCGTCAGATCTTCTAGTTTGTCGAACTTATCATTGAGTTGCTCCAGAAGGACTTGCTCTCGTGTCTTATGCTCGGCCTTGGCAGACGGAGTGCTTGCGGGCGTGGAGGAATTGGAACTCTGTCCGTGTGCGGCGAGGCTCACGCATACGAGTAGTGCTGCGAAGATGGTCTTGTACCTAGTCATCGAAACGTTCTCCTTGAACTGATGAGCCGAAGTAAATCTGCAACGAAATGGAAGCGTTCATGCAATCGATCACGGGAGGATCGAAAGCGTGACGCTACTGAACTGAGAAGGATCGGCGGTCGAGCTCGCATACAAGGTGACTCTTGCCGGGTTCTGTTGGGCGGCGGGCGCCTGATACAAGACGACAATGCCGCTGCCGCTGGTCGCGTAGCTGGGCACCGGTGCGCTCAGCGTATGCGCTGGGGTGAAGAAGCCGCAGGTTTTATCTACGGTCTGGCCCGGCGGAAGCGGCGTGCCCGGCGCGAGCTCGCCATTGCAGCTTACTGACCAGTTCACACCCAGCATCGACGGATCGTTGACCACGATCGCGTCGAGATTGAGACTACTTCCAACGCTCAACGCCGTGACTGTCGCGACCGTTTTTCCGTTCGCATCGGTAAAGGTAATAGGACCTATCAGCGGCCCGGTGGTGACGTTCGATCCACACCCTGACAGACTCAATATGACAGCGAAAGGGGCGAGAACCAAGGCTGCCCTCATCCGGTGAATGCATCGTTCGGCGGATGAGGTATTGCGGGGTCCATGTGTACTGATTAACTTGTCCACGAGCTTCCTTCTTCTAAAATCCATTTCTGTTCCAATCGGCGACAAGTTGCATCGCATAGTTACGGTGTCTTCCCAAGCTTCTCGTTCTTCACCGCTACAGCGATGGGTGTCACCGCGGGCGTGGCAATCCCCACATACTCTGTGAGTGTGTTGTTGGCGAGCAGTACCCAGACATTGCCCGCTCCGTCCGCCGCGACCATCAGTGTTCCCGCCGCTAGGCTGGGAGAATCGAAGCCGGCATAGGGATGATTGTTGCCGAGCTGGCTCGGAATAATCTCGGTGAGATTAGGTTGCACGCTCGAACCGCCGGCATTGCCAACCCACAGCGTTCCCGCTCCGTCGAGAGCAATGCCACCTGGGTTATAGATGGAGCCAAGATCAGCGCTACTGCCTCCTGGAGGGCCTCCGGCATAGCATGTATCTTGAAGTACCGATCCGAGGCCGCCATAGGCCGGCATCTTACATAATTCCCCATCGGCGGCTAACCAGATGTTCCCCGAGCCGTCAGCAACCATCTGCGATTGGATCGATCCGTTGCCCAACTGGGCCTGGACAACAAGCTGTCCGACGGTATCGCTCAGCTCCGATAGAAGGAAGCTGCCACCAGATGGTTGACTGCCAACCCACACATTGTTCGAATCATCGATCGCGATCGGACCGATGCTTGTTACCCCAGGGTTGGTATATCCGTCCTTCGGCGAGAGCTCCGTGCCGACGCTGTTGAACTTCATCACGCCGGTGCTGTTGGTAATCCAGATATTGCTCAAACCGTCGATCGCCATCCCGAGCCCGCTAGCTCCTCCCGCAAAAGGGCTCCCCTCGGCGGTTGTTCCGGCAGCATAGAGCTCGGTCAGATTGTTGACTCCGGAGATCCAAACGTTACCCGAGACGTCAATCGCAAGGGGACCGGGAGCGAGGATGCCCCCGGCGCTGTAACCGGCGGATGGGGAGATGGCAGCGCCTAGACCACTCCACTCGATGACGTGATTGCCAGTGCTGTCGGTGATCCAAAGGTTATCGTTCGTGTCGATGGCAAAGAAGCTGGCCGTGCTCGATGCGGAGAGGCCGCCGCCACCAGTAAAGTTCAACGCGATCGAAAAATCATTCGGCTGGGTGGTAAGGATCGGCTGGAATGGAGATTTGGCTGAGGGAATGCCTGCAAGATTCCCCACTACAATGTTGTAGCCAAAGCTGCCTCCAGGATGCTGGGCGATGTTGAACGCTGCCTGCAGGGTGTCCGTGGGCGCAACGTAGTTGTAGAGCCCTCCGTTGCCTAGAGGCGCCGTATTGGAAAACAAATTGCCGCAGGCAGTGCCGTCCTGGTACGCTCCGCCTGAGGTAACGGTGCAGCTGTTCAGAATATCCGCCAGCGTGTTGATCTCCACGTAGGGCACTGCGGCGTTACCGGAGGGTGTGGACGTCTGAGGCTGCCCCGTACCAATATTGACCAGGTTGTTGACTGCTGCGAAGGCGTTCGCGAGACCTGCCGTATTGGTGCTGCTCGATCCAAGATTAAGATAGCTCCTGTTGCCAGTAAGAGCGTCATTGGCGGCAAACGGTGCCAGGGGCCAAGCCGATGCCACGGTTGTGACCTCGTTGATCACCACCGTCCCCGAACTAAGCGTGCTGCACGAGCCCAGGGCTGTCATCATGGCCAGATTCGGGTTCGCGCCATTGGTGCCGACTTGTCCGCCGGTAGCGACCAGATAAACCTGACTATTAGTCTGCGGACAGCTGTAGCCGGCAGCGACCGTGAAGTTGCCGTTGCTGTCTGTGGTCGCATAGGCGCTGCCCCCCGGCGCATAGATCAGGCTTGAAGCAGAGCCATACCCGCTTGTACCCGCTGCATACAGAGCTACCGATGCTCCGACGACGGGTTGCGTGCCGGCCTGAACAAGACCATTCAACGCGGGACCGGTCACACCGTTGGAAATCGAAATAGTTGCCGATGCCGTCGCCGAGGGTTGGGCGTGCGCGGTCGCAGTTAGGGTGACCGTTTTACCCTGCGACGTTGCAACCGGAGCTGTGTATGGAATCGATAGACCGCTGGGCCATCCCTGGACCGTGGTCGCGGTCACTGCTGCAACTGCTGGAACAAAAGGTGTCGTAGGCGTTGCGGGAATTGCGGGAACAGCTGCCACGGTGGTAAAGAAACCGCACCCGCTGGCACAGACCTGCCAATCGACTCCAGCGTTAGTCGTATCGTTAGTTACCGCGGCGTTGAGATTGACGACGGCGTATCCCGGCAATTGTGATGGAGCAGACGGAACGAAGTTGATCGACACGTTCGTCGATGGGGTGATGGTGATGGCCGGCGTCGAATAAACGCTCACGGCGCTGTCCGCGGTCGAAGTGGCCACGATGGTTACCGTGCCACTAGGAGCCACGGGTGGCGCTATATAGTTTGCTGTAGCTCCGTCCGCAGTCTGATACGGCGCGACATAGCCGCAACCGCCCGGAACGGTGGAACCACAAGTTACACTCCAGGTCACACCTCCGGGAGAGCTGTCATTGGTGACAGTCGCGCTCACGGGGACCCGTTCAAGAGTGGTGATCGTGGACGGAGGCCCTTGTACGAAAGCGATGGTCGGCACCGGCGTGGTGATCGTGATGTCGGCGATGCCGGGATTGGATGGAGATGTCCCTGCAGAGGCAGCGCTAATGGTCACGACCTTACCGCTGGGAATAGCAGACGGAGCCGTATAGGTCGTCTTTGCGCCGCTGGCAGTCTGTGCCGGAGAGAAATTACCGCAGGCTCCAGGACTACCGCAGCTCGCGCTCCAAACGATGTTTTGACTTCCCGAACTGGCCGTCGCCGAAAGACCTACCGCGGCGTTTTCTCCCAGCGTCACCGGAACTGCACCCAACTTAATCGTGATAGGCGCGGTCGATGAGACAGTGGCTGTGGCCGAAGAACAGATCGATGGCTGAGAGTCGGAACAAGCGGTGAGGGTAATCGTCCCCTGAGCTGGAACATTACTCGTGTTCACGTAGGTTGCGGCTACACCGCTATTCGACGCGGACGGCGGATTGCCACAGTTTGAAGCGCTACAGCTCACGCTCCAGGTCACACCTTTCCCGGCCGGATCATTCAGGACCGTAGCGATGAAAGAGACCGAACGGCTCGATCCGGCGCTGGTTACGTAGACATTCTGCGGAGAGATGCTCACGGTAATCGAAGGAGGGGCCGAATTCGGAGTGATCGAAACCGAGACACTGGCCGATTTAGTTGAGTCGGTAACAGAGGTTGCGGTAATGACCACCGTCTCCGCTGTTGTGACCGAGGGCGCAGTATAGGTCGTCGCGGTGGTGGTATTCGGCGTGGTTAGCGTTGGGCTCAACGACCCACAGCTTGCAAAGCCGCAAGTCACCGTCCAGTTGATCCCGGCTGCCGTCGTATCGTTCAGAACGTTGGCTTGGTAGACGGCAGTGCCACCACTCGAGACTGTCGATGGATCGGCGGTAAACACAACCGATATGGGCAGAGCAACGATCGGCAACGTCACGCTACTCGTCGCAGACGGGTTATCAGTGGCAGAAGCCTTGATCACGACGTTGTTCCCCAATGGGATCGTAGAGGGCGCGGTGTAGATCGAGGCAGCTCCGGCGGATGTATGTGTGGGAGCAAAGGAGCCGCAGGCTCCCCCTGTAAGGCTTCCATTCAGAGGATTGCCATTGCAGATCACGGTCCAATCAACCCCGGCATTGCCCCCACCGCCGCTTGGTGTCATGCTGACATTCGCCGCCGTCCCAACGGCCAGTGAGGTCAGCTGTCCGACGACAGTCCCACCTGGACTGGTAATCGAGATGGGGCCAGCCTGAACGCCGGAGCTACCGCCGCAGCCGCTCAAGAATCCGAGTATCACCGCCGTTATTCCCAGCGAGATCTTCTGTCGGAGGAGACATGCTTCATCTCTGCGAAAGAAAGAGAAGCCCCTCACCCACAACCGAACAGGGGCCGTACCTTGGTAAGGCGAGCGGTCGATGACTCCTCGCCCACAACAAAGCAAAAACCTTGCATGAACGGCACGAGATAGTTGGCTCAGCATACTCTGCTCTTCCTATTTCCTTCCGCGGTTGGCCGCGGTGTTGTCGTCATGGATCCTGGTTTCATGCGCGCTGGCGCGCACCTGGTCCAACGACGCAGAGAGATCACCGAGGATGGATTCTGCACGGCGAGGGGAAGGATCGGCACCGAACGTAAGCTCCTTACATAACGCGAGATTTCGTGCAGACGCACTCGTCAGAAGCATGGTCCTGTCCACCGATATTGCAGACGCCGTGGAGTTCGATAGGGCTTCGACCTGGTTGAGCAAGTTCCGCTCTTGTTGCAGAGCAAGAAACAAGCGTTCTCGATGCGAGAAGATGAGTTCAGATAACGTGGCAGATGCTATATCCGTCATCTTCTCCCCTGCCCCGAATCGGGCGACTAGATCGGTGATGGCCCGACTCTCCTGATCGATGGTCAACGCACTATTTGTCAACTGCGCGGAGAGGCCGCTCACAGTCGTCAGGCCGCGCCCATGGGCAGCAAAGTAAATTTCCAGTGGCGAGGGCTGCTGGGGCGAGCTAGCACCCATCGATTGGCTGTTTACTTCCTCGCTGCGGTCGGGGTGCCGCCGTAGCTCCTCGATGCTCAGGATGGCAACCGATACTAATGGGATTGTGCGCAGCTGCGTTTCCAGCTCTGCTCTTCGCATTTCTGTCTCTACAAGACCCTTCACCTGGACTCCACGCGCGTCACGATCAATCCGGATCTGTTCTCCGCTGTCCCCATGGAGTTCGTTCAGGACCAGCCTTGCACTCAACTCCGCCTCATCCACTTCCTTTTCACTTGGCAAAAGAGGCATATGTAGAACAAGTGCTGGCTGCGGGCGAGCGTTCGCTGCAGTCGCCGGGGCTTCAGGAGATTCGAACAACACGGCGGTGGTTTCGGTCCATGGCAAGACTTGATAATCTAGCTCCGCGATCTCCACGGTCTCCATATTCCGAAAGACGATGGTGCGCTCAATTGGATGAAAATCAGATTCGCGCACTGTAAGCGCTTGCGACACAACATCCCCATCGGGAACGGTCGTAGTCAGCATAAGGTTCTTGCCAGTTTTCTGGATTCGATCCTGGCGCACGCGCTGATGATCATGCCAGTCCTGGTAGGAGGTCGCGGAAAGCGGATCATTCCAAAGCACGCCGGCGGTTGCGAGCGAATCCTTCAATTGGTTGTCTTCACCGGCGAGTCTCTGGGGTTTCGGCTTCCTCCGGCCATGCGCGTCGCGATAGATCTTCCGAGACAGCTCACGTCGTGACGTCTTGATTGAGACACGTTGGCAAATCACTCCCGCTGCAGTATTTGTGGTGGTCGCATCCCATGCCTCAGCGCGGACCAACAGCGTGTTCGACGTGATGTTCGGCTGAGCCTGATGGATCCATGTAACGAGACACGCAACGGAGGCAATGGCTAGGACGATACTGGTCGCGAACATTGGGTTCATAGGTGGAAACGCGCTGCGTGCAGCCCTTTCTCGCTTCGGAGTCAACCGAGGACTGCTGGAAGCCTCATGGAAGAGGCGATTCAACCGTGCAGCAAAGAACGCACGATGCGCAGGGTTCCTAGGAAGATCTCCTTCCACTAAAGCGTCGCAGTAGGCGTCAACGCTGAGAGCCGCTTGGCGCAGACACTCGTATCTGGCACGGCACGAACGGCAGGTTAGCAGGTGCTTCTCCGCTTGATGTCCCGCTCGGAGCGAGAGCTCATGGTTAAGCAACAGCAGCATATCTTTGGAGGAGAGGTGGCTCCAGAAAGAAATGAAGGGAAAAATATTGCACAATTGCTGAATCAATGGACTCACAGACCTCCGGTCAATCGCATT
>Ga0302150_10000582_pt1 | contig 15507 bp, 8 predicted proteins | sample I_Bog_N1_2_FD_198635 | JGI IMG/M metagenome (GOLD analysis project Ga0302150, IMG submission 198635) | Peat permafrost microbial communities from Stordalen Mire near Abisko, Sweden - I_Bog_N1_2 | ecosystem: Environmental > Terrestrial > Soil > Wetlands > Peat | place: Sweden: Abisko, Stordalen... | reverse complement strand
GCAGCCTACCTCAGTTGGAGGACGTCACCACGGACGAGTTGCCGAATGGCAATGCAATCTCTATCGATGTGGACCGAGTTACGGCTTCACGCCTCGGCATCAATCCTCAGAGCCTCGACAACATGTTGTATGACGCCTTCGGCCAGCGACAGATCGCGACCCTCTACTCCCAGACGAACCAGTACCATGTGATTCTCGAGGCCGGTTCGAAGTCCCAAACAGGGATGGGGCGGCTCAGCGATATCTACATGCAAGGCTCTGCAACCAGCTCATCCGGAAATGGAGGATCGGGAGGCTCCAGCCAGAGTGGAACTTCGTCTTCCTCCTCAACGAACTCACAGCTATCGGCCAGCGATACCAGCGGCGTAAGCGCCACGACATCCAGTTCGTCCACCCTTGCGACGACTTCGGCAAGCAGTCAATTGAGCGGTTCCGAGCAGAGCGGCGCAATGTCCGGATCCAGCGCGGGCAGCACTGTCCTGCAGACATCCTCCACGAGCGGGAGCACCTCGGCCCTTAGCACGTCTACAACTGACTCGACCAGCGCACAGAACAGTACGGGCGGAGGTGGAGGCGGCGGTACAGGCAGCAGCAGCTCTTCGAATGCTCAATATCCGATCCCGATAGCAGCCTTCACCACAATCAGGAAGTCCTTAACCCCGCTGACCATCAACCGTCAGTCTCAGTTTCCCGTCATTACGATCTCGTTCAATCTGGCCCCTGGCGTCCACTTAAGCCAGGCCGTCGACGCAGTAAACAAGACGGCTTCGGAACTAAAGATGCCGACGAACGTGCAGGCCAAATTCCAGGGTACGGCAGCCAGCTATGAAACCTCGCTGAACAACGAAGGCCTGCTGGTGCTGGCTGCCCTCCTCACGGTATACATCGTACTCGGCGTCTTGTATGAGAGCTTCATTCATCCGCTCACCATTCTCTCGACCCTTCCCTCGGCAGGTGTTGGCGCGCTGCTTGCTCTGCTGCTCTTTCGGATGGATCTCGGCATCGTAGGCATCATCGGTATTGTGCTTCTGATCGGTATTGTGAAGAAGAACGGCATCATGATGGTCGACTTCGCCCTCAACGCCGAACGCGTGGAAGGCAAAACACCTGAAGATGCGATCTACCATGCCAGCCTTCTGCGCTTCCGTCCCATCATGATGACCACACTGTCTGCACTCTTTGCTGGGCTTCCGCTTGCGTTGGGCCGCGGGATTGGTGCGGAGTTGCGCCGGCCGCTCGGTATTGCCATGGTAGGCGGCTTGTTGCTGAGCCAGGCACTGACGCTCTATACGACGCCGGTAATCTATCTCTGGTTCGACCGCATCAGTCGGAAGTTGCAGAGAAACAAAAACGACAGTCGACCAGTTCAGCGCGACCTCCCGCTCGGGGGTGAGGCGTGAATCTGTCTGCCCCGGCGATTCGTAGGCCGATCGCTACGATCCTGCTGACTGCCGCACTAGGGCTGGCGGGAATTTTAGCCTTCAATGTGCTTCCTGTCTCTCCGCTGCCACAGATCGATTCGCCCACTATCAGCGTCAGCGCACAGCTTCCCGGTGCCAGCCCGGATGTGATGGCGGCGGCGGTGGCTACACCGCTGGAACGTCAGTTCGGTCATATCGCCGGCATAACCGAAATGACCTCACAAAGTTCTACCGGGTCGAGCTCGATATCGCTCCAGTTTGATCTCAGCAAGAATGTCAATGCCGCTGCACGCGAAGTGCAGGCCGCCATCAGTGCAGCCAGAACCTATCTTCCAACCAATCTACCTTCCAATCCGGTCTATCGGAAGGTAAACTCTTCTGACGCACCTATCGCCATCATCGGTATCGAATCCGACAACTATCCGGTAGGCGCGCTATACGATTCGGCTTCCACCATTCTGCAGCAGAAGATCGCTCAGATTCAGGGGGTTGGGCAAATCACCATCGGTGGTTCCACCCTGCCTGCGGTACGCGTCGAGATCAATCCGCTGCAGCTTGAGCATTATGGCCTCAGTCTACCGGACGTTGCCACTTTCTTGAAGAACCAGAACGCTCATACGCCGACAGGCGCTGTGTCGGACGGGCAGACCACAAGCTATATCACCGTCAACGATCAACTCTCCAAAGCAGAGGACTATCGGAAGCTCATCGTCAGTACGAAGAACGGTGCGGCCGTCCAATTGGAAGACATCGCCGATGTCGTCGATTCCACAGAGAGTCTGCGCTCCAGTGGCTATGTGAATGGGCGACGGTCGGTTGACCTCATCATTTTCAAACAACCCGGCGCCAACATCATCGAAACGGTAGATCGGATCATGGCGCAACTACCCGCGTTGCGTTCCGCTATCCCTGCCGGCCAAACCATCACAAAGATCATGGACGCCACCACCACGATCCGTGCCTCGCTGCGTGATACGGAGTTGACACTCCTCCTCTCGATCGCGCTGGTCATCCTGGTAGTCTTCGTCTTTCTGCGGGACTGGCGGTCCACCATCATCCCAGGCATCGCGGTTCCCATCTCCCTGATTGGAACCTTCGGGGCAATGTACTTGTTGAACTATTCCCTGGACAACCTCAGCCTCATGGCCCTTACCATCTCAACGGGTTTCGTGATCGACGATGCCATCGTCGTGATGGAAAATATCACGCGCTACCTTGAGCAAGGTGTAGCACCCCTCGAAGCTGCCTACAAAGGGGCACAAGAGATTGGCTTTACGGTCGTCTCGATCACATTCTCTTTGCTCGCGGTCTTCATTCCCATTCTCATGATGGGCGGGATTATTGGGCGGCTCTTCCGTGAGTTTGCCGTGACGCTGTCGATCGCGATTCTTATCTCGATGGTCCTATCGCTCACGACTACCCCAATGCTCTGCTCCCTGCTATTGAAACGGCGAGAGGAGTCGGAGCATGGACGTTTGTACCGATTCGTTGAAGGCGGCTTCGAAGGGCTCCGCCGACTCTATGAGCGCAGTCTCCGCTGGGTGATCAGGGATCATGCCATCCTGGTCCTCCTTGTCTTTGTTTTCACCGCCGGTCTAAATGTCGTTTACCTCTTTCAGGTTTCTAAGGGCTTATTCCCGCAGCAGGACACAGGCCTGCTGATGGGCGCCGTCATGGGACCTCAGGATACGTCCTTCTCGCGGATGGATGACGCCACCAAGAAGGCGGTGAAGATTGTTCGTGCGGATCCCGCCGTCCAGAATGTTATCGGCTTTACCGGTGGTGGCATCAGCGGCACGTCGAACAATGCCTTCATGTTTGTCGTTCTGAAGCCAATGGACCAGCGCAAACTGAGTGCAACGGAGGTATTGAACCGTTTGCGTCCAAATCTTGCGGCAGTCAAGGTAGCACAAACGTTCTTGATGGCCGCCCAGGAGATCAATCTAGGAGCTCGCCAGTCCAACGCACAGTATCAATACACGCTACAGGCCGATTCCACGAGCGACTTGAAGAAATACGTCCCACTCCTCACCCGCGGGATGAAGAAGCTATCCGCCGTTGCCGACGTGAATTCCGACTTACAGAGCGGAGGCTTGGAGGCATATCTGACGTATGACCGGATGACCGCTGCCCGGCTCGGGATCATGCCTTCCAATATCAACGACGTGCTGAACTACTCCTTTTCGCAGGCCCAGGCGTCAACCATCTACAAGCCGCTGAATCAATATCATGTGGTCCTGGAGGCAAAACCTCAGTTCACGCAGGCGCCTGAGACACTACGGAATACCTACATTCAAACCTCCAGCGGTTCAGTGCCCCTCGATGCAATCAGCACGTACAAGCCCATAACCGCACCCCTCTCCGTGAACCACTCCGGCCTCTATCCGTCTTCGACGATATCCTTCAACCTCTCGTCTGGTACGTCTTTGGAGCGGGCCACCAGCGAAGTTCATAAACTAGAGGATCAACTGCATATTCCGAAGAGCGTGCACGGAGCTTTTTCGGGAACAGCGCAGCTCTACCAGGCATCGCTTGACTCCGAACCGATTCTCATCGCCACCGCAGTCTTCGCGATTTACATCGTTCTAGGCGTTCTCTACGAGAGCTTCATTCATCCCATCACGATCCTCACGACTCTCCCGCCTGCATCGCTTGGTGCCGTCATCACTCTGGTTCTCTTCCATGCCGAGTTGGACGTCATCTCGCTGATCGGAATTATCCTCCTCATTGGCATCGTGAAGAAAAACGCCATCATGATGATCGATTTTGCCCTGCAACTCGAACGCGAGCAGAACCTCAGTACCGAGGACGCCATCTTTCAAGCCTGTGTTCTGCGCTTCCGTCCTATCCTGATGACCACAGCGGCTGCCTTCTTCGGGGCCGTGCCCCTCGCCTTCGGTCATGGAATAGGCTCAGAATTTAGACGCCCCCTTGGTCTGACCATCCTCGGCGGTCTGGTTGTTAGCCAGGTACTTACGCTATACACCACTCCTGTCGTGTATCTCATGCTGGACCGCCTACGTCACCGGTTCGGGCATGACTCCCCGAACCGTCCTCATGTGATTTCAGCTCAGGAGGCACTATGAAGTTCTCTCACGTAACGCCCTCCGCTCGCGCAACTGGTGCGGCATTGACCGTTTCTCTTGTGCTCCTCTCAGGCTGCCGTGTTGGGCCGAAGTATGTTCGCGCGAATCTGCCAGCAGCCCCTCCAGCCGCGTACAAAGAAAATCAGGTCGGCAGCGATGACGCTCGTGGGAACGGATGGCGTCAGGCCCGTCCAGAAGACGCCATGCTGCGGGGCAAGTGGTGGCAAGCCTTTGAAGACGACGAGTTGAATGCTCTTGAGGAGCAACTCAACATCAATAACCAGAACATCAAACAATACTTCCAAAACTACATGGCGGCACGGGCCGTAGTCCGCAACGCCCATGCATCCCTTTATCCGTCGATTTCGTTCGCCCCTAGCTTGGACCTGCAGGGGCAAGGCAACCAGAGCACAGCGACCGCGACGACTTCTACAACAGGCTCTAGCGGGACTGGAACCACGGGAACAACGCTTGGGAGTACGACCAGTCAGAGCTACTCACTTCCATTCAGTGCCTCCTGGGAGCCCGATCTCTTTGGGAAGGTCCGCAATACTATCCGCGAGGATGCCAACGCCGCGCAAGTAAGCGCGGCCAATCTGGCCAACGAGACGCTGAGTGAGCAGACCAGTCTAGCCGAATACTACTTTGAACTTCGCGGCCAGGATGCGCTTCAGGAACTCTACGACAAGACCAGTGCAACCTATCGGGAGACTTTGCGGCTTACTCAGACGCTGTATCGAACCGGCGTCGACTCCGAGCAAGATGTCGCCCAGGCCGAGACCAACCTGCGGACCGCCGAAGCGAATTCGTCCGCAGTCGCTATAACGCGTGGTCAATATGAACACGCGATTGCACTCTTGATAGGGCAAGCTGCGGGTAATTTCTCGGTCCCCGTAAGTCCTCTGGACGCCGAGCCTCCGTACATCCCTATCGGTGTTCCATCGCAGCTCCTGGAACGACGTCCCGATATTGCAGCCGCCGAGCGGACCATGGCAGAAGCCAACGCTTTGATCGGCGTGGGGCAGGCAGCCTATTATCCTGACATATCCCTGACCGCAAGCACCGGAACGCAGAGTTCCGACATTGCCAGGCTCCTCAATCTTTCCACCGGGTTCTGGTCGTTTGGATCCAGTGCAACTGAAACAATCTTCGACGCCGGGGCTCGGCGGGCCACGGTGCAACAGTACAAAGCCCAGTACAATGCTGATGTCGCAGCATACCGCCAGACGGTCTTGAATGCCTTCAAAGAGGTCGAGGATTATCTGATCGCCAGCCGTCAACTCGCTGAACAGGAGCAGCGTCAACAATTGGCGATCACCTCCGCCCAACATTATCAGCGACTCGCGTTGACCCGGTACAAGACGGGGGTGGATACGTATCTGAATGTGCTAACGGCACAAAACAGCGTCTTCAACAGCCAAGAGACTGAGGTCAGCCTTCGCACGAGTCGCATGACTGCAGCCGTGCAGCTGATCGCGGCCTTGGGGGGCGGCTGGAACATTGCTGATCTGCCCTCAGAAAAGGAGATGAGCCGAAAACCGTAGTGCCAACAGAAGGAAGCCGTCCCGACGATTCAACATCCAGCTGGAATCAGAATGCCCTTGAGTGAGAATCCCGTCGACAGACCACTAAGAAGAAGTCTTATGCTTTTTACATACGTTGCCGTCGGTTTGTTTTTCGATCATGCATTGATCGCGGAATTGGTGGCGCATTTGCCAGCCTCTCTCAGAGGGAATCTCCCCACCTTTCAGCGTCTCAACCGAAGGGCGCGAGCTCTTCCTGGCTTGCGATCGATCGCCACGGTATTTGCAGATGGCCGCGTGGCGCACAAAAAGAGTGAGGTGCACACGGCTCATCTGGGTGCACCTCTAAGGCGTAATTTGTAAGCACAAAACGGGGAAGATTGGCTTATTTATTGGGAAAATGAATGGAGGCGCGGGTCGGGATCTAACCGACGCATAAAGGTTTTGCAGACCTCTCCCTTACCACTTGGGTACCGCGCCCTAGGCACAAAAACAGCCCCAAAACCACACTCCCCGCGGCCAAAACACACCGAACCGTTGTGTGCAGTCTAAACTTCCGAGCCGTAAGCGATTGAGATTGAGGTTGTTGGAGCGGGAGACCGGGGTCGAACCGGCGACATCTTCCTTGGCAAGGAAGCACTCTACCACTGAGCTACTCCCGCCCTGCCAAGCATAAGTATAGCCAGCCCTCATCCCTTTTGCAACGCAACTATTCCACCGCCGCTCCTCCCCGACCTCTACGCCCGGTGTCGATGCGCCGGCTGGATACCTCCAGGCGGCCGTTCCGCACCACATGCGGAGTAATCGTGATGAGTAATTCCGTGGAACTCTTCTGGCGATCCTGATCTGTGCCTTGAAATCCGGGCAGCTCACTGAGCCCGGGCAGGCCCGTAAGCGCTTTCATCTCACTGGAACTCACCAGCGTTGCCAGCATCGCCGTTTGGCCGACCGGGATAGTGATCGTCGATGCTAAGGCGCGATTATTCAAGATAGGAATGTTATCGAGACTGCTACCGGCTAGTGCCTCAATTTTCATATCCAGGGCCAGCGAAACCGCGTCGCTGCGTAGAATCCGGGGTGTCAACTTTAGCGTGATCCCGAGATCCTCATACTGGAACTGCGGAACCGATACGGAATTTGTTCCAAGGTATTGAGAGAGGAGCGAGCTCACGCTGGTTCCATTGATGTTGAGCCCAGAGAGCGAAGATGCGAGGGAGCTACTTGCTCCCGTACTGTAGGTTCCTGTAATCACCGGATATCGAGAGCCCACGCGAAAGGTAGCTGGTTGCTTGTCGATCGCGAGTATCTGCGCCGCATCGAGGATGCTCACGTCCGTCGAATTAAGCGCCAGGTTGAAACTGGAACCGGAACCAAGATAAAGCCCCGCATAGGTAAGACCGCCTCCAAATATCCCGAGAAGGTTCGTGTATTGCGCCGCTGTGACTGTACCCGAAGCAACTAAAAAGCTGACTTCGGTAATTAAGTTCTGTAGTGGTGTTCCATTTAATTTGAGAAGGCCAGCTGCGACGGCTTGGTTGATGAGTGTCTGGTTTTGACTCACCAATGATTGAGCCTCGGACGCGATGCTGAAGACGCCGGCAGAATTCGGCAGAGTTGCGCCCACATTGTTGTCGAGTGTCTTATCAAGTTCGTAGAACGAGACATCGAAGAGCACCTCAGGATTGCCGTCGAGCATATCGTCGTAAACGGCATTGACCTCGCGCAGGACCTGTTCATCTCCACGCAGCAGCAAGAATCCTCCGGTGGCACTCGCAGTTACCTCCTTGATGTCGAAGATATTACGAGCCACATTCGCCAGTTCTTGCATCTCGTCGTTGCTTTGTCCTGGCAGATAGACCGTTTCCTCTACCAGCGGCATCAATGCGTCGCGATTCTCCGGTGTGTCTTTTGCTACGAGCACAGAGGTAGGCTGGACAGCAACCACGAAGATACCCGCGACAGTTTGCAGGGCTCGAGTAGCATCGGCAAATGTCACGTTGTTCATGTCCAGGTTGATCAAACGACTACTCGTCACAGAGGTGTCAAACGTGACCTTGATTCCGAAGAGGCTGTACAGATTACGAACAACACCCTGTACGTCCCCATGGAGATGCACATCCCGATTTCCAACGGTGGGCGTTAGCTCAACGGGTCCTTGAAGTGTCGACGCGATATTCTGGGCAGGGACTTTGGACGGGTCGATACTTGAATAGAACAGGTCTGGCTTGTTGGGCAAGTTAGCCGCTTTGGCAGCGACGTTCGATCGAGGCCCATCGTGCTGCAATACTGCCTGATTTTGTGGGTCTAGGACGCGTGCCTGAGCAAGTAACGAGTCAGCAAGAGTTATGTTGCCGACAGCGCGGGCCTGAGCGGCGCGTTCAATGAGCTCCGTGACTAGGCCTTCGCGTGTAACGATCAGAGCCAGGGAATAGTCGGAGTTGTCTGGATTCAGCTGGACGGCTCGCTCAAAACTGCGAACCCCGGCGGCCAGATCTTTATGTTGCACCTCCTTGGCGCCCTCCAAGTATGCATCGTCTGCGGCGCGCGCTATTTTGGGAGACACTGTGGCCGCGTTCGAATGCGCGGGAAGTTTTGCCGGAATCGATGGATTAGCCCCCGCCGGAATACTTGCAGGACTGTCTGCGGGACTTTTCGCTTGTGCGTAGAGGAGTGCACAGTTCGAATCGGCGATCATCAGCAGGGGAAAGCCCCAAACAGCTGCGCGCGCGATAGTGTTGCGCCTGCGCCGCCAGCGGCATGGGGTTAGGAAAAGCATGATGTGCTGTTTAGACGCGTGAATCTGGCTAACGTCCACCAGAGATGATCTGCAGGTCTGGGCGGGTCGTGCGCGTAGGCCGGACGGACGTCGGTGGACGTCGCATCCCCTGCCGTATCTGGGTCGAATCCATTCCAAGTTCAGAGAGTGTGCGGCTTAGCGTGTTGCGGTGCATACCCAGCTCTTCTGCCGCTTTACATTGGTTGCCGCGATGACGCGAAAGAACCTCAAGGATGTACTGTCTCTTAAACTCGCGCACTGCGTCAGTGTAAGTGATACCTGCGGCATGCATCTGGAGGACGAGATTGTCGAGTTCGCGTTTCAATCGCGGAGTCTTCCTTTTTTGGAATTGGCGAGGTCCTAGTTGGGATCCAGCTTCATGACGATACTTCTTAGTTTGAGGCTACAGGCCCAGCTTGATCCAATCCGGTGTCGTGTGCTTGAGATGGTTGAGGCCCTCAAGTAGACGTTGTTTGAGATCCAGGGGCATGACGAAGGATACAGCATGCGCGGCCCGAAGAAAATATGGTGCGAGCTGAGAATTTTCGATCCACGGCGCGGTCGGTAAGAAAGCGGTCACGGCGAATAGGAGCGCGACGCCCAAAAGGGCGCCCCGAACCAGTCCAAAGACGGCCCCGAGCAGCCTGTCGACCAAGCCTAGCCCGATCGCGGAGGCCGTGTGGCGCAGAAGTTTCCCTAGCAAGCTCGCAAAAATCATGGTCGCTGCCAGAATCACCAGGAATGCCGCAAGTTCTGCGATGGATGTCGAGGTGATCAGCCCTTTGAGCTCAATGGCCAGGTCTCGGTAAAACCAGCAGGCAAAGAGAAAGCCGAAGATGAGGCCGGCCAACGCCAGAGCTTCTCGGAAGAAGCCGCGCAGCACCGCTCGCACCACCGAGTAGGCACCCAGGATGATGAGTAGCCAGTCGAGGGTGTTCATAGTATCGATCGGCTCACACGCTACGCCGCATTCCGGGACTCGCGGCCCCGGCTGCGGCCGCTCAGGGATACACTGACGATCTTCGAGACTCCGGGCTCCTGCATCGTTACGCCATACATCACGTCGGCTTGCTCCATCGTGCGTTTGGTGTGGGTGATGACGATAACCTGGGTGTTCACTGCGACCTCCGACAGGAGATTCGCGAACCTCCCGACGTTGGTCTCATCAAGCGGTGCGTCGACCTCGTCAAGCATGCAGAACGGCGCAGGCTGGAACTGGAAGATTCCGACCAGCAATGAGAGGGCCGTAAGAGCTTTTTCGCCGCCCGAAAGCAGCAGAACATTCTGCAACTTCTTGCCCGGAGGCGATGCGATGATGTCGATACCGCTCACATCGGAACTCTTTCCACCGCCCGCTTCCGGATCGGTCAGGCGCATAAATGCCTGGCCTCCACCGAAGAGCTTGGTGAACGTGGCAGAGAAGTTGTCATTGATGATCTTGTAAGCCTCATCGAACTTGATGCGAGAGACGTCGTCGATTTCCTTGATCGAAGCTTGGGTATTCTCGATGGAATCGAGGAGATCCTTCCGCTGTGTCTCCAGGAAGCTATGACGCTCGGATGTCTCGTGGAACTCCTCCAGAGCCATCATGTTTACGGGGCCCATAGCCTCAAGACGTTGCTTCAGCGAGCGAGCTGCCTCGTCCTCTGCCGTCAGCGCCTCCGCTTCGATCCGCTCAATGGTGGCGTCTTCGCGAAGTGTTGCCGCCTCCACCGAGAGATCATTGAGGCAGGTAGCCTCGATATGCTCGAGGTCCGAGGTGAGCTTCGCAGCCCGAGCGCTATGGGTGGCGCGTTGCTCGCGCAAAACCTCGGTCTCATGGCGCAGCGCACGCAGGCGGGCGTCCAGTTCGGACATCGCCGCGCGTAATGCCGACGCTTCAGCGGACAATGTCTCCCCTTGGGCGATCGCTTGCGCTCGTATCTCGGTCAGTTCGACGTGCTTGATTGAGAGCTCGGACGTCTCCTCCTCACGCCGTTGGCGTTCGCTCGCTGCACTGGCGAGTTGTGATTCCAACTGCTCAATCCGAATGGCTTGGCCCTTATACAGCCGGTCGGTCTGCTCGAAGTTCGCGTTCGCGTTACGTCGGCGTTCCTCCAGTCCTGCCAGGGAAGCCGCTGCTGCAGACGCCGCCGCCTGGAGCTCTTCGCGATGGGCGCGCAGGGAAAGAATCTTCTCCGTGAGTTCCGCGACCTGCTGCTCGATGTTGGCGCGCTCTGCTTCGAAGGCCGTCGCTTCTTCGCGCTTGCGGGCGATCAACTCTTGCCTCTGCTGACGCTGGTCCTTATTTCGATTTGCGGCAATCTGCCATTGCTGCAGTCGATTTTCGACTCGTGCTGCCTCCTGCTCCATCTGTCGCAGGGATGCACCGGAGTTGGCGCTTTCTCGCTCCGCCTCGCGGCGTTCGTGGTTTCTGGCATCGAGCGACGTGGTGTGGTCTGCAATCTGCCGCCCGAGAGCCGCCGTAGCAAGCTCATTTTGCGCCAGTTCCGTCTCCACACCCGCCAGCTTGCTTTGAAGTTCCGCAAGCTCACGCTTCAGAGCCAGAGGACCTTGTTCGCGAGGCTTGCCGCCCGTAACCGTAACGTTGTGAAAAGTCTCTCCGGTGGGTGAGAGGAAGAACGCCTGGGGGAATTCAAGCGCCAGTCTGCGAGCCGTGTCGGTGTCTGGCGCGACGAAGCCGTCGCGCAGCTTCGGCAGAATCGCCTCTAGCGAATGCCCAAAGCCGTCCAGAACACGAATGCAGTCTTTCAGGGCAACGACGCCGTTACCGGGGTTTGCTGCAGTTTCGCTCGGGATTGTCGTATCTGCGGCATCGGGATGCACAAGGAAGGTGGCGCGGCCTGCGACGTCCGTCTGCAGCAAACGCACACCTGCATCTGCGGCATCCCAGCTTCGGACAACGATGAAGTTGAGTTCGTCACGCAGAAATTCGTCGACCACATTCTCGTAGCGCCCGTCCACTTCGAGGAAATCCGCCAGGGTGCCCAGCGGGGTGGACCCGTCCTGGTGTTTCGCCTGCGCGCGAAAGATGTTGCGTACAGTATCCGTGGAATAGCTATGCTCACGAATTAACGCTTCAAGCGAGCTGCGGCGTCCACTGAGCGTGGCGGCCTGGGCGCGTAATTCGTCTCCGCGACGACGGGACTGCGTCTCTTCCAGACGCCGAGTCTCCAATATGTGCCGAAGCTCCAGGATCTCTGCCTCCAAGGTCTTGAGGCGTTCGGTCACACTTTCGAAGGAAATCCTGGCAGTAGCGCGCTGTAGATTCAAGGATTCAAGTTCGGCGCGACCAGCCTGCGACTCGGACTCAAAGCGCTCATTCTCCCGGTCGAGTCCAGCGAGCGCGGCCTCGGCTTGGGCTATCTCATTGTTCGCCTGGGCAGCTCGTTGCATGGACTGCATGGCGTTACGGCGCTGGCTTTCCGTCAGGGCTTCTGCGGCAAGCACGCTGCGTGTTGCCTCATGTGCCTGCGCCTGCTGCGATGCAGCGGCTTCCCGCGACTCGGCAGCTTCAGCCGTTGCATTCTCGAGAAAGCTGCGATGCTGTTCAAGATCCCCGGCTAGCGACTCAACCTGAGCGCGAGCCTGGGCAAGATCATCGTTGCCACTTAAGATTCGCTGACTGAGATCGGAGATTCGGTCGGCGTTCGAGGCGGTGCGCGCCGCTATCCTCTCGAGTTCCACTGCACTGGAATTGGCACGCGAACCCGCTTCGCGAATCTGATCGTCCAGCGCATACCCATGATTCACCCCAATAGAGTGCTCCGCGTCCATGCTTTCAAGCTGCGCGGCCTGGCTGTCGATAAGTTCGGCCAGACGCGCAATCTCTTTGGAGGTTGCGGCCTGTTCCGCGTCCATTTGCGAAAGGCGGCTTGCCAGCACCACTCTAAGCTTGCTGCGAAGTTCATCACGCAGGGCACCATAACGCTCTGCCTTTGACGCTTGGCGCTTGAGTACACCCATCTGCCGCGTGACTTCCTCGAAGATGTCGTTCACTCGCGACAGATTCTGCTTCGCTGACTCCAATCGCAGCTCAGCCAGGCGCTTTTTCGTCTTGAACCGGGTAATTCCTGCGGCCTCTTCAATGATTGCGCGACGATCCAGGGGCTTGGCCGAAAGAATGCTCCCAATGCGCTCCTGGCTGATCATGGCGTAACTTTCGCCACCCAGACCGGTGCCCATGAAGATGTCCTGGATATCGCGCAGGCGGCATATTTTCCCGTTCAGCAGATATTCCGAATCTCCGGAGCGGAAGAGTCGGCGCGTGATCGTGATCTCACCGGCCCGAATGGGAGCGCGACCGAACTTGCGGCGGCGGATCTTTAGAACGACGTTGTTGCCCGCTGTCAGCTCCGCTTCACTGCCTGCCGAATCCCCGGCAGATTTCTCTGCCGCCTTCTTCGCGGGAAGTTCGGCTTCATAGGTTGTCCCCGGTTGGGCATCGGCGACAGCTTCTTCCGTCTCGCTTGCTGCTTCGGCGCGAACCGCAGACTCATCCCAATCGCTGAGCGTATTAATGGAAGTTATGTTCTGGTCGACCTCTGCTTCGGCGCCGAGCACCTCTGCTTCGCCGTCTGCCAACGTGTTTCCGTCGTAAACTTCCGGGTCCACCAGCGTAAGCGACACCTCGGCCATGCCTGTAGGTTTCCGATCCCGGGTCCCGGCAAAGATGACGTCCTCCATCTTGATGCCGCGAAGACTCTTGGCCGACTGTTCTCCTAGAACCCAGTTGATCGCGTCAGAGATGTTCGACTTGCCGCAGCCGTTCGGGCCGACAATCGCAGCGATCCCATGACCGGTGAGCTGCACTTCGGTGCGATCACAGAAGGACTTGAAGCCGAGAATCTGAACTTTTTTTAGCTTGAGCAAGGAGCAAAACCTCTTCCACGTTGGGGCATTTCGGTGTGATTTCCCGATCGGTTTCGATCAATGGACACGCCACTAGGTCGAATCGTAAGCGGCCGACGACGTGGAATCAACGCGTATTCGAGCGCCGATTGAAGGATGTTGTGGATAAGCGCGGACGAATCCAATTTATCGTGAGCCGGAGCCTCAAGGTTGCGCATGGGCAACACGATTTCTATAATGCGCATCATCCCCTGTATCCCCCAGGTGCGGGGAGAGCTTTCATCCGTAAGGCGCAATTTGCGCTAATCTTGGTTAACTGATTCTGAAACTGACGCATCTCCCCGAGGAGTTCTCTTTATGAAGAAGGTCGTACTTGCTTCGCTGCTGGCTCTAGCCGGCGCAGTGCCATTCGCGTCTCTCGCATATTCCCAGCAGCCGGCGGCTGGCGGTATCCAGATGTCGCAAGAAGAGTACGCGGCGTACAACAAAGCCAACACGGAGACGACGGCCGCAGGGAAGGCTGCGGCGTTCGAGGCGTATTTGAAGACTTATCCGAACTCTGCTGTGAAAGTGGATGTTCTGAATCAGATATTGTTCGCGGATAGCCAGACCGGTGATCAGGCCGCCACGCTGAATGCTGCCGATCGCCTCTTAGCTATCGATCCCAACAATCTTCGTGCCCTCACGTTCGAGGTGTATTACCGGCGGGCGGATGCTGACAAGCTGACGGATCCGGCGGCCAAACAGACGGCGCTGGATGCGGTCGCAAAGTATGCACAGCAAGGTCTGGATGCGACCAAGCCTAAGGATATGTCTGACGCTGATTTTGCAACGCTCAAGACAAAGACGGATCCGACGTTTGAGAGCGCAATCGCCGACGATGACATTGCCAAGAAGGATTACGCTGATGCGATCCCGGTGTTGAAAAAGGAGATCGAAGAGGATAAGGACAATACGACCAAAGTTGGTCAGACGCTTGGAGATGTGTATGTCCTCGCGCAGGCGTACTACAGCTCCACTCCTCCTGATTATCTGAACTGCGCATGGTATGCGACGCGTGCGGCGGCGTTCGCTCCTGCGGCTTACAAGACTACGATTGAGCCGTTGGCCACCTACTGCTACAAGAAGTATCACGGCAGCGCGGATGGCTATGCGGCCATGCAGACTGCGGTACAGACGAATCTCGATCCGCCCGCTGGATTCACGGTGACGGCGGCCCCTAAGCCTGAGGATTTGGTGGCGAATCTGGTGGCTACTACGCCGGATCTGGCTACCTTGGCGCTGGGCGATAAGGAGACGGCGCTACAGTATGGAAAGCCGGATGATGCTCAGAAAGTGTTCGCTTCGGTGAAGGGCAAGTCGGTCGAATTCCCGAATGTGACGGTCGTTTCGGCGACGGACAGCCAGTTGGTTCTGGAGGTCTCGGACGATGCAGTTGCGAGCAAAACCCCTGATTTTACCGTCAATTTGAAGGAACCGGTAAAGACGATCCCCCAGCCTGGAGAGAAGATCACGGTGCAGGGAACGTATGATTCGTACACCTCCAGCCCCCTCATGATCACAATGTCGGATGGGTCGATTGTGGCCCCGAAGAGGACTGCCCCGGCTCATCGTCCGGTGCGCCACTAACCTAAAGCAGCAAGGGAAAACGGCCTCCTCGGAGGCCGTTTTTCTTGTTTTGTGTGAGTTTTATGTGTGTCCCAGCCAGGTTTTAGGTGCCAAATCGACGTGTTCAGCGCGGTTTTGGAACGTGCGTGAGGCCCAAGATTGGGTCCATTGGGTCAAGGTGGGTGAATGGCTCAATGGCCAGGTGTGAGCAGGTTGACGAAGAGGCAAGGCTCCGGGGACGG
>Ga0302150_10000568_pt1 | contig 15641 bp, 7 predicted proteins | sample I_Bog_N1_2_FD_198635 | JGI IMG/M metagenome (GOLD analysis project Ga0302150, IMG submission 198635) | Peat permafrost microbial communities from Stordalen Mire near Abisko, Sweden - I_Bog_N1_2 | ecosystem: Environmental > Terrestrial > Soil > Wetlands > Peat | place: Sweden: Abisko, Stordalen... | reverse complement strand
CCGCAGATTCTGCGAAGCTTGTCCAAGATAACCGATGGTAAGGATCAAATCCTGCGCCAGCTGATCCTGCAGCTGCAGGCTCCAGCTGGTGGTCATCGAAGGCCTGCCATCTCTCGGCTGGATTACTTCGCCACCAACCGCGTCAAAGCTGTTCGGGCCATTAGGAGCGGTTAGCTGCGTCGGATCCAGGCTTGGTGAATAATCGAAAGCCGGAAAGCCGATGCTGGGGTTGGTCGGATCAGCAGGAGAGCTGGCGTCCAGACGGAAGGCAGGAGTAAAGGCACCTCCGGTGGTCGGGCCTGCAACGGAGTAGAAGGAGTGAGATACGTTGTACCCGAAGGACATTCCTCCTCCGAAGTCGTTGTACTGGAGCGGACCATAGATGATGGCCCCGCCACCACGGAGCACCAGCTTGTTATTGGTTCCCGGCAACACGTACGAAAAGCCGACGCGGGGCGCGATGTCCTTGAACCAGGTGTCAGCCCACTCCGTATTGCAACCGCCGCAATTTGTACCGAAGACGAGGGCGCCGGGAAGACCACCGGCCGCTGCGTCCGGTGCTGTCATACTGAACGCCGACGTGCGATTGAGAGCCTCTTTGCGCGGAACATCGACGTCATAACGTACGCCAAGGTTCAGCGTAAGATTGCTGCCAAACTTCAGATCGTCTTCGATGAAACCAGCAATGTACCGTGAGTTCCAGCGAGGATGATCGTTGTAGACAGACTGGCCGCCGTTGCCAACTTCGCCCATTAGGAAACTAGCGAAAGGATTACCTGAATTACAGCAGGCGTTGCTAAGTCCAGCCGTCTGATCGCGATAGAAGTCCAGGTAGTCCGTGTTGTAGTTGATGATGGAGTACTGCTGATGACGGAAATCGACGCCGATGCGAATACTGTTGCGTCCCTTCTCCCAGCTGACGATATCGTTGACGCGAACGCCGTTATCGATGTTGTCGCCGTTCTGCTGCTGACCCCAAGAGGAAGGAGCATCCGGGCTGGGGAAGTTGACGATTGGAAAGAAGGTGGAATGATCATTCGCCAGACCCGCGGCAGTTGCCGTGTCGCTGGTAGAACCTAGCGTTGCGCCAAAGTTCACGCTGTTTGTGCGGTTATATCCAAGGTTCACGTGATTCGAGAAGGACGGCGTGAAGATGTAATCCCAGCCTGCGCGCGAATAATGCGTGGTGAACGTCTGGATATAGCCATTGTTGTTGAACGGTTCCGGCAAGTCAGGAGCACCTGTCAGCTTGAAGTTCTGACGCGTGCTGTACGTAGCGAAGACCTTGCTCTTCTCCGAGATGTTCTGATCGATACGTATGGAATAGGTGGTGTTCGTGTTCGGCGCGACACCGGCCTGTGAGTAGTTCCCGGTGTACCCGTCCGCATCCGTCGACAACGGAGCCTGGTTGGGATTGGGGAGACCCTTCAGAAGCGTCTGCGCTGTTGAGCTGAAGTAACCAATCGGGACCGTATTATTCAGCAACGGCTGACGGCAAAAGACACCCGGGCTGCTCTGTCTACTCGTGGTGGGGTCAAAAATCTGGTTATACAGAATCGGCTGTCCGGTGCAGGGATTGATCGTCTCGCCCGCCGGGTTTCCTGCGACCGGGGTTCCTCCAGGGATCGGGCCGCCGAGAATGTCCTGGAAGTTGCCACCACGTTCCGCAGCGGTAGGAACCGTCGAGGTGATGACGCTGCCGAGGTGCAACTGATACTTTTCCCAGGCAAAGAGGAAGAAGGTGCGGTCCTTGCCGTTGTACAGATGAGGAATGCGCACTGGACCGTCAAGCACCCCGCCGTAGTCATACTTTTGATCTTGAGGCTTGCTCCAGGAGCAATTGACCTCAGAGACGCCGACGCAGTTCTCAGCCTTGTAACCGTTGTTGAACCAGCTGTTCGCGTCGAATACCCTGTTCTTCACAATCGCATAGCCGGTTCCGTGAAACGTATTGGTTCCCTGTTTGAGGGTGAAGCTTTCGATACCGGCAGTGGTGCGACCAAACTCAGCCGAGGGAGTGGAGGTGGTGACCTTGAACTCCTGCAGCGCTTCGATCGAAGGCGAAGTCTCGTCAAACGATGAGCCGTTCTCACTGCGAGTGATACTGGCGCCGTCGAGCAGTACTTCCGCTCCATACGCCTGGCCGCCACTCAGACGGGAGAAGAAGACGCCGTTCCCGGTGTTGCCGGAAGTTCCCGTGCCGGGTCCCGTCGTGCCGGGGAGCAGAAAGACGAATGTTTCCGGCGAGCGAAGGCCGCCAACACCGGATGCGAGGGACAGCGGCAGATCTTCCACCTGCTTATTCGAAACCGTGCCACCCACGTCGGAACTCTCCGTCTCCAGGCGCAGACCGCTCGCGTCCACCGTGATGTTTTCAGTCTGCGAGCCAACGGTGAGCTTCACATTGAGTGATGAGGTGCTGTTGATCGTCACCTGCACGCCGGTTGCCGTCGAGGTCTGAAAGCCTGGAGCGGTTGCCGTGACGGTATAGCTTCCCACCGGAAGTTCGTTGAAGCGGTAGTCGCCGGAGGACGTAGACACCGTCGAGCTCTTGGTTCCCGTCGCCTCCTCGGTGACAAGCACCTTCGCTCCGGGAATGACCGCACCGGTCGGGTCCGTGACGGTGCCGGCCATGGCTCCGTGACTCGATTGGGCAAAGGCGGTAGAGGTAGCGAAAACGACGGCGAGAATCAGACTGTAAATCCTTCTAAAACTCTTCATGAGGCTCTCCTGAAATGGTACGAACTGCAATTAGTAATCTTCAGCAACTTGATCGCGTGCCAGCTCATCGCCCGCAAGAGGCTGAAAAAGAGTGTCGACCGTGAACCGAGCGAAGCCTTAAAACTTTAGGGAATACCGAGGAAGCGTTTTCTCAAATGCCTTCAGACGAGTCCCTTGAAATCGACGCGAAGAATATCCCACAAGAAATAGCACTGTCAAGGGCATGTCAACCGAATGGTTGGACTTGGGGTTTACGTACCCAAGCAATTGGCTTATATTCCGGTATCTAGTTCTTATCGTTTGAGTTCTGAGATCACCGAATATCTGGAGTAGCGCGATAACCGCTCAACGCTTCGGACCGAGCGAACTCCTCCTGCGCCTTGCTGTCTTTACCCTCTGCTCGGTAAACCCTTCCCAAAAGGAAGTGCAATGAGGGATTTTCGGGACTTAAGGAGATGGCCTGTTGAAACTGCTCCTGGGCCTTCGGAAACTCCTTCATCTGGAGGTAGAGATGTCCTAATTGTTCCCGGATATTGGGATCGTGCGGCGCAATCGCCACGGCCTGCGTCAAAAGCTGTTCGGCCTCCGGCATTTTGCCTTGGTGCAGCAATTCGATTCCAAGGTTCAGCAACGGCTGCTCACTGGGATGCGGCCTGCCCTGCTGCCATTCGATCGCTTTCCGATAGGCAGAAATCGCGTCTTCGGTGCGATTGAGCCCTCCATACGACAAGCCAAGATTATTCTCCGCCTTCACGCTCCGCGGATCGAGCACCAGAGCGCGCTCAAAACAGTTCGCCGCCTCCTGAAAACGTTGCTGCGTGAAGCGGATACGACCCAAACCGTACCACGCCTCGGGGTCCTTGGCGTCCATCGTCACCGCAAGCGACATCCAGTGATCGGCGTCCGACAAATCATTCAGAAGTGCATAGTCCTTCGCTACGTTCTGAAGGTCCGTTGAGTTGGGGCGCGCAAGAGCAGCCGACCTCGTATATTCAGCCAACGACCCCTTGGGATCGTTCAAGCGCAAAAGGCAATACGCCAACAGGTTATGCGCCTTCGCGGAGTTTTGATCACTCTTGAGGAATGTACTTAGGGCAGACGCCGCCTGCTGAAACTCGCCCACGTCCATCAGCTCCTTAACCTGCTCCAAGGTGCTTCCCGCCGCTTCAGCCTGGGCCACCGGCGTATTGGGGATTTGCGAAGGAACGGACCTTGCCCAGCACAGTAAGACAGCGAGGCTGATCGAGGAACACGATACCCAGAACCCGCGATGTGTGTGAGCGGCGATGCTGAAATGTTTCAAGTGCCAATTCCCTTTTGCCCCTCAACCGGCGAAAATCCGAGCGATCGCTGAGGCAACAGTAGGCGGTCAGACTGGATTATAGAGTCGTTCGCACTCGCAATGGGAATCTGGTAGAAATTGTTTACTTGAGCGAATATCGTTGGAAACGCATGCAAGGACGTATGGGATCTGCAGTGGCCTCTTACTCTCTCTGGGAACATCCGATCCCCCTTTCGACCGAGTGTGGATGTCTTCAGATGCTTCCGTTTTGCATTGGCTTTTTACTTTTGCTGCTGAGCTGTCCGGCGAATGATGGCCACGCGCAGACCGCTGTGCCTCCTGCGCCAAACTCCGATTCACAATCCAATCCCGGCCAGACCGGACCCGTTACGGCGATGGGTGGGTCCAATACAGGTGGCGCTCACGCAGCCGTATTCGACGCGGAACACCGCCCCATCACAGCAGGCGGCTTTACCAAGAACGGCCCCATCGTATTCCAGGACGTCGCGCGCGAGGCCGGCCTGGCTATGTGGAAACATGTGATGGGAACTCCGGAGAAGCAGTTCATCCTCGAAACCAACGGATCCGGCGTCGGTCTAATCGACTACGACAACGACGGCTGGCTCGACATCTACATGGTGAGTGGCTCGACGTATGACGCGATCTCCGACAAGGCCGCGGCGCCGAAAGCGGCTCTCTTCCACAACAACCACGATGGCACCTTTACCAACGTTGCGGACAAGGATGGCGTCACCAATGAAAGATGGGGGACCGGCGTCGCCATCGCCGACTTCGATAACGATGGTTGGCCGGACATCTACGTGTCCAACTTTGGCAAGAATCGCCTCTACCGCAACAACCATGACGGCACCTTCACCGACGTAGCCGAGAAGGCCGGCGTCACGCTCGGTAACTGGTCAACAGGAGCCACCTGGGGAGACTACGATGGCGACGGCCACCTGGACCTCTTCGTTCCCGGTTATCTGCACTACGACCTCGCCAATCCGCCAGCGCCCGGCACCAAGGCCGTCGGTTACAGCATGTGCGCGTTCCGCGGCGTCAACGTAATGTGCGGCCCTCGAGGGTTGAAGGGAGAGCCCGATCACCTGTTCCACAACAACGGCGACGGAACCTTCACCGACGTCAGCGAGAAGGCCGGAGTCTCCGACAAGAATGACTACTACGGCATGTCGTCCGTGTTTATTGACCTCAACAATGATGGCAAACCGGATTTGCTGGTGACCAATGACTCGACACCCAACTATCTCTATCTCAACAAGGGCGACGGCACCTTTGAAGACGATAGCTATGCATCAGGTTATGCATTGAATGAAAACGGCCGCGAGACCGCCTCCATGGGGCTCGGCACAGGCGACTACCGCAATAACGGCCTCATCGACGTCTACAACACTGTCTTCTCGGATGACTACAACCCTCTCTATCGCAATGATGGCGACGCGAACTTCACCGATGTGAGCTACCAGATAGGGATCGCGGAGCCAACAGTCCCGTTCCTCGGCTGGGGCACCGCCTTCTTCGACTACGACAACGATGGATGGAAGGACATCATCGTCGCAAATGGTCATGTCTACCCGGCCGTCGACCAGGCTGCATGGGGAACGAGTTGGGCACAACGCCCGCTGCTGTTTCACAATGTCGCCGGAACGAAGTTCGACGTGATGCCGGCCGTCGAAGGAACCGCACTCGCCAAAACGTACGTCGGTCGCGGATTGGCCGTTGGCGACCTCTTCAACAATGGCAAGCTCGACGTAGTGATCAATGTGCTCGACGGCGCTCCCGCACTTCTTCGCAATGTCTCTTCGGATAAACATCACTGGATTGAGTTCAAGCTGACCGGCGGCCCAAAGAGTCCTCGGGACGCTGTGGGAGCAACCGTTTACCTCACGGCCAATAAAATGAAACAGCGAGGGGATGTTGTCTCGGGCGGGAGTTACGAGTCTACGAACGACCCACGCCTGCACTTCGGCCTCGGCGATGCGACGGTGATCGACGCCGTTGAAGTTCACTGGCCCAGCGGCGCGCGTGAGCGATTCCCAACTCCGCAGGTGGACCGGATCGTAACCCTCATCGAGGGAAAGGGAAAGACGTTCCAGAAATGAGTTTTCTCCCTTTGAACACGTTGATGAAGAGAATCTCGATGCGCGTCAGCGTTCCCTGCTTCTGTCTGGTCGTCGCTTCTCTTAGTGTGGTCGCGAGAGCACAAGCCTCCACAACAACTCCCATGACTCCTTCGATCACTTCGACCGCCGCGAAGGCCGTGCCCGGAAACTTTGTCGACATCACGCAGCAGAGTCACGTCGACTTCATCGGTGAGGCTTCGCATACCAGCAGGAAATACCTCATCGAAACCATGGGTTCCGGCGTCGCTCTCTTCGACTACGACAACGATGGCCGGCTCGACATCTTCTTCGCCAATGGCGCGCCCCTCAGCGATCCAACGCCCAAGGGAACCATCCCGCAGAAGACAGGTCCGAAGTATTGGAATCGCCTCTACCACCAGAAGGCTGACGGAACCTTCGAAGACGTAACCGAAAAAGCGGGCCTGAAGGGCATTGGTTACGACATGGGCGTCGCTGTCGGCGACTACGACAATGACGGATACGAAGATCTCTTTGTCACCGGACTCGGCGGTAATCATCTGTATCACAACAACGGCAATGGAACCTTCACTGACGTCACGCAGAGTTCGGGCACAGGTGGCAGCGGCTGGTCGACGTCTGCAACGTGGGTGGATCTCGACAACGATGGGCTGCTGGACCTGATCGTGCTCCGGTACATGAAGTGGGACTTCGACGATATCTGGTGTGGCGAGCATACCGAGGGCCGCCGCTCGTACTGCCATCCTGATGTATTCCAACCCATCGCGTCGCTGGTGTATCACAACGACGGACACGGGCACTTCACCGAAGTCGCCGCGAAGATTGGCCTCGATCGACCCGGCAAAGGCCTCGGAGTTTCCATTGGCGACTTCGATGGTGATGGCAAGGTCGACGTCGCCATCGCCAACGATTCCATGGTCGAGTACCTCTATCGAGGCAAAGGAGACGGCACCTTCGAAGAGCTCGGCATGCCCGCTGAGATGGCGGTCGACGGAGAGGGTCGAACATTCGCGGGTATGGGAATTGATCTGCAGGACTTCGACAACGACGGACTTCCCGACCTCATCATCACCGATCTCGCCAACCAAAAATACGCTCTCTACCGCAACAATGGGGACGGCAGTTTCTCCTACGACAGCTACGTCAGCGGCATCGGCGGCATGACGCTACTGCACTCCGGTTGGGGCATCAAGTTCCTCGACTACGATAACGATGGTCGCAAGGATCTATTGATCGCCCAAGGCCATGACCTCGACACCGTTGAGTTGAACTATCCGCAGCTCCACTACAAGGAGCCTCCGATGCTTGCCTATAACACCGGAAAGGGTTTCGTCGACGTCTCATCAGAATCGGGAAAAGTATTTCAGGATCGATGGGTGGGTCGCGGCCTGGCTGTCGGAGACATCGATAACGATGGTCGCATCGACGCCGTCTTCACCACCAACGGTGGCCCCGCCTACGTTCTGCGCAACGAGACGAGCACCGTTAATCATTGGCTCACCCTCTCCCTGGTAGGGCACAAGAGCAATCGTGACGGCATCGGAGCCGTCATCAAACTCACCACGGCTGCTGGCTCTCAGTGGATTACGGTCACTACCGGCGGCAGCTATCTTTCAGCCAGCGACAAGCGCGCTCACTTCGGACTAGGCGCAGCAACCGTCGCGCAGACTATACAAATTCGCTGGCCTAGCGGAATCATCCAGACACTCAGCAATGTTCACGCCGACCAGATCCTCACAGTCGACGAACCGACAACGCCGACAAAGCCATGATCGACTGCGCATGATGGAAGCGAAGGCCTTCGCTCCCTGGAATCATTCGCCCGGAGAATACGGCAGAACGAATCGGCCGATCTGAATCACGCTGCGCTCCGACGGCGGCCAGATTTTTATCGACACAATCGGCAGCGGCTGGCTTAGCGGATGAGCCGTGATCGTGCCGCGCTCCACACCCGTCTCCGCCTCGTAGATGTGCACTAGTAGACCATCCGCCGCGCGCGTCCAACCGATCGCATACGATCCTGGGGCGAGCTCGATGTTGCTGCCGATCCGCAGCGGGCTCTGTGCCAGCAAATAGTAATAATACTTACCGTTCGCCGCATAACCGGCAGTGATCAAGACGACGGCTGCCGTCACGCGACCTCGCGAGTCAATCACACCGCTCGCCGAGCGCATCTCCGTCTCAATGTGTTCTTTCTCCACCGGAGCCCTCGCTGGCAAAACAGCCTCGAGTTCCGCAGGCGTCGCCGCATGCCAGCCTCGCTTCGATGCAGCACCATTTCCCTGCGAGATCAGCGACGCCGGCAGTGTGCAAAGGATTACTCCCAGCAGCACAGCTCTGCGCGTACTCTTCATCGGTGACTTACCAATCCACGCTGGATCGCCACCGTCGCCGCATGCGTCCGATCCGCAACTCCCAGCTTGCCCAGCATGCTGTTGATGTGTGTCTTCACGGTCGCTTCGGAGATCGCCAGGTCCGCAGAAATCTCTTTGTTCGCGCGCCCTGCGACAATTCGCTCCAGCACGCTCAGCTCTCTCGGCGTCAACTCCTGGCCACTGAGTCGCTCGGCCAGCTTCTCCGCAACTGAAGACGGAATATGCAACTTGCCGCTGTGCACCGCATGGATCGTAGTCAGCAACTCCTCGAGCGGCATCCCCTTCAGCAGGTAAGCGCGCGCCCCCGCCTGCAGCGCCCGATAGATATCCTCGTCACCATCGAATGTAGTGAGCACGATAAAGCGAGCCTGCGGAAACTCCGTCCTGATCTGGCGAATTGTATCGGCCCCGCCCAGCTTCGGCAGCTGCAAGTCAATCAGCGTAACGTCTGGCTGCACTTTGCGAAAGGTGTCAATTGCTTCCAGACCGTCTCCAACCGACCCGACGATCTCGAAGTCGTCCATCGTCGAAAGCAACGCGACCAGCCCCTGCCGAACAACATGGTGATCTTCCACCAGCATGATGCGAATTTTGTCTGCCATTCTTACCTCACGCCTTGGGCGATGGGCACTCGCAGCGTCACCTTGGTTCCCCGCCCCGGCTCGCTCGTAACCTCGAGCATGCCATCGATCGTGGCGGCACGCTCTTTCATGCCCAGCAGCCCATAATGCCCTGTTTTCCCGGATGCTTCGTTCACACGGAACCCCACACCCTTGTCTTCAATGGTGAGCATCAGCATATCACTCGAGTAGTGCAGTTCGACCGAGGTCTCGGCGGAGCTCGCGTGATGCAGCACGTTCGTCAGCGCCTCCTGCGCAATGCGGAGGAGTTCTCTCTCCACCTTTGGATCGACCGCTCGATACGCTCCTCCCAAATGCAGCCGAGGATGGATGGAGCTAAACGTATCGCGCTGCACGACCTTTGTCAGTCGCGTCGGCAGGCTGTCCTGCGAGTGATTGACGCGCAGCTCCCAGATACTGCGCCGCGCCTCCTCGAGTCCTTCCGTCACCAACTGCCTCGTATGCTTCACCTGCTCCAGCGCCAGCTCGAACTTGCCGCGATTCAGGTGCGACGCAATCAGGTCCAACTGGAGTGATGCGCCAACGAAGTCCTGCGTCAGCGTGTCATGGATCTCCCTCGCCATACGATTTCTCTCCGCTAACACAGCGTCGAACTCTCGCTTGAGTCGCCGCAGACGCAGCAGGTAAAGCCCCGCAACCATCGCCAGAATCACCAACAGACTGAGAAGAAGAAACCAGGCCCTCCGATAGATCGGCGGCACAACCCGAAACCTGACCTCGGCGCCAACGCGACTCCATGCCCCATCCTTACTCCTTGCCTCCACATGGAAGAGATAGCGGCCCGGGGGTAGATTCGTGTAGGTAGCCGATCGGCGATTGCCTGCGTCGGTCCATTGCTTATCGAAGCCATCCAGGCGAAAGCGATACCGAACCTCCGATGGCGCAGTGAAGCTCAGCCCCGCATATTCCATGGTGAAGCGAGCATGTCCGAATGGAATGTTAATCAACCCAGGCCCAATCGGCTCGGAGAGGTCGTCGACCAAAAATCGCTGCAGCACGATCGGCGGCGCAACCGTGTTCGCGGGAAGGTGCTCCGAGTCCACAATCGCCACGCCACCTCGCGTCGGAAACCAGATCTCTCCATGATTCGTCAGCCAGCCTACCGACGGTTCGCCCGCAACCACCTCATCATTCGGAAGCCCGTCCGCAAGCCCGTACTGGACCATCGCGCCGTTCTCCAACATGCATCGTTCCTTGCCCACACAACTCATCAGCGCCTTCACCGCAACGCGCCGTATACCGCGATCCATGCGAAGCCACAAGAACCCCAGTCGATCGCTCGTGATCCCCTCAATATTTCCTACACGCCTCACGTCCTGCGAAAACGTTCCCACCGGCAGGAACCGCTCCCCCAGCAGAAGACTCAGGCTGCCATTGTCTCCGGCCACCCAAAGGTGCCCTGCCTCGTCTTCCGCGATGGCGGTCACGATCGTCGCATTCAGACCATCCCGGGCCGTGTAGTTCCGAACCGTCGCATCGCTGCGCACCACCGACAGCCCTCCCGACGTAGCCGCCCACAGCTCCCCGGCGTTCCTCAGCAACGAGCCAATCAGGTCTCCGCCCAGTCCATCCTTCCTCGTCAGCGTCCGAATGCTCAGCTGCTTGCCAAATATCCGCAGATGAGCCAGCCCCTGGCGAGTTCCTACCCAAACTGACCCGTCGCCGTCCCCGGCCAGCGACCGAATGTAGTCGTCCGGGAGCCCATCCGCCGATGTAATCTGTCGCACCGCATGATCTGCCGCGATGAAATTCAATCCATCCGGCGTTCCTACCCATAGACCTCCATCCATCGCCGGCGCAAGGCACAGAATCACTCCGCTCGTCAGCTTGCTTACGGAAATCTGCTCTTCCTTCCCATCCGACCGCACGTGGCGAAGCCCCGCATCTCGTGTCCCCACCCACAGCGATCCGTCCTTCGTCTGTGCAACGCTCGTCACGGCTTGGTCCGCCAGTGCTGCGCCGCTGCGAAACGCCAGCCGCCGCAGTACATGCAGACCCGACGTCTCGGTCCCCACCCAGTGATTGCCTTCCTCGTCCTCAAACAGCGACAGAACCGAGTTGCCGCTCAGCAGCGTGACAGGGGTCGCCGCAGGTTTCTCCGCGCTCAGAACGAACAGGCCGCCATTCATCCCTACCCACGCCAACCCCTCGCGATCCACCAGCACCGTCTGAATCCGCCCGTTCGGCAGGTCCTTGCCAACCCTCCACTCGCGGCCTACCGACCTCACCAACGTCGAGGAAAATCTCCACGAGGCATTTCCCGGCACATTCTCCAATCCGGCAGCATCCTCCTTTAACTTAGCCGGAGCAGGCTGTAGCGGTGTGAATCTCGTCTCTTCCCAATGCGACCACCCGTCGGCAGTCTCCACAACCAGCCCACCGGTCTTCGTCACCTGAATTGACTCCACCGCCGAAGACGCCAGCCCTTCCGCCACGCCGTATCGATGAAACTGTCCGTTCTGCAGCAGAAGCACGCCGTCCGCCGTGCCAATCCAAAGCGCAGCGCCGTTCGCCGCCAGGCAACACACGTCGTCGCTGACAAGCGCAGGTTGATTCCCGCGATCGAACGTCTGAAAGCTGATCCCATCAAACCGCACCAGGCCACCCTCGGTTGCGATCCAAAGATAGCCGTCCGACGTCTGCACGATACTGTGCACGCTGCTCTGCGGAAGCCCCTCTTCGGTCGACCACGCCTGCTGGCTCAGGTACCGAAGATTCTGTCCCGCGCCCTCCGAAACCCCGCACGCCAGCAACAGGACGCAGACCAGCAGTCGGAGCAGCCGTGTACAAGAATTGCGCGAGGGCATTTGCATCGTTCCTTCCAGCATCCTTCTACGCTCCCGCTTTGTCCACACATCCCTGCCCCGTTGAACCTGCAAGGCCCATACTCTATACAATCAGTGCGCAGGATTTATCGCCTCCTCCACCAAATGGTTGATCCGGAAGCTGCGTTTTCGAGCTATTTTAGGGAGCGCTGATCATTCTCCCACTTAACCTATAGATAGCGGCTGCCCGCTATCCACAATTGGGGCCAAGTGCGCGACTCGAAAGGAATTCACCGCTTCCTCATGCCTCAAACCTCTGCCGCCGCAAAACATTTCGCCCTCTCTGCCCTTGTGCTTTCCGCGGCGCTCTTCGCCCTTCCATTGCGCAGCCAGACACCGACGCCGCTCGAATCGCAGAAGGGCAAGTCGCAGGAGGGCGCGCAACCACCCGCACATGGTGGCTCCAGCACCGCCGGTGTCTATCCCCCGGTCACCGACGCGCAACACCTCCCCATTACTGAGGGAGGGACGGTGAAGACCGGGCCCATCGTCTTCCAGGACATCGCCGAAAAAGCGGGACTGACCAAGTGGCACCACACCATGGGAACTCCCGAGAAGAAGTACATCCTCGAGAGCATCGGTTCCGGCGTCGCCCTGATCGACTACGACAACGATGGCTGGCTCGACATCTATCTCGTCAATGGGAGCACAAAAGCAGCTATCGACGGCAAAGCCACACCACCGCACGCAGCACTCTTCCACAACAACCACGACGGAACCTTCACGGACGTCACGGAAAAAGCCGGAGTGGCGAACGATCGCTGGGGCTTCGGCGTGGCAGTCGCCGACTACGACAATGACGGCTGGCCCGACCTTTACGTCACCAACTTCGGCAAGAACCGCCTCTACCATAACAACCACGACGGAACCTTTACCGATGTAGCCGAAAAGGCTGGCGTCGCTCTCGGCAACTGGTCTACCGGAGCAACATGGGGCGACTACGATGGCGACGGCAAGCTAGATCTCTTCGTCCCCGGCTACGTCCACTACGACCTCAAGTCACAGCTAAGCGATACCGATGGCCTTCCGCTAACCTTCTGCAGCTACCGCGGCGTCCGAACCTACTGCGGCCCGCGCGGCCTTCCCGGAGAGAGCGATCACCTCTTCCACAACAACGGCGACGGCACCTTCACGGACGTCAGCGAAAAGGCCGGCGTCTCCGATAAAGCCGGCTATTATGGTCTCTCCTCCGTCTTCATCGATGTCAACCACGACGGCAAGGTCGACCTTCTCGTCGCCAACGACTCAACCCCCAACTACCTCTACATCAACAAGGGCGACGGCACCTTCGACGACCAGAGCTATCCCTCCGGCTACGCACTGAACAAGGAGGGTCGCGAGACCGCCTCTATGGGCATCGCTGTTGGCGACTACCGCAACAATGGCGAGATCGACGTCTTCAACACCACCTTTTCTGACGACTACAAGGTCCTCTACCGCAACGACGGCGACGCTAACTTTACCGACGTCAGCGACGATACCCACATCGCCGACCTCACCATTCCCTTCCTCGGCTGGGGCACTGCCTTCCTCGACTACGACAACGACGGCTGGAAGGATCTGCTCGAGGTCAACGGCCACGTCTACAAAAACGCCGACACCAACAACTGGGGGACCAGCTGGGCCGAACGTCCGCTCCTCTTCCATAACGACGAAGGCAAGCATCTCGAACCGGTACCCGCCGTCGAAGGCACTGGCCTCGCCGAAGTCATGGCCTCGCGCGGCCTCGCCGTTGGCGATCTCTTCAACGACGGCCACATGGGCGCTGTCATCAACAATATGGACTCCGTTCCGGCGCTCTTCAAGGATGTCGACCCTAACACCAATCACTGGGTCGCCTTCAAACTCGTCGGAGGCCCCAAGAGCCCACGGGATGCCATCGGGGCAACGCTCTATCTGACGGCCAACGGCACCCGCCAGCGCGCCGACATCTTCTCCGGCGGCAGCTTCGCCTCCACCTCGGATATGCGTCCCCACTTCGGCCTCGGCAGCACGACCAAGGTCGACTCACTCGAGGTCCACTGGCCGAGCGGCTCCGTAGAGCAGTTTGCCGTTCCCGACATCGATCGCATCGTCACCCTGAAAGAGGGCCAAGGGAAACCTGCCACCACAAAGCCCTAGCGCTCCGCCGGTTACCGTCCGCCTCCACCTTTCGATGGAGACGGTTCTAGCCCAATAGACCAGCAGACAACCGTTCGATCGCTGTTATAGCCTCGATCAGACTTTCACCCAGACATGAACCGCTTTGAGGATTCGCAATGTTGCTTCGCCTGATCTCCCATCGGCAGTCCACATGCATCATCGCCGCAGCGGCTGCGCTATCCATCTGCTTCTCCCTGGGAGCCCATGCGCAGACAAACAGCACTCCCGAATCCCGCATGGCCTACAACCAGAAGATCGCCAAGGATTACACCTACCGCTACGGTGCCGATCATCCCTTTCTGCCGTCGAACATGACCTCCGATACAGGCCAGTTCATCGACCCCAAGAGCTTCGCCACTGCGCAATACTGCGGCCATTGCCATCAGGAAGCCCACGCCGAGTGGCGTCAGTCTGCGCATTCGAACTCCAACCGAGCACCGTGGTATCTTCGCAATGTCAACCTGCTAAACGCCGAAAAAGGCATCAGCTTCTCGCGCCACTGCGAAGGCTGCCACGATCCCATCGCCGTTGTCGCCGGAGCCATCACGGAAGGCGCTCCGCGTAAACGTCCCTACGATCAGGATGGCGTCACCTGCATGGTCTGCCACTCCATCCAGTCGGTCACCACGCGCGGCACCGGCAGTTTTGTCCTGGCAGAACCCGCGGTGATGGTCGACGAGCAAGGCAAGCCCATCCACGGTCCCGTATCGGATCAGGAGATTCTAGCGCACCTCGATCGCCACTCGGCCGCTGTGATGAAGCCCTTCTATAAGACACCGGAGTTCTGCGCCAGCTGTCACAAAGCCGCCCTCCCAAAGACCCTCAACGACTACAAGTGGCTGCGTGCCATGGCGCCCTACGATGAGTGGCAGCTGTCCTCCTTCTCGAAGCAGTCGCCGCTTCCCTTCTACAAGAAGGATGTCGTCTCTACCTGCCAGACCTGCCACATGCAGCGCGAAGCTCTCGTGTCGCTGCCCGATCCCGGGGCCAAGGACGGCAAACTCGCCTCGCACCGTTGGCTCGGTGCCAATACCGTCGTCCCACAGTACTATCACTTCGACGAGCAGATGAAACGCGTCGTCGCCTTCCTGCAGAACAATGTCTTCAACGTCGACGTCTTCGCAGTCGAGCCGGACGCGCCCGCAGGCACCGAAGCCAGCCTCATCGCGCCGCTCGGCAAAGATCCCTTCATCCTCAAAGCCGGTCAGCATGTCACGGTCTCCGTGGTCATCCAAAACAAGGGCATTGCACACTCTCACGTCCCAGAACAGCGCGACTTTTACGAGTCATGGGTCGCCTTCACCGTCAAAGATTCGAAAGGGAAAACCCTCGCCGAGAGCGGCTTCATCCAGCCGGGAGGCAAGCTCGATCCCGCAGCCCACAGCTTCACCAATCGCCTAATTAACAATACCGGCGGCATCAATGACCTGCACCAGGTATGGGACAACCGCGTCGTAGCGTTCAACAACACCATCCAGTCCGGCCGCTCGCAGCTGGTCCGCTACGCCTTCACCATGCCGCACGACGACGGCCCT
>Ga0302150_10000564_pt1 | contig 15669 bp, 7 predicted proteins | sample I_Bog_N1_2_FD_198635 | JGI IMG/M metagenome (GOLD analysis project Ga0302150, IMG submission 198635) | Peat permafrost microbial communities from Stordalen Mire near Abisko, Sweden - I_Bog_N1_2 | ecosystem: Environmental > Terrestrial > Soil > Wetlands > Peat | place: Sweden: Abisko, Stordalen... | reverse complement strand
AAGTGGCGGAGTAAGCGGCAGCGTTAGGCAATAAATCGCCATCAATAGCGACGCTCCAGCCGCAAGCTGAACAGGGTGATGCGACTTCTCCCAGGCGAGCGAGCCCACCAATAACCCGGCCACAATCCAGCCGGCGGTTCCGAGCACGCGAATGGGGCCGAACTCGACCTTAGCGTCCCTCATCTGCCGAAACGCAAGAGAGTTCGTTAGGGCAAGTGTTGGCATGAAGACGAAGCAATAGAGCAAGACGAACAGGTAGAGCGAGCCAAAACTTGTCTGCCGAGAGACCAGGAAAAGCAACACCGCACCAACTCCGTGCAATACTGCAAGGACTTTCTCCGTGGCAAATAGCTTGTCCGCAATAAGGCCGACGAAGAAGGGAGCGATCACGGCGCCTACAGCGGTCGCGCCCGCCGTAACTCCAATCTGGCCCCCGGTGAAGTGGAGGGACTCCGCGAGCCAAGTGCTGAGGGTGACGTACCACGCGCCCCAAATAAAGTACTCCAGAAACATCATGGTGCCGAGCCGCAGCCTCATGGACCAGTTCATGCCGATACCCCCATTAGCTGCGATGTCGAGCTAAGCTTGCGTAACGCAACATCGATGCCTCCTGCTCAACGCAGCTTATCAGTCATCCCCAAAATTCCCCGGCTTATTTCGTTCGTGCGCCCATACAGCCAGGCATCCTATTCTTACGGCTGACTTTACCATCACACGCTAAACCTCCTAACTCGGCAAGCCGTGCACGGATTCGTCAAAGCCGTCTATGATGCAAACGTTGAGTCTCTTCCGAGATATCCATGACGAGGACACCGTGCTCGAGATAAATCGCAGAAGTTTCCTAAAGGTGGCTGGAACGCTAACGGCCGAGACGCTGGTCGCAACCAAGTTGCACGCGCTGACCTCGATTCAAAGCGAACCCACGAGGACCATGGGGGCAAATGATCAGATTCAGTTTGCGCTGATCGGCGCAGGGATTCAGGGCCAAGCCGATACCAAGATTGCGCTACAGGTCTCAGGGGTTAAGCTGGTTGCCGTCGCCGATTGTTACGACGGCCGACTCGAACATGCGAGAGAGCTGTGGGGCAACGAGATCTTCACCACACGCGACTACAAGGACATCCTCGCACGCAAAGACATTGATGCCGTGATTATCGCGACCCCGGATCACTGGCATAAGCGAGCCGCCATCGATGCGATGCATGCCGGCAAGGATGTGTATTGTGAGAAGCCAATGATCCATCTGTATGCGGATGGGCCCGAAATGATAGAGGCCGCTCGCTCGACCAATCGGATCATCCAGATCGGAAGCCAACGCGTAAGCTCGATCGTCTACGCAAAGGCGAAGGAGCTACTTGCGTCTGGCGCCATTGGCAAGCTCAATATGGTGACTGCGCGTTGGGACCGCAACTCGGCGATGGGTGCATGGGACTACACCGTTCCACTTGATGCCTCGACGGAGACGTGTGACTGGCCGCGCTTCGAAGGCACGGCGCCTAGGATGCCCTTCAATGCGGAACATTTTTTCCAGTGGCGCAAGTGGAAGGCCTACGGCAGCGGCGTTGCCGGTGATCTGTTCGTGCATCTCTTTAGCGGAACCCACTTCATCACGGGAACCAACGGCCCCACACGAGCGATGGCCACCGGCGGCCTTCGCTTCTGGAAAGATGGTCGCGATGTACCCGACGTCATGCTGGGCCTGTTTGACTACAACGAAGGATTCAATCTGAGCCTGCGCGTGAACTTCGTCGACGGCGGAGAGGAGAGCGAAGGTCTCATCTTCACCGGTTCAGAAGGTACGATGGAGATCGCCGGCAACAGCGTCAGCGTCAGCCGAGTACCGCGCCCGAAAGAACCTGGATATACGATCGGCACCTTCACTGAAGCGATGCAGAGGCGCATTCTCGCCGAATACCGCGAGAAGTACCCTGTGACGCATCCCTCCGGATCACCCGACGTTGGATTTGAGACCTACTCGGCGCCGGCTGGCTACAGCGACAGCTACGATCACTTCAAGAATTTCTTCGCCTCTATCCGCAGCCGTCAACCAGTTGTGGAAGATGCTGTTTTCGGATTTCGCGCTGCCGGAGCTGCGCTGCTCAGCAATCTCAGCTACGAACGCGGTGCCGTAGTAAAGTGGGATCCCGATGCGATGAAGCTTTTGTAAATCACCAACTGCCGGAGCATGAACTTGATCAGAGATATGAAATGCGCAGCTGCCCTTGCCGTGGCGATCCTCACATCGTCGTGCTGGATAGCCAGCGCCCAAAGCACACGAAAAACCAGTCCCGGCAACGGTCCCTACGGCATTCCACAAGTGACCTTTCGCGTGCATCGGCTAGGCACGGATCATGCCGAAGGCATCACCACCATCGATATGAATGACGATGGACGGCCAGATCTTGTAAGCGGAGCCTACTGGTATGAAAATCCGGGGCCCGCAGGCGGAGAATGGAAGAGGCATCAATTCCGCACCGTGGGCATTCTGGGTGAGTTCGTCTCCGATTGTGGAGAGTGGAACTTCGACGTTAATCACGATGGCGCTCCGGATGTCGTCACGACCGGCTGGATGGTGAACGGCCTGTGGTGGTACGAGAACCCCAGAAAGCCAGAAGTCATCTGGAAGCGCCATTTCATCACCGACAGCTACGATACTGAAGGCGGAGCAACCGGAGACATCAACGGCGACGGCAAGCCCGACCTCGCGCTCGCACACTACAACCACTCCGGCATCCTTTGGGTCGACTTCTCCGGTCCAACCCCGAAGGTGCATCATGTCGGCGGCAAGGAACAGGACGGCCACGGCATCGGCGTTGCCGATGTGGACGGCGATGGCAAATCTGACATCCTTACACCGTATGGATGGTTCAAGAATATCGATGCCGACCATGACAAGTGGGAGTGGCATGGCGATTGGCAACTCGGCGACGCTGGCTTCCCCATCATCGGTTACGACGTCAACAATGATGGCAAGATGGACATCCTCTATGGCCAGGGACACAGCTACGGACTCTATTGGCTGGAACAGCAGGGTCAAGGCGTGAGCCGTCACTGGGTCAAGCATGTCATCGACGAGTCCTACTCGCAGATCCATTCCCTTGCACTTGAAGATATTGATGGAGATGGTGTGCCGGAACTGATCACCGGCAAGCGTTACCGAGGCCACTCAGGCAACGATCCTGGCTCTTACGATCCGCTGGTCGTCTATTACTACAAGATCGATCGGAAGACCGGACAGTTCACCCGCTACGCAATCTCGGCGAATGGGACGGCTGCAGGTGGTACGCAGTTCGTGGTGGAAGATCTGGACGGAGATGGCGACATAGACCTAGCGACTGCCGGCAAGACAGGCGTGCATTTCTTCGAAAACTTGAAGATCGATCGCGTACCCAAAGCCACCCGTGAAGACGACCTGCTGCTCGATAAGAATTGGCCTTTCCAAGGAGAAGGCGTGATCGTGAAACAGGAAGACGGCCCGGCTCCACGATAGCTTCTCGAACGAGTTGAGAGCCCACATCCCGTTCGGACGCATGGGTCCAGTCCACTCGACAGAAGACGAGATCGCGGTGGACACAATGATGAATGAGTGATGCGGCTGCCCCCACCGTTGACCACCCACGCTCCCCCGTGTTCCGATCAACAAAGTGATTCCAAAGTCAGCGCTTCCGGTTGATGCAATCCTTCCTGAGATCGTCGCATCCCTGCAACGCTCGCCGAATCTCGTCATCGAAGCGCCGCCTGGCGCGGGAAAGACGACTCGGGTTCCCCCAGCAATTCTGGACCTGGTCTCCGGCGAAGTCGTTATCCTTGAGCCTCGCCGGATTGCTGCCCGCATGGCTGCACGCAGAGTTGCGGCCGAACTCGATGAAGCAGTTGGCAAAACCGTTGGTTATCAGGTTCGCTTTGAGAAGCGAATTGGCCCGAAGACACGCTTGCGGTTCGTAACGGAAGGGATCCTGACGCGGCGTTTGCTTACCGACCCGATGCTCAAGGGAATCGATGCCGTCATCCTCGACGAGTTTCATGAGCGTCATCTCGAGAGCGATCTTGCGCTAGCTCTGCTCAAACGTCTTCAGAACATCCGGCCAGAGCTCCTTATCATCGTCATGTCGGCGACCCTCGATGCAGGCCCAATCGCTGCCTATCTGGGTGCATGCCCGACACTCCGCTCTGAAGGACGACTCTTCAGTCTATCGATCAGGCACCTGCCGTATTCGCCCGATCCACTTCAGGTGCAAGTGAGAAAGGCGATGGAAAACCTCAGCGCGGAGCACCACTCCGGCAATGTGCTGGTATTTCTTCCTGGTATTGCTGAGATCCGACGGACGGCGCGTGAGTGCGAAGCCGTTGCGAGCAAGATGGGCCTACTCGTCCTTCCACTCCATGGCGATCTGTCTCCATCGGAGCAGGATCGCGTCCTTCTGCCGACTCCTGAGGGCAAGCTTATTCTCGCAACGAACGTGGCGGAGAGTTCTGTTACCGTCGAAGGAGTCACGGCCGTTATCGACAGCGGATTCGCTCGGTTCGCATCGCACTCCTCATGGACGGGGCTGTCGACGTTACAGGTCGGCCGGATCAGCAAAGCCTCTGCTGCGCAACGCGCGGGAAGAGCTGGCCGTACCGGCCCGGGGCAGGTTCTACGGCTTTATCCCGAAGAAGACTTGCTACTTCGTCCCGAACACGATACTCCAGAGATCGCACGTGCCGATCTATCGCAACTCCTGCTGAGCCTCCGAGCGATGAATATCGAACGCTTCGGCGATCTGGATTGGCTGACAACCCCTCCGCCGGACGCGGTGCAGGCTGCGGATCGACTGCTCGATCTGCTCGGAGCGACCGGGGATATGGCAAAGCGCCTCGCTCGTTTCCCGTTGGCACCTCGGCTTGCACGCATCATCGTCGAGGGGCTGGATCATGGGGTTGGCGAAGAGGCATGCCGAGTGGCTGCAGTCCTTGGGCTTAGCGATCGCAACCAGAAGAGCGATTTGCTGGAGGTACTGGACTTGCCACCGGATCAGAAGCAACGCCAGCATACGGAGCAGCTGCTTAGAATCGCTCGGCCTCCCAAAGGAAGGCACGACGATCAGGCTCTGCTTATGTCTCTGCTGGCTGGGTTTCCGGACCGAGTGGCGCGCCGTCGCAGCGGCAACCAGATTTTGCTATCGACCGGGCTTTCGGCTGAAGTCTTCGGGGAGCGGCCGGCCTATGAATTCATGCTTGCGATCGATGCCGAAGACCGCCGCGAAAACGCATTACCGCTGGTGCGCCTAACATCACGGATTGAGCCCGAGTGGCTGCTTGATCTCTTTCCCGATCGCGTTCAGGAGAGCTCAAGTATCGTCTTCAATCGGACGACAGAACGAGTTGAGAAGGTGAGCGCTCTGCTGTATGAAAAGCTGATCATCGAGGAGTCGCGTCGGCCCGCTTCTGAGATTGAGGCCGCCGATCTCTTGGCTCAAATGGCTCTTGACGTTGGCATCGATAAGTTTGTGGACAAGGAAGCGTTGGACAACTTTCTTGCTCGTCTATTGTTCGCAGGGCTTGAATCGCCAGACCTACCCCAAGCCTTGCGCGACGTGTGCCTGGGGTGTCACAGCTTCGGCGACTTGAAGACAGCTGCAGTCAACTTCATCCCACTGCTTGAACAACGCGTGAATACCCGGCTTCTGAATGAACTTGCGCCGGTAAGCATCCTCCTGAAGAGGGGACGCCAAACCAAAGTTCATTACGACCAAGCCGCGCCGCCGTGGATATCCTCCCGCCTTCAAGATTTCTTCGGCATGACCGAGACGCCGACGATCGGGCCAAAGAAGACGCCGCTGGTCGTACACCTCCTCGCCCCGAATTATCGCGCCGTACAAACTACCATCGACCTAGCCGGGTTTTGGGAGCGACTCTACCCACAGGTTCGACGGGAGCTTCAGCGCCGCTATCCACGGCATGCATGGCCGGAATTTCCCTCTCATCCGTAGCAAGAATGAAATGACCTCATTGGGTGAACTTAGGGCGCTCTGATTGAGAGATTTCGACACTTGCCAGTATGGACCGTAAAGTGCGCCATCCCCACGCACATCGTTGTCACGCGTCATTCACGTCTCGTTCGGCGCGGCTTGTTACCCGTCCCAAAGATCTGCGTTTGATGAGCAGGAAAAACACTGGCACCAAGATGAGAACGTGAATCGTCGAGGTGACCATTCCTCCCACGATTGGGGCTGCGATGGGCTTCATAACGTCGGAGCCGATGCCCGTCTCCCACAGGATCGGCGCGAGGCTGAGGACGACGGCGGTCACCGTCATAAGTTTCGGCCTCAGCCGTTGCACCGCCCCCTTGATAACCGCTTCGACGAGATCGGCTTCCATCATCGGCGCGTCCTCCCCTAGTCGCTCCTGGTAGGCTTCGTGCAGATACACCACCATCACCACGCCCGTTTCGACCGCGATGCCGAACAGCGCGATATAGCCGACCCAAACGGCGACGCTGAAGTTGTATCCAAGGAGCCACTGCAGCAACAGTCCACCGGACATGGCATACAAGGTTGGAAAGATAAGCACGGCGGCTTCAATGACGGATTTGAAGACTAGGTAGAGCAACAGGAAGATCACGCAGAAGACAACGGGAAGAATCATCTCGAGACGTTGCTTGGCGCGCATCTCGAATTCATATTCTCCGGCCCAGCGCCAGGTATAGCCTGACGGTAGTATCAGTTTCTGTTGCAACAGCTCCTGCGCACGACTCACAAAGCCCCCGTAATCATTGGTCTTGAGAGTGAGATAGACATAACCGGTGAGCGCTCCGTCTTCGTCGCGGATCATGGATGGACCGCGCGAAAAATAGACACGGGCCACCTCACTGACGGGTATTTGTTCGCCAGACGGAGTTGGAATCAACGCCTGCGATAAAGCTTCAGGACGGTCGCGGAAGTCGCGCTGATAACGGACGGCGATGGGAAAGCGTTCACGGCCTTCGACGTTATCGGCGATGTCCGCTCCGCCGAACTCGGAGGTTACGACGCGCTGCACGTCGGCCACGGTAAGACCATAGCGCGCGGCCTCCACTCGGTTCACCTCGACGTTGAGATAGAAGCCCTGCGCGACACGCTCGGCGTAGACGGAATCCGTCCGGGGCATACCCGACAAAATCTGCTGCATCTGCGCTCCGATCTGCTCGATATGGGCGAGATCCGGTCCTTGAATCTTGATTCCCACCGCAGTCTTGATTCCGGTGAGTTCCATGTCGAGACGGTTCTGGACAGGCATGGTCCAGGTGTTGGTCAGGCCTGGAAATTGAAGCTTTGCATCCATCGCGGCGATCAGCTTTTCGTAGGTCATGCCGGCGCGCCACTGACTGCGAGGCTTGAGCATGACAGTCGTGTCGTACATGTCGAGCGGGGCGTTGTCTGTAGCGCTGTCGGAACGACCCACCGTGCCGAAGACTGTCGCAACCTCGGGAAAAGAGCGAATGATGCGGTCTTGCTCCTGCATGAGAGAGACTGCCTGCGTGATCGAAATACCGGGCAGCGCGTTCGGCATATAGAGAGCCGAACCCTCATACAACGCCGGCATGAATTGGCTGCCAAGGCGGAAATACAGCGGAATGGTAACAGCGAGGAAAACTAGGTTGAGCGCGATCACGATCTTCCAATGCTTCAGGCACCAGCGAAGCACGGGAAGATAGATGGCCTGCGTGAACCGGGCAGCGGGGTTGGCAGACTCCGGACGCAGCTTTCCTCGCAGACAGAACGGCATGAGCGCAGGCACAAGCGTAATCGAGAGCAGCGACGCGAACATCAGTGCCAATGTCTTTGTCCAGGCCAGCGGCCGGAACATGCGGCCCTCCTGCGCTTCTAACAAGAAAACGGGGAGAAACGAAACGACGATGATGATCAACGAATAGAAGAGAGCGGGCCCTACCTGCTGTGCTGAGCGAATCAGGATGTTGCGGCGCTCCGCCTTGTTGGGCACATCGGCTCGCTCGGCAAGATTCCGGTATCCGTTCTCGACCATAACAATCGCAGCATCGATAAGTACTCCTACTGCCAACGCCAGGCCGCCGAGCGACATGATATTCGAACTGACGTGTAAGAGATACATTGGGATGAACGCAGCAAGGACCGCGATAGGAAGCGTGAGGATGGGTACTAGCGCCGATCGGAAGTGGAATAGAAAAATGATGCTGACGAAACTGACGATCAGAGCCTCGGCGAACAGGTCGCGCTTGAGCGTGTGAATTGACTGGTCGATCAGCCACGAGCGGTCATAGGAGGTCACGATCTCCACACCAGGAGGAAGCGAGGACGCAATCTCTTTGAACTTCGCTTTGACACCATCGATCACGTTGAGCGCATTCATGCCGTAGCGCATCACCACGATGCCGCCAACGGTTTCCCCCTCCCCCTGCCAGTCGGCCGCACCCCGCCGCACATCCGGGCCGAATGAGACAGTACCAAGATTGCGAATCAATACCGGCGTGCCATTTTTGGTCGCAACGGGAACATTTTCGAGATCAGATAAGGAGTGTACATACCCGAGGCCACGAATCATGTATTCAGCGCCGTTCATATCGAGCACGTCGCCGCCCACCTCATTGGTGCTCTGCCGTACGCGGTCGATCACGGTAGCAGCAGAGATGCCGTAGGAGAACAGTTTCTTCGGATCGAGATTCACCTGATATTGGCGTACAAAGCCGCCAATGCTGGCCACCTCTGCGACGCCGGGAACGGTTTCGAGTTGATAGCGCAGATACCAGTCCTGCAAGGCGCGAAGGTCCGCGAGGCTTCTCGTATGCGTGCGGTCTACAATGGCGTACTCGTAGACCCAGCCAGCACCTGTGGCGTCGGGACCGATGGCGGGATGCACGTTTGCCGGAAGCCTTCCAGCGATCTGCTGCAGATATTCGGTCACGCGAGACCGCGCCCAATAAAGGTCTGTCCCATCCTCGAACACCACGAACACATACGAGTCGCCGAACATAGTCTGGGCGCGCACACTCTTAACGTTCGGTGCAGAGAGAAGCGCCGTCACGAGCGGATACGTGACCTGGTCTTCAATCACGTTCGGTGGCTCGCCCGCCCACGGCGTGTGAATAATGACTTGCACATCGCTGATGTCTGGCAAAGCATCGAGCGGAACCCGTCGCATGCACCATAGACCCGAGAGGAACAGCAAAATCGCCCCGGCAAACACCAGGAATGGATTGCGCGCACACCATGCAATGATCTTCGAAATCATCACATCCCTCCCGCGGCGTCGAGGCTCAGCTGCTTAGAAGCGATGGTCTTGCTTCCGCGCTGCACCGTGACGGTAGTTGCCCAGGTGCCGCCGGATGGAAATAGCGCAGACCCTTCATAGATGCCATTGCCCTTGTCAGCGAGCGCAGCCGTAGTGTGCTGTGCCGCCATCCCCATTGCCGGCATTGCGGGTAGGACAAACGTCACGCTCACCTGCGCGCCTGTCACCGGCTTGCCATCGCTGCCGGTCAACTTCACTCGCACCATATTTGCTCCCTTGCGGGGAGTAGACGGCTGGGTGCTTAGATCGATCTGCATCTGCGCTTCCCCCGCTTTGTTCGCGCCGGCTACTGGTTGCGGCAATGGCGAAAACGCTCCCATGGCAGCCTGAAGTTGCGCTTCCGAGTCAACCAGAAAGTTCGCCGAACTCACCACTCGATCTCCCGCCTTCAACCCTGCCAGGACAATCACCGAATCGTTCATTTGCTGACCGAGTTCCACCACACGAGGCTCCAAAACCCCGTTTCCATGGTCGAGAAACGCAATCGCCTGCGAGCCGGACTGCAGCACCGCAGAGGCCGGAATCACCAACTGCTGCCCCAATGGAACAGAGATCGCGACATTCACATACATTCCGGGCTTGAGTGCAACGCCGGGGTTGCGTAATACCAGACGCACGCGCACGGTACGCGTCGTCGGGTCCACCTCGGGCAATATCTGGTCGATGCGCCCGTTGAATTGGCGTCCCGGATAAGCGTCCACCGTTACTTGTGCAGTGTCGCCGGGTTTAAGGCGGCCCACATCATCCTGAAACACGTTCGCGTAGACCCACACAGTAGAGAGATCAGCAATCGTGTACAGCTTCGTATCCGGCTGCACGTAGGCGTTGGGAAGCGCCATGCGGTCGATGATGTAGCCTGATGCGGGCGCGACGATAGCGATATCACGCTGCACTTTGCCGCTTTGCTCCAGATCCGCTATTGCCTGCGGTGGAACCCCAAACTGCCGCAATCGCTCTTGCGCAGCCCGCATCAGCCAGCCGCTCTCCTGCGCCGCCATATCATCCTGCGCGTTCGGAGCAAACGTATTTTGATTCTTGCGCGCTAAGAGGTACTCCTGCTCACTGCTGACAAGGTCGGGGCTGTAGATGGTGAAGAGCCGTTCGCCCTTTCGCACGTACTGGTACGTTGCATTCGCGAAGACGTTTTGAATCCAGCCCGGAAAGCGAGTCTGCACATACGACAACCGCTATTCGTACATGTTGACGTTGCCTGGAACGTTCAATGTGTCATTGACATCCTTGCGCTGCACCGTCGCGGTCGTCACACCAATCTCCTGCAGACGTTGCGGCGACAACTGCACGGTTGCCAGCGCGGGTTCAGTTCCTGCCGCGCCATCATCGGTTCGCGGCATGGGCTTCAAAGCAGCATCCGGTCCACGCGCCACTATGGGATCCTGGAAATCTTGCGAAGACGTCGCCGCGGGAGCATTGTTCCCCCGGTGAAACAGCGCAAACGCAAGCGCTACTGCCAGCAATACACTCACGACCACAGCTGTCGCCAAAGAGATTTGATACGTGCGCGTCTTCATGGTTTTACCTCCGTTGCGGGCATCGATGGCAACTCAAAAGGAGTGCCTGTCGCTAGTTCAAGATCAGCCAAACGCGCGTCGAAATCAGCCACCGCATCCAGCCATGCAAGGTCAACATTGATCACCGTCATCTGGCTGTCCAGCAGATTCAGAAAGCTCGTCTTATCGTTTTCATAGGCGATCACGCTCGACTCCAGCGTGGCTTCCGCCTGCGGTCGCAACTGGTCGTGGTACATATGCGCCAGCTTCTGTGCTGCTTGCGCATCGACCAGCGCCCCCTGAATCTGCCCAAAGGCGACATTGCGCATAGCCGACAGTTCAGCATCTTGCTCAGTCGTACGAGCCGTCGCTTCGGCAATCTCCGCATCGTGCTTGCGATGATTCAGCCATGGCAGATTGATCGAGCCTTCCACCATGTAGTCGTTGCGTCTCTCAGAACCGGGGGGCATCAGCATGTACCCGCCGGAGACCGTGAAATCGGGCAAGTAAGCTTTCTTCGCCAGCGACTGCTCAGTATGACTCCGCGCCGCAGCTTGCTCGAGCGCCATCAAATCCGGCCGCGATTTTAGAGCCGTAGCCTCAAGGGTCCGCGCCTCCGGCAGTACATCCACCACCGCAAACTCTCCGGAAACATGTACCGGAGTATCGGGATCGTGACCCAGCAGCGTATTGAGCTTTGCCTGCGCCAGGGAGGCGTCGTGGTCGAAGCGAATCATGTGTTCCGCCAGTGATGTGAGCGCCACCTGCGCCTTCAATATGTCCTGCTGAGGGACCTTGCCGACAGTGTATTGAATGCGCGCTGCCTCAATCGCCTGCCGCGCAATCGCTACATGTTGACGGTGAATCTGCATCTCGTCTTGCGCCAGCAACAGGTCGTCAAAGGCCTTGTGCACGCGCACTCGAATTTCCAGCCGCGTCTCGTCAAGCTGCGCCTTGGCCACCTCCACATCCGAGCCGGCAACGCTCGTCCGCAGCGCCCGTTTCCCCGCCCCCAAAAACGTCTGGCTGATGCTGAACATGTTCTGTGCGTCGTTGTAGTTCCACGGCTGCCGAAGCGGAACTCCCCATCCGCGATACATCGCCGTAGGATCGTCGAGCGCTCCAGCCACCGGGACATGCGCCTGAGCAACCGCGACGCGACGCGCAGCTACGGCGATCTCCGGGCTGCGGGCAACAGCAATCTGTTCTGCATCTTCCAGCGTTAGCGGCGGGGTGGTCGCCGAGCCCGGAGGGGATTCTTGAAACAACGCGGCATAACTCGTAAGGCTGTCGTCCCCAACCGGTACCTGCGCGCGAGACACGCCGCTAGCTATAGCGGACACAAAAACACACACTATATAAACAAATGCTTTCATTGCTCCCTCCAACGGAGACACAACTGCCGGGGCATTCGCGCGTTCTCTCCGCATACATACGCGGGGACGCACGAAGGCCAAGGTGCAGCCTGCGAAGGAAGGAGTTCAGATTCGGAGTATGGAGATTCGACCCGAAGATGACTTCGGTGGAGGAGCTTTCAGGGTAATGCGCCATCCGGCGCCAGCAGTTGGAGACCGTTCCACATTGACTGGATTCACCACCAAAAGTGGCTTCAGGGAGTGCTCCGAAGAAAACGGAGAGACTGGGGTGACGGCGGGGTCGGTTCCGTGGATTCGGCAGCAGGCAGGATGCATCCTCATGCCGCGCATCGCACTATCGTGCGCCATGTCGCCACAGCAGGAAGGCTGCGTGCTGGATTGCATCGTAAGTACACAAGCGGACACTGGCATCGCGGTCCATAAGACCACTGCGGCCAGAATCAGCAACGTGACTTTTCTACCCCAATGCATCGTATCGGTTTCCCAGTTTCAATTATAGTATCCACCCTCAGGCTTTCCCTGCGTGTGTCCGAAATCACATTCCGCGGAGATGCAGGACGTGTCCTGGCCAGGGATGAAAGTGATGGATGAGATGCCGTACCCCCTCCTCCCGCTATACGTTACACCGGATCACCGTTCTCGCAACAGCACATCATGTATCAACCCGGAAGGATAAATCGGAGTATCTCCGCTCCAATCCATCGCGGTTCGGTTGTCTTTCAATGTCTTCACGTAATTCCCCAGCGTGGTCGTCAGACGAATCTTCAAATCATTTGGCCCCTTGGTCACTGCATGGCTGATGTCGTAGGTCTGATTTCCAAACCAGCGCACACCAAGCGAAAGCCCATTCACCCACAGTTCAGAGACGCTGTGGAGCACTCCCAACTCGAGAAAGCATTCGTGCGCTGCATCCATCTGAACCTTCGTGGAATAAGTAATGATACCGGCGAAGCCGTCCAGGGCTGTATTGAGTGTATCTCCGCTTAGGTCCGACACCATCAGACTGCGCGGCTTACCGCTGACTGGCTCAAGCTCCACGTGCCAGTCCGATTGAAGGACACGAGTAGTTCCCGGGGATGCAGTCGTTAGCGGAAGACGGGCTTGAGCGCTGTCTCCAGCGCCGCCGTGCTCCAGCACAATCAGCATTGATTCCACCGGCCCCAATGTTAGCGCGAGCGTACCTGCACCGTGCGTCCACGGCAGCGGATGCCGTTCCCCCGTTTGCGGGTCCCACCGCCATGCGTTGTATCCGCTCCCGATGGAAAACTTCGCCTCGAAAGTATGTGTTTGATCGCCGCTGTAGTTGGAGAAGAAAAAGATCTCGCGCGCAGCTAGGCGATAGTGTACCTGGCTAAGGAAGTCTCTTGGTTCGCTCAACAAGACTTCCGGTGAGAGGTTGAACCGACGCTGTATGTCTCGATACCAGGTCAAAAGAGATGCCTCATTGACCTCGATCAAAACAGCCCGCTGTGGATACTTCGCTTGCATCTCTTTCACCAGCGCAGCGACGGTATCCGCTTCATGCTCTTCCGCCATGCCAGCACTCTTGATTGGAACTTGGTTGAGGAACAACACGGTGCCCCCGCCGGCCACGAAACGCTTAAGTGCCTTGGCTGTCTTCGGAGCAAGGCGTTCTACTTCCGGCAACAAGATAGCTTTGTACGACCGCTGCTCATAGTTCAGCTTGCCGCGCTTTATCTCGCTGCGGCTAATAACGTCTTCTGTGATGTAATCGCAGCCGCTGCCATTCTGGTGGACGGCCTCCCAAAGTTCGTAAAGATATCGCGGATATACGACCTGCGGGAATGGATCTCGTTGAAAGCCGAATCGCGAAGCGAGGTCCGCCGTAGGCGCGAGGATCGCGATGTCTGCATGCATCACACTTTGCTGGAGCACACTATAAATCCTGGCTTTATAGTCGGTCCACAGATGGAAGTAGGGCCACCAGGTATTGTGTTCACTGAAGTACGTGCCATAGCGCACCCAACCCGGAAACGGAATTTCCGGTGGGCTGTAATTGAACCCATGGAGCACGCTCGCTGTCACGCCAGACAGAATGCTCTGGTCGCCCGCGGCCTTGATTTTATTCAGCGAAACTCCGAAAGGATCATCTGTATTCGTCATCTCCTCACAACTGACTAATTGTTTACCCGATAGGTGCGCCGCAGACGAAACGAACTTGTTGATCATGGTGTAGTCCCGCCCGACACGGTAGTCTGCAGCTTCAAAAGGCACAATTCGTTCAGAGCGTATCCATGTTTCGCATTCAGGGATGTCGAGCATCGGTGACGCAGTCATCACATTGCATTCGCTGCCGTAAGCCTGCATGCGCGACTTGACCCCCAGCCTCGAACACCACGCTGTGAACGTGGCTACAAAATGTTCGTTGAAGACTACCTGACGTAGCGTCTGGAAGTCATAGCGCACCGCCGCCACCTTTTCCTGAAATGCCGGGGCGAAGTGTGCGCCATAACGTCCACTTATCGCATTCCCCATCTCTCCCACTTTGAACAAAATAAATGGCAGCCACGGCAACAGTTCATATCCGTAACGCTCCTGAAACATCGCAGCCATCCCGCTGTACCAGTTCGCTCCCTCCAGCTCGATGCTGTCTGTAAAAAATGCGCGCACATAGGGATGCAGGTCGCCAATCTTCGCTGTGAGCGTATCGGATAGATGATTCAGATAGTGCTCGACTGCTCCCTTATCCAGATGATTCAGTACCGGTCCGTTCGCGCCGGGAGCCCCATTGATCACAGCCATATAACCAGTGAGCTTTACCAGGTAGTACAGAACATGTTTTCCTTCTGGAATCTCGAGAACGATCCGCTCTTCGCTCTGATCGCCCAGATTCATCACTTGACCGAGGTCATTCAACTCGTAGGGCGCCAGCATGAGACTGAACAATTCCTTCAGAGCACCTGCTTGCGGCGATACCAACTCCGGGCTCACATCCGCAATCAACTCCGCTCGCGTAACTTCCAGGCGGGCCGGTCCCGTCACATCGCGCGTCCCAAGCGCAACCATCTGGGACTGCTCCTCTCTAGTAAGGAACTCGCCACCAAATGGCCAACCCGACCCTACAATCATGTCGCAAGTCATTCCGCGATCGCGTGCGCCTTTCAGCACCACTTGCAGCACGTCGATCCATTAGCTACTCAGCCATTTCAGAGGTCTCGTATCAATCGCCGGAGCATCATTGGGAAACTTGATTGGATTGATCTCTACGCCGCCAACGCCGGCCGCCTTCAGTACGTCCAGCTCACGCAGAAGCTCACTCGCAACCACGCGATCGCCGTTCCACCACCATCGCACCATCGGTCGATAGTGCATCGAGGGATCGGTAAACATCTGAAAAAGCGACTCGTCCGGCATAGCCGGCGAAGTCTCCGCAATGCGGCTTCCCGCATGCAGCATACTAGCGCCAGCAAGTGTGACCGCACCCGATGTAAACGACGCCAGACGAAGGAACTCCCTGCGTTGCATACCTTGACCTC
>Ga0302150_10000563_pt1 | contig 15682 bp, 12 predicted proteins | sample I_Bog_N1_2_FD_198635 | JGI IMG/M metagenome (GOLD analysis project Ga0302150, IMG submission 198635) | Peat permafrost microbial communities from Stordalen Mire near Abisko, Sweden - I_Bog_N1_2 | ecosystem: Environmental > Terrestrial > Soil > Wetlands > Peat | place: Sweden: Abisko, Stordalen... | reverse complement strand
CTGGTCCCATCACCATGCGACGTGGCATGGAACAGTTCGACGCAATCCATCGCGGTCGTCAGCTCGGTCAATCCGGGACGATGCTGCAATGAGAAGTGCGAATCCCCTAGCTGGATGCATGGGTGACGTCCGTTCCCGCCTTCGCCGGTTTGCACCTACATGTGCCGGCAATTGCCGACTGGGCGCGCGGCCAGCTTGGAAGCGAGGACACATCGGAGGAGAAGGAGCACTCGTGGGAAAATTACCTCCGCCGCCCTTTCACCGACAGCGCGCGGTCGCTGTTTCTGAAAACAGCGGGCAGCGCCCCTGAGGCCGTTCGCGGCTATCTCGCTGCGATCTCGAAAAGTGCGCTCAGGCGAGTACGCAAGAAAATCGTTGAAGGCAGTGCTGCGATCATCGGTGCGTTACCGGCGGACTTGGCTTCGTTTATCAAACGCGCGTTCCTGCTCGACCACGATCGGGACCGCTCAGGATCCCGCTACGCAAGTCGGGAGCGGTCCGAGGAACTCGGGTTCGACGACGACAAGGCCTTCTATCCAGCCTCGCCAATCCGACCACCTTTCTTGCAGATGCTGCGTTCGCGCCCCGACGAGGGGCTCGATTTGATCCGAGACATCTGCAACCACGCCATAGCGGGTTGGCGGCGTTCACAAACCGGCCCGGGCCACACGCCGCTACCCGTCACAGTCGACCTCGGCGCCGGTCCATGGGACTTCTGGGGCGACGAATCGACCTATTCCTGGTTCCGCGGCGGTTCTCACGTCAATATCCTCGACACCGCGCTGATGGCACTTGACGCCTGGGCTCATGAGCGGCTGAAGAAGGGCGACGACATCGACGCGCTGTGCCGGCGGATCGCCAGCAACAACGAGTGCAACGCCGTCCTCGGGATCTGCGCCGGCCTTGCTGTCACCGACTTCAACGCCACCCTGGCCAGCACGGTCGGGTTTGCCCTGACCACACACCCTGCGCTCTGGGCGTGGGACATTTCGCGGCAGGCTCGCGACCTGGGATCGCACACCAACGAGATAGCGTACTTCAGGCCAGCGCGACATCTGGCCCGCGGCCTCCACGCCCACAACCGGCTGCCGCATAGGAAACGTTCCATTCGCGACCTCTCCGCTGCCTTTCCGCTGAGCGGTGTGAAGCAGGACTACGTCGATGCGATCGCGACCTTCCTCGACCGCGTCCCATTCGGCACCGAGGAGGTGCGCGACGACGATGACAGGGCGGAAGCCTTACGCCATTACTTCGAGACGTTCCGGCAGCAGGCTGATCCCGCCAACCTCCGCGTCGAGCTACGCGGTGACCAAATCGTTGCGTGGATTGAGCCGCCCTATGCCTCAGAGGAGAAGCACCAGTCGTTCGTAGCCGAGCAGGACGATTTGAACCGGGTGCTCGCCCTATACCTGTGGGCAACTAAGGCGGTAGAGACGGGCCAGCCCGACAACACGTTCGCCATCGAGAAGGCGTTCGAGGAGATGGTCGCGCTCGACGATCCCGAACTGCTCAACGAAGGCCAGTCGGTTCACGATCTGCGGCGACACCACCAGCAGTCGGCTGTAGCGGCCACGGCGGCCGTTCTCGCTCGCCACGGCGATCTTGCGCTCTGGTCCAAGGCGGAAGGCGAGGTTACAGACGTGATCAACCGCGCGGCCACGATGGTCGAAACGAAGGACCCGTTCTTTTCGCGCAGCGCTCACCTGGCCGGGCATCCGCCCGCGATGGCGGCTCACGGCTACGCGGCGTTGGTGCGGCGTGACCCCGGGAACGTGGACCCCCGCGCCGCGTTGTTCCAACTCGCGGTGGATCCGATCGAGAAGGTCGTTGAGGCCGTCTACATCGCAGCCCGGGATTTCGAAGACGCAGCCCCCGACATGGTGTGGCGCCTCTACTGCCTCGCGACTCAGCGCGCAGCCCGGACACGCGCTCGCGAGCCCGACCTGCACTGGTCGCGCGACGAGGCTGGCGAGCAGTTGGCTCTGGCCGACGAGGCCGAGAGGATGATGGTCGAAGGAGTGATGGCGACGCCCCACCCGGCGCCATCGACCCGCGGCGCCCGGTCAGGTGATGTAATCTTCCACTGGGATTTCCAGGCCTCCGCATTTCATCTCCCGATCCCACCGATGCTGCGGCCCGCCACTCGCTCGGCGCTGCTGGTCAACGCGGCGTCCTCACTCGACTGGGCGCTAACCACGTTCTCGAAGGATGGCCAGCGTTCCGATTCGCCCTACGACGAATGGCTCTTTGAATTTGGCGGTTGGCTCGGGCGCCTGATCGGCCACTTGACGCCGGCGGAGCTCCTGTCCCTGCTCCTTTCCCGCCTCGACGCAGCAGAGCGTACCGCCGCGGCCGAGGTAATGGACGTCGTCATGCAGCGCTTCATGATCGACTGGATGCTTGTTAAGGAACCTCTCGATCAGCGGCTGATCGACAACTGGGAGGCAATGGTAGACTGGGCAATCGCCCGCCCATCCTGGAGCACGGCACCCAGCGACGCTGGTCAATACGACCGCGGGATGGCGCTGTCAGCGCTGTTCTCTGTTGTGGTGATGAGCAGAGGGGTCATCTGCGGGGTCGAGCCTGATTGGCCGAATATCGACAGGCTTCTACCGGCTATCCAGCGCGCTGTGGAGAGATTCTCCGGCGAGCGGACGGTGTTCGCCGCTTTGGTCAAGCTGTTGCGTGCAACATTCGACAGGCTGATGCCGCGGCCCGGCCTAGAATGGATACTTGCCGTCATCCGGCTCCGGCGCACCGACCGCGACTTTTGGGCGCGCGCGAGCAACGGCGAACAGCTGGTGATACTCATACGCGATCTGATCGCGGCGGGTCCGCTCATGACCAACGACCGCGCCTCGATCGTAGAGATCGCCGACGCGCTGATCGAGGTCGGAGTGCGCGGAGCCGCCTTCCTTCAACAGGACATGGTCAGGCTGAAGCGGTGACCATTGGCGCTGCCCCGCGACGGCGACCGGCAGCAAGCAGGGGCACCGGAGGCGGCAAGGGACGAACTAACCAATGACCGCTTTCGGATAACGTGCGGGAGCATCGAACGACCGCCCTTGGCGCAATGCGGCCATTGGCGCCGCCGGCGTCGTAGTCCGCCCGGCCAGCAGGACTGCGGGGGTCACACGGCGCGCCGGATCTCGCACAGGCTGGATTTGTGCGAGGCCGTGCCGCTCACCGGATCCAGCACGTCGGTGCCGACCAGGTTGTTGAAGTTGGCACCGTCCGGCCCAAACGGGTCATAGCCGGGCGCGCCTAGCGCCGCACAGGCCTGCCACCAGCCGTGCTCGCCCACCGCCACGCGCGGGTCGATGTCTTCGTTCAGCCGGGCGCGCACGCGCACGCGTCCCGCCGGCGTCTCCACCGAGACCCAGTCCCCTGCGACGATGCCGCGCATCGCCGCGGCACTGGGGTGCAACTCCACTTCCGGATCCGGCGCGCGCCGACGCAGCCCAGGCAGCGCGCGCAGTTGCGTCTGCAGAAACAGCGTCGGCTTGGCGCAGGTCAGCACCAGCGGAAATCGCGCGGCGAGGTCGGGCCGGGCAACCGGGCCGATCGACGGCTCCTTGAAGTCGGGCAGGGGAGCATGCCCGTGCTCCAGGAATGCCTGAACGTACAACTCGACCTTTCGCGACGGCGTCGCGAAGCCGGTCGGCACGCCGGAGGCATCCGGCTCGGCATATTTGCGATGCCGCGTCTGTAGCGCCACGCGCAGCCCGCCGGGCGCAGCGCGCAACTGCTCGAGCGTCACGCCGCTCGGCCCCAACTGCTCGCGGTAGGCGGCGTCGATATCACCGTCCCAGAATTGTGCGCCCAGGCCCAGTGCCGCGGCCAGGCCGAACACGATCTCGATGTCCGACCGCGCCTCACCCGGCGGCGGCACCACCGCCTGGCGCAGTTGGATGTGCGACTGCGCCGCTTCGCTGGTGTCGAAGCCAAGCTTCAGCGCCTCGCGCTCGAAGCAGGACGCCACCGGCAGCACCAGATCGGCCAGCCCCGCGGTCGGCGTGAGGAACAGGTCGCAGTGGGCAAAGAACGCCAGCGCCGCCAGCGCCGCGCGGATCTCCGCGCTCTGCGCGTGCGCGAGCACCAAATTGGCGCCGAAGCCGATGAGGCCGCGAATCGGGTAGGGCTGGCCTTCGAGCACGGCCCGGCACAGCTCGCGGGTGGTCACGTTGCCGCCGCGCGCCGGCCCCAGCGGTCGCTCCGCCAGCCCCACGGCGGGCGCCTTGCGTGGCGCCGAGGGCGGGGCGGTAATGGGTGCCGATTGTGGTGCCGGCATCAGCACATTGCCGCCCTCGGCGTCGAAGCAACCGGTGAGCGCGTAGAGCAACGAGATCGCCCGCGCCGTCTGCGTGACGTTGGCGTGCTGTTCGTGGCCGCTCCAGGCGTAGTACGACACCGGCCGTGCCTGCCAGATCAGCCGCGCCGCCGCTGCCACCTCCGCGGCCGCAATCCAGCACGTCGTCGCCACCACGTCCGGGCTGTATTGCGCGCACAGTTCGGCATAGAGCGCGAAGGCTGGCTGGCAGACCACCGCGCCGGCCGGCGTGTCGATGCGGTACTCGCCCTCCAGGGCGAAATGTGCCGCATCGCCACGCAACGGCACCGGCCGTCCCGCCGCGCAGTCCCAGGCCAACTCCACGCCAGCATCGCCGCCAGGATCAATGTCGCGCGGCGTCAGCTTCCGCCCGGTGTCGGTCCGGACCAGCGCGGGGCCGTCACTCCAGGCGCGGATGAAGTCGCGGTCGTACCAGCCATGCCGGATCATCTGATGGGCGATGCCCAGCGCCAGCGCACCGTCGGTCCCCGGCCGCACCCTCAGCCACAGATCTGCCTTGTTGGCGAGCCCCACCCGGCGCGGATCCACCACGATCAGTTTCATGCCGCGCTTAAGCGCCTCGACCACCGCGGTGGCGTGCGTCAGGCGCGTATAGCTGGGATTGTAGCCCCACAGGATCATGCAGCCGCTGTTGGCGATATCGGGCATCGCGCCGCCGGCGCTGCCGATCGCCACCGAGCCGGTGCCAAACGTATAGCTGGTCGCGAAGTATCGCCCCCAACCGCAGATATCGATCTGGCCCAGAACGTTCGGCGTGCCGAAGGCATTGGTCAGCCGGCGTAGAAACGGGGCAACGTCGCCGATCGCGGAGGTGGAGGCCGAGGCATTGCTGAACGCCACCGCTTCTGGTCCGTCCTGGTCGGCAATCCGCCGCATGGCAGCAGCGGTGAGCGCCAGCGCCTCGTCCCACGAGATGCGCTGCCAGCCGGGATCGGGATCGCCCTTGGGTCGGGTGCGGCGCAGCGGGTGGGTCAGCCGATCGGGGTGATAGACAAGCTCCGGTGCAGCGCGGCCCTTGGCGCAGATCGCCTGGCCGGTCGGGTGCGCGGGATCGGGATCGAGCCGGGAGAAGCGGCCATCCTGGACGGTCGCAATGGTGCCACAGCGGGCGATGCACAGGCCGCAGAAGCCCTGCACCCGACGCGTCGCGCTCTCGTCGCCTCCCTGGCGGCCGGATTTGGTCATGACCTCCATCGATTCACCCGGCCGCTTAACTTTGCCGTCGATCCCGCGGCAGGCAAGGGCGAGGTATTTCATAGTATGGGAACGCGCGCAGGGATGTTTGGCTGACACCAGATCATGCGGCCGAGCGTGCGTCCCAGGGCCATTGCTGACGGCCGTGGCTGAAGCGAACGACGGCTGACCAGGCAAGCGCGATTGAAGCTCAGGCCGCTCGTGCAGATCGGCTTCGGCACGTCCGGCCCGACAGGAAGGGTGAATGCCCGCTTCGCCGTTCGGCGCTTGATTTTACCCGTCGCGATCGTCCTTGCGGTCGCGGGTCAGGCCGCCATGAGCCATGCAGCCGCGGGCGAACCGATCCGTGGGCTGGACGATCTCGTCCCGGCGCTGCTGTCGGCCGTGGTGAATATCTCCAGCACGCGCTTTCTGCCGGTGCCCGATGGCCCGTCGGCGGCGGTGGCCGCGACCGCGCCGCGGAGCAAGCAGAGCCTTGGGTCTGGCTTCATCGTTGATTCCACCGGCTTCATTGTCACAATCAACATGTGATCGAGGCCGCCGACGATCACCGTCATCCTGCAGGACAACACGGCGCTCAAGGCGCAGCCCTGGCCAATCACAAGGGAGAAACTATCACGTCGTCATCGTCCGAGTTGGACTCATCTGGCTACTGCACCTCCACCGAAACGCTCGATCGCGGCTTGTCAAGGTGTGAAGCGATTCAGAGCGCCGGCGGCGGCAGGTGCAGATCACCCTCTGTACCCGCCGCCTCTCGGCACCGCCTCCCGCCAGGATTTCAGGGGCGGGCGTCCGTTCGACCGGAGCAGGTCATTCGTCGCACGGCGGCGATGCCGAGAAGACCCGCGCCCAACAGCGCCAGCGAAGCTGGCTCCGGCACCGCAGCGAGGGATGCGGTCCCGATGACTCCCGCCGAGAGGTCGAAGTTGACGGATTGGATGGTGCCGGACGATACGATATAACTGAAGTCGTCGAGCGGGCCGCCCACGGCGTTCGCGTTCGCGGTCGTCCCGCCGACGAACGTATGAAAATCGCTCGTGCTGATTGGCTGCAGCGCGAACCAATACGTATGCCCGCCGCTCAGCACCACAGGCGAAGCGAGCGACACCGTCAGCGTCTCACTGGTCAGGTTGCCGTTTATCAGCGCGCCCCTTCCGATATTCGAGATCGTGCCCGGCACGTCGGTGCCGCTCGCGGCGAGCGTGCCGAGCGAGGTCGCCGTCATACCCGTGCGGACGAACCAGTTCGCTGCGAGGCTCGTCGAATAGGCGGGGTCACCGATGTTCGCGAAAATGCCGGTGATCGTCCAGCTTTTCCCGACCGGCACGGTGAAATCGTCGTAGGCTTGGAAATTGTCGCCAAGCAGCGCGTTGCCGTCGTTGTAGGCGCCCCAGGCAAAATTCTGGAAGAAATACGATGTGTCGCCACCGTAAAACAACGTTTCGGCACGCGCGCCGGTGGCGATCATGGCAAAGATGACGGCGGCGGCAATTAGCGTTTTCATGGCGGGTCTCCCATCGAGTGTGCCATCCCCCGTAGCAGCCAACACTCGACCCGCATGTGACCGCAGTCACGTCCGAACATAAGTGCCGCCGGTGTGAGTCCATGCGTACTCGACGGCGGCGCTCTGTTGGTGTGGGTGAGTCACCCGGCGCTTCGGTTGGTGCAGGGCGTTTGCCGCCATCCGCCACGCTCCGTTAGACCCTCTTCTCACCCGGACCCAGCCATTGCCACGGTGGCGACGAACGACCGGTTTGGAGCGACGGTGCCGCTCGTCTGAACGACCGAAATGCGGCGCAAAGCGGACGTTAGCTGCGTGGCCTCGTCCGGATCCAGTAGTCGAGCACGGTTTCCCCAGAGGGGTTATCCATCGAGAACAGGCCATGTTGCCCTTGCAACGGAAAGTCGTCACTCGGGCGCAACTCGGAAACGCCCGCCAGCCGAAGGCCTTCGGCGTAATGCCCTCGATCGCTCTCGCGTTCGATCGGCGTAGTCGCCAGGAAGCGTTCGACGGTGAAGCCGGGCTCCAGCGTCAGCAGCCGCCGGCGCACCTCCGCCGCTTTCTGGGTGCGGCCGAGATGGCCCAGCGCCGCCAGATAGGGTTTGAAATTGTCCGAAAACGTCGGGTTCATCTCGCTCACGACCCGTCCCATCGCGACCGCAGACTCGTGGTCGCGCCTCAGCAGGTGGATCAGGACGAAGAACCCGTCGAACAGAAACTCGTGCGGGTCGAGCGGCGAAAGGCGCTTGTAGCGGTTGATGCGCCTCTCGGCCTCATCGGTGTCGCCGAGATAGGCGCGGGTCGCCGCCGACAGCGCCCAGGCCATCGCCAGGTTCGGGTTGAGCGAGAGCGCCCGTTCGTGCAGCGCCGAGGCCTCACTCGGCCGGCGCTGCAGGCAGGCGCGGACATGGCCGGCAATGGCGAGCGCGCGCGCATCGAAAGGGTCGAGCACGATGGCGCGCTCGGCAATCTGGCCCGCGCTCTCGATGCTTGCCTGGCGGTCTTCCGCCCAGTCCTGGCTGACCAGGACGCCGTGCCAATAAGCGTACCAAGCATAGGAAGCGGCGTCGTCGGGCTCGAGCGCGATCGCCTTGCACAGCAATTCGCCTGCCTTCATAAATTGGACACGGTCCATGCGCCCGATCAGCCGCACGGCGCGCATCGTGAGTGCGTATGCCGTGGCGCCTACCGGCGCCCGGCTGGCGCTGTGTCGTGCTTCGATCAGCAGAATTTCGGAATCGATCTGCGCGACCACCTCGGCGGCGATCTCACCCTGAAGCGTGAGCAGATCGGTCGACTGGCGTTCGAAGCGCCGCGCCCAGGCTACCTGATTGCCGTCGCGCAGGTCGAGCAGCCGAACGGTGATACGAATCCGGTCGCGCAACTTCAGGATCGTGCCGTCGACCACGAAGTCGAGGCCGAAGGTGCGACGGATTGCTTCGGGGTGCCGGGATTCGTTGACATAGCGGGCGAGTGAGTTGGAGGCGACCACGTACATCCGGCGGAACCGTGCCAGGGCAGTGGTGATTTCCTCGTCAAGCCCGGGCGCCAGATGCGCCTCCTCCTTGCTGATGCCGATGAGGTGCATTGGCAGCACGCCGATATGGGTGCCGCCGCGGGCATGGCGCAGCTCGTTCATGGCTCGTTGGTCCTCCAGGCGGCCGATTCGTCAAACGGTCCGCCGGGTGGTGGGGGGACTGACCGGCCGGGGAACGCCGGCAACGGGTAAGCGCCCTTCGCAGGCGGAAGTTCCTGGTTGATCGGCTTCATTTTTGCCGCGTCAGGGTTTTTTCCCAAGATGCCGGTCGGCCCCATGTCATCGGAGCAATGACCCGCCGAGCGCCCTCGCGATTCCAGCCGACCATCGTCACCTGCGCCGTCGGCGCAATGTTCCACGACCGGGCAGTGGCTTACCTGCACAGATCGACCGCGCCGAACATCCGCACCAGCAACTCGGCTGGCAATGCCCGCGAGAACCGACCGCGTATGCTTGTCACTCTCAGCCGGCGGCCGCGGTGAACAGCAGTAGCTGGCGTGGTTCGCCCTCGCTCATCGGCAGGCCGCCCAATCCCTCCCGGACATAGACCGCGAGCGCCGCCGCCGCACCCAGCGCGCCGTCGGCGGCCACGCGCGCAGCAATCGCCCGCCCGCGCAATTCAGCGCGTGCGGCCTCGAGCGCGGTCCTCGCCTGCGGCGAAACCCTGACTGCCTGCGCTGTCTCGACCTCCTTGCGCACCAGACGGTCTGCCGCCTCCTGGTAGGCGCGGCAGATTTCCGCCGCATGGGCAACATGCGCATCGACCAGGCCGCGCAAACGTATTGTCGCTGCGTCGCGGCCGAGGCCAGCTTCGAGGGCCCGGACCTGGTGGGCAAACTCCCTGGCGAAGCCAGCATAAGCGTCGTGGGGCGCACCGCCGCGCTCGGCGATCAGCGTATCCACCAGCGACCGCGGGGGGGCCAGCCGCGCGACGAGCTCGACGCTCGGCGACTCGCGGCGCACCGCCGGAAACGGCACCACGTTCGACCTGTCCGAGACCAACTCGACTGCCATGCCACGCTCCGCCTGTCAGGATCGGAATCGTACGCACCGCAGGAGCGGGTTGCAACTATCTCGTGCACCGCGAATCGCGTGGGCAGGGAAATCGTACGCCCTGCCACCCCGAGCGGCATCCGCGACTCGGTTCCGTTGCGGCGCCGCGCCAAGACGCGAAGTCAAGCATTTTCGTAACTTTCCGGCGACGGGCGCGGGGCGAGATGCACCTCACGGTGCCGGGCGGCGCAGGCCGGTCAGAACGAGCAACTGATCGGCCTCGGGCGAGGCCTCGACCGGACGGTATGGCACGCCAAGCCGTCGAACCGCCGTCGCTCGCCGCCGCAGGCTGCGCCGCACGAACGCGACCGCCGCCGTTTCACTGGCGAACTCATGCTGCACGGTGCGCCCGGCGGCGCCAATCCGCCCGAATGTGACCTGCGCCGTCCAGCGGCCGAACAGATCGGCGCCGGCGACGACCCGCCAGGCGCGGCGTCGGTTGGTCGCGGGATCGCACGCATGCAGCTCGATAAGAATTTCGCTCAGGCGGTCAATCCGGATGCCATCACTCGTAGCGCCATGAACCAGACAGGAAGGAGGTGAAGGCAAAGCCGAAGGAAACAACCGGATGGCCAGCGATGACGAGATCGAGCAGCTGCGCGCAGGCGTTAGCTGCGCTGTGGTCCTGGAGCGGCACGGGTACCAGCTGGACGAGCGAGAGAGCAGCAGACGCAGCCTGAAGTATCGCCGCCGCCAGGGCGAGACCGTCATCGTGAACCATGACGGACGAGGCTGGTGGGATACCGGCAGCACGGCCAAGGGCGACGTATTCACGCTGGTCCAATATCTCGATCCCGGACTCAATTTCGGGCAGGTGCGCGGCGCATTGCGAGACCTGGTCGGCATGGCGCCGACGTTCGAGCCAAAGCCTGGATGGAAGTATCGTCGCCCCCAGGGCCAGCATGTGCCACCGGAGCTACTCTGGACGGCGCGCAAGCCGGTGACCGAGGGCTCCCCCACCTGGAACTACCTGACCAAGGAACGAGGGCTTGCGCCCGAGATCGTCACAGCCGCCACGAAGGCGGACGTGCTACGCGAGGGGCCGTATGCGTCGGCGTGGTTCGCGCATCGTGATGCCGACGACGCGGTGACCGGCATCGAAATGCGGGGTCCCGAGTACCGCGGCTTCTCGCAGGGCGGGGACAAAACGCTGTTCCGCTTGCAGATCGGACACGCGGCGCCGACCCGGCTTGCGGTCACCGAGGCGCCGATCGACGCCATGAGCCTGGCGGTGCTGGAGGGGATGCGAACAGACACCCTGTACGTTGGCACCGCCGGCGGCATGGGGCCGCGGACGATCGCGGCGCTGGAGCGGGAGCTGACGGCGCTGGCCGAGCGGCCGGGCGCGGTCATGATCGCCGCGACCGATGCCGACGCAGCCGGCGACAAATACGCCGCGCATCTGGCCGAGCTGGCCGCGGCAGCGAACGTCCCGGCGCAGCGCGCGGTGCCAGCCGAGCACAAGGATTGGAATGACGCGTTGCGGGCGGCGGGGCAGGGGCCTTCCCAGCGCGCGGGGCTCGGTTCCTCTCCGGCGGTCGCCACGATCGTGCGCGCCATGGATCGTTCCGATTCGGCCGCCTCGCAGCCCTGGTCGCCGGCGCCGGTCGCGCTGGGCCAGCGCGTTCGCGCGATCGAGGAACAGCAGGCTCGCGCAGCAGTCCCTCTCACGGCCCGCGGCGCTGACCGTGTCGCAGAGCGGAGATCTGCTCCAGGGCCAGGAGCACAGCCATGAACGGAGTCCCTCAGCGCGAGGTCCACCCGGTGCTCGACGGATTGACGCCGGCTCAGACCGCAGCGGCCACGCAACCAGGCTCGGCGCTGGTGCTGTCAGGTGCCGGCTCCGGCAAGACGAGAACATTGACGGCCGCTGTGGCGTATCGGATCGACGTCAGGGGCATTGCCGCGTCGCGGGTGATCGCGGTCACGTTCACCAACAGGGCCGCGGCGGAAATGGCGGGCCGCATCCGCACCGCACTCGGCGGAGGGCGCCCGCCCACCTGGCTGGGCACCTACCATTCGCTGGGTGCCCGCCAACTCCGCGCCGAACCCGAGGTCGCCGGCCTCCGCCCCGGCTTTGACATCCTCGATGCCGACGACAGCCGTCGCATCGTCAAGCGCATCCTGAAAGCCATGAACCTCGCCGGCGGCGATGACGGCACCGGCGTCGGGCGCGACCCGCTGAAGGTGATGTGCAACCGGCTGTCCAAGTTCAAGGACAACCTGATCACGCCCGACGAGGCGCCTGCGCGGATCGAGGCGATGATCGCCGAAGCGAGGCGGACCGACACCGTGGTGGACGAACACGGTCTGCGGGCCAGCGCGCGCGTCTATGCTGAGTATCAGCGCACCCTGCGAGATTCCAACAACGCGGATTTCGGGGACCTATTACTCTGGCCTACCCGCGCCATGCAGGTGATGCCCAGCTACCAGGTACGGTGGAGTCAGCGGTTTGATTGCCTCCATGCCGACGAGTTCCAAGACGTGAATCACGCACAATACTGTTGGATAAGGCTGATTTGTGGTAATGGAGAAGTATTTGTCGTCGGCGATGATGATCAGGCGATTTACAGTTGGCGCGGTTCTGATATAGACTATATAAGACGCTTGTTCAAGCGCGACTTCCCTGCCGCAGTTCAGATCAAGCTGGAAGAAAACTTCCGCTCAACCGGACATATCGTCGCCGCCGCCAATGCCGTCATCTCGCAGGACAGCACCCGTCTTGCCAAGACCCTATTCACCCGGAAGCCGGAAGGCAACCCGATCGAGATCGTCTGCTTCCGCAATGCCGAGGCGGAAGCGACGGGGATCGTGGCGGAGATGACCCACCGTCACGCCGAGGGTGTCGGCTGGGATCAGATGGCCGTCCTCTACCGGGTCAACGCCCTAAGTCGTACGATCGAGGAGGCGCTGATGCGCGCCCGTGTCCCGTACGTTCTGATCGGCGACGTGGCCTTTTGGCAACGCGCCGAGATCAAGGATGCACTTGCACTGCTGCGTCTGGCAACCACGCCGGATGACACCCAGGCGGACGAAGCCTTCCGCCGTGTTATCAACGTGCCGGCCCGCGGATTCGGGGCGAAGACGCTTGAGATCGTCGAGGCGGAGGCTGCCTGGCGCAAGGTTTCGCTGCTCGTTGCGCTGGAGACCGCACAGCTAACGCCGAAGGTTCGAGCGGCGGGGCTGGCCTTTGTCGATTCCGTGCGCGGTGTTGGACGGAACGCGGATGACACGCTTGCCGACCAGCTCTCGCTGCTGCTGGATGCCACCGGGTATCGGACGATGCTGCGCACGAGCCGTGCCGAAACGACGGAAGGCCGACTCGATAATTTGCAGGAGCTGATCGACCTGGCCGGCGGCTTCCACACCGCGCGGGAGCTGCTCGATCACGCGGCGCTGTCCACCAGCGGACCGAACGAGGAAGAGACAGCGCGCGTGCGGCTGATGACGCTGCACAAGGGAAAGGGCCTGGAGTTTTCCCACGTTTTCCTGGCGGCTTGGGAGGCCGGAATCCTACCACCAGACAGAGGCGACATTTCCGAAGAACGGCGGCTGGCGTACGTTGCCCTGACGCGCGGCCAGCATCGGGTCACGATCACGCATTGTGAGCACCGCCGCGGCTACATGGTGCCTTCATGCTTCATCGACGACATTCCCGAGCAGCATCGCGTTCTGGGTTGGTTGCGTGGTGGTGGCGACAAGGCCCGGCCGCATCGAACGGCGCCGGTGATCGACGTAGTGGACGGCGCCGAACTGCTGCGTCGGTTCTGACCGATGGTGGTAGAGCGCCAGATCAGCATGCCCCTCGACGGTGCGGTCGCTGACACCAGCGGCGAGGCCGTGCGGGAGTACGATTCTCGACGCTGCATGGTCTGCCAGAGACCGTGTCCGCCATTCGGGTTTGGACCGCCGTTGACCAGGCGCAGCGTCTGGGCCTGCAGCGAACATCGCGCCGAGGTGGACGGTCAGTTGAGTCCGTTGCCCGGCGCAGGCATCGGGAAACCCACGGCGAATCAATCAGGAGAATGAAGTGATGAGCAAGATGCTTCGCATCCCGCCGCCGACGTCACCGCTTTGCTCCATCGCCGGCTGCGAACACCCCAGCCCCGCGCATCCCGCAACCCGCAAGCGCGGGTCGCGCGCTGACGCAGGGCGGGGGCGCTCGCCGGCAATGGTGTCGCCGTCGCCGGGCTGCGTCTGAGGGGATGTTTCCAGAAATAGTGAGGGAAGATCACCATGGCCACCGCGATCCCCACCACGACCAGCCGTTGCGGCGAACCACCCGAGGCAACGCCGATGCTGTTGCCACACGCCCGCACGCCGTTTGAAAGGAAGGTCGCGGCGTTTGCCTCGGCCGTGGCGCAGAACCTGCCGACCAACTGTGACATACTGCTCGACGCGCTCGGCACGTCCGGGATCGCCATGGTCGTCGTGCGGTTCGACGGCAAGGATGGCCATGGCCAGGTTGAGGGGGTGGCCGCCTACGCGCCGGACGGCGACACGACGGACATCCCCGTTGTGGATCTTACCGTGCGCGAGGTGGTGTTCGACAATGCGCGCACGGTTCCCGAACGGCGCTCCCTGCGAGGCACAATCGAGATCATGGCCTACACCCTTCTCGAACACTCGCACGGTGAGTGGAGTGAGGGGGCTGGGGGGTCTGGCGAGCTGGTGTTCAGTGCTGCCAGCCGTTCGGTGACGCTCGAATACAACCAACGCGTCATGACGGTGCGGCACCACTGGCAGCGATTCGGAGACCTGTCATTTCCGCAGAACCAGGAGAACGGGCGATGAGTCACGACGGGGAGAATTACGACTGGTCGGAGACCGCCGTAACCCGGTTGCGCGAATTATGGAGCGAAGGCCACTCGACGGCGGAGATCGGCAGACGGCTCGGCGTATCGAAGAACGCCGTCGTCGGCAAGGCGCACCGTCTCGACCTTTCCGCGCGCCCATCGCCGATCAAGGGTGGTGCGCCGATCGGCTCGCAGCCTCGACAGGCTAAGGTCATACCGAAGTTGACCGATATGGTACCGCTGCCTTCATGCGCGCCAACGCCGTGCGAAGCTGCCGCCGCCGCGCGGCGCGAGCCACGTCCTCCGCGGGCTCCTGTGGCACCTGTGGCGCGCAATCTTGCGGTTTCCCGAACGGAAACTTGCTGCTGGCCGATCGGCAGTCCGGGCCATCCTGGCTTCCAATATTGCGACACGCCAGCGCTTGTGGGGAAGCCGTACTGCGAGGACCACGCCAACGTGGCCTACAGGCCGGTTCGCCGTCGGGACGATAAACGGGACGAAGCAGCCTGATTCCCATAACATGGATGGAGACCGGCCACATGCCTGATCTGGTCGTGCGACCCAGCGCCGTGCTTGCGCACAAACCATGGGCGCTGCAACTGCGCTACCACAACGGCGGCGCGGAAACCGAGTATGTCACGATCGCCCGTCTCAGCCTGCAACGAGCGAAGGACACCGTGGCCGCGGGGGCGGCCACCTGGCTTTGCGGCGAGCCCGCCGAGGACACGCCACCCGCGCGCGCGACGAGCGACGCATTGCGACGCGCGACGGGCATGCTGATCGATCGGCTTGCCGGGACAGCCTGGGGTGACCGCGGCGACATCGACGGCGCCGACGCGCAAACGCTGCTCGCCGAGGCCGGCCTGGCGACGCAGAGACCGGCGACGGAGTCCGACATCGAGACGATTGAATACGTCGCGGTCGGCGACATGATCTACGTGCCGACGGACGAGGCCGAGGAACTGCGTCGGCTGACTGCCGGCTATGAGCGCCACCGACCGTAACGGCAGCACGGAAGCGAATGGCGCGGCGAACCGGGTCGTCGCTGGCGCCTGTGCGGACACGCCGCAGCATTGGCATGGCCACCGAACCAGCGATGATTGAAATCAAATAAATGAAAGAGGTCTGCGAAGGAGGGTGACGGGCGTCGCATCCCGCCACCGACGACACCGCTTTGCTCCATCGCCGGCTGCGACCACCCCAGCCCCGCGCATCCCGCAACCCGCAAGCGCGGGTCGCACGCTGACGCA
>Ga0302150_10000562_pt1 | contig 15697 bp, 10 predicted proteins | sample I_Bog_N1_2_FD_198635 | JGI IMG/M metagenome (GOLD analysis project Ga0302150, IMG submission 198635) | Peat permafrost microbial communities from Stordalen Mire near Abisko, Sweden - I_Bog_N1_2 | ecosystem: Environmental > Terrestrial > Soil > Wetlands > Peat | place: Sweden: Abisko, Stordalen... | reverse complement strand
GCTTTGCGAACTCTGTTGGATATTCAAATTAGGTTGAAATCTTTGAAGCAGTCGCGCTCGTCAACGCGATGCGTAGCGAGCGGTTGGGGTTGTTCAGGTCCGCATTGAAGCCTGGCCAGTGATGTGCCGTGAAAAATGGAAAAAGAGTGACGCATGTTTGAGTGCAGCGCGTTTGCGTCGCTCCCATTTTTCACTGTGCATCACTGGGAACCCCGTAGGGGCCAGGCTTTTGCGGTCGCCTTCTTTTGCTTACTTTTCTTGGCGAAGCAAGAAAAGTGAGTAGCTGCCGGGCTACCCCCGGCTAGCTCGTCCGAAGAGCACAAACACCAATCAACCGCAAACCTCCAACCTCAATTCAATCGTCGTCCTTAGGATCAAGCTCCGGAAACAAAACCTCGGTATACCCGAAGCGCGTAAAATCCTCAACGCGCATCGGATACAGCATCCCAATCAAGTGATCGCACTCATGCTGCACCACGCGTGCATGAAAGCCATCGACAGTACGATCGATCTTGTTGCCGGCCTGATCAAAGCCTTCATAACGCAGCTTGCTCCAGCGCGGCACCACGCCACGCAGGCCAGGCACTGACAAACAGCCCTCCCAGCCCTCTTCCTTCTCATCGCTTAAGGGCGTAAGGACGGGATTGATCAGCACCGTCTCCGGCACTTCAGGCGCATCTGGATAGCGCGTATTCTTCTTGAAGCCAAAAATCACCACCTGCAGATCAATGCCAATCTGCGGCGCCGCCAGACCAGCACCATCGACCGCATACATGGTATCGAACAAATCAGCGATCAAGGCCTCCAGCTCAGGCGTGCCAAACTGCTGCACCGGCTCGGCCAGCAGCAACAGGCGCGGATCGCCCATTTTCAGAATTTCACGTATTGCCATTCAGTTCTCCCGCTACCCCGCCGTTGACCAATCCGCTTCAGGACTTGAGCTCAAGCTGTTGCAAATATTCAGTAAAAGCCGGACCGGTTTCCGCATGCTTCATGCCCATGGCTACCATCGCTTTAAGATAGCCCAGCTTGGAACCACAATCATAGCGCTGGCCTTCATAGCGATACGCCAGAACCGATTCGGCATGCATCAAGGCAGCGATGCCATCGGTGAGCTGAATCTCGCCACCGGCACCTTTACCGAGATTTTCCAGGTAATCGAAAATGCGATTGTTGAGCACATAGCGTCCAACCACCGCCAGCGTCGACGGTGCCGATTCTGGTGACGGTTTTTCAACTATGCCGTTGACCCGCTCCAGATTGGATTGGTAAGGCGTGGCGCTGACGATACCGTATTGTTTGGTTTCGCTGCGCGGCACGTCCTGCACCGCCAAGAGGCTACTACCTTCGCGTTGGTAGACTTCCGTCATCTGCGCCATGACCGGCTTCTGACCAGGCGCGACATCCATGAAGTCATCCGCCAGCAACACCGCAAACGGCTCGTCGCCCACCACCGGACGCGCGCACAACACCGCATGACCCAGGCCCAGTGCCGCCGATTGGCGAATAAAAATGCAGGTGACGTTCTTGGGAATGACGTTCTGAACAATCGCCAGCAACTGCTTCTTGCCGGCCGCTTCCAGTTCGGCTTCCAGCTCATAGGCTTTGTCAAAATGGTCTTCAATGGCACGCTTGTTGCGGCCAGTAATGAAGACCATTTCGGTGATGCCCGCCGCGACCGCTTCCTCCACCGCATAATGAATCAGCGGTTTGTCGACGATGGGTAGCATTTCCTTAGGTTGCGCCTTGGTGGCAGGTAAAAAGCGACTGCCTAATCCGGCGACCGGAAAAACGGCTTTCCTGATTTTTCTTGTAATGCCACTGCTGCCATCATTGACAGCAAAGTTGGAGATTTGCTCCCCTATTTCTTCATTCCTGTGGTCCCTCTTCCAGCAGCGCTAGCAAGGCTGCCTCATCAAGAATGATCAGACCGAGTTCTTCTGCCTTGGCAAGTTTGCTGCCAGCCTCGGCGCCGGCGACGACATAACTGGTTTTCTTGGACACCGAGCCGCTGACCTTGCCACCTGCGGCCTCGATGCGTTGTGCCGCATCGTCGCGCGCCAGGTTGGGCAGCGTGCCGGTCAAGACGAAGGTCTTGCCGGCAAACAGCTTGACCTGGATTTCAACGCCGCTGTCCTCGTTCCAGTGTAGTCCTGCGGCGCGCAATTGATTGACCAATTCGACATTCAAAGGATCCGCAAAAAATGCCTGTAACGAACTTGCGACCACGGGGCCGATGTCAGCCACTTCCTGCAATTGCTCGGCACTCGCTGCCATGACGGCATCCATATTGCCGAAATGACGCGCCAGCTCCTTGGCAGTGGCTTCGCCAACATGGCGAATACCCAGTGCATAGATGAAGCGGGCCAATGTGGTTGACTTGGATTTTTCCAGTGCCGCGAGCACGTTTTGGGCAGATTTTTCGGCCATGCGGTCGAGCTCGGCCAGGGCCGTCAGCCCCAGTCGGTAGAGGTCGGCCGGGGTAGTGATGAGCTGTTTATCGACCAGTTGGTCAATCAACTGATCGCCCAGTCCTTCAATATCGATGGCACGACGCGAGGCAAAATGCTGCAGGCCGCCTTTGCGTTGCGCCGCACATTTAAGCCAACCGCCGGAGCAGCGTGCAATCGCCTCCTCTTCCAGGCGTACGATCACCGAGCCGCATACCGGGCAAGCCGTCGGCATGACAAATGGCCGCGCATCCGCCGGGCGCGCTTCTGGCACATGACTGACCACTTCGGGAATGACGTCGCCGGCGCGGCGTACGATCACGGTATCGCCGATCTGAATATCCTTGCGTCGTACTTCGTCTTCATTGTGCAACGTGGCGTTCGTCACGGTGACGCCACCCACAAACACGGGCGCCAGTCTTGCCACTGGGGTAATGGCGCCGGTGCGACCGACCTGTACTTCGATGCCAAGTACCTGCGTGAGCGCTTCTTGGGCTGGAAACTTGTGTGCCAAGGCAAAACGCGGTGCGCGTGCGACGAAGCCTAGGCGTTGCTGCAAGTCAACACGATCCACTTTGTAGACGACGCCATCGATCTCGTAGGGTAAAGCCGCACGCTTGGTGCCGATGCTGCGATAAAACGTCAGCAAACCTTCTGCACCCTGCACCACCGCACGCTCTTTGCAAACCGGCAAACCCAGCATGGCGTACCAATCCAGCAAGGCTGAATGCGACGCCGGCATGGCTGCGCCTTCCAGCACGCCTATGCCATAGGCGAAAAAGCGCAAGCTGCGTTGCGCCGTAATCTTGGAATCGAGCTGGCGTAGGCTGCCGGCGGCGGCGTTGCGCGGGTTGGCAAATTCTTTGAGGCCGGCATCGCGTTGGCGTTGGTTGAGCTTGGCGAAGTCGTCCTTGTACATCAGCACTTCGCCGCGCACTTCCAGCACCTGCGGTACATTTTCTCCGTGCAGGCGCAGAGGAATGGCACGCACAGTGCGGATATTCGCGGTGACGTTTTCACCGGTAGTACCGTCACCGCGGGTGGCGGCACTGACCAGCACACCGTTTTCGTAGCGCAAACTGATGGCTAGGCCATCGAACTTCAGTTCGGTGGCATAAGCAATGTCCTGGAACGATTCCAGCCCATCCTTGACGCGTTGGTCAAAGTCGACAATATCTTCATCCTCAAAGCCGTTGCCCAGTGACAGCATCGCAATGGCATGCCGGATCTGCTCGAATTGCGGCAGCGGCGCGCCACCAACCCGGCGCGTCGGCGAATCGGCGGTGACCAGCTCCGGATATTGCTGTTCCAAGGCTTGTAGCTCCTGGAATTGGCGGTCGTATTCGGCGTCCGGAATGCTCGGATTGTCGAGCACGTAGTAGGCGTGATTATGCCGTTCGAGGCTACTTTTGAGCCAGGCAGCGCGGCTGCGCCAAAGGCTTTCCTCGGACGGAATCGAGTGTGAATCAAGGGACATGATAAAGGCGCGTGAAGCGCTTCTTAAAAAGCGCGCGGACTTAACCGAACAGGCGTATGGCACGCTTGGAACCGGCCGGTACATTGGCCGATAGCATGGCGCTGTAAAACGCGCCGACTTGCTCTGCGATATCGCTCAGTGCTGCGTCCGAGAGCAACTGGTCGCTGTCGTCCACGACGGTACCGCCCAGACGCATAGCCAGCGAACGCGCGCAGGCAACCATCGCGCCGTAGCCTTCACGGGCCTGATTCACGCGCGGCACATCCAGCAACAAGGTCAGGCGGTCAGTCGTTTCGGCAGAACCGGTGACGTTGGTGGACATGGAAAACAGAACCTCGCCCTCGCCGTCCTGCATCACCAGATAACCGTCAGTGCGGCGGTCAAAGCCTTGCCGACTCAGCGACACCAACAAGGTAGTGAGATTCCAGGGGGCGCCGTTGGAGCGCACATTGATGCCCAATTGCACGTCATGATCGATGATGAACTGATGCAGCGACTTGGCGGTTTTGATCACATCGATCATATCGGGCACTTCCGGCTCGCCACCGATGGAGTCGGTAAATTCCCGCAGACGCATGATCAGCTCGGAGTAGTCGAGCTCATTGATGGCGCTGTTGCGATTGGCCAGTTGCACCCCGGCCAGCAAGGCGTTGTAGACGTTACCGTGGGTAATCGGTTCCCAGTTGGCCGCTGTCGTGCGGCCGATGAAATTGACGGCTTTATTGCCGACGAAACGCAGATTTTGTGCACCCGGCAAAATCTTGTCGGCACGCACCGGCAACTCCAGCCCGATCGGAATCAGGCAGTCAATCAACTCATCTACCGGCAGGTCAGGCAACACCGCCGCAGGTGCCGAGAATTGTGCTTCAGCAAGGATGGAAGGGTCTGCCAGCGTAGCCGCGACATGGCTCAGATCGGTGTCCAGATCCTCGCCGCCCAGCGGTTCAGTGGGGTAGTCGGCATGACTATCGGACAGCGTATCGATCGCCAGGTAAGGCTCATCAGCCTCGCGAAATTGCGCCGGGGAGTCAGCAAAACCGGCCTGCGGCCGCTCTGGCTGCTGTGCACGGGGTGCCTGGCGCAGTTCCGGAATCTGATCCAATCCAGGTTCGCGCCGGTCATCGGCGTACATCCGTGGATTACTTTGCGCTACAGCGGCAGTGTCTGCAAAGGACTGCTCGCCGTCGGCGTGCATCAAAATATCGTCATGATCGGACGAAAACGCCCGTTCCACCGACTTGCGTGTCTTGTGCTCTTGCCATTTGTTATACGAAATCACGGCAGCAACAATCACGCCACCGATGATAATCAGGCTGGTCTGGAGGTCTGTCATGCCAAATATACCTTGGAATTTTTCTTGATAGAGATAGGCGCCGCAACGCCGCTGGCAGTCTCCGTTAAGCGATGCGCCGAACCGGTCGGGTCGCTATGTACTAACATGTTCGGCTCAATAAAACTGGTCATAACTGGTCTTCGTGGATTCCTGAATATCGGCAAAAAATGCTTGCACTGCTTATCGCGGGTGACGGCGCTATCGCTTAACCCGCTTAATTAACCCGCTTAAATCAAGCGCACTTCCTGCATCTGCCGTCTTGTTGCTGTTGCCAAGCATTGGGCCAAAACCTTGTATGACAAGCTATTTAGGGTAGTGTCACGCCTTGGGCTTGTCAAGCTGTCACCCCTGCAAAACATCTTGCCGCTAGCGATACAAACATCTATAAAAATGGCTCTATATCGGCGTCGGACGCCGTCAGGCCGCCTGTACCTCTGCGCTGAACGTGGTTGCCGCCTCCATATCGACGGCAACGATACGGGAAACGCCCTGCTCCTGCATGGTCACGCCGATCAACTGATTGGCCATTTCCATGGCGATCTTGTTATGCGAAATGAACAGGAACTGGGTATTGGACGACATGCGCTTGACCATATTGCAAAAGCGTTCGGTGTTGGCATCGTCGAGCGGCGCGTCGACCTCGTCGAGCAGGCAGAACGGCGCCGGGTTGAGCTGGAACATGGAAAACACCAGCGCGGTCGCGGTCAGGGCTTTTTCGCCGCCGGACAAGAGGTGAATCGTGGCGTTCTTTTTGCCAGGCGGCTGTGCCATGACTTGCACGCCGGAATCGAGAATTTCATCGCCGGTCATGATCAGCTTGGCCTGGCCGCCGCCGAACAGGATCGGGAACAGCTCGGCAAAGTGGCCATTGACCTTGTCGAAGGTATCTTGCAGCAAGCCGCGCGTTTCGATGTCGATCTTGTGAATGGCGTCTTGCAGCGTGGTAATCGCTTCATTCAGGTCGGCATGCTGCGCATCGAGGAAGTTCTTGCGTTCCGAGGCGCTCGCCAGTTCATCAAGGGCGGCCAGATTGACCGCGCCCAAGGCAGCGATGGCATTGGTCAGGCGGGTAACTTCGCCCTGCAGATAGGATGGCCGCATATCGTCGGTCAGTTTTTGCTGCAAAACGGCTTCGTCGGCCTGGGTATTGGCCAACGCTTCGGTGAATTGTTCCTGGTTCAGGCGCGCGGCCTGTTCCTTGAGTTGCAATTCGGTGATGCGGTCGCGTTGCGGCTGCAGGCTGCGTTCCGATTGCAGGCGGGCTTCGTCGTGGCTGCGCAGCTTTTGCGAGAGCTGGTCGAGCTCATGACGGGCATCCGATAAGGCGCGTTCTTGCTCGGTGCGTTTATCGAGCAAGGATTGCAGGCCAGCCTGGGCCGCCTGATCATCCAGATTTTCCAGCTCCAGACTGCCTTGTTGCATGCTGGCAAACAATTGCGCGGCCTGCTCCAGTGCGGTGCTGATGCTGCGCTTGAGCTCTTCGATACGGTTGCGCTGCGATTTTTCGGCAAACCCAGATTCCTGCGCAGCCCGCTCCAGATCACGCAAACGTGCGCGTGCATCATTGAGCTGCTGCTCTTTGTTGAGGTAGGCCGTTTGGCCATTCTCATGTGCTTCTTGCAGCTCGGCCAGTTCAATGTCGAGCTGTTCGAACTTGGCCTCTGATTCATTCTTGATCTGCTGTTGCTCGACTTCCTGGGCCGCAATTTCGGCCAGGTCGGCGACGATCTGGGTGCTACGCTGATTGAAACGCTCCAGCACTTCAGACAGCTTCATGACTTCCATCTGCAAACTGTGCACCGCCTGGGTCAGGCCGCCGACACGTTGGCGCAGCTCCTGCAAGCGCTGGGCGGCACCGGTGACGGCGGCGTCGGCGCGCACCGCGCGTGACTTGGCCTCTTCGGCCAGCATATGCTGAGCTCGCTGCTGCTTGGTGATGTTTTCCATTTCCTGCTGACGCGCCAGCATGCCGTCCTGCTCCGAATCGGAGGCATAAAAGCGCACGCTGGAGCGGCTGATCACGTGCCCTTGCTTGGTCACAAAGCAGGCACCGGCAGGCAAGGTGCTGCGCTCGGCGAAGGCCGTGGCAGTGTCGTCAGCGATAAAAATCTGGTGCAGCCAGTCTTGCATCAAGGCGCGCAAGCCGGGATCGTTGAGTTGCAACAGGTTGATGAAGGGTTTCAGGCCAGCGGGCGTCGCCTCGCCCGGAAATGCAGCCGGGTTAGGCGCAAACAGCGCCAGCTTGGCCGGCGGCGCATCACTGAAGAAGGCCTTGGCCCAATCCAGATTGGAGACTTCCAGGGCCGACATGCGTTCACGCAGGACCGACTCCAACGCCGTTTCCCAGCCTTGATCGATATGCAGTTTTTGCCATAGTCGCGGCAGCTTGGCCAGTTCATGCTTTTCTAGCCAAGGCTGTACCTTGCCTTGGTTTTGCACGCTTTCCTGCAACTGTTTCAAGGCTGTCAGACGCGCCTCCAGTTGTGCCAGCGTGCTGCTTTCCTGGCTCGCTAGCTGTTGCGCGGTACGGCGTTCTTCTTCCAGTCTGGGCAACTGTTCCTGGGCTTCCTCCAGAATCATCGACGCTTCTTCCAGAGCCGCTTGCTTTTCTTCCAGTTGCAGCTTCAGATTGCTCAGATGCGCGTCGTCGGGCAAGGCCAGGCCATTCTTTTCCTGCAGCAGACGCTCGCGCCGCACCGTCAGTCCGGACAGGATATTGGAGGCGTTGCGTTGATGCGCCGATTCCAGCTCGATCTGTTGCTGGATTTGCATGATCTTGGCGCGCGACTCGGTGGTCTTGAGTTGTGCTTCACGCCAAGCCTGCTCCAGTGTGGGCAGTTTGTCGTTAGCGTCCTGCACAGCCTGCTGCGCCTGCTCCACCCGCATGCCTTGCTCTTCCAGCGCCATCTCGGCTTCGGCCAGTTCATCCTGATGCTGGGTGCCCTGGCGTTGCCATTGGTCACGTTGGGCGGTCAGTGAGTTCAGTTGCGCTTGCAGACGGCTGCGCGATTCGATGACGAATTTGATCTGCGCTTCCAGGCTGCCGATTTCGGCATTGGTCTGATACAGATGACCTTGCGCGGTATGCAGCCGGTCGCCGGCGCCGTAATGGGCCTGACGCATGTGCTCCAGCTCGGTTTCGACGTGGCGCAATTTGGCGGTTTGCTCTTCCAGATCGATTTGCGCGCGCTCGATGTCACGGAAATATTTTTCCTGCTCTGCCTTCGCTTCATTTTTGCGCAGCAACCACAACAGCTTTTGTTTCTCTTCCTGATCGCCTTGCAGGTCATGGAATTTTTTGGCCACGGCCGCCTGGGCTTCGAGTTTTTCCAGATTGGTATTGAGTTCGCGCAGGATGTCTTCGAGCCGGATCAGATTTTCGCGAGTGTCATGCAGGCGGTTTTCGGTTTCGCGGCGGCGCTCTTTGTACTTGGATACACCCGCAGCTTCTTCCAGGAAAATGCGCAACTCTTCCGGACGCGCTTCAATGATGCGCGAAATCATGCCCTGACCAATGATGGCGTAGGCGCGCGGCCCCAGGCCGGTGCCCAGAAAGATGTCTTGAATATCGCGCCGGCGCACCGCTTGATTGTTGATGTAATACGATGAGGTGCCGTCGCGGGTAAGGGTGCGTTTGACCGCGATTTCTGCGTATTGCCCCCACTGGCCGGCAGCCTTGCCCATCGCATTGTCGAAAATCAGTTCCACCGAAGCGCGACCGGCCGGCTTGCGATTGGTGGAGCCATTAAAAATGACGTCCTGCATCGATTCGCCACGCAACTCGGATGCTTTCGATTCTCCCAGCACCCAACGCACCGCGTCGATGATATTGGACTTGCCGCAGCCGTTCGGCCCGACCACACCTACCAACTGCCCCGGCACCTGAAAATTCATCGGATCAACAAAAGACTTGAACCCAGACAATTTAATGGAATTTAAGCGCACGTTATCTACTGTTTCACAGAGTTTGACGGAAGCAGGCAAAAGCACCCGCAATAACCCGTTATCATATCATTGCGCCGCCCAAAACCGCTGAAATGACGCCTTTCCTGGACGCAACAGCGGATCGAAAGATGCGCAACATGAGTCATAAAACCGGCTTAGAACGTTTCCCATTCACCTTCTTCGCCGGCGGGCTTGGATGTCTTGGGCTTGGGCGCGGCGCTTGCCTCGACTTTCTTCGGCAGCGCCTTGGGCATCCTTGAATCCGCTTTGAGCACCGGCTTGGCAGCACCCTTGATTGCCGCTTTGACAACTGGCTTGATCGCAGGCCTGACGGGCGTGGCAGGCGCGCTAGGCGTCACATTCGTGTCACCGCCATCGTCGGCACGAAAGAAAGCCACCGCCTCCTTGAGACGGCGTGCCTGCTCCTCCAGTGAACTGGCTGCGGCGGCGGCCTGCTCCACCAACGCGGCGTTTTGTTGCGTATTGCGGTCCATCTGCAAAATTGCTTGATTGACCTGGCCAATGCCGCCACTCTGCTCTTCGCTAGCCGATGAAATCTCGCCCATGATGTCAGTCACGCGCTGTACGGCATCCACTACCTCGCCCATGGTCTGACCGGCATGCTGCACCAGCTCTGAGCCGCTGGCGATGCGAGTGACCGAATCTTCAATCAGTCCTTTGATTTCCTTGGCGGCCTGCGCGCTGCGTTGTGCCAGCCCGCGCACCTCACTGGCCACCACCGCAAAGCCACGCCCTTGCTCGCCGGCACGCGCAGCTTCCACGGCGGCATTCAACGCCAGGATGTTGGTCTGAAAGGCAATGCCGTCGATCACGCCGATGATGTCTGATATCTTGCGTGAGCTGGCAGTGATGCCTTGCATGGTATCGACCACCTGGCCGACCACACCACCGCCGCGGCGCGCGATGTCCGACGCGCTGTGCGCCAATTGCCCGGCCTGGCGGGCATTATCGGCATTCTGTTTAACCGTCGAGGTCAATTCTTCCATGCTGGAGGCAGTTTCCTCCAGGGACGCCGCCTGTTGCTCGGTACGCGAGGACAAATCGAGATTGCCGGCAGCGATTTCCTTGGCGCCGATGTCGATGGCGTCGGTGCCGCTGCGAATCCCGCTGATCACCGTCGCCAGACGTTCACGCATGACACGCATCTCATAGAGCAGGCTGCGCTGGTCTCCGGGGCGTGTTTTGATCGTCATCGTCAGGTCGCCAGAGGCAATGCGCGATGCTACCTCGACTGCATACGCTGGTTCGCCGCCGAGGCTGCGCGTGATATTACGGATGATGACCAGCATCATCGCCGACACCAGACTGCTTATCACGACCAGAATGCCGATGAGCTTGGCCAGGTTTTGATAGAAGTCATTCTGAATATCGTTAAGAAACACGCCGGACGCCATTATCCAGTCCCAGGGCTGGTAATAGACCACGTAACTGACCTTCTTGCTTTGCTTGCTGTCGTCGTCGCCTGGCAGGCGCCCCATATATTCCATAAAGCCTTGCTGCTGGGTCTTGGCCAGCTTGACCATCTCGACGTAGAAGGCTTTGCCATTAACATCTTTGCGATCGGCGACATTGGTGCCGACCACGCGTGGATTGGAGGGCGACAACAAGGCGACCGGCTGGGAATCGAAGACAAAGATGAAGTTGCCATTGTCATAACGCATCGCGCCGATACGTTTGAGCGCTTGCTTCTTGGCATCCTCGATGGTGCTGGTGCCGGCTGCGACATCGGCGGCGTAACTCTTGAGGATGCCTTCGGCAGTTTCCATCACCTTCTTGAGCCCAGCCTGACGCTCGTTGATCATCGTTTGCCGGGTATTAAGTGCCGACCATGCGGCCAAGACCAGCAGGCCTATCCACATGACGACCAAGGCCGACAATAGCTTTGCCTTTAACGTTTTCATTATTGACCCTCTTCTGGACAAGCGCGTGAGGTGCGAGCCGAGCACCAATTGGGGCAACAAGATAGCATACCGAAGGGCCCGTAAAACAGATTAGTTTCATACAGGCATTTATTATCTTTAGACATGAAAATGACAAAAAAGGGAGCGCAATCGGTATTTTTCAGCAACAACCGGCATCCCTCGGAGAAAAAAGCGCCGGACGGTATAATGCCGACTTTAGGTTGCGCCACGCGCGTTCGATATCGGCGCTACCTCGTTTTTGCCCATTAGCCATTGCCCTGCCGTGAACTCATTACTCGACCAGCTGCACCCGTATCCTTTCGAAAAACTCAAAGCACTGTTCTCGGGCGTTACACCTGACCCGCAATATCGCCCCATCAGCCTAGGCATCGGCGAACCCAAGCATCCGACCCCGGCATTTATCAAACAGGCCGTGAGCGACAATCTCGCAGGGCTGGCCAGCTATCCCAGCACCATCGGCATCGATGGCCTGCGCACTGCCATTGCCGGCTGGCTGGAACGGCGCTACGGTTTGCCGAAAATCGACGCGGCGACACAAATCCTGCCGGTCAATGGCTCGCGCGAAGCGCTGTTTGCACTGACCCAGACCGTCGTCGATCCGGAGCAAAAAGATGCGTTGGTGATGTGTCCCAATCCGTTTTATCAAATCTATGAAGGTGCGGCCTACCTGGCCGGCGCCCAGCCTTATTTTGTCAATTCGAATCCAGCCCGCAACTTCGCCCCGGATTTCGACGCTGTCCCCGAGGATGTGTGGCCGCGCGTTAAATTGTTGTTTGTCTGCTCGCCGGGCAATCCGACTGGCGCCGTGCTGGGACTGGATGAATGGCAAAAACTGTTCGCCCTGTCGGACCGCTATGGTTTCGTGATTGCCTCCGATGAGTGCTATTCGGAAATTTATTTCAAGCAAGAGGCCCCGCTGGGTGGTCTGGAAGCGGCACATCGACTGGGCCGCAGCGATTATCCGCGCCTGATTGCATTTTCCAGTCTGTCCAAGCGTTCCAACGTGCCGGGCATGCGCTCGGGCTTCGTGGCCGGCGACGCGGCAATTCTCAAGAAATTCCTGCTCTACCGTACTTATCATGGCGGCGCCATGAGTCCGGTGATCCAACAGGCATCAATTGCCGCCTGGAACGATGAAACCCACGTGCAGGAAAACCGCGCCAAATACATTACCAAGTTCAGCCAAGTCACGCCCCTGCTGCAAGACGTGCTGGACGTGACATTGCCGGACGCCAGCTTTTACCTGTGGGCCAAGGTCAACAAACTGGTCGATATCAGTGATATGGAATACGCCAAGCGGCTCTATGCCGAATATAATGTGACCGTATTACCGGGCAGCTATCTGGCACGCGAAGCCAATGGCGTCAATCCCGGCCAGGGCCGTATCCGCATGGCGCTGGTCGCCGAAGTGGACGAATGCCTGGAAGCCGCGCAACGCATCGTCGCCTTCACGCACAAACTGGCAGGTCGTTAAAGTTCATTGAGACGCCTGCACGGCAAGCTATTTTCACATCGCATACATCGTATTTTCAACGCAAGATATCAACAAGAGAATTAAACAAGATGACTCAATCCATTCAGCAAATCATTGATCAAGCATGGGAAGACCGCGCCAGCCTGTCGCCCAAGACCGCTCCTGCCGACATCCGTAACGCCGTGGCAGAAGTCATCGCCGGCCTCAATGACGGCACGCTGCGCGTGGCCGAGCGCCAAAGCGTTGGTCAATGGCAAGTCAACCAATGGGTCAAGAAGGCCATCCTGTTGTCGTTCCGTCTGGAAGACAACGTGCCAGTATCTTCCGGCATCCCCGGCTATCCGCAGTTCTATGACAAAGTGCCGACCAAATTTGCCAACTACACTGCAGAAGATTTCGCCAAGGGCGGCTTCCGCGTGGTGCCACCGGCGATCGCCCGCCACGGCTCCTTCATCGGCAAAAATGTCGTGCTGATGCCTTCCTACGTCAACATCGGCGCCTACGTCGATGAAGGCGCCATGGTTGACACCTGGGCCACCGTCGGCTCGGCTGCGCAAATCGGCAAGAACGTGCACTTGTCCGGCGGCGTCGGTATTGGTGGTGTGCTGGAGCCAGTGCAGGCCGGCCCGGTCATCATCGAAGACAACTGTTTCATCGGCGCCCGTTCGGAAGTGGTCGAAGGCGTGATCATCGAAGAGAACTCGGTGTTGTCGATGGGCGTCTACATCGGTCAGTCGACCAAAATTTACGATCGTGAAACCGGCGAAGTGCATTACGGCCGGGTGCCGGCCGGCTCGGTGGTGGTACCGGGCAATCTACCTTCCAAGGATGGTTCGTATAGCCTGTACGCAGCGATCATCGTCAAGAAGGTCGATGCGCAAACCCGCTCCAAGACCTCAATCAACGAACTGCTGCGCGGCGCCTGATCAAGGCAGCAATACGTCGTCAGTAGAGAGCACGATTTGGCCGGCATGGCACGACGCCGGCCTTTCCCTTTTTTAGCACCGCATGCTTTACATGCCCCGAACCTGTCACCATGAGCCAGCACATCACTCTTTATGGCATCCCCAACTGCGATACGGTCAAAAAGGCCCGCACCTGGCTGGACGCCAATGGCATTGCCTTTACCTTCCATGATTTCAAGAAGGCTGGCATCCATGCCGAACTGGTCACCAGTTGGCTCAAGGATGTGCCGTGGGACGTGCTGATCAATCGCAAAGGCACAACCTGGCGCAACCTGCCCGATGCGCGTAAGGCGCAGATCACCGATGATGCGAGCGCGACCGCACTGATGCTTGAACTGCCGTCCATCATCAAGCGCCCCGTCCTGCAGGCCGACAACGGCCAGGCAACCCAAGTGGGATTCAACGACGCGCTCTACCAACAACTTTTCAAAAACGAATCATGAGCAAAACCCTGGCCCTGACCGAGGAACTGATTGCACTGTCTTCCGTGACCCCCGAAGACAAAGGCTGCCAGGCGCGCCTGGCCGAACTGCTGGCACCGTTGGGCTTCGTGTGCGAAACCATCGCCTCGGGCCAGGTCACCAATCTGTGGGCGCGGCGTGGCACGACTGCACCGCTACTGGCCTTTGCCGGTCACACCGACGTAGTGCCAACCGGCCCCGCCGACAAATGGCAATCGCCGCCGTTCCAGCCGACCCACCGTGACGGCAAGCTGTTCGGTCGCGGCGCCTCGGATATGAAGACCTCGATTGCCGCCATGGTAGTGGCGGTCGAAGAATTCGTCGCCGCCCATCCCGATCATGCGGGCTCGATCGGCTTTCTGATCACCAGCGATGAAGAAGGCCCGGCCACTGACGGCACCGTAGTGGTGTGTGAGCAATTGAAGGCGCGTGGCGAGCAACTGGATTACTGCATCGTCGGCGAACCGACCTCGGCCAAGCAATTGGGCGACATGATCAAGAACGGTCGCCGTGGCACCATGTCCGGCAAGCTGACCGTCAAGGGTATTCAAGGCCATATTGCTTACCCGCAACTGGCAAAAAACCCCATCCATCTGGCTGCACCGGGCTTGGCCGAGCTGGTCGCTGAACAATGGGATGCCGGCAATGAGTACTATCTGCCGACCTCCTGGCAAATGTCCAACATTCACGGCGGCACTGGCGCATCGAATGTGATTCCGGGCGAGTTGGTGATCGATTTCAATTTCCGCTTTTCTACTGCCAGCACGGTCGAAGGCTTGCAGCAGCGGGTGCGGGCAATCCTCGACAAACACGGCTTCGATTACGACCTGAAATGGACCGTCGGCGGCCTGCCTTTCCTGACCCCGCGTGGCAATCTGAGCGATGCTCTGGCGATGGCAATCAAGGCCGAAACCGGTCTCGACACGGAACTCTCGACCACCGGCGGCACTTCTGACGGCCGCTTCATTGCCCAGATTTGTCCCCAAGTGATCGAATTTGGACCACCCAATGACAGCATCCACAAGATTGATGAATATATTGAGCTACGCTACATTGACCCGCTCAAGAACATCTATCGCCGTACCTTGGAAAATCTGCTGCTGTAGTCAGCATCCTTGCAACGGCCCAGGCCGCTGCCCCTGCCGGAACCCTATTCATGTACAGACCGAGAGTATCGACCATGACGCCAAACAACTTCGCCACCGTGCGCGACATTTTTCGCTACGCGATTACCCGTTTCAATACCGAGAAACTGTTCTTCGGCCATGGCACCAACAATGCCTTCGATGAAGCCGCTTACCTGATCCTGCATACGCTCAAGTTGCCGCTGGATCAACTCGAACCGTTTCTTGATGCGCGCCTGCTGCAAGGCGAAATCGACAATCTGTTGCGCATCATCGACCGGCGTACCGAAGACCGCGTGCCAGCTGCTTACATTACCAATGAGGCCTGGCTGGGCGGCTACCGCTTCTTCGTTGACGAACGCGTGATCGTGCCGCGTTCGTTCATCGCCGAATTGATTCCGGAACACTTTGCGCCGTGGGTACAAGATCCTGGCACCATCCGTCGTGCGCTGGACCTGTGCACCGGCTCCGGCTGCCTGCCGATTTTGCTGGCCGATGCCTTCCCCGAAGCACAGATTGATGCCG
>Ga0302150_10000524_pt1 | contig 16183 bp, 11 predicted proteins | sample I_Bog_N1_2_FD_198635 | JGI IMG/M metagenome (GOLD analysis project Ga0302150, IMG submission 198635) | Peat permafrost microbial communities from Stordalen Mire near Abisko, Sweden - I_Bog_N1_2 | ecosystem: Environmental > Terrestrial > Soil > Wetlands > Peat | place: Sweden: Abisko, Stordalen... | reverse complement strand
ACGAGTCCGGCGTTCACCGCGTGCAGCGCGTTCCCGCCACGGAAACCCAGGGCCGCGTCCACACCTCGGCTATCACCGTCGCTGTGCTTCCCGAAGCCGAAGAAGTCGACATCAAGATCGAAAAGAAAGATCTCCGCATCGACACCTTCTGCTCCTCCGGCCCCGGCGGCCAGTCGGTCAACACGACCTACTCGGCCATCCGGATCACCCATCTGCCTACCAACACGGTCGTCAGCTGCCAGGACGAGAAGTCGCAGATCAAGAATCGCGAGAAGGCCATGCGCGTTCTCCGCTCGCGCCTTTATGAAGTCGAAGCCGAGCGCATCCACCAGCTCCAGGCCAAGGAACGCAAGCAGCAGGTAGGCTCCGGCGATCGTTCGGACAAGATCCGCACCTACAACTTCCCGCAGAACCGCCTCACCGACCACCGCATCGGCCTCACCAACCACCAGCTGGCGATGGTTATGGAAGGCATGCTTCAACCCACCATCGACGCCCTCATCGCTCACGACACAGCCGAACGCCTGAAGGCAGAAGCTACCGCCGCCTAAAAAGTAAGGAGTGGAGAGTAAGTAGTAAGGTGTAGACAATAATCCTGCAAGTCTCTACTACTTACTCCCTTACTCTCTGCTAGTTGCCCTCCCTACACTCCGGGCAGATTGTCCTTGATCGTCTGCTGCAAATCGTCAATCGACGTCTCCTGGCTAAGATCCCGCACCTCAGGATTATTCGCGACCTTATTCAGCCCCATCTCCGAGGCAATCTGCCGGTCCATCCCCAGGAGCGCCGTCAATTCCTTCTCCGTCAGCAGAAGAATTTGCAGCATCATGTGATCGCGCTCATCCGAGCGTCGCCCCAGCCGCGCCTGCCGCATCAGGATGAAGCTCGACACCAGGATTGCTTCCATCGCAACAACGGTCTGCAACAGTCCGAACGGCTTGGGATCGAAGTGATGTACCTGCGGAAGCAGGTTAACCCCAATCCACACCGCAAAAATACACAGGTGGAGCGCCACAAACGGCAGGCTGCCTACGAAGCCCGCGATCCCATCAATCACGCGCTCGGCTGGCGTCCGCCGCTCCAGGAATTCCTGCTCGTGCCGTGCGATCAGTTCAATCTGTTCCTGTATGTGGCTCTGCGACATAGCTCTCCTTGGTGATCCTCAGCAACACACTGGTCTCTCCGTAAGATGCGACCGGGACACCCTGCTCTTCCACATCTAGGTGCCCCCTGCATCAAATCACATCCGCGGCCCTATCGAAGCGGTATCCTCGGCGAATGAGTTTCGCTGCGACACTCTTGATCGCTTCGCTTGCTGCCTCTGCACCGCAAGCACCTGACGCAACGCCCACTCCCTTTTCGCTGCAACAAGTTCTCAGCGCGCCTTACGCCACGTCGCTCACTGCTTCTCCACAAGGCGATCTCTTCGCCTGGGTCGAAGACGCGGAAGGCCGCCACAATCTCTGGGTCACCGGCCCCCATCAGCCACCTCGTCAGCTCACCAACAACACCCAGGACGACGCGCAGAACATCACCCAGCTAGCCTGGGCTCCCGACGCCTCCTCCATCGCCTACACCTACGGTGCCGAGTCCGGAGCCAACGGCAAACCCGCGAACCCGGCCCACCTTCAGCGTCCCACTCCCGTCGAAGTCCTCGTCCAGCCGCTCGCCTCCGGCGCCCAGCCGATCCTCATCGGTGGCGGCCACGAGCCCCTCTTCACACCCGACGGCCACCGCCTCCTTTACGTCAACGACGGGCAGGTATGGATCGCCGACCTCACAAACCCCACCGCTGCCCACCAACTCGTCTTCGACCGCGGCTCCGCCAGCTCCCTCACCCTCTCCCCCGACGGTCGCCTGCTAGCCTTCATCAGCCATCGCAGCGAGCCCAACGAGCCGTCTCACTCCTTCCTCGCCCTTTACGATCTCAACGCCCACACGCTCCGCTTCCTCGATCCCTCCACCAGCGACGACTCCGCTCCAGTCTTCTCTCCCGACGGCTCCCAGATCGCCTGGCTGCGCTCTCCCTTCGTTGAACCTCGCGAGTTCGCCGCCGCCCGCACTTCGCCCAATCCCTGGTCCATCCAGCTAGCCGATGTCACCAACGGAACCACGCGCACCCTTTTCTCCCCCGCTCCCAACAAGCCTGGCAGCGTCCTTCCCCACCTCGCCGACGGAGCCCCCCACCTCTTCTTCGCCACCAACTCCGCCATTGAGTTCTACAGTAAGGCCGACGGCTGGGTCCACCTCTACCAGGTCCACACCGAGGCCGATCCCCGCGTCGAGTGGCTTACGCCTGGCTCCTTCGAGGTCGAAGATGCCACCCTCAGCAGCGACCGCCGCTATCTGATCTATAGCTCCAACCAGGCCACCGACCACCCTCTGGATCAAGACCGAAGGCACCTCTGGCGCGTCGATCTCACCCGGCTCGGCCCGCCCGTCGAACTCACCCACGGCGATGGCATCGAAACTCACCCACAGGTCACCGCCAACGGAACCCTCGCCGCATTGGTCTCCGATACCCGCGTCCCGATGCACGCTTCCTTCATCGCCGACGATGGCAAGATCACCCCCGCACGCTCCAACTCCACCCCCGCTGACTACCCCTCAAACCTCGTCACGCCCAGGCAAGTCCTCTTCACCTCCGCCGACGGCGTTCAACTCCACGGCCAACTCTTCGTCCCCGACACGTCTGCGGCCATTCACGCCTCGCGCGCCGCGATCCTCTTTTTTCACGGCGGCCCCAATCGCCAGATGCTCCTCGGCTACCCCGGCATGGGCTACTACTCCAACGCCTACGCGATGAACCAGTACCTCGCCTCCCAGGGATTCATCGTGCTTTCGGTCAACTACCGCTGCAGCATCGGCTACGGCCTCGACTTTCGGGAGTGCAAGAACGCCGGCGCGGACGGCGGCACCGAGTATAATGACGTCCTCGCCGCCGCAAAGTACCTTCGCTCGCTCCCCGGCGTCGATCCTAAGCGCGTCGGCTTATGGGGCGGAAGCTACGGAGGCTATCTCACCGCCCTCGGTCTCGCCCGCAACTCCGACCTCTTCGCCGCCGGCGTGGACTTTCACGGCGTCCACGACTGGAACCTCGAAGACAACGCTTCCGACTGGAAGCAAGGCAGCTTCGCCGAGCAAGACGCCATCGCCGCCAAGGCTCGCTCCAGCAGCCCCATCGCCTCCATCGACGAGTGGCGGTCGCCCGTCCTGTTCATCCACGGCGACAACGATCCCGATGTCGCCTACGCCCAGACCCCCATCCTCGCCCAGGCTCTCCGCGCCCGACACGTACCCGTCGAGGAGCTCATCTTCCCCGATGAAGTCCACGGCTTCCTTCTCCACAAAGACTGGCTCATCGCCTACCAGGCCGCCGCCGCCTTCTTTCTCCGCACCCTTAAACCTTGACCAAACGCTCGCCCTCCCGACCGGAGCGAAGAGGAGTGGAGAGACTCCTGTATTTCGCGACGGCAACCGGCCGTAACCCGCTAAAATAGAGCGTGCACATTACGCACGAAGGAAACTCATGAGCACAGCCATCCAAGCACCCTCTCCAGCGCTCGAAGCCGCCGCCCACAATGCCGGCCTAAACCTCATCGCGGCCGAGCCCGGTATCGACTTCACTGGCGCCCCCACCACGCGCGCCTTCGTCACTCTCGCGGGCAACGCCGCTCTAGCCACCGACCCGGCACCGCAGCAGCTTCTCGAACTCAGCCAGACCTTCGACCCCGCAGATCCCAAGTTCGCTACCGCGCTCGCCGTCTACTTCCGCGAAGCCGCCCAGCGCTTGCGCAATCCCCGCCCTGACGTCTACCTCTCACTGCACGGGCTTCCCCTCAGTTTCAGCAAATTTGCGTGGCCCTTCCATGGCTCCACCTCCGGCGCGGATACCTTCATCGTCCACGGCGAGGTCAAACTCGAAGACGGTCGTGGCAGCCAGCTCCACGCCAAGATCTCCGCCTCCATGACGCAGACCTTCGCCACCGTAATCGCCGCGCTCGAGCAGCCCTTCGCCGAAGGCTTCATCTACAACGCCGTCCGCAAGACGCTCGACCAGGGCCAGCTTGAGCTGGTTGCGTCAGGCAACCGGCAGCCCGTTCCAGTAACCACCCGTTACTACTCTATGAAGCAGCAGGTCTTCATCTTCAACGACACCGCCGAGATCCAACGCCGCACCTTCCTCGCCGCCAAGACCTTTTGGCTGAGCCATATCCTCGGCCGCGATGAACCTATCTGGATCACCGACCCTCGCGATGCCCAGTACTTGAACACGACTGTCGCCGATCTCAAATCCACCGCCGCTGCCCTCGTCGCCGACGGCCTTGTCCTGCTCGACCCAACCGGCAACTGGTCGACCGCCACCGATACCCTGCGTCATCAGGAAGACGCGTACCGCGCCCAGGTGGACGAGGCTCTTGCCTTCATCAAGCCCACCTTCAATGAAGACATGCGCCAGGGCCACACCAACATGTAGTGCGGTTCCGCCATAGGGAGCTCTTCTGCGCCGGATCGTTCGGAGCCAGGAGAGCTCCCTACTGTTTGCTATCTACGCTCTGTTTCAAACGTGGGATAGCTCGAGCTCCAGCTTCACAAACGCCTCCCACGCAGCCTCCTCCACCGCCACTCCCAGCTTCATACTCTCTTCGCGAATCCGGAGCGCCCCCTCGCCGGGATAGCGCACCGGCTTCTCCGCTCGGATCGGCGTCGCTGCATGCAATGCGTCGATAGCCTTCTGCGCAATGCTTGCCCCCTGCGCAAAGCGGCTCAACTCCTCGATCGTCTCCACCGATGCCGGAGCGATCGCGAGAAACACCTGCGATTGTCCAACTTCCCTCCCCGGATCGGTAGAGAACTCGTGCGTCGCCATCCCGCCCGTCAGCATCGCCGCCAGCACATCCAGTACAAACGACAAGCCCGAGCCCTTCCAGTACCCAATCGGCAGCGCCCGGTGCGTCTGTTCGATCACTCCAGGATCATTCGTCAGCTGGCCGCGCTCATCGTACCCTCCCGGCACCGGCAGCGTGTCTCCTCGCTCGCGATACGCCGCCAGCGTCCCATATGAAAACTGCGACATCGCCATATCGAGAACAATCGGCGCAGACTCGCCCTCACCACCAGCCGCTGAGATCACCCTCCGAGGAATCGCCACAACCAGCGGATTGTTTCCCAACGCTGCGGTGCTCGCGCCCCACGGAGGCAGATTCGGAAGCGTGTTCGTCCAACACATCGCCGCAAACCCCGCATCCGCTGCCTGCCAACCATACGTCCCTGCACGCATCCAGTGCGACGTGTCCGCCAACGCCACGCAGCCGAGCCCATGCTCGCGAGCTAACTCCATCGCCCGCTGCATCGCGGAATATGCTGCGAGGTTTCCCGGTCCTCGCCTCCCGGTCCATCGCTCGATGGCACTGAATCCCGCCACCTTCTCCGGCCCGGCGCGAGGATCAATGAGCCCGCTGCGCACGTGTTGCGCAAACCTCGGAAGTCTCGCCACCCCATGCGTCCGCACTCCATCTCGATCGGTCTCAGCCGTCAGCCGCGCACCTAGTGCAGCCCTCGCAGGCGCCACTCCTAGCGCCAGAAGGACCAGCTCAATGCGTGCCTGCAGCTCCGCAAACGCTACGCGTCTCATAGCTCCACTTACTCCCCACGAGGGTCTTAGCCATCCAGTCTACACATCGGCGATACACTCTCAGGAGCGTGCGCGCTTAAACTACCCACCGCTCTCCCGAGGTCATCTTCCGTGAAGTCTCTTTACCTCCTTCCGCTCCTCGCCCTGCTCTCCGCCGTCACTCTCCCAGCTCGGACCCAGGCCCCCTCCCACGCAGCCGACGCCGTCCCCGCACTCCTCCTCTCGGACATCCACCTCGATCCCTTCCACGACCCCTCCAAGTTCGCCTCCCTCCGATCCACCCCCGCTTCCGGATGGGCCGCCATCCTCTACGCTCCCTCCTCGCCCACCCAGGCAGCCGACTTCGCGCACCTCCAGGAAACCTGCGGCGCCAAGGGCATCGACACGCCACCCGCGCTGCTCCAATCCAGCCTCCACGCGGCCCACGAGAAGCAGCCTCACCCACTCCTCGCCACCGTCTCTGGCGACCTGATGGCCCACCAGTTCGACTGCCGCTTCCACGCCCTAGCGCCCAACGCCAGCGCCGCCGACTACTCCGCCTTCGCGGCCAAAACCATCGCCTTCATCGCCCTTCAACTCCGCGAAACCTTCCCCGGCACGCCCATCTACTTCGCCCTCGGCAACAATGACTCCGGCTGCAAAGACTACCGCGAAGACCCGGACAGCGCCTTCCTCCAGGCCGACGGCGCCAGCTTCTCCGCGGACACGCTAACGCCTGCCAATCGTGCTGCCGTCCTGCACGACTTCTCGCAACTAGGTGACTACACTATTACCCTTCCCGCACCCATCGCGCACACCCGCCTCATCGTCATGCAAGACATCTTCGAATCCAAGCGCTACACCGCCTGCAGCGGCGCGCCCGATGATCACGCAGCCGCCAACCAGATCACCTGGCTCCGAACCCAACTCTCCTCTGCGCGCGCTGCACATGATCATGTCTGGGTCATGGCCCACATCCCCCCCGGCATCGACTCTTACGCCAACTTCGCCAAGCATCGCGACGTCTGCGGCGGCAAAGATCCCGAGATGTTCCTTGCCTCCACCGACCTCGCCTCCACCCTCGCCGACTTCCCCGACGTCATCCGTCTCGCCCTCTTCGGCCACACCCATATGGACGAGTTCCGAGCTTTCACCACACCCACCGGCACCATCCCCGGCAAGCTAGTCCCTTCCATCACCCCCGTAAACGGCAACAACCCCGCCTTCACCATCGCCGAAATCGACCCCACCACCGCCATCCTCAAGGACTACGCTGTGTACGCCGCCAGCAACGAGACTGGCATCGACACCAGGTGGACCGAAGAGTATCGCTACTCCACCACCTACCATCTCCCCGACCTCTCCGGCGCCTCCCTCGCCAGGCTCACCGCCGCCTTCGTAGCCGACAAGACTGGATCCTCCAGCACCAGTAAGGCCTACCAACAGTTCTTCTACGTCGGCGAGCCGGGCGCAGCCCAAGGTATCACCGCCGCGATGAAGGCCGCCGCCATGCAGATCGTCTGGCCCACCTACGCCTGCGCCATAGCCCACCCCGACGCCGCCAGCTACCGCGCCTGCGCCTGCCCCGCCACGCCCACTCCCTAATCGCGCAACTTCACTTCGAGCTCCGAGGGATTTGCTCGTTGCCACAAATTTGTCATCTCGACCGGAGGCGCAGCCGCAGTGGAGAGACCTGCAGCTCCGTCGTGGCAGCGTCGGTAAACGCGCAGGCCTACCCTCTGCAATTTGACTTTCTTCGCCGCTCCACCAGACGATGAGAGTCCGAAGTCGACCGCGTTCTCTCGAGCCGTCCTTACAACCCGTCTTCTTCAACGAGGTAGCCCAACGCATGAGCCATATCCCTCGTCTCGCGGCTGACGCGAGCACCCCAACCCCCGGAGCCAAGCTTCGCGCCGCCATCACGGCCGAAACCCCTCTCCAAGTCGTCGGAGCTATCAACGCTTACCACGCCCTTATGGCCGAGCGCGTCGGCTACCGCGCCCTCTACCTCTCCGGAGGTGGAGTCGCCGCGGGCTCCCTCGGCATCCCCGACCTCGGCATCTCCACCATTGACGACGTCCTCACCGACGTCCGACGTATTACCGACGTCTGCTCGCTCCCGCTCCTCGTCGACATCGACACCGGCTTCGGTGGAGCCTTCAACCTCGCCCGCTCCGTCCGCTCGCTCATCAAGGCCGGAGCAGCCGGCTGCCACATCGAAGACCAGGTCCAGGCTAAGCGCTGCGGTCATCGCCCCAACAAACAAATCGTCCCGACCGAAGAAATGACCGACCGCATCAAGGCTGCCACCGACGCCCGCACCGACCCCGCCTTCGTCATCATGGCCCGAACGGACGCGTTAGCCTCCGAAAGCCTCAACGCCGCGCTCGACCGCGCCGCAGCCTGCGTCGAAGCCGGCGCCGACATGGTCTTCCCCGAAGCCGTCACCGAGCTCGACCAGTACCGAGCCTTCGCCCAGCACACCGCCGTCCCCATCCTCGCCAACATCACCGAGTTCGGCAGCACACCCCTTTTCACCCTCGACGAACTGCGTAGCGCCAACGTCTCGCTAGCCCTCTACCCTCTCTCCGCCTTCCGAGCCATGAACGCCGCCGCACTCAACGTCTACCAGCACATCCGCACCGACGGCACCCAACAACATGTAGTCAACACCATGCAAACCCGCGCCGACCTCTACGAAACCCTCGGTTACCACGCCTACGAACAAAAGCTCGACCAGCTCTTCGCCAAAGAAAAGTAGCGGCCGGTCTCAGCGGGCCGTTGCTCCACCAGCGCTCTAGCCCTGGCTAGTGCGCGTGCACGTGGTCATGCCCACCGGGCCCATGATGATGATGCGAATGCCCATCCACCTCCGCAATCTCCGGCGGAGAAACACAACCATCCACAGTGGCGCAATCCGTGACTTCCAGCTGGATCGTCGCATGGGCGATTCCGAAGTGATCCTTCAGCTGATGATTGATCCGCGCCAGCACCTCCTCGCACTCGGCCAGCTGCATCTCCACCACCTGTACATGGCAAGCCATCGCATGGCTCTGTGAGGTCAAGCTCCACACATGCAGATCGTGCACATTCACGACACCCTCAATCTCCTGCACCGACGTACGAATCTCCATCAGGTCCACGCTCCTCGGCGTGCCCTCCAGCAGAATATGCAGCGTCTCCCGCACGATACTCCATGAACTCGCCAGGATCATCGCCGAAATAATCAAGCTCAGCAGCGGATCGATCCACTGTAACCCCGTCAGCGTAATCACAAACCCACCCACAATCACCGCCGACGTCGACACCGTATCTCCCAGCATGTGCAGAAACACGCTGCGAATATTCACGTCTCCCGAAAACTTCCACAGCAGCCCCGCAATCAACCCGTTCATCACCACACCGGCAGCCGCCACAATCATCATCAAGTGCGGCTCCACCGACACCGGATGAAAAAACCTCCCCACCGCCGCCACCGCAATCCATGCAGCCAGAACCATCAGGCTCAGCGCGTTCACAAACCCTGCCAGCACGCCCGCCCGCTGATAGCCAAAGGTCCGCTCATCCGTAGCCGGCCGCATCTGCAGCCACACCGCCACAAAGCTTAACCCCAGCGCCAGAAAGTCCGACACATTGTGCCCGGCCTCCGACATCAGCGCCAAAGAATGTGCACGCAGACCAAAGTAAAACGTCGCCGCAATATACAGAGCCGTCAATCCCAGCGACCCCTTCAGGATCGTCTGCATCCCCGTCTTCGACTTGGGCGTTCCAGGCATCCTTAATAGTGTAGAACGCCCTGCACCCCAACCCATTCCGCCGTCACGGTAAACTAAATCGACCTATGGCGAAGCGCTACTACCGCCCAGAACTCGATGCCCTCCGCTTCTTCGCCTTCGCGTGTGTCTTCTGCGACCACCTCACCTTAGGCGCTCGCTGGTTCCAGCCCATCCGCGAAGCCGGCGCTTTCGGTATGTGCATGTTTTTCATGCTCAGCGCCTACCTCATCATCACCATCCTCCTGCGCGAAAAAGAATCCACCGGAAAGGTCGACCTGCGTGCCTTTGCCGTCCGTCGTGTTCTGCGCATCTGGCCTCTCTATTTCCTGGTCCTCTTCGGCGGCTACGCCTTCGGTCACTACTACCACGGGAGCGCGACCGTCCCCGGACGCGCAGTGCTGGCCTTTTCCTTCCTTATCGGCAATCTCTACATCCTTCACCATGGTTGGCTCGGCCCAATCGGCCCCCTCTGGAGCCTTTCCGTCGAGGAGCAGTTTTACCTCGCTGTACCAGCCATCGTTCGTCTTGGTGGTCGCCGCGGTATCATTACCATCGGCATCGTCGCCATCTCGTTCGCTTATATCGTCCTTCTTCGCCTGGGATTCCACGGTGCCCCCAGCCGCGTCATTTGGGTCAACAGCTTCGTCCAATTCCAGTTCTTCGCCGCCGGAGGCCTCCTGGCCCTGTGGCTCCATGGCCGAACAGTCATTTTGTCGCTTCTGCAACGAGCTGCAATCGCCGTAGCTGGTCTTGCTCTCTGGCTCGAAGCCGGCCGGCTGTTTCCCCTCCAGACCCTCGCTGCAGCCCAACCCCTGCCGCTCATCATTTCCTACCTCCTCATCCTCCTTGGCACCTTCCTCATCTTCCTCTCCATCCTTGACATCCAAATCGCAATCCCACGGCCACTCGTCTACCTGGGCAAAATCTCCTACGGTCTCTACCTCTTTCACGTCATTTTTCTTTGGCTGATGTTTGATACTGCCGATCGTTGGCCGCGCATGGCTCACTTTACCCAACACAGGAAATTCGGCATCCCCCTCGCCTTTGCTCTCACCGTCGCCACCGCCGCGCTCTCCTACCACTTCTTCGAACGCCCCATCCTCAAATTCAAAGAACGCTTCGAAACGGTGAAGACCCGCCCCGCCTAACCCCACACCCGTCACGCAATTTTCTTGATGCCACCTACCGCCTGCACCGGCAGTTTGTGCAGCCCACTAACCTCACACTGCACCGCGTCGCATCCCAGCGACCTCCGTCCTCGCTGCTGCCTTACCGTCCATCATCATCGCCAACAACATAAGAAAGACCACCTGCATGTGGATCCATCGCCCCCTGCGACACCCGTCTACCTGAAATGGTCCATGCAGCTTCCTTGTTACCCCGCACGAGAGATGTCAGTCCAGGCTTTGGGAAGATCCCGCCCTACCAAGTACGCCAGACCTAGCACGAATCCCTGCGCGCATGCGGTGCTCCATAACTATCGCATCGCCGGAGTTAGTCCCTCAAACACTCTTGTTATCCTGACATCGACCGCCTGATGCGTATGCGCCAGCCGCTTTCAGCAAGAACCCCGGTTAGTCCATCTCTCCCTGGAGTCCCGATGCATCTCGTCCGCCGCCTCCGCATCCCGGCCATCGTCTGCTCGCTGGCGGTCCTCGCCTGCGAGCTCATCGCTCAAGCGCACGCTAACATGGGCATCTCGGACGACGCACCCTATGTCCTCATGGCGCGCACGCTCGCCACCACGGGCCACATCGTCTATAACGGCTGGGCAGCCCCCATGCTCGCCTTCCAGCTCTATCTCGCGGCCGGGCTCATCAAGCTCTTCGGCTTCTCGTTCACCGTCGTTCGCAGCTCGACCCTGCTCGTTGCTGTCATCCTGGCCTTTGTCCTGCAGCGTGTCCTCGTCCGTTGCGGAATCACCGAGCGCAATGCCACCCTCGGCACGCTTGCCCTCGTGCTTTCGCCCCTCTATCTCATGCTCTCGGTCACCTTCCTGAGCGACATCTTCGGTCTCTTCGCCATCGTCCTCTGCCTCTACGGCTGCATCCGAGCCCTGCAGTCCCCGACAGCCCGCGCCGCCATCGGCTGGATCTGCTTCGCCATCGTCACCAACGCGCTCTGCGGCACTTCCCGCCAGATCGCGTGGCTCGGCATCCTGATCATCGTTCCTTCGACGCTTTGGCTGCTTCGCTCCCAACGTCGTGTACTCCTAGTTGGAACCGCCGCCACCTTTGCTGGAGCTTTTTTTATCTTCGCCTGCCTGCACTGGCTCAAGCACCAGCCCTACACCATCCCCGAGAGCATCCTTCCTACATCGACCTTCCATCTCTACTCGACGCTCTGGCTTCTGGTATTTTTCTTCCTGGATGGCCCGTTCCTCCTGCTTCCCATCGTTGCTTTGTTCCTCCTGCAACTTCGCAAGAGCCGTCCGCTCGTCCTCGTGGTGTTATTTGCCGCCTATTTTCTCGTGGCAGTGCACCCCCACCACGCCCATCACGTCTTCCTTCTAGAGCCCACCTCCGTGCAAGGGGGAGATTGGGTTGGCCTCCACGGAATTCACGAAGGCATTGATCTGCATGGGGATGCACCCGTCTTCATCCATACCCCTCTACAAATACTGCTGACGATTCTCTCCTTCGGTGGTCTGCTCGGCCTGATCGCCTCGCTCATTCGCACGCGTAAATCGCCTGCCCCTGTCCTGGCCGCACCCAGCGTCTCGTGGAGCCCGCTGGCTCCGCTCCTCACGCCCTTCACCTTCATCTACTCTCTGCTGCTCATTCCGCGGGCAACCGAAGATATGATCTTCGATCGCTACTGGCTTCCCCTGCTCGTCGTCGCCGTAATCTGTCTCGTTCGTTACTATCAGGACCAAATCAGCCCGCGTCTCCCGCTCGCCGCTTCCTTTCTGGTCGTCTTCTTCGCCTTCTATGGGGTAACCGTCACGCACAACATGTTCTCTCTCTATCGCGCACGGACCGCCCTTGCCGCTGAACTACACGCGAAGGGCATTCCCGATACCTCCATAGATAACGGCTTCGAATACAACTTCGCCGTCGAGCTCCAGCACGCTCCCTCCATCAACTTCCCCACCATCGCTATCCCCGCCCACGCCTACGTCCAGGTCCCCCAACCGACTGGCCCGTGCAAATTCTTCTGGTACGACAAGACACCGCACATCCATCCCCTGTACAGCGTCTCCTTCGACCCCACCGCCTGCTATGGTCTAGCCCCCATCGCTCCCGTTCAGTTCTCCCGCTGGCCCGGCCTCACCCCCGGAACCCTCTACGTCGTCCGCTCCACCGCGCCATCCCAACCGTAACCGGCTTTCTACCGCCCCACGTTCACCTCAAACCACCTTCTTGACGTCCTGCACGATCGTCAATCGAAGCTGATGCAGGTCGCTGCGATATAGCGGCCAGAACACTGCGAGATACCCTGGAGTCTCACCCTCGTTCCCCACGCCGGGAAGCGTCCACGCGGTAGCGTACAAAAAGAGAGCAAGCGTCGCCAGCACACGATTTCCCAAGCTGTAGTGCTTCGCGGGCCTCGTCTGTGCAGGGTTCGCGTTCGCCTTACGATCCATCATCAGCAACAGCAACATGAGGCTGACGACCTCGATATGCAGCCACCGCCCCCAATCGATCCCCACATAGAACAGCACGCCCATTCCTGCCAGCGAAAGGAACGCGCAGCCCGCTGCAACCGTGACCTCATACTGCAACCGGTCGCGACGGTAAAACAGGACCATCAGCGCAACCACCGGCGCGAACGTCGGAATCGCGATCACTTCAAAGAGTCGCGCCAGCTTCCACTGCTGAATCGCGGGAGCAATCAGCTCCCGCCCCTGAGCCAGGTCCAACTGTAGCCAATAAATAGCCCCTCCACAGAGTCCGCCGAGCGGATGGAACGCCCTCGCCCTGGCAGTTCCAAGCGTTCCTCCTACCGAGCTGCAAATGGTCTCCGCCGTCGCCCGGTCTCCGTGATGCAGAATCACCGCCGCACACGCGATGCCGCACAGCACGAACGGTACCGCACAGATGCCGACCGCTCGCCGAAGGCTCTTCGTCTGGATCGCCACCGCGGCGAAAAAATACGGCACAGCAACCAGCAAGCCTTCATGCGAGAGCGCCAGGACAACCAGGAAGATGCTCAGCAGCGCGCTTACCTGCCAGTCCTTCCATCGCCCCCAAACCAGCACGCAGATCGTGATCGCCAGTGCAGCGAAGAGCAGGACCTCCTTGCGCAAACCTGCTTCGTGGCCGCCCAGCACCGTAAACGCCAGCGTCGCCGGAGATACCAGCACAGCCATCATCAGATACGACCACCGAATCCCCCTCGTCAGCTGATAAACCGACGCGAGAAACACCACGAAGACGCTTGCCTCCATCGCGAAGACGATCCACTGCAGCGGAAATCCGGTTGCGCGATGCAACAGCATCACCACCGCCCCCGTAAATCCTCGGCGAACAAAACCGCCACTGTAGTTGATCAGCCAGTCGGCGATGATCCACGAATCAATCTCGCGGGCCATGAACGCGCCAATCCAAATCGAGTAGACCCCAACAAAGGTGAGGTACAACCCAAAGAGCCAGCGCCTCCAGCCTCCGCTATCAGACGACGAAACGTCAGCCCTTGAACCCGGGCTTTCCGCGGACGTTTGGGATGTCTGTCGGTCCACCATACGCTGCATGCGCTTCCTTGTTCGCCCTTGGGTAATTTGTTCAGGAGAGGCGTCGCGGATTCCACCCTCTAAAGTATGCCAGACAAGAATTACCGTCTCAGCTTCTCCAGTGCAGCTCCACTGGCCCCTTCAGCGGGTGCTCGCCTTCCCCCGTCAGTCGCCGCTGCTTCAGCGCAAAGTACCACTTGGCCGGCATGTCCGCATCATCGATCAGCATCAGCCCCGGATTCGACCGCAACCCCCGAGCCTGCTCCACCATCGTCTGCTGATCCTGCGCCACAAACTTTGCCCCAAAGTATCGCGCAATCGGCGTAACGAACGGCACCCGATACCCAATGTCCCAAGCCGCAATCACATCAATCCGGCACGACGTCGCCGTCACCGGAGTCACCGTCGTCAGCGACGCAAACCAGCGCTCCCGACCCTTCGCATTCACCGCCCGAATCGTCTCGTATCTCCGGTTCGGCAGCACAAAATCAATCGTCGTCACCGGCTTCCCCAGTAGCTTATACGGAGCCGAGTTCGACGAAGGAGCATGCGCCGACATCCGAAACCCCGCATTCCGGCCGCCATGCTCCGCATCTTCCAGCGGCTCAAACTTCTTCGTCTTTTCATGAATACTCGCCGCACTCCGCCACCACCACGCCCTATGCACAAACGGCCCATGCGCAGGATCCATCAGCCCGATAATCCCGTGATCCACGTTGCAAGGCAGCTCAGCCGTCAGATGCGCACTGCGATACCTCGCCCCAAACTTCGGCAGCTCGGGCACCACCGGTAACCCCTTCACGTCCTCAATTCTTCCCGCTCCGGCAGGAGGCACATACACCCACGCATACCCATCGCGTTCCACCACTGGAAACGCATTCGCATAAATCTTCGTAGGCACCAACGAATCGAACATCGTCAGCGAAGGAATCTCTTCGCATCGCCCGCTGCAAGGCTCGAACCGCCAGCCGTGATACTTGCACTGCACGGTCTCCCCATCGAACCAACCCGCCGACAGCGGAATCCCCCGATGTGGACAGAGATCCCGCAGAGCGAACAGCACCCCGTCGCTCTTCCGCCCCACCAGCATCTGAATCCCCAGCAGCGTCGTCACCGCCGTATCGCCGCGCTTCAACTCCTCCGCACGCAGCGCCGGATACCAATCCCCGAACACCATCTCCGCCGGAGGCCCGCCACCCGCTAACTGCACCAGCTCCTGCCCCGCTCGCATTGGACGCATCTTTCCCATCACGCAAAGTCTACCTTTCTCTACACTCTACCTTCTACGCTCTACACTCTCTCTAATGCCTCCCGCACCACCAACCCGCCGCGTTCCCCGATCCCGCTCCACGCTCCTCACCATCCTTCTCCTCTGGATCGCCTTCTACTCCAGCTTTACCCTCTTCACTCCTGCGCTTCTCGACGATGCCGACTCTGTACACGCCGAGGTCGCCCGAGAGATGCTCCTCCGCCACGACTACGTCACGCTTTACGCCAACGGCATCCGCTACCTCGAAAAGGCCCCGCTCCTCTACTGGTCCATGGCAGCCTCCATGCGCGTCTCCCAACTCCTCGGCCTCACGTCCCCCCGAGCTCTCACCGTAGCCGCCCGCATCCCACTCTCCCTCACCGTCCTAGCCCTCGCCCTCCTCCTCGAAACCTTCGCCCGCCGCCTCTTCCTCAGCCAGGGAGCCGGCCGCTATGCCGCCCTCATCCTCCTCTCCAGCTTCGGCATCTTCCTCTTCACCCGCATCAACATCCCCGACGCGATGGTCTGCCTCTTCACCACCGCCGCCCTTTACTCCTTCTGGCGAACCGAAGAACCCGCCCTGCCCCGAGACTTTGTCATCTCGACCGAAGCGCAGCGAAGTGGAGAGACCCCTGTATTTGCTCCTCGCGACGGTGACCAACCCAACCTCCGCTTCTACTGCTACGCCTTCGCCGCAGCCTGCGCCCTCAACGTCCTCACCAAGGGCCTCATCGGCATCGTCTTCCCTACTGCCATCGTTATCCTGTACCTTCTTCTCACCCGAGGCTCCAAGCGCGCCCTCCACCGCCTCCGCGAGCTTTACCCCGCCACCTCAGCCCTGGTCTTTCTCGTGATCTCCGCTCCGTGGCACG
>Ga0302150_10000521_pt1 | contig 16209 bp, 14 predicted proteins | sample I_Bog_N1_2_FD_198635 | JGI IMG/M metagenome (GOLD analysis project Ga0302150, IMG submission 198635) | Peat permafrost microbial communities from Stordalen Mire near Abisko, Sweden - I_Bog_N1_2 | ecosystem: Environmental > Terrestrial > Soil > Wetlands > Peat | place: Sweden: Abisko, Stordalen... | reverse complement strand
GCGCAGGCGGCGCATGTCACGTGAGTTCAGTTGCAGCAGATCGAAGGTGCGAGAATTGGACTCGCTTGTGTCATGAAAGAGGACGCTGCCACTGGTGGGCTCAATGAGTCGTAGCAGAAGGCGCGCAATGGTGCTCTTGCCAGATCCTGACTCGCCGACCAGACCAAGGGTTTCGCCCCGCATGACCTTCAGCGAGACGCCGTGGATGACGCGCACGGAGCCGAAGTCTTTGACCAGATCGCGGGCTTCGAGCAGTGGTTGAGCGGGCATGCGGGTCCTGCAGACAGGGTACCGCAGGAGGCTATTTGGATGCCGGCGGATGCAGGGCGGTGGTTGCGTCGCGAACGATCTTCCAGCCGGGAGGCGTGTGCTCAACAACGAGGAGGAAATAGCCATCGGCGTTGCCACCGCCAACCGCTGTGCGTTCGAGATGGAAGTTTCCGGTGACGGTAGCGAAGTGTGCATCCAACGGCTGCACAGCGAGTTGCGTGAAACTGAGCTTGCCCATAGCGTCGGGCGTCGGATAGGCCGATTTGTAGCGAGCGAGCATCTGAGCGTAACCGTGTTGTATGGTGCGACCCATGAAGAGGATGTCGGGAGAGTTCTTGTAGCTGGTGGCGAAGGCGTCGAGGTCACCGCGGTTCCAGTCGTCTGCCGATTTATCGAGGACTGACAGGATGGCCTGGACCTCTGCGGTGGATTGAGGAGTTTGCGCTCGTGCGTATTGGAAGGCGGCGATGGCGACGACGGCGAGGCAGAAGAGCGTGCGATGGAGGCGCATGGACAGGGTTCTCCTGGATGACGCCTACAATATAGTCGTGTCTGTGTCAGTCTCCAATACGAAGAGTTCTATCAGGAAGCAGCCGTTGGGAAACACCAAGACGGTGCACGCGACGTGTACGCACGATTGCCCGGACTCCTGCGGCGTGTTGGTGACCGTGGATACGCTGACCGGGCGCGCGACCAAGGTGCAGGGAGACCCAGCGCATCCGGTGACCCGCGGGTTTCTGTGCGGAAAGGTGGCACGATATCTGGATCGCGTCTATTCCCCGGAGCGACTGTTGTACCCCATGCGGCGGAAGCCCGGTGTGGCGAAGGGACCGTTGCCGAAAGGCCGCGAGGCGGAGGCGTTCGAGCGGATTTCATGGGATGAAGCCCTGGAGTTTGTGGCGCAGAAGTTGAAGTCGACGGCCGAGGAGTTTGGGTCGGAGAGTGTTCTGCCGTACAGCTATGCGGGCACCATTGGTCAATTGGGATACGGCTCCATGGACCGCAGGTTTTTTCATCGGCTGGGTGCGTCACAGCTGGATCGGACGATCTGTGCGAGTGCTGGCAGCGAGGCGTTGACACGGGTGTATGGGGTGCGACTGGGCACGGCCCCGCAGGATTTCGCGCATTCGGGATTGATTATCGCGTGGGGAGCAAATATCCACGGAAACAATATTCATCTGTGGCCATTTATTGAAGAGGCTCGCCGCAAGGGCGCGCGGTTGGTGGTGATTGATCCCTACAGAACGCGCACGGCGGCGCTGGCGGATGATCACCTTGCGATTCGGCCGGGGACCGATGGGCTGCTCGCGCTCTCGATCATGCATGTGTTGTTTCGCGATGGTTATGACGATGCGGAATATATGAGCGAGTGTACGGAGGGAGCGGAAGCGCTACGTGCGCATGCGCTGAGGGAAGAGCACTCGCCGATGCGCGCGGCGGAGGTGACGGGAATTTCTGCCGAAGCCATTGAATCGCTGGCGAAGGCTTACGGTCTGGCGGGACGGGAGGGCCGAGGATCGGCCGCAATTCGATTGAACTATGGGATTCAGCGCAGCGAGAACGGCGGCACAGCCGTTCGCGCGGTGGCGATGCTGCCGTTGATTACGGGCAGCTGGAAGCGGCGTGGGGGAGGGCTGTTGCTTTCGGTGAGCGGCTCGTTTCCGTTCAACTCAGCGAAGCTCCAGATGCCCGAGCTGATGCAGACGAGCCCGTTGGGACACTCGGCGCGGATGGTGAATATGTCTGAGCTTGGGTTAGCGTTGACGGAGCTGGGTAGCGACGCGAAGGACAATCCGAGGGTGAAGGCGCTGGTTGTCTACAACTGCAATGCGGCGACGGTTGCGCCGGATTCTGAGAGAGTCCTTGAGGGCTTGCGGCGCGAAGATTTGTTTACGGTGGTGCATGAACAGTTCTTTACCGACACAACCGACTATGCGGATGTGGTGCTGCCGGCGACAACGTTCCTGGAGCATAAGGATTTGATGGGAGCCTATGGACATCTGTTCGCGCAGATTTCTCAGCAGGCCGTTGCTCCTCTCGGGGAGGCGCGATCCAATGTGTGGTTGTTCGGTGAGTTGGGGCAGCGAATGTTTCCGAGCGAGGCTGCCTTTGAGGATCGCGAAGAAGAGTTGATCGCGCAGGCACTGGAGACAGACCATTCATTCTTTGTCGGCGTGACGAAAGAGCGATTAGAGAACGAGGGACACATAGCGCTTTCGCTGCCCAAAGATCACAACGGAGACAGCTTGCCGTTCAGCACGCGAGAGTGGTTCACGTCGGCGATCGGACGCGCGGAGCTAACTCCGGTGCCGGTATGGGTGCCACCGGCGGAGTCGCGCAACGGAGTGGAAGGCGCAGGAAAGTTTCCATTGGAGTTTTTGCCGCGCAAGGCAGACAACTTTATGAACTCCACGTTTGCGAATCTGCCGGGACATCGGTTGATGGAGCGGAAGACGGCGGGGCTGTTGGAGATGCATCCTAAAGACGCATCACTGCGAGGTGTGGAGGCGGGGGATAGCGTAACCATCTGGAATGGGCGCGGCCGGATTACGTTGACCGCGAGTGTCGGGGAGACTGTGCCGGAGGGCGTCGTGGCGGCACGGCTGGACTGGCAAAAGCTGAGTCAGGATGGCGCGAATGTGAACGCGCTCACCAGCGAACGGCTAACGGATATCGGGGGAGGCGCAACGTTCTATTCGACGCTGGTGGAAGTGGAGAAGGTTCGGGCGATAGCTGCGGATTGAGGCCGGGGGGCGGGGCCGAGCGACGCGGATTACAATCAGCTAATGTCGTTGATGCCGGAAGTTGATCTCGTTGGAGTGGGTCTCAATGCAACGGACACGCGGATTGCGCTGACAAAGTTTCCGGCGTGCGGATCGAAGATGGAGTACAGCGAAGAGACGGTGATGCCGGGTGGGCAGGTGGCGACGGCGGTGATCGCTTGCCAGACGTGGGGATTGAGCACCCGCTATGTAGGTAAGCTCGGGGATGATGAGGCAGCCGAACTCCATGCGCGCGCGTTTGCACAGGCGGGTGTGGATGCGCGACTGGTGACGGTGGAGAATGCAGCGAGCCTGCGATCGCTGATTTTGGTGGATGGTACGGGTGAGCGGACCGTGTTGTGTCGCCGGGATGAGCGGTTGATTTTACAGCCGGAGGAATTACAGCGGGAGTGGATTGTCCGGGCGCGGGCCCTCCATGTGGATGGCCATGATACGGCTGCGGCTACACTGGCGGCGAGGTGGGCTCGCGAGGCGGGGATTCCCGTGACGGCGGATCTGGATGAGCTGTATCTGGGCGTGGAAGTACTGCTGGAGACGATCGATTATTTGATCGTGAGCCGCGACTTTCCATGCCGTCTGATGGCGGAGAGTGACCTCCGCCGTGCGCTTCGTGCGATGCAGTCGCGTTATGGATGCAGGTTGACGGCTGCGACACTGGGGCCGGATGGGGTGCTGGCCTGGGATGGGCGACAGTTCCATTACAGCGCCGCGTACCGTGTACCGGTGGTGGATACGACCGGTGCAGGCGACATCTTTCACGCGGCGTTTCTGTATGGATTGTTGCAGGGATGGGAGCTGGAGCGGCAGCTGGATTTTGCTTGCGCGGCAGCTGCCATGAACTGCATGGCGGATGGGGCGCGGGGCGGGATTCGTACGGTTAAGGATATCGGAGAGTTCATGGCAGGTGCGGAGAGGCATGAGCGACCGCTTGAGCTGTCGGTTTCGATGATCGCCGACTGAAGTTTACCGAACCGCATCCTACCTGAATGAGTTGGGCGCGATGATTCCTGTGGGCAAGGTGCGGATTGGAATTTCTGGCTGGCGTTATGCCGGCTGGCGCGGCGTGTTCTATCCACCGAAGCTGGCGCAGCGCCGCGAGTTGGAGTTTGCGGCGAGCAAGTTTTCCAGCGTCGAGATTAATGGGACGTTTTATTCGCTGCAAAGGCCGGAGTTCTTTCGAGAGTGGGCGCGCGTCACGCCACAGGATTTTGTCTTTGCGGTGAAGGGCTCCCGATACATCACGCACATGCTGAAGCTGCGCAATCTGGAACCGGCGTTAGCGAATTTGTTTGCGAGCGGGCTGTTGGAGCTGGGCTCGAAGATGGGACCCGTGCTTTGGCAATTCGCTCCGCAGATGCGGTTTGAGCGCAGCCGCTTCGCGGAGTTCTTCGCTCAACTTCCGAGGACACATGGTGCTGCAGCAAGGCTGGCGCGACGGCATGATGCGCGGCTGGATGGGCGTGCGACGACGAGCGTTGCGCGGGGTTCAGCGAAGTTGCCTATCCGGCATGCGGTGGAGATTCGCGATGAGAGTTTCGCAGTGCCGGAGTTTGTCGAGCTGCTGCGTGAACACGATATTGGCCTGGTGGTAGCCGATACGGTGGCGTGGCCTCTGCTGGTGGATGTGACGTCGGACTTTGTATATTGCCGGCTGCACGGGTCGGAGGAACTGTATGTGTCGGGGTATGACGATGCGGCGCTCGATGTGTGGGCGGACCGGATCGCCGCATGGGCGACGGGCGCACAGACGGAAGGGCGGCGGGCTTGTGCGACGTGTGCGGTGGAGCGGCCGCGCGACGTGTACATATACTTCGACAACGATGCGAAGGTGCATGCGCCGTTCGACGCGCAGCGACTGCAGGCGAAAGTGATTGAGCGCCTGGGCGAGTGAACGATTAGCCGCGCCATTCGTAACGCGCATCAGAAAGTGGGAGCTCGCGAGGCGGGCGCTGGAGGCGATGTGGCCAAGACTTTGTATACGATGCAGGACCCGACGAAGCAGTATCCACAACCGAAGTTCAAGCATCAGCCGCAGCGTGTTCCGGGGCTCGAGGCGAAGATGACGCCGAAGCCGGATTGTGGCGAAACGAGCTATCGCGGGAGTGGGCGACTGCCGGGACGAAAGGCCCTGGTCACAGGTGGAGACTCAGGGATAGGTCGCGCTGCCGCGATCGCCTTTGCGCGCGAGGGCGCGGACGTAGCTATCAATTATCTTCCGAGCGAGGAGAAGGACGCGAAGGAAGTCATCGCGCTGATTGAGGCGGCCGGACGAAAAGCTGTGGCGCTTCCGGGAGACATCAGCAATGAGAAGTTTGCGCGCAAGCTGGTGAAGGACGCGCATAAAAAGCTAGGCGGGTTGGATGTGCTGGCATGCGTTGCCGGAAAGCAGCATTGGGTAGAGACGATTGCCGAGATGACCTCGAAGCAGGTGGAAGAGACGTACCGCGTGAATGTGTTCGCGCTGTTTTGGATCTGCCAGGAGTCGTTGCCGCTGATGCCGCCAGGAGGGACGATCATTACGACCGCATCGATCCAAGCAACGCATCCGAGTTCGTCGCTGTTGGACTATGCTCCAACCAAGGCTGCGATCCTCGCGTTTACGCGGGCGCTGGCACGGCAGGTGGCCGAGGATGGCATTCGTGTGAACTGTGTGGCTCCAGGACCGGTGTGGACTCCATTGCAGACCAGCGGTGGGCAGCCGGACAAGAAGATTCCAGCGTTCGGATCCGCGACCCCAATGAAGCGGCCCGGGCAACCGGTGGAGATGGCCCCGCTGTACGTACTGCTGGCGGGGCAGGAGTCCAGCTACGTGACGGGTGAGGTGTATGGAGCTACAGGCGGGTTGGAGGTTGGGTAGCGATCCTAAGCCAGTCCGGTAGACTGCGCCTGCTCATGTGCGTGATAGCTGCTGCGCACAAGGGGGCCGGACTCTACGTGGCGGAAGCCCATCTGCAGGGCCTCGTGCTTCAGGAACGCGAACTCGTCGGGGGTATAGAAGCGGGACATGGGGAGATGGTCGCGCGAGGGGCGAAGATATTGCCCGATGGTGAGGATGTCGACCTTGCGATCGGAGAGGTCGCGGAAGACGCCCAGGAGCTCGTGCATCTCTTCGCCCATGCCAACGATGATGCCAGTCTTTGTGACGATGGGACCTAGGGCATGGCTGGAAGATTCTCGCTTTGCTTCGGCGAGAAATTCGAGGCTGCGTTCATAGCGGCCGCCGGATTTGGCGACGCGATAGAGGCGCGGGACAGTTTCAATGTTGTGGTTCAGGATCTCGGGACGCGCGTCGACGACCATACGGCGTGCTTCCGGCACGCCCTGGAAGTCAGGCGTGAGGACTTCAACCCTCGTTCCGGGGGATTGGCGCCGGATTTCGGTGATGACGTTGACGAAAGCCTGTGCGGCGCCGAGGTTGTCGTCGTCGCGGTTGACGCTGGTGATGACCGCGTGGGCGAGGCCGAGTTGCGCGACCGCGTAGGCAACGCGCGCGGGCTCACCGTGGTCGATCGGCTCGGGCTTGCCCTTTGGGACCGCGCAGAAGCCGCAGCGGCGCGTGCACAGGTTCCCGAGCATCATGAAGGTGGCGGTCTTGTGGTTCCAGCACTCACCGATGTTGGGGCAGTGGGCGCTCTCGCACACGGTGTGGAGGTTCAGGTCCCGAGCCAGCTTCTTGAGGTCGTGGAAGGTCTCGCCCATGGGAGCTCGGGCCTTGAGCCAAGCGGGCTTGGGAGCGGGTTTGCGCGGAGAGAGGTCGATCTGGATCAGCGCGTCGGATTGAAGCATCGGAGCCATCTGCTGGTCTTATTGTAGATGGTTCAGTGCGGCCGCGCTCAAGGCTGGCGATTGACGCCATTGCCTAGTTTCTAGACACGTACTAAACTTTGCAGCTCCAGGGCCGATGAAGCGGGTATGATCCGGGATCTTCTGCTCATTCTTGCGTCCATCGCTCTGCTGCTCTCGCCGGTTATGCTGGACGCCGTAAGGACCTATGAATTTCGCAAGTATATGGAAAGAGAAGCACGCGCGGAACAGGGCGACGCCATCCGTTCGCCTAGCGAAGCCGTTCCCGGACCTCGGTGCGGCTGAGATAGAGGAAAAAGACGATGCTGAAGAGAGCTCGGATCAAGAGAAATCCTACGTGCTGGTGGGAGTAAAGATAGAAGTCTCCGGCTGCGAGCAGTAGGAATCCCGCAGCAACGATCGACCAGCCCCAGCGCCGCAGCCGAAGGAAGCCGAAGACGCCAACCACCATCAGGGTGCAGATGCCGAAGATGCCGTAGCGAGCAAAGCCGCTCCCATAGATGCCATGCAGCGCCGCGAAGGCGTTGAGCATGGCGAGCAACAGCAAGTACATGCCGATAAAGGCCATGCCGGGGAGCATGCCTTTAAGCTCGCCGGCGGGGGTGCCGGGAAGATGCCGGGTATTGAATCCGGTGTCCTGCGCCGGTGCGGGTGCATCTAGCGATTGGCGATCGTCTGGAGTCATGGATCCGCTCTACAGCGTGTGCAGGTAGGCGAGCAGGTCCTGCGTGTCCTGATCGTCGAGGTTGATCGCCGGCATCATGCCATGGCCCTCGAGAATGGTGACGCGCATGCGATTGTCATTGGCCGGAGCACCGCTGGGCAGATATTGCTGCTTGAAGACGCCGAGCATGGGTGGGCCGTGCAGCGCGTCGGAGTCACGATCGTCATGGCACTGCGAACAGCTGGCCTGAAAGACGGCGTGACCTCGTGTCTGCTGCGCGTTTAGCTGATTTAACGGCATAGGCGGCGGCGTGTTGGGCTTGCACCCAGCCAGAATGGGGTAGAGAAGCAATAGAGAACAGAGCGGAAGCCATGTTTGGCGCATTCGTTTCGTCAGATTCACTGCGGCTCATTCTCCTCGTTCGGTATTACTGTGCGCCCCGCTTGAAGACCTGCTCGGCGAAGAAGTTCTGCACCTTCGCCTGGTCGCTCAACATCTCGCGATAGGCTGCCTGGAGCAGCTGGGCGCGGCTGTCATGGAGCTGCTGGCGAATGCTCTGTTGTACCCGAGGGTCGCTGTATTCACGCTGTCCGGCCGCATCCTTGCCGATCAGCTTGAAGATAGCGTAGGCAGCGGGCTTATGCGTGGTCGGGTCAATCTGTGGAATGATGTCCGTAGTCTGGCCGGCGTTTAGCTTGCTAATTGCGGCGAAGATGATGGGATTGGCTTTCAGCTGCGACTCGGGATGGAAACCCATGTCGCCTCCGTTGGAGGCGTTGTCGGGTGCTTCAGAGAAGTTCGCTGCGAGTTCGGCGAAGTCTTCGCCGGAATCGATGCGATTCTTGATGACCTGGATCTTCTTGCGTGCCTCTTCGTCGCTGTTCGCCTTGTTGTTTTGCAGATTGCTCGCCTGACCGTTGCCTTGATCTGTGACCACAATCTCGGCAAGATGATAGGTGGGCTCGATGAGATTGAATGCTGCCTTGTTGGCGTTGTAGTAGTTCCTCACATCGGCGTCGGTAACGGTGATGCGGGAGTTGATCTCCTTATTGAGGAGCTTCTCCTGGGTGAGGCTGCGGCGGACGTCACGTTTGAACTGGTCGAAGGTGAGATTCGCGGCCTTGAGCTTAGCCTGGAACTGCTCCTCTGTATACGGAGCCTTCACTTCGGCCACTTTTGCGTCGACCTCGGCGTCGGTTGCCGTCAGGCCCTGCTTGGCGGCGCGCTGGTCGATGATGGCTTCAAGAATAAGCTCATGGATAATGTTGAGCTTGAGCGAGTCAGCCTGATCGGGTGTTGGCACCTGTTGCTGCGGGTTGCTGGCTAGCTGATTCGTGTAGGCCTTGTCGACATCGGTCTGAAAGATCGGATGGCCGTTTACGGTCGCCACGACGCCCTGCTGGGGGCCCTTGTGGCAACCGGCGATGAGCACGAGCGAGGACGCGAGAACAATATTAAACGTACGAACAAACTTAGGCATCGGGGAGGATTCCTGAAGCTACGGAGTAGAGTCCGCAACCATATAAGTTTACAACCTACCGAGTTCTACGGTGCGGACGCTGGTAATCGCGTTGACCGTGCGCAGGGAGGCCAAGGCCTGCTGGAGCTCGGAAGAGGTGGAGGTGGAGCCGTCAATTTGGGGGATATCAAGCTGTACGACGGCAAGGGCATGTCCTTCTGGGACGCGCGAGGTGGAGAAAGAATCTGCTGACTGGCCAGATTTTGCGACACCGAGCTTGGACCGACCCAGGGCGAAGCTGGCTATGTTCAGTTTCGCCTCGCCAAGGATGGTGCCGATACGGCCGATGACGCCGGGAACGTCCTGGTTGCGGATGATGACCAGGGTGCCTGCCAGTTCGGCCTCGATATCGATGCCATCATAGCTGAGAAGGCGCGGGGAGTGGCCGTGGAGGACAGTGGCGAGGCCGGTCCAGGTCCCGGTTTCGGTGGTGCCGCTGTTCGTTTTGCGGGTCCAGTGCAGGGTGAGGCGAAGGGTGGCTCCAGTGCCTCCAGAGATCTGCTCGCGCTTGTCTTCCTGGACGCGAATGCCTCGTTCAGCTGCTGCGGCGGAGGCGTTGATGCGATTGACGCCGTCGGCACCATGGAGGGCACCGGCGATGGCGGCATTGCGGATCATGTCGGTCTTGAGGGCGGCGAGGCGCCCGCTGAAGGTCAGCGAGATGCTTTCGACCGAACCCAGGGCCGGAGCACTGCCGGATGCGGTGCTATTACGGGTTCCTCCGGCGTGGCCGAGGAGCTGGCCGAGGCGCGCGGCCATCTCGATGTAGGGCGAGACTTCGGCGTACTCCTCTTCGGTGAGCGAGGCGACATTAACAGCGTTCTGGACGACTCCGAGTTTGAGGTAGTCGCGGACTTGGTTGGCGAGCTGGATGCCGATGGCTTCCTGCGCTTCATCCGTGGAACCGGCGATGTGCGGGCTGAGAAGGACGTTATCGATGCCGAAGTACGGGGAATCCTTCAGCGGCTCGTGGCGGAAGACGTCGAGCGCAGCTCCGGCAACGTGGCCGGACTTGACCGCTTCGGCGAGGGCTTCATCCACGATGAGCTCGCCGCGCGCGCAGTTGACGATGCGCACGCCCTTCTTCATCTGTGAGATGGACTTCTGGTTGATGAGGCCTTCGGTCTGCGGCGTGAGTCCGACGTGGAGCGAGAGGAAGTCTGAGCCGGAGAGGACTTCGTCGAGCGAGAGCAGTGCCACGTGATTTTCGCGCGCGATAACCGGAGCGATGAAGGGGTCGTAGCCGATGACGTCCATGCCGAAGGCCTGTGCTCGGCGAGCCACTTCAAGGCCAATGCGGCCGAGGCCGATGATGCCGAGCGTCTTTCCGCGGAGTTCCGAACCTTGCAGCGATTTTTTGTCCCACTTGCCCGCGTGCATGGACGCGTTGGCGCGGGGGATGCTGCGGCACATAGAGATCATGAGGCCCAAGGTTAGCTCGGCGACGGCCACCGCGTTGGCGCCGGGGGTGTTCATGACGACGATGCCGCGGCGTGTGGCCTCGGCTGCATCGATGTTGTCGACGCCCACTCCGGCGCGGCCGATGATGCGCAATTTGGGCGCGGCGGCGAGCAACGCTGCGTCTGCCTGTACGGCCGAGCGGACGATGAGGGCGTCGGCGTCGGCTAGCTCGGCTTTGAGGTCAGTGATCTGGTCGGCGGTGACGACGTTCCAGCCGGGTTCTTTCTGGAGGATGGCGAGAGTGGCAGGCGAGACTTTTTCGGCTAAGACTATCTTCAACGACGGCTCCAGTAGCGTTAGGGCGGGGATTCGCGCGACGCTCCTAGTGTACTGTGTGTATCCTTCGCTGCCGGACGAGCTGGGGTACCCCCTCCCCCCTCCTCCTATACTTTTTGCTTCAAAGTATTCCATTCAGATGAGTTAAGTAGCAAAGTACCCACCTGTTGGGGGCGCTTTTGCCTTGTAAAGTTTTCCATCTGGGTGAGTTGCAGGGCAAAGTACCCCATGTAGCAAGGCACCAACGATGCATGGAAGGCCAAATCTATTTGCCGCTACTTCTATTTTAGAGATTTGGATGGGGTAAGTATGCCAAGTTTTGAAAATATAAATCGCCAGTGTTGATAAGGGGTTTGGCGATTTGTGGAGGTTGGAGGGGCTTGACTGGCGCGGACGGCGAGCGGGTTTGGGGCGGTTTATTGCTTGAGCTCGGCTACGTATTGCTTGTCGAGTTCCTCGACGACCTGCCTGAGTGCGGAAAGCTCGATGAGGGTTGCGGTGGTGTCATGAAGGAGGGCTTCGGTCTGGTCTGGAGGGATGTCGCCGAAGTTGTCGTACATGATGGCGGGGGTGATGGCGAGCGTCTGGCGGTGGAAGATCTCGGTAGCCTGGTCGGTGACCATCGTCTGGACGCGGTAGAGGTCGCTGTATCCCTGCACCTCGCTGTAGGGGATGAAGCCGAGGGCTCCGGTCTCGCGGGCGGTCGTCCAGGCGGCGTCCGAGGGGGAGTTGAACTCCATGGTGTAGTCCATTGTGCCGTGGAAGTGCTTCTGGTCGGCGATCAGCTTGTGGACGGTGGCGATGTTTCTTTTTGTGCGTTCGATGTCCTGTTGCAGGTAGCCGAGATCCTGCTGCGCGGCATCGTGGTTGTTCTGGATCTCCTGCCGAATGTTGGCTCGGGCTTCGGCGACCAGGTGGCGGTTGTGGATGTGCTCGACCAGGGCTTCGAGCGAGAGTGCGATGAAGAGGCCGACGGTGACGATGCCGAGATGCAGGGCGATGTCGCGCCAAGTGTGGATGGGTTCCATGGGGGCGTGGACGTCCATAGGAAAGCTCCTTGGGGATTGCGGGTTATAGCTGACCGGTGTGGCTGTAGATGTTGTCGAGGGACTTGCAGAGGTCGCGGAGGAGGTTGAGGTCGACGATGGATTGCTGCGTGCCGGCGATTATCTGGTCGAGCTCGGCGGGGGTGAGCTGGGCGAAGGTGCGGCCCTGGGTGGGAGCCGCGGCCCGATACATGTCGAGGATGTAGACGCGGGACTGGTCGTTGACGGCGCCCTGCTGGGCGTAGATGCCGGACCAGGCCTGCTCGGTGTCATAGGGCATGAGGGCGAGGGCGCCGGAGTCGCGGGCTGTGTTCCAGGCTGAGTCTTCCATGCCGTCCCAATGCCAGTTGGAGCTGAGGGTATTGGCGAGTGCTGGGTTGGACTTGCGGGCGGTGAGGATGTCGATGTTGTGTTGGAGTTCGGCTTCGGTGAGATCGAGTGCATGCTCGTCGCCTGCGAGGAGATCGCGATTTTCGTGCAACTCAATGTGGAGATTGGTCTCGGCGGTATGCAGGAGGTGGCGCTGGTGGATGTGCTCTACAAGGGCTTCCAGCGAAAGCGCGATGAAGAGGCCAATGGTAACGATGGTGAGGTGGATGGCGAAGTCGCGCCAGGTGTGAATGGGTTCGTGAGGGGCGTGGACGTCCATGCTCGATCAGCTCCGATACCAGGGGTGCAAATAGAGTACCTGAGGTTCTTTGCGGATAGGTTCTTGCGGATGGCGAGGGGCTTCGCGCGGTGGGCTTAGATCGCGGGTGGGTCTGGAATGGGCGGGAGCGGTCGCGCGTTGCGCGATGCCCACTCATGACGATGGGGCCGTCATGGGTGGGGCACCCGGATTTGTGGATGGACTACTTGGTAGGGGTGGGCTTTGCTGCTGGCGTCGCTGGAGGTGCGGGAGCTACGTAGGGTGGGGGCGGGGTCACGTTTTCGGCGCGCAGGGCATTGTCGATCTGGCCGAAGATGTAGTCGATCGGGACAGCACCTTCATACTTTTCGCCGTTGATGAAGAAGGTGGGCGTGGAACCGATGTTGAGGTTGTCGTCGGCCTTCTTGGAGGCTTCGATGGCTGCTGTGTCCTGCTTCGCGATGCAGGCATCGAGCTTTACGGCGTCGACTTTCTGCTGCGCGCCTTGCTCACGGGTGAGCTTGTCGAGCTGGGCGGTGGCGCGGTCGAGGGTGTGCTTGGGAGCATCGGGTTTGGCGGCATCGAGTTTAGCGTTGGGATCGGCACCAATCTCTTCGGCGTTGTGATGGATGTAGTCGATCAGGTTCCAATAGCCGGTAGGAGACTGGGCGGCGAGGCAATTGACATCGACGGCAGCGTGCATGGCCCAGGGATGGATCTCCGAGAGGGGGAAGTCGCGATAGACGATGTGAACCTTATCGCCATAACGTTGAGTGATGGCGGGGAAGAGGCTGTCGTGGAAGCGGGCGCAGTAGGGGCACTCGAGGTCGTCGAAGTTGACGATGACGACGGGAGCCGAGGCGGGGCCTCCCCGAGATGGCCGACCGGCATCCGAGACCGCGGTGCGGGGGTCGGCAGAGATGTCGTACTTAATGAACTGGGCGATGGTCTTGCCGTCGTCGGAGATGAGGAAGCTGACTGGGTGCGAGGTCTTATCGTCGGCGGTGAAGGTGACGTTGATGGTGTGGAAGCCGGTGACGTCGGAGGGTTGCACAGGGGCGATGGCGATGGTGGATCCGGGAGGCAGCTGGGCTTTGCCCCGCAGAAGGACCTCGACGCGGTGCGCCAGGGCGGGGGGGAGGGTGGCGCCGGTTTCAAGCTTGGTTGCGGCTGGGGTTTGGGCGTGGCAGCCGAGGGAAGCGAGAAAGGAGGCAAGGACGAGAGTGGCCAGACGGCTGGAGATCAACACAATCCTTTGATTATCGCAGAGGCCGATCGTTAGCCGTGGGATTAGAAGAGGCTGGCGGCGCGGCGCAGGTTGCCGGCGGTGCCGATGTTGGCGAGAGTGAAGTTGAAGCTGTAGGCTCCCTCATCGCGGATGGTGCCGAGATCGTACTTGCGGTACTCCAGCGAGAGGCCGCAGCAGTTCCAGTTGTAGTTGGTCTCTACGGTCACATACTGGGCGCTGGGAACCCGAAGGTCAATGCCCGAGGAGATGGCCGCGGAGAGGCCAGGCTCGCTGGGTTTGCCGTAGCCGAAGAGGAGGCGCATCTGCGAGAAGTTGGAGATGGCCGAACTGGTGAGGCCGGTGACCTGGTTGGTCGTGCTGATGACCTCCGAGTAGGTCCTGCCGGGGGCGTTGAGGCGGGCGTAGGAGAAGCCTCCGAAGATTTTGCCCTCGTGCAGATCGAGGAAGGTGTTGGAACTCGTGAACTTCTTTGCGCCGGTGTCGTAGTCAAAGTCCCAGGCGATGTCGGCGTGGCTCGAGGTGCGGAAGCGCATCCGCGATTTCAGCGGAGAGATGTTGCGCGGCTGAGTGAGGAAGGCGATGCCGGAGAAGTCGAGCGTGGTGTCGAAGATGTTGCGGCGCTCGTTGATGACCGCTCCTCCGAAGGTGGGCTCGAAGAAGGTCTTCTGGGTGAGGATCCAGCTGAACCACTCTTGCTGCGGCGGAGCGGAAGCTGCCGGCGCACAGGGGTCAGGCCTGCCGTGGGTGCGCAGGGGCTGGTCGGGCGCAGTGGCGGAGGCGTTGGGAATGCCGTTGGCGTCGGTTGTGGCTCGCTCGTCGGGATTTAGGGCGTCGAGTGCCGGGGCTACGGTGGTGGTGTCGGAGATGGCGGGAGTCGCTGGTTTCGCTGCGCAGCCGGGCCTGGGTTTGATGGGGACGTTGGCGTGGGGCTTGAAGTAGAGATGCTGGGTGACGCCGTACTGCAGCTCGTCCGTGTCGCTCGCGAGGTCAACATCGTCGAAGCGAAGGACGCTGAAAAAGTTGTTGATGCCGTGGGTGTTGCGGTAGGTGATCTCGGGTTCGATAGTGTGACGGACCTGGTCGCCGAAGATGCGGCGCCAGCGTTCGGGAACGGTGAAGGTGCGATCCACAGCGGGGGGGCGGATATCGACGTTGAGATCGGCGTCCGAACGGTTGAGGCCGGAGCTCAACTGAATTGGAATGGCGTTGTTGACGTAAGGAGTTTGCCGGGAACGTGTGTAAGCTGTCTCGCGGACGGCCGCGCTGGCGAGGATGTGCCAGCCATCGAAACGTAGCGGGACAGAGATCTCGGGGCGCAGGTCGAGGCGCCAGGTGATTCCGGCGGTGGCGAATCCCGGTTCTACACGCTTGAGGCCCGAGCTAGAGGCGGCAACGCTCCAGAGCAGGGGTGTGCCAGGGATGGGATGATCCACACCGCTGAAGTCGATCGAGGGGGCGTGATAGATCTTCACCTCTTCCGCGGGGCTGAAGTCGGTTTGCACAATCTTGAGACCCTCGTAACGGTCGAAGCGCACATCGGTGGAGAAGCCCTCCTTTTGCTGCGTGAGGTAGACGGTGGAGTTGATGTCGGTGCTGACTGCCTGGTTGAAGTTGGAGGTGAAGACTTCGCGGTAGATGTAGGAGCTGAGGTATTCGACGTCACCGACGGCTCGGATATTGGGGCTGAGTTGGCGACGGAAGGCGGAGGTAATGTCCTCACCGCCCTGGTTGTTGAAGATGGTGACGGACTGGCCAGCCGCGTTGACGCCGGCGGAGTAGAAGCCACGGTCCTGCAGGGCGGAGAAGTGGGCATTGAAGAAGTTGTCGCCGACTCCCTTGTAGCGGAAGGTTCCGTTTTCAGAGAAGCCTCGGAGCGAGTAATAGATGCTGCCAACCGTGAGATCGGCCGAGCGACCGAGGACAAGGTAGAGCTGCTCGCCGATGGTGACGCCCTTGGAGCCGGTGTCCTTGCTGGCGCTGGAGTAGCCAAGTTCGGGGATCAGAATGCCGGACTGGCGCTGTTGATTGTCCACCGGGTGGGTGACATAGGGAAGGAAAAATAGCGGCAGACCGAGCACTTTGAAGGTTGACTTGGCAGCCTTCGCTTTACCGCTGTCGAGCGAGATCTTTCCGGCGAAGAGTTGCCAGTCGGGATGGGGAAGAAGACAGGTGGTGACCGAACCGTTGTAGATGGTGTAGTCGGCTGGTCCAGACTTGACCACCAGGCGGCCTTGGAAGACGAAGGGGTTATCCGTTTGATAGCCGGGGATGCGGGAGGAGGCGCTGTTGGGCGTGGCGATGCCCGCATTGGTGGCCTTGAAGGTCGGCTCGGCGGCGGCACGGAAGAGGCCGACAGAACCGTGCACATCGAAGAAGCGGCCGGTCTCGGTGCGCAGGTTGTAGATGCCATGCGAGGCCATGATGTGCTCATCGTTCTTGCCTCCGGTAAGCTCGACGTTTCCATCGGCGGTCACGGTGTCGGTGGCGTGGTCGTAGGTGATGGAGTCGG
>Ga0302150_10000520_pt1 | contig 16218 bp, 12 predicted proteins | sample I_Bog_N1_2_FD_198635 | JGI IMG/M metagenome (GOLD analysis project Ga0302150, IMG submission 198635) | Peat permafrost microbial communities from Stordalen Mire near Abisko, Sweden - I_Bog_N1_2 | ecosystem: Environmental > Terrestrial > Soil > Wetlands > Peat | place: Sweden: Abisko, Stordalen... | reverse complement strand
CGCCATGACACAGTTAAATGTGTGAATCCCGTAGGCTTAAGGGGTGGGGGTCTGGGGCCTCAGGCCCCAGCGGGGTCCAGGGCAGAGCCCCTGGCCTTACGGCTCGTTAACGCCGCTTTGGCAGGCTGCGGCGCGATGCCGAAGCCGCCGCGTCGCTCACCAGGACTGGCCGAGAACCCCGATCTGCTGTCGCCGCTCACGCTGGCGCAGGGCGCGTCGGAGGCTGTAGGAGCGCTGGGGGCGGACGGGCACCGGGCGCGGCTGCGCCAGCGGCTGCTCACCGCCGGTCCCGACTCGCTGGCGGACCATGAGATGCTGGAGATGGTGCTGTTCCTTGCCCTGCCCCGGCGCGACACCAAGCCGATTGCCCGGATGCTGATGGCGCGCTTCGGCAGCTACGCCGGCGCGATCGCCGCCCCGGTGGCCGACCTGCGCGGCATCGAGGGGCTCGGCGAGGCGGGTGCCGCGGCGCTGAAGCTGGTGCAGGCCGCGGCGCTGCGCCTGGCGCGGGCGGAGGTGCTGGACCAGCCGGTGCTGACCAACTGGGACGCGCTGATCCGCTACCTGACCGCCGCCCTGGCGCGCGAGCCGGTCGAGCAGGTTCGGGTGCTGTTCCTGGACAGCCGCAACCGGCTGGTGGCCGACGAGGCGCAGGGCCGCGGCACCGTCAACCACACGCCGGTGTATCCGCGCGAGGTGGTCCGCCGCGCGCTGGAACTGCACGCCATGGGGCTGATCCTGGTGCACAACCACCCGAGCGGCGATCCCAAGCCCTCGGCCGACGACCTCGCGATGACGCGCGAGGTGCGCGAGGCCGCGGCGGCGCTGCGCATCGTGCTGCATGACCACGTGATCATTGGCCGGGGACGGTGGCTGAGCTTCCGGCGGGAGGGGTTGCTGTGATGGCGGGGTGAGCGTCGGCCCGCCTAGGCGCGGCGTTCGGCCACCGGTTCGATAGCTGCGATCCTCGCGCGCGACTCAGACGTTTCAGACGATCGGACAGCGCGCGAATTACCGCGTCGGACTGTTTGTCTGCGAGCCGGCATGGCATGCTCATTGCCATGCCGAAGGATTTTGATGGACCGGGCATCGCCCGCCGACGCATCGCCGATGAGGCAGAGCGGCGGACGGGATTCCTTGACCTGGGGATGCTGGGACTGACCGAATTGCCGGCCGGCCTATTGGGCTTGCGCCACCTGCGGCAGTTGAACCTTGGGGATGAGATCATCCTTGACGATGGAACTTGGTTTCGTAGCCCTTACGGCCTACGGAACGCCGTCGATCTTCATCAGGTCACGGCATTGCCGAATCTCGAAGTCCTTTCCATCCGTTGGACGAATGCCACCGACTTGGAGCCGGTCGCCCGGCTTCGTCACCTGCGCAGGCTGGATTGCTTCGGCACACAGATTTCCGATCTCAAACCATTGTCAGGGCTGACCAACCTGCAATCGTTCGATTGTTCCTTCACGCGGGTCGCCGATCTCGAGACGCTATCCGCCTTGCCGGCGCTGCAATCGCTGAGTTGCCATAACACTCCGGTTGCTGATCTACAGCCCCTAGCGTCGGCGATCGGGCTGCGCTTCCTAAGCTGCTACGTCACCGAGGTCGCGGAACTCCGCCCGCTAGCCTCACTGGCCGCGCTGCAATCGCTGGTTTGCTCGGCCACGAAGGTTGCCGATCTGAGACCGCTGGCAGGCCTGACGGCGCTGCAATCGCTGAGTTGCTCCGGCACCAAGGTAGTCGATCTCGCGCCGCTGGCCGCCCTGAAGACATTGCAATCTCTCAATTGTTCCAGCACGCAGGTCGCTGACCTACAACCGCTGGCGGCCCTGACCTCGCTGCGATCACTCAATTGTTCCCAGATGCCGCTGGCCGATCTCGAACTACTAGCCGCACTGACCGCGCTGCAATCATTCAGTTGCCACAACACCCGGGTCGCCGATCTCAATCCGCTAGCTTCGCTGGCCAGGCTGCGGTCGCTCGATTGTTCCTTTACGCCTGTCGCGGATCTCAGTCCGCTGGCAGGGCTGCTGGCGCTGCAATCGATCAATTGCTGCGGCACCATGGTCGTCGATCTGCAACCACTGGCGGAACTCACGGCACTGCAATCGATCGATTGTTCCTTCACGGGGGTCGTGGATCTCAGACCGCTGGCAGGGCTAGCAGCGCTGCAATCGGTCGATTGCAATGACACTCAGGTCGCCGATCTCGGCCCCCTCACGGACCTTGCGCTGCGATCGATCGATTGCACTCGCTGCCGTCTCGTCCAGGTACCGGACGGATTTTGGGAGAAGCCCTCGCTGGAAATCGCCCGTTTGTATGAGGCTTGCGTCCCTGACGTACCTGCAGAGGTGCTGTCCCAACAATGGCATTCCAATTGTCTAGCGTCGCTGCGTGCCCATCTGCGCGATCTCGATGCCGGCTCGGAGCCCCTCCCGGACGTCAAGCTGTTGGTCATCGGCAATGGGCGCGCTGGGAAGACGCAACTCTGCCGCCGACTGCGCGGCGAGGCGTTTCAGGCGCAGTGGGATTCGACGCACGGCATTCTGGTGACCGCAGCATCCCTGCCGGCGACGGACGGCGATAGGGCCGCGGGGTTGCATATCTGGGACTTCGGCGGTCAGGACATCTACCATGGCACGCATGCGCTGCTCGTTCAGTCGCGCGCGGTGTTCCTGCTGCTCTGGGCCAAGGACAGCGACAACGCCGATACGTACGAGCACGTTGGCATCCGGTTCCGCAATCGTCCTCTGGCCTACTGGGTGGACTATGTCCGCCACCTGGGCGACGCCGACAGCCCAGTGCTCATCGTACAGACGCAGTGCGACCGGCCGGAGGACGAAGTCCGCCGCCCTCCGGTGTCGCAGGAGGCTTTGGACGCGCTCGGCTACGCCAAGGAACTGCACTACAGCGCTAAGCCACCGGAACGCGGCAGGGCCGCGCTGGACGAAGCCCTGCGCGACGCGATCGACTGGCTGCAGAAGCGCCAAGGCACGGTGATGATCGGCGCCGGCCGCCTGCCTGTGCAGCGCCGGCTGGAAGCGATGCGCGACGCGGACGCCGCCGTTCCGCCCGAGCGGCGTCAGCATCGCACGCTGAGCAAGGAGGCATTCCACAGACTTTGCGATGAGGCCAAAGGCGTCAGCGCGGCCGAGTACCTGTTGTCATATCTGAACAACACCGGGATCGTGTTCTACCGCCCGGGGCTGTTCGGTGACCAGGTGGTGCTCGGCCAGGGCTGGGCCCTGGACGCCATCTATGCCGTATTCAATCGGGAGAAATGCTATCGGCAACTTCGGCATGCGAGGCCGTTTCAGCCGGCCGTTGCTGGAGGCGCTGGTCTGGCAGGAATACGGCCGACCCGAGCAGAAGCTGTTCCTCAGCATGATGCAGTCCTGCGGCATCTGCTTCGTTCACAGGCGGGGGACGTATCCAGACGATGAGGACGCTGAGTACATCGCACCGGACCTGCTCCCCGACCGGGCGGATGTGGAGGAACAGCTCGTCGAGAAATGGGACGACAACCAGCCGTCCGAGTCCGCGGAGTTCGACTTTGCGCTCCTGCACGCCGGTATTGTGCGTTCCGTGATCTCCCGGATCGGCCGCGAGGCCGGCGCCAACGCGCTGTATTGGCAGGGCGGCGTTTGCGTCTATGAACGGACCACCCGGAGCCACGCGCTGGTTGACCAGCAGATGATGGACGACTGGCGAGGCAGCATCCGGCTCCGCACTCAGGGTGGCCAAGCCGCGGTGCTGCTGGATCGTCTGATCCCCTGGATCGAGGAAGAGACCGCGCGCAGCGGGGCTCGGCCCGTCGCGGTCAGAAGGAGTTCTCCCGGCCGCTGCGATGTCCCGCTTTCGGTTTCGACGCCTCACGCCACGACCGAGACGGAGAAGCCGCCGATCGTTTTCGACCAGCCTGCAGCCACGCAACCCGAGTGGTTCGTCTCCTACGCCTGGGGCGACGCCACGCCCGAAGGCCGTGCACGGGAGGCCATCGTCGATGCCGTCTGCGCGGAGGCGGAACAGCGCGGCACCCGCATCCAGCGGGACAAGACCACGCTCCGGATAGGAGACCGCATATCAACCTTCATGCGCCGGATCGGTCGCGGCGACCGGATCTTCGTCGTGTTGAACGAAAAGTACCTGCGTTCACCGTGGTGTATGTTCGAGCTGTTCGAGATCTGGCGCAACAGCCGCGGCGAGGAAGACGCCTTCCTGCACCGCATCCGCGTCTACACGCTGGACGGTGCGCGGATCGGAACGCTCAAGGATCGGATGAGCCACGCGATACACTGGAAGAAAGAGTTCGACGCGATCGACGCCGATTTGCGCGAACATGGTCCCGATATCCTCGGCGACGACGATTTTCGGGCGTTCAAGCTGATGGGGGATTTCTACCGGCACGTGTCCAACCTTCTGGCGCCGGTCGCCGACATGGTTCAGCCGCGCAGCCTCGACCACCTCAAGCGCTATGGCTTCGACGACCTGCCGCCCGGCCCGAGCCGAATTAACTGATCTCTCCTCGCCGCCGCAGCCACCTACTTCAGCAGCCCCGCCCCGGAGAACCCGCCAAACACCCCCAGCGTGCAGGTCGCCGCGGACACGCCCAGCACCACCCACAGGTACCCTCCGCGCAGCCGGTGCGCGCGCGGCAGCGCCTTCACCGACAGCGCGATCAGGAACCCCAGCACCAGCGGCAGCATCAGCGCGTTCATCACCTGCACGCCGACATTCAGCGCCACCAGATTCGGCCAAACCGCCACCAGCACCGCGCCGCCCACCACGCAGACCGTGTAGACCCCGTAGAACCACCCCGCATCCAGCGGCCGTAGTTCCAGCGAGCGGCGGTAACCGCTGACCTCGCCCAGTCCCCAGGCCAGCGCCAGCGAGGCCACGATCGACGCCACCATCCCCGCGCCCAGCACGCCCAATCCGAACACCAGCCGCCCGGTCGCCGCGCCGAGGAACGGGGTCAGCGCCTGACTCATCTCGCCAACCGTGGTGAGCGTCGCATCCGGCCGGTCGCGCCCCAGCGTCGCCGCGCAGGCGATCAGCACCGAGGCCATCACAAGCTGGGTGACCACCGCCCCGACCGCCGTGTCCCAGCGCGCCGCGGCGTAGTGCTCCGGCCGCAGCTTCTTATCGGCGATCGCCGACTGCTGGTAGAAAATCATCCACGGCATGATCACCGCGCCGATATTGGCCGCGGCGAGATACACATAGTCCTTGTCCCCGAAGGGAATGTCCAAAGCGCCGGACAGCAGCAAGCCGCCATCCGGGTGCGCCCGCCAAGCCACGAAGAAGAACGCCAGCTCAAACAGGCCGACGGTCATCGCGACGCGCTCCATCCGCCGGTAGGAGCCGGTCAGCACCACCGCGAGCAGCGCCGTCGCGGCCAGCGGCAGGGTGGCGAAGCGCGGCACGCCGTACATCTCGCCCACGCCGGCGACGCCGGACAGTTCGGTCAGCAGCGCGCCGCAGGCGGCGACTCCGAGCCCGGTGGCCGAGACCCAGGCCCAGCGCCGCCCGAACGTCTGCCGGATCAGCTCGCCATGGCCGCGGCCGGTGAAGATGCCCAGCCGCACGGTCAGTTCCTGCACCATGAACAGGATCGGGATCAGCACCAATTGCAGCAGCAGCAGCCGGTAGCCCCACTGCACGCCGCTCTGGCCGGCGGTGATCACGCTGCCGACGTCGGTGTCCGCCAGCATCACCACCAGCCCGGGCCCGAACACGGCGGCGGCCCGCCCGACCCGCCCGCGCCAGCCGCCTGGCACGGCAACGGCGACCTCCTGCCCTGTCACGGTCGAATTCACGCGGTGGTCTCCGTCGGCGGGGGCCGGCCGCTTCTGGCCGCCAGTGGGAATGAGTCAGCGGGAACAGTGCGAATGATTCTTAATCGGCACGAGTATCGTCGCAATCACGCGCCTGTCAACGCCCGGCGTTGATTCGCCGCACCGATTGCCCGAGAAAGCCCGCTCCCCACATGGAACAACGCATGCACGCGCTCGCTCTGCACAACAGCCTGAGCCGCCGGAAGGAACGGTTCGAGCCGCTCGATCCGCACCACGTGCGGATGTACGTGTGCGGCCCGACCGTCTACGACCTGGCGCATCTGGGCAATGCGCGGCCGGTGGTGGTGTTCGACGTGCTGGCGCGGCTGCTGCGGGTGCTGTTTCCGCACGTCACCTATGTGCGGAACATCACCGACGTGGACGACAAGATCAACGAGCGGGCGCGGCGCACCGGGGAGCCGATCGCCGTGATCACCGCCTGCACCACCGAGGATTTCCATCGCGACATGGCGGCGATCGGCGCGCTGCCGCCCGACCAGGAGCCGCGCGCGACGGCTCATGTGCCGGAGATGATCGCGCTGATCGGCCGGCTGATCGACAGCGGGCACGCCTACACCGCCGAGGGCCACGTGCTGTTCTCGGTGGCCAGTTTCCCCGCCTATGGCCGGCTGTCGGGCCACAGCCCGGAGGAATTGCAGGCCGGCGCGCGGGTGGAAATCGCTCCCTACAAGCGCGATCCTGGGGATTTCGTGCTGTGGAAGCCCTCGACCGAGGACCTGCCGGGCTGGGACAGCCCCTGGGGCCGCGGCCGGCCGGGCTGGCATATCGAGTGCAGCGCGATGTCCTGGCGCTACCTGGGGGAGACGTTCGACATCCACGGCGGCGGCACCGACCTGCTGTTCCCGCACCACGAGAACGAGCTGGCGCAAAGCCTATGCGCCTTCCCCGGCAGCCATTTCGCCCGCACCTGGGTGCATAACGGCATGCTGCTGGTGAACGGCGAGAAGATGTCGAAGAGCCTCGGCAACTTCTTCACCGTCCGCGACGTGCTGTCCCGCGCGCCGGGCGAGGCGGTGCGCCTGCTGCTGCTGCGGGCGCATTACCGCGCCACGCTGGACTTCACCGACGCGGCGCTGGCGGAGGCGAAGCGCGAGTTGGACCGGTTCTACCGCGCGCTGGAACGCTATCCGGACTTGCACCAGGCCGAGGTGCCCGGCCCGGTGATGGCGGCGCTGTGCGACGACCTCAACACGCCGGCGGCGCTGGCGGCGATGCACGCGCTGGCGGACGCGGCGCTGCGCGGTGACTTCGAGGCCGCCGGCGGGCTGCGCGCGGCCGGCGCGGTGCTGGGGCTGCTGCAACAGGACCCCGCCGCCTGGTTCCGTGGTGGGGAGACCGAGACCGGCTGGATCGAGACCGCGATCGCCGAGCGGCTTGCCGCCCGCAAGGCGAAGGATTTCGCCCGCGCCGACGCGATCCGCGCCGAACTGGCTGCCAGGGGCATCGTGCTGGAGGACGGGCCGAAGGGCACCACCTGGCGCCACGAGCGCGGCGGGGCATGACCGGCCGCGACGGCGGCGCCGACCTGCACCCGATCGACGGCAGTCCGGTGGTGATCCTGGTGCGGCCGCAGCTCGCCGACAACATCGGGGCCTGCGCCCGCGCCATGGCGAATGGCGGTCTTTTTCACCTGCGGTTGGTCGCGCCGCGCGACGGCTGGCCGCAGGAGAAGGCGTGGCGCACCTGCTCCGGCGCCGACCGGCTGCTGGACTGCGCCACGGTGCATGAGACGGTGGCCGACGCGGTTTCCGACCTGCACCATGTGTTCGCCACCTGCCCTCGCCCGCGCCACATCATCAAGCCGGTGCTGACGGCACGCGGGGCCGCGGCCGAGTTGCGCGTGATCGGCGGACGCGGGCTGCGCGCCGGCGTGCTGTTCGGGCCGGAGCGCGCGGGGTTGGACAACGACGATATGGCCCAGGCGGACGCGCTGGTGCGGTTCCCGCTCAACCCCGACTTCATGTCGCTGAACCTGTCGCAGGCGGTGATGGTGGTGGCGTACGAATGGTGGACAGCCGCCGACGCCACGCTGCCGCGCTCGCTGATGACCAACGAGACGCGGGTTGCCACCAAGGCGGAGCTGGAGAATTTCCTGAGGCACCTGACCGGCCAGCTCGATGACTGCGGGTTTTTGCGCAACCTGCCGAAGCGGCCGGGGATGGTGCGCAACATCCGCCACCTGTTCCAGCGCGGCGAGGTCACGGAACAGGAGTTGCGCACGCTGCACGGCATGGTCACCGAGCTGGCGATCGGGCGGCGGCAGTTGGGCCGGGTGGAAGAGAGTGGCTGAGGGTGCGGCGGCGATGGACGATCTGATCGACGGCTACCGGCGGTTCCGCGCCACGCACTGGCCGGAGCGGCGGGCGACGTTCGAGGCGCTGGCGCGGCACGGCCAGGCGCCGCGGGCGCTGGTGGTGGCGTGCTCCGACAGCCGGGTCGATCCGGCGATGATCTTCAACGCCGGCCCGGGCGAGCTGTTCGTCATCCGCAACGTGGCGGCTTTGGTGCCGCCTTACGAGCCCGATGCCGCCTACCACGCCACCAGCGCGGCGCTGGAGTTCGCGGTGCGCGGCCTGGAGGTGCCGACGGTGATCGTGATGGGCCACGCCATGTGCGGCGGCATCCACGCGCTGCTGGAGGGGCCGACGCATCCGGTCGGCGACTTCCTGGTGCCGTGGATGCGGATCGCCGAGCCGGCGAAGCGGCGGGTGCTCGCGTGCGGGGCGGCGGACCCGCAGACCGCGTGCGAGCAGGAATCGGTGAAACTGTCGCTGGCGAACCTGCTGACGTTCCCCTGGGTTGCCGAGCCCGTGCGCGCGGGGCGGCTGCGGCTGGAGGGGATGACATTCGATATTCGCTCCGGCGTGCTGGCGGTCTTGCAGGAGGATGGGAGATTTGTCCCGGTCTGATGGTTGGCGCGCGGTGGGGACCGGAGTTGGCCGCTTTCGGGGTGACCGTCACTTGCAGCGAACCGGCCTGATCGCTCCCCTCCCTTATCGGTGCTACTATGCCTACAGACCCGGGCCCTGGGGGGCAGGGCAAGACAACGAGGAGGAGAGGCCATATTGCTGACCCTAGAAGCCTACCTGCGCGACGGCATGCCTCTCGACCGGGAAGACATCGCCGCTATCGAGCGCGTCCTGAGCGAAACCGCTGAGACGATCGAGCAAAACTTCAACGATAAAACGAGCGATTGGCCATACGAGATTGGCTGCAATGCCTCCCAGGAGGCCCGGCCCTTCTCGCAGAGCACCACCGCGATGATGATTCACGCTATCGATCTGTTGCGTGAGGCGGCGCCAAGCGACGCCCATGAGCCCTACCCCCTTAGGCTCGGCGATCTTGGCGACAAGCTGGAAAAGCAGCGCGTGGCAGCGTTCGGAGCGCTCGTCGCCAAGATTACGAGTTCGCACGACAATGGAAGCGCGTCGCCGTCCCCACCTCTCACAACATGGTCGGGCACGTATGGGACCGATGATCCGTTAACTCTTTCGTTTCTTTCTGATATTCTTCCCGTCGACGATTCTGAGGTCGGCAATCAAGTCCGGTCCTATGCGGTAACGCGAGCGAAAGAGCTCCTTAAGCTTGACCCCGCAAAGACTATCGTCAAGTTCTTCGATTTCTCGCGTCCGGGGCCTGACGGGCAGAAAGTGCAGAGGTCGACGCCACTTACCAACGCATTTGTCCCGTTACGCGTGATCCGCGCCTGTAAGTTCCTAAACGTCCGCAGCCAGAATGAAGAATTAAACTACCTTCTGTACTTCGAGAGCATACTCCATGACCAGCTCTCCTACTCAGCGATACCTGACAGCCGCTTCGATCCGGCAGAGCTAATATTTTGTCTTGAAGGTTTGTTGCGGCTTTCGGAACAATCCGTCGACAGGCGCTTATTCGACCGCGTGCTCGACGTTCTAGAGGCGGCGCAGAACACCAGTGCACATTGGCGGCCGAACAAGCCGTTCCTGCGCAACGAGCGCGGATTGGTCCTGTTCCCGGTCAGCGTCGAAGCTGCCAATTCGCTGCGCTGGTCGTGCGCCACGCTCGACAAAAATGAGAGGTTCCATTCCTACTCAGAACGCTACATCGCGCTATTCCGGCGTTTCTGGGATTGGCTCGCGGCGCGGCGAGTGACGCTCGGCGACGGAACGTACGGAACGTCAGGATGGCATTCAGACCATGTCGCCGATCCCGACTCGATACAGCTCTGGGATACGGCCCAAGTGGTCGGGTTCTTGCTCGGCTACCGCCGCAGCCTCTACCACCACATTGCTCGCACTACGCTGCGTCTATCTCGATTTAACGTGCGTAAGCCTGACCGCGCCAAACAGTCCTGGAGCGAGGCCAGTAAGGACCTGCAGCACGACCGAAGCACCGTGTTAGTCGAACAGGCCAAGGACCTAGCAGCACTGCGTGAGAGTTTTGAGCCGGTTGTGTCGCTGAAATCCTACTTCGAGACGTATCGAAAGGTTGAGGTCGACTTTCTAATTGATTGGCTTAAGGGAAGGCCGCGCAACTATTCGATGCTGCTTTATGGGCCACCGGGCACCGGCAAGACCAGCGTTGCCGAAAATCTGGCCGATGCGCTCGGTTTTCGCCTCATCACTATAACCGTCAGTGATTTCCTGGCAGGAGGCGGTGGCGAGGTAGAGGCACGCGCGAAAATGATCTTCGACGTTCTTGAAGCACAGGCGAATGTCGTAATCCTCTTCGACGAGATCGACGAGTTGGTGCTGGATCGAAGCTCGAAACGGCATGGTCAGCAGGATACTGTGTTCAAGTTCATGACTCCTGGTATGCTGACCAAACTCAACAATCTACGCCGTGCGAAGCGCAGTATCTTCATCATGGCGACCAACTACGCTTACCGGATCGATCCAGCAATCCGAAGGACGGGCCGTATCGACGAAAACTATCTGCTGCTCCCGCCCGATGCGTCCTCAAGGCAGAGGATGCTCACAGGCTTCCTCAAGGCAGCGGTCAAAAACGGCAAGCTAAAGGCCGACGATCCACTGTGTCCAGACACAATAGAGCAAACGGGTGAATGGAAAAAATTGCAGGACGCATCGTTTTTCCTCGGATACAAGGATATGGAAGCGGCGGTCGGTCGGGTACTATACCAGGACGCGGCTGGTCAGGTCACGGATCTGGAACGCGAGTTACAGGATTGGGGACGCACAACTACGCTGCGCATCTATAACAGCGCATTTAGTGAAACCGAGGATCACGACGCGATCAAACGCGAATTTCTTCCTCTGGTCGAGATGGCGACACGGGAGGGCAAAGCACTCGATGGAAGGCCGCTTCTCGACAACGTACCCTTGTTCAAGCCCGATGGAGAAAATCGGAAAGGGGCCATCTTCGCGAACGAGGCCGAGCTCAAGAACGAGGCTTTGGAGTTCGTGAAGGCGCGCAGCTCAGAGTACGATCGGACATGACATCCCCATTTCCGCAGCCCCTGGATGCGATCCGCAGGGTATGGCGCTCTGCGTTCGGCTCGCGGAAAGTCGCCTATCTCAGCGGCCCGATCACGACGGGGTTGCGATTTATCGACTGGTGGGGCCAGAGCGGCCACAGGCTCGCTCCCGATTCAGAATCCTATGGTGATGGCCTTCGCAGGCAGGTGATCGTCCCAAACGAGAACCAGCTCAAGGTTACGGCCGAGTTGCTCCGAGCCAAAGGCTCGGAACCTGTAATCGAACCTGCTAGCCTGTTTGTTGACGAATGGTCACAACAAGACTATACTGAGCTTTGGGAACAGTTCATCGCTGACCACGCCAACCGTATCTTGCTGCTGGACGGGTGGGAATATAGCGCGGGCTGCGCTTCCGAGTTCTGCCGCGCTCATCTGGAAGGCATCCCCACCGCTCGAATCGACGGATCTCCTATCGTCGCACGCGATGGCATCGCAGCGATCGGCCGCGCACTCGCGCGAGTCGAGGCGATGCAAACGCCTCCTGCCTACCTCCAGAACACCTTGCGCGTCGCACGTGACAAGCTGGAAGCGACCCTCCCGACCGTAGTCTATGTCCCAGGTGGTGGCACGCCGCGCAAGGACGCTTCGCTCGATCGCCTTGCCGAACTGATCAACGTCGCGCAGTTCGTCAGTTACGAACCGCGTCGCGGCGAGCCAAAACAGGCCTATTCACGCGTCCTCGGGGAAGAGCCAAATCGCATGTTCTCCGGCGTTGCCGAAGTCGCAGAGATACTGCTCTCGCGTAGCGCTGACGGGTCCGTCAACGTGCGAAGCTTCACCCCCCAAAGCCCGCTCAGCCGCGAATTCATCTACGGCCTAACGCGAGTCGGCGACGTTGTCGATGCGGTTGCCCGCCTCACGCGCGAGGGTCTGAATACAATCGTCAATGAAACCGTCGATATCCACGATGGTGGCATTTCCGGGGTGCTGCTTGGCAGCATGATCGAATTTGCCCCCGACGACACGCCCCGCGCAGTGGAGAAAACGGGCACTGCCTCACTGCCGCTAGGGTGGGGACTTCGCCTACTCGCCACAGTATACGGCTTCGAGCCAGATCTGGCAGTACCTGAGAACACACGCCTAGAATTCAGCCTTCATCCGCGGCCGCGCGGCTGGCGCAACACGCATACGCTGGGATGGGAGATAGCTGAGCACGAAGCGCTAGACCGGCCGCCGGTTGTGAAATGGCCCAACAGGTTTAGCCGTATGATCGGTGATAAAGTGTTCGGTCTTTTAGTAGCCCACCACATTGGTCTGCCGGTGCCGCGGAGTACTGTGATCAATAGGCGTGTTGCGCCATTCACCTTTGGGCAAGCAACTGGTTCTTCGGAGGTTTGGTGTCGGACTGCGCCGACCGAGCAGATACCGGGCAAGTTCACTACAACGCGCGGCTGGAGCGACCCCTTCCGCATCATGGCGGACGAGGATCCGAAGCACGAATTGATCGCCTCAATTCTGGCGCAGGCGGGCGTTGAGCCACTCTATTCCGGGGCATCTATAATACTACAGACCGGCGAGATCGCGACAGAGGGGTTACGCGGCACGGGCGATGCTTTCATGCAGGGCACCGCCCCGGCAGAGACGCTTCCGGCTACGATCCTCGCTGACGTGCGGCATCTACACTCGGATGCGGCGGAATTGGGCCCGGTGCGCTTCGAGTGGGTTCACGACGGCGAGCGTGCCTGGGTCGTGCAGATGCACCGTGGCGCAACACTGAGTGCCACTGATGTCCTTGTTCCGGGACAAGCCAAGCACTGGACAGCTTTCGATGTCGCGCAGGGACTTGAAGAATTGCGTAAGCTCATTGCCAAACTCAGACCTGACGAGGGCGTCGAACTGCACGGTGAAGTCGGTTTCACCAGCCATATCGCGGATGTCATTCGCAAAGCGAACGTCCCTGCGCGAATGAACCGGCGCGATTGCCAAGCGGCGTAGAGCACGCTGGACTGCAGAAGAAATGAGGCTCCCAAGCTGGGTCTGGTAACCGTAGCGCGCGCGCAAAGCCGAAGTTGGGCCAAACCGGACATCTTGCCATGAACGGCTACTGCGGCTGTTCGGCCCGACGGTCAGCCACAGCCGTTCCAGGCCTAACACCCTCCGCAGCCAGACTCAGCGGCCCCCGTCAGGCCGCCGCCGGTGAAAGCGGCGTCGCCTCATAGGTGCCCGTTGCCAGATCCACCCGCACGGCGCTGGCGACCGGCTCTGGCCTCACGTCCCGCCCTTCCCGCACCAGCCGGATCAGGCCGTGCCGCGCGAGCATCTGCAACGACCGGGACACGTTCGGCTGTGCCCGGCCGGTCAACGCCACCAGTTCGGTCACGCTCGCAGGCCGCTCCCGCAGCAGGACGCCGAGCAGATCGAGCGCCTCCCGCGACAGCGCGGCCAGCAGCGGCGCGGCAGGCAGCGGTGAAGCCCGCCGCTCGCCACGCGCCACGCCGCGCATTTCTTCCCGCAGATCAGCCAGGGATGTCCGGGTCATCGCCATCCTCCATATCCAACTCGACCGCTTCAGCTTCGAACTCGAACGGCACATCCTCCTGCCGGCAGGCCTGCTCGACAGCGGCAAAGAAGTCGCAGATCAACTCGTCCGCGCCCCGAATGTCGTAGGGCACCAGTTCGGCGGTCCGCCGAAATCGATGCCGGTGGTCATAGGCCTGCGCGCGAGGGACCCCGTGCGCGTTGTCGAAACCCAGCAGGCGTGTCCCGTCCGCGTCGTGCAGCGTGAACGCGTACCTGATGCCGCGTGGCCGCCGCGATATAGCGGGCAAATTAAATGATGCGTCGATACAGCGGCGCTATGGCAATCTTGATCCCTGGGGGGGCCAGATCGATCTCCCCTTCAGTAACAATCGCAGTCATGATCCGCGCGTCATCGAGACGATGGTGGTGAACGATCTTCTGCTGGTCAACCGAGGCCACGAGGTAGTGCACGACCGACGGAATGGTGAAATAGTCGATCAGCTTTTGGGTGGTGTCCACCTTGGCGGTGCGGCACAGTACCTCCACCACGATCACCGGGGTCGGCACGGCAATGCTGTTGCCTGGTACTGGCTCCCCGCCGGCCACAACCACGTCGGGTTCGTAGTCGCTGCCATCACCGGCCTGGATGGTCACGCCGTCCGGAAGCGCCTCGAATGTCGACAGGCCGGCTGCCTCGATCGCCGTGTGCAAGGCCAACCAGATCGCCGCCTTGAGCCGGGCATGAGCGATCAGTTCGGGCGACATCGGCACGATTTCGCCATGGACCCGCTCAAAGCGCCCCTTCGCCTGCTGCTCGACCCACGCCATGTAAGCCTCACGGGAAACTCCCATTCCGCCCCCGCTGCCACTGCAACCCGCCGAACAAGCGATTGTAGGGCAATCCCGGCCAGCTTCAACGGAAGACGCCGCACAGCCCGCGCTGGCAGTGGCTAGGCGCCCGTCTTCGGCGGAGTTTAGCCGAAGCGTATGATGGGTGGACGCCAGACCAACCGTCGCGTCACGGAGTGCTGCGGTCGGTCCGAACACGCGCAACACCAACACATCGCCGGCGCTGTCGTTGCGGCCGGTGTCGGGATCAACCTCGTACATCACGCCATGTCCTTCGCAAGACAGCTCGCGCACGCCGGGCTGGTCGCCGACCGGGTAAAAGCAAGGCGTCTGCCGAAGCCGGTTGATAGCGGCCCGGATCGCCTTCAACCGACGCAGAGCCGCTGGGCCGGACCCGGGTTGCGTCTGTCAACCCCTGATCGCTTCCAGGTTGTCAATCCCCTCATCCGTATAGCGGAGCTTTCTCGCCACAACCGGCCGGTTTAGCCTTTCAACGGTCCGATTTGGGTGCCGGCAGCTCATTGCCGGTGCCGAGGCTGTCGATCCAAGCGTCGACTTCTTCAGATGACACCACACGTCCTGCCGCGGCCGAAGCGCGCGCCTCGGCGATCAGCTCGGCCTCGATAGGCGATTCGGCGCTGGCGGGCGGTCTCGATCTCGGAGCGGGGAGTGTGGCCGGTTTCAAAGTTCATCGTGACCATGACCGACAAGGTAGTCGCGCTGACGGCCGACCGCCAGGGTCTCTGGCCTGCCTCGCTCACGACGACCGCGGCGGCCAGGCGCGAGCACGCGGCGGGCAGGCCCGCTGGCGCTTATGCCGCCGCCGAACGACTGGCCGACATTTGTACGAACCGGCCGACAGGGCCGTGGGTCAGGGAAACATCGGCCGCGGGACGCATGACGCATAAATTGACGCGCCGGGCGTGCGGTGCGCCTCCCCAGAGTCCGCCAGCGTCTCCATGGCGCGTTGCCGGCCCGTGATGCTATGCACCCCGCCCCGCGGCCGGGCGTGCCGGCCACCCAGCCACCAAACTGTCATGATTCAGCGCTGGCGCCGCGCGCCGGAAAAGGAGATTGCGCACCCCATGGAAATGGACCTGCTTGCAAAGCTGGACGGACCGCTCGTGATGGTCGGGTTCGGCTCGATTGGCCGCGGTGCGCTGCCGCTGATCCTGCGCCACATCGACCTGGACCGCGCCCGCGCGGTGATCATCGACCCCGACGACTCGGCGCGCAGCATCGCGGACCTCGCCGGCATCCGGTTCGAGAAGCTGGCACTCCAGCCGGACACGCTGCGCGACACGCTGCTGCCCCTGCTGCAGCCGGGTGCGTTTCTGCTGAACCTGTCGGTGGAAGTCTCGTCCGTCGCGCTGATGCAGCTCTGCCGGGAGACCGGCGCGCTGTACCTCGACACCTGCATCGAGCCGCCGCCCGGCGGCTACACCGACCCGACCAAGTCGCTGTCGCAGCGGACCAACTACGCGCTCCGCGAGTCGGCGCTGGCGCTGCGCCGGCCGGACCCCGATCCCACCGCCGTCATCGCCCATGGCGCCAATCCGGGGCTGGTGAGCCACCTGG